>SESD01000289.1_pt1 | contig 31572 bp, 29 predicted proteins | sample 3171411 | NCBI WGS metagenome assembly SESD01 (sample SAMN06051880, study PRJNA518727) | freshwater metagenome | biome: subpolar coniferous forest; feature: holomictic lake; material: water; isolation source: holomictic Lake 442, 16.5 m depth | place: Canada: near Kenora, Ontario | collected...
GAAAATAGCTAATTGTATTCATCTTCTATAATTTAATAATTTAAATGACATTAAAGTCTAAAAAACCCGTTGATTTTAATTCAACAAATGATCCATATGCGCAGCGAGAAGCTGATAAATATGAGAATCCTATCCCTAGTCGTGAGCTTATACTTCAGTTTATAGAGCACTCAGGAAAACCATTGGGGCGTGAAGAAATTTCGGAAGCGTTTTCTCTAGAAGCTGAAGATCAGTTAGAGGCCTTGCGTCGCCGTCTGCGTGCAATGGAAAGAGATGGGCAGTTATTATTTAATCGTGGCAAAAAGTACTGTTTGGTAAATAATGAAGACCTAATTGCAGGACGAATTATCGGTCATGCTGATGGTTTTGGATTTATAAAACCAGACGATGGCTCAGATGATTTGTTTTTGTCACCCAGAGAAATGAATCCTTTATTACATAATGATCGTGCATTGGTTCGTGTAGCAGGTGTTGATAAAAAAGGCCGCAGGGAAGGAGCGGTTGTCGAAATTTTGCAGAGAAATACACATCAAGTTGTTGGTCGACTATACAAAGATGACGGTTTTACTTATGTAGTTCCGGATAACAAAAATATAGCGCAAACGATTCTAATCAAAAAAGACGGCATAAGCAATGCAAAGCAAGGTCAAATTGTAGTTGCTGAAATCGTTGAACAACCCACCAAACTTCGTCAGCCAATAGGTATTATTATTGATGTGATGGGCGAGCATATGGCGCCTGGTATGGAAATTGAAATGGCAATTAGATCCTATGAATTGCCCAATCATTGGCCTGATGAATTGCTAGAGGAAATTAAGCCATTACAAAAAGAAGTGCCCGAAGCAGCAAAACAAGATAGGGTAGATTTAAGGGCAACACCTTTAGTGACAATAGATGGTGAAGACGCGCGTGATTTTGACGATGCAGTTTATTGCCATAAAACCCCAAAAGGTTGGAAGCTTTTGGTTGCGATTGCAGACGTTTCGCACTATGTGCAGATTAATTCGGCGCTAGATAAAGAAGCTCAAAAAAGAAGCACCTCAGTTTATTTTCCTGAGCAAGTTATACCAATGCTACCTGAGATCTTGTCGAATGGATTGTGCTCACTTAATCCTAAGGTCGATCGCTTGTGTATGGTTTGTGAACTTTTCATCGACGAACAAGGTAAGGTTGTCAGGTCGCGTTTTTTTGATGCGGTTATGAGTTCCCATGCTCGACTAACTTACAATGAAGTTGCCGCAATGTTAGTTGATGGTGATGAGAGTTTGACCAAGAAATATCATATCCTGATGCCACATTTACAGGATTTATACGACTTATACAAGGTAATGCGAATTAGTAGAGAACAACGCGGAGCCATGGATTTTGATAGCCAGGAAACACGTATTGTCTTTGGTTCAAATCGTAAAATTGAAAAAATAGTTCCTGTGGTGCGTAACGACGCACACAAATTGATTGAAGAATTTATGATTACCGCAAATATGGCGGCAGCGCGTTTTTTGAATAGCAAAAAAATGCCTAAGCTATTACGTATTCATGATGGACCAAGTAGTGACAAACTACTTAATCTAAAAACATTTTTAGGTGAAGTTGGCCTGATTTTGGGTGGAGGAGCAAAGCCAACTCCCTTGGATTATATGCATCTGATGGAGTCTATCAAAGGCAGGCCAGATGCGCATTTGATTCAGACTGTCTTGTTGCGATCAATGTCTCAGGCTGTCTATAGTCCTGAGTTAAAAGGTCATTTTGGTTTGGCATTGGAGGCTTATGCACATTTCACTTCACCAATTCGCCGTTATCCCGATTTATTGATTCATCGAGCAATCAGACATTGCCTGCAGGGCAAGTCTGTGGAAAGTTTTTTTTACGGCGTTCCAGACATGGTAATGCTGGGCGAGCAGTGTTCAGCGAATGAACGTCGCGCTGATGACGCGACACGTGATGTGGTCAGTTGGCTGAAATGTGAATATATGATTGATAAGGTCGGCGATGAGTTCACCGGCATTATTTCTGCGGTGACCTCGTTTGGTTTTTTTGTTGAACTCGCTGAAATCTATGTTGAAGGCCTTGTTCATATTAGCAACCTAGCACAAGACTACTTTCATTTTGATCCAATAAGTCATCAGTTAAAAGGTGAGCGCACAGGAATTCATTATCGTTTGGGGGATAGTGTTAATGTCAGAGTTGCCCGTGTAGATCTGGATGAAAAGAAGATAGATTTTAATCTGGCAGAAATTCAGGCTGAAAAATCCAAACCTAAAAAAAGACGTCGTAAGAAATGAAAATAAGTAAAATTTATGGCATTCATTCAGTGCAATCTGCTTTAGATTATTCTCCCAAAAAAATTGGTAAAGCTTGGGTAGATAGTCAAAGGCAAGATAAGAGATTGTTGCAGTTGGTCAATGATTTGTTGGATTTGGGAATTGAACCTGAAAAAGTTGACCGAAAAAAACTGGATAAACTTGCAGATAGCAATAATCACCAAGGCATAGTTCTGGAAGTTGAAATGCCAGCTGAATTATCAGAAGCTGAGCTAAAAAATGCTGTTTTAATGTTGTCAGGCGCTGCTTTGTTTTTGGTGTTGGATAATGTTCAAGATCCTCATAATTTTGGTGCCTGTCTTAGAACCGCAGATGCAACCGGAGTAAATGGGGTAATTATTACAAAAGATAACGCTACTGGGATTACGCCAACTGTCTGTAAAGTTGCAAGTGGAGCAGCTGAAACAGTTCCTGTTTATCAGGTTACCAATTTGGCCAGAACTTTACGTTGGTTAAAAGAGCAAGGCATCTGGGTTATGGGAGCGGCTGGCGAAGCAACTCAGACAGCTTATCAAACAGATTTTACAGTGCCTTTAGCGGTGGTAATAGGTGCCGAAGGAAAAGGTTTAAGACGTTTAACCAAAGAGCAATGTGATTTATTGGTAAAGCTGCCAATGCAAGGGCAGGTAGAAAGTCTCAATCTATCAGTAGCAACCGGTGTGTTGCTGTATGAATGCGTAAGGCAACGATTGGCGAGTTAATCAATGCAAAAAAGACATTTTTTTATGCTGTCATTAAGCTCTAGCTCAGTCAATAAAATAAGGAGTGTGTTTTGATTCCTAAGCTTCAAGGCATTGGTTTAAGTTGTATTCGTGATGACCGTTTACTGTTTGAGCAATTGGCATTTGAGGTGCTTTCAGGGCAGATTTTATTGCTGGAGGGCAAGAATGGCAGTGGTAAAACATCGTTACTTAGAATCCTATGCGGTTTTCGTCAGCCCGATTCCGGTGAAATACGTTGGTGTGGTGATGCAGTAAATGACAGTCAGTTTTATGCACAAATGGCTTATGTTGGACATTTGGACGGTGTTAAAAGAGAACTATCTGTATTGGAAAACCTGAAAATAGCACAGTCTTTAAATGCTACAGGGCAATACTCCATAAATGAAGCGCTGTGCAAAGTTAATTTGGCAGGCTATGATGATGTTCTTGTTCAGGCCTTGTCGGCGGGACAGAAAAGACGACTTTCATTAGCCAGGTTATTGATTACAGCTAATGTTCTATGGATTCTGGACGAGCCATTTACCTCATTGGACAAGCAGGGCATTGCTCTGATTGAAACTTTAATGACTGAGCATTGTGCTAATGGCGGAATGATTGTGCTCACTTCGCATCATGATATTGATTTGAATGATGTTGATGTTTTACGAATTAACTTATCCTGATGTCTTTAACACAAGCTTTTTTTGCGATTATTCGGCGCGACCTGGTTTTGGCATTGCGTCGACGTTCTGAAATAGCAAATCCGCTACTATTTTTTGTCTTGGTAATAACACTTTTTCCCTTGGGAATTGGCGCTGAACCTCGATTGTTACAAGCTATAGCACCTGGTGTAATATGGGTTTCTGCATTATTGGCAGCGATGTTATCACTGGATAGTCTGTTTCGTTCTGATTTTGATGATGGTTCTTTGGAACAGATTTTATTAAGTCCGCATCCAACATCAGTGTTGGTGTTGGGTAAAATAATCGCTCACTGGTTAGTTACAGGCTTACCCTTGTTGGTTGTGGCGCCTTTATTGGCGGTGTTTTTAGGCATGCCCAATAATTCGTTAGGTATTTTATTACTGACTTTGTTGCTTGGTACACCAGTGTTAAGTTTAATCGGTGCAATTGGAGTAGCGCTAACTGTAGGATTGCGGCGTGGTGGCATGATTTTATCTTTGTTGGTTTTGCCTTTATATGTGCCAGTTTTGATTTTTGCTGGCAATGCAGTGCAAATGGCAAGTAGTGGCTTGCCGGTAGATGCACAGATTAATATCCTGATTTCAATTTTATTGATGGCGCTTGTCTTGGCGCCATTACCTGTAGCTGCAGCATTAAAAATGAGTATAAATTGATAATATCTCGTAGAATATAATAATTGTTTCGCTTGTCATAAATGAAAATTGCCTGCGCCAAAATTTCAATTTAACGTATGTAATTACGAGAAGTTACACAGATAGCCTATTTATCCTTAGTTTTGATGTTTTCGCCATAAACCTTTCAGCTGAATCCTATGTTTCTAATACCAGACCGCGTCGTTCTCTTTTTTCATCGTATGGCTTCGCCGCCTCATTTTTATGCATTTACAGAGCGACTTATGCCTTGGTTGGTAAGCGCATTTGTATTGATAACAGTTGCCGGCCTTTATGGCGGGCTTGTGCTTGCCCCTACAGATTATCAACAGGGAGATAGTTATCGAATTATCTACATACATGTGCCAAGTGCCTGGATGTCCTTGTTTATTTATGTGGTTATGGCAGTTGCCGGGGCAATAGGCTTGGTCTGGCATATAAAATTGGCTGAGATCGTCGCCATTAGCAGTGCATCAGTCGGCGCCAGTTTTACCTTTATCGCGTTGGTTACCGGGTCACTTTGGGGGAAACCCATGTGGGGAACTTGGTGGGTCTGGGATGCGCGCTTAACATCCGAATTGATATTGTTGTTTTTGTATCTCGGAGTTATAGGCTTATACGGTGCAATTGACGATAAGCGAACAGCCTCGAGGGCAGTTGCAATTCTAGCCTTGGTCGGCGTGGTAAATATTCCGATTATTCATTACTCAGTCATATGGTGGAACACCTTGCACCAAGGTCCAACAGTAACAAAAATGGACAAGCCATCCATTCATGTCAGCATGTTAATTCCATTGCTACTAATGGCGCTATCGTTTAAATTTTTTTATGTGATAGCTATGTTACAAAGGGCGCGAGTCGAATTATTGCAACGCGAGCGAAATGCACAGTGGGTTAAAAATCTAATTTCAGGGTCTAAATAATGAGCAGTATGCAAGAGTTTTTCGCCATGGGTGGTTACGCCTTTTATGTCTGGACCTCCTATGGTCTAACTTTGATAGTGTTGCTTGCCAATATCATTATTCCAGTAACTCAACGCAAACGGTTTTTACGTTCACTCGCACTTAAGCAAAATCGACAATAATATGAAAGCACATAGAAAACAACGCTTAATTCTTATCGGTTTGATGGTTATTGGAGCTGGCTTGGCTACATTCTTCGCGCTTAGATCATTTAACGATAATTTAATGTATTTTTTTTCTACGACTGATGTTGTAGAAGGTAAAGCTCCTAAAGACACTTTATTTCGTCTTGGTGGACTGGTCATTAAAGGTTCTTTGGAAAGACCTAATGACGGGATGATGGTACGTTTTAAATTGACTGACTTTAGTAAAGAAGTCACTGTCGAATACACAGGAATCTTGCCGGACTTATTCAGGGAAGGTCAAGGTATCGTGGCTAATGGCAGATTAAATCCACAAGGTGTATTTATCGCACAAGAAGTATTGGCCAAGCACGATGAAAACTATATGCCGCCAGAAGTAAAAGGCAGTTTGAAAAATCAGTCACAGCCAGCTAAAGGCGAGTAGTAATGATTGCAGAACTTGGACATTTCTCGTTAATTTTAGCCTTATGTATGGCTATAGTTTTAGGCACCTTGCCAATTATTGGTGCATTTCGTGGTTTGGCAGGTTGGGTTGCGGTAGCCAAACCGGCGGCATTCGGGCAGCTGTTATTCATGGCGCTCGCATACGCTTGTTTAACTTATAGCTGTTTGACTCATGATTTTTCTGTTAAGTATATTGCAACTAACTCTAACACGGCGTTACCCACTCTGTATTTAATTTCAGGGGTTTGGGGTGCGCATGAAGGTTCTTTATTATTGTGGGGCTTAGTATTGACAATATGGACCGGATTGGTTGCGCAGTTCAGCAACAATATCCCCGAAGCAACAGTTGCCCGGGTTTTAGGGGTAATGGGTTTGGTTTCTATTGGCTTTATCCTGTTTTTATTGCTGACCTCGAATCCGTTTGAACGCCTGTTTCCCGCGCCGATGGAAGGTCGTGATCTAAATCCATTGTTGCAGGATCCTGGCCTGGCCATTCATCCTCCTATGCTATATATGGGGTATGTGGGTTTTTCTGTGGCTTTTGCTTTTGCCATTGCCGCGTTGCTCGAAGGTCGGTTGGATGCGGCTTGGGCGCGTTGGTCCAGACCGTGGACAAATATCGCATGGATGTTCTTGACTATCGGCATCGCCCTGGGCAGTTGGTGGGCTTATTACGAGCTCGGCTGGGGCGGTTGGTGGTTTTGGGATCCAGTCGAAAACGCATCATTCATGCCTTGGCTGGTAGGCACCGCGCTGATACATTCGTTAGCAGCTACCGAAAAACGTGGTGTTTTTAAAACCTGGACCGTTTTGTTGGCGATTTTTGCTTTTTCATTAAGTCTGTTGGGCACATTCCTGGTACGTTCCGGGGTCTTAACTTCTGTACATGCCTTTGCCAGTGATCCTGCCAGAGGTTTATTTATTCTGGTTTTTCTTGCTGTAGTCGTAGGCGGGTCGTTATTACTTTATGCGATAAGAGCACCCTACGTTAAAAGTAGTGCAAGTTTTGAATTGGTGTCCAGAGAATCGGCGATATTGTTAAATAACGTATTGCTAGTCGTTACTGCTGCCAGCATCTTGTTGGGCACTTTATATCCTTTGGTGATTGATGCCTTGGGGTTGGGCAAGATTTCCGTTGGACCTCCGTACTTTAATGCAGTGTTCATTCCATTAATGGCGCCGTTGGCGATAGCTGTGGGTCTGGGGATGTTATTGCGCTGGAAAAGAGACAATATCAACGTTATTGCCTTAAAAGTACGTTGTGTCGTTTTAGTTTGCGTTGCCGGCGGGTTGCTGATTCCCTTGATGCTACCGTTTTATTCCTGGGGTGCAGTATTAGGCTTAACCTTGGCATTGTGGACAGTTGCGATCACTTTGATTTCATTTTACGAGCGGATGGGATCGCAGGGTTTTTCAATGCAACGCCTGCAATCAATACCCGCCGGTTTTTACGGGATGACTGTTGCGCACATGGGTATTGCCGTGTTTGTAATTGGTATTTCCCTAACCTCTGTTTACAGTGTTGAAAAAGATGTTCGAATGTCTCCCGGCGATACGCTGGATATGTCAGGCTATATTTTTGAATTTCATGGCGTAAAACAGAACCAGGGCCCAAATTATATTGCCCAACAGGCATTTGTTACTGTTAGCTATAAAGGTGAAGAAGTTGCCAAGTTGGAGCCGCAAAAACGCGTTTATCAGGTGAGAAAAATGCCTATGACTGAAGCGGCTATTGATGCCGGTTTATTCAGGGATTTATTTGTGGCAATCGGTGAACCCCTTGGTGAGCAGGGTGCTTGGAGCATGAGGGTTTATTACAAATCTTTTATTCGTTGGATTTGGCTGGGCGCACTTTTCATGGCTGCTGGGGGCTTGATTGCGGCTTGTGACAGACGCTATAAAGCGACTTCGGTTAGCAGCAAGGTGCCAGTTGATGCTTAAGTTTCTTTTCCCCTTAGTATTATTTATCGTTTTGGCGATATTTCTGGCGTTAGGCTTGAATCTTCATCCTAACGAGATCCCCTCTCCGTTAGTTGATAAAGTGGCTCCGGTATTTTCTGCGCCTAAGCTGCAAACTCCGGAACAAAAACTGACTCCTGCCGATTTAAAAGGAAAAGTCTGGCTCTTTAATGTTTGGGCTTCTTGGTGTGTTTCTTGTCGATCAGAGCATCCGATACTTAATCAGATGGCTAAAACAAAAACCGCCGTTATTGTTGGTCTTAATTATAAAGATGAACCTGAAGATGCAAAAAACTGGTTAAGTCAATTGGGTAATCCTTATGATGTCAGCATAATGGATCAGGATGGGCGAATTGGCATAGACTATGGTGTATACGGTGTCCCTGAAACTTTTGTCATTGATAAGCAAGGTGTGATTCGTTACAAACATACCGGTCCAGTTACTGCAGAAGATGTACAGAAAGTATTTCTACCTTGGATTGCCAAATTACAGGCTGAGAATTAATGAAAAAATTATGTCTTGTCTTCCTGTTGATATTTTCCGGTTCAGTCTTCGCGATTAGCGAATACCGGAAGTTTGACAATCTGGATCAACAAAAGGTTTATGAAAACCTTATTTCGGAACTACGCTGTCTTGTTTGTCAAAATCAGACCATTGGTGATTCCAATGCTGAGCTCGCCGCAGATTTGCGTAGACAGGTTTACGAAATGATTGAACAGGGTAAGTCGAAACAAGACATCGTCCAATTTATGATTGATCGCTATGGTGATTTTGTACTTTATAATCCTCAGTTTAAGGCCAAGACCGGGTTGCTTTGGCTAGGCCCTGTGCTGTTTTTATTGATTGGACTTACCACTGTTTTTTTGTTTGTGCAGAGAAAAAAGACAGCCGCTAGACAGAATTCTCTCGCAGAACAGGGAGATGATAATAAAGAAAAGGCTGAGAAATTGGCAAAAGTTCGTAATTTGTTAGAGAAAGGTGATCTGTCTTGAATATGCTTTTTTTGTTGATCGTTAGCGTAATGATCTTAAGCGCTTTTTTAATAGTGCTACCACCACTGTGGAGAAAACAGCCACTCGCAGCTGCGGATATAGATCAACGTAATATTGCTATTGCAAAGCAAAGACTGGTCGAGCTTAAAGAGCAATTACAGGCAGGCACTTTAAGTCAGGTGCTTTATGATGAGCAATTACTAGAGCTTGAACAGGCTTTAAGTGATGATCTTGATATACAAAGTCATGTGAATGCCTCATCGTCCCAAGGTCGTTGGATGGCAATTGTATTGATATTGGCCATCCCCTTAGGTGCGGGTTTGCTTTATTGGACGCTGGGAAGCTATCAATCTTTAACGCTCGGTTCGGAAACTACAGCAAATCAGGGCGCTCCCGAGCGCGAACAAATGATTAGCATGGTTGCCGGTCTTGCCGCGCGATTGGAAAAAGAACCTAATGATGCTCAGGGCTGGCTTATGCTTGGTCGCTCTTACAAATATCTGGAACAATTTCCTAAAGCCGTTTCAGCTTATGAACACGCCTATTCCTTAATGGGTGATAAGCCGGAAGTTATGTTGCTTTATGCCGATGCTTTAGCATTTGTGAATAATGAAGAATTAGCCGGAAAACCTGCGGAACTGGTTTTTAAAGCGTTGGCAATAGAGCCGGAAAATATCACGGGTCTTTGGTTAGGCGGAATGGCAAAGGCACAAGCTGGTGAATTGGTTGAGGCAATGGCTCTCTGGAAAAAACTGGAACCCTTGTTGCCAGAGGGGTCAGATGCTTTGCAGGAAATACAAGGCTTGATGGCAAAGCTGGAAACCCAGATGCCCGAAGCTGGAGCGCAGGCAGAAACAAAACCAGAGCAGCCAGTATTGAAAGATCAAGCGTTGAAAGCAGTTTCGAGCATTGAAATTCAGGTGGCTTTAGCTCCTGAAATGAAAGCCGAGCCTGGTGATACCGTTTTTGTTTATGCCCAAGCATTATCGGGTCCTCAAATGCCTTTGGCGATTGTTCGTAAACAAGTCTCTGAGCTGCCTTTAACGATAACCTTAAGCGATGCGATGGCAATGATGCCAACCATGAAGCTATCAAACTTCGAGCAGGTTAAACTTCTGGCGCGTATATCTAAATCCGGTAATGCGATGAAACAACCGGGTGATCTTATCGGTGTGATTGAGCAAGTGGCTATAGCAGATAAGAATAGCCACAAAATTCTTATTAACAGCCAGGTTAAATGATGGATCAATCCATTAAATTCGATTTGGATTTGATCAATCGATATGACAAATCCGGTCCGCGTTACACTTCTTATCCAACCGCGTTGGAGTTGCACGATGGTTTTGGCGATCCGGAATATCGCCGACATATAGCAAAGTCCAATGCGGCCGGTGGACCATTGTCGTTATATTTCCATATTCCCTTTTGCGATACGGTTTGCTTTTATTGCGCGTGTAATAAAATTGTCACCAAAAACCGGAAACATGCAGAGCCCTATCTGGTTAATCTGTGTAAAGAAATTGCCATGCAGGGCGAATTGTTTGACAAGAAACGCGTCGTTAATCAATTACATTGGGGCGGCGGTACGCCGACGTTTTTAAGTTACGAGCAAATGAAAAAGTTAATGGACGTGACTCGTGAATATTTTCAGCTTAGAGATGACGACAAGGGAGAATATTCAATTGAAGTCGATCCTCGTGAAACCAATGATCAGACTATAAAACAATTACGCGAATTGGGTTTTAACCGGGTTAGTTTAGGCTTGCAGGATTTTGATCCAGCTGTACAAAAAGCCGTCAATCGCATCCAAAGTGAGGAGCAGACCTTTAGTGTTTTAGAGGCGGCGAGGACAGAAGGTTTTCGCTCGACAAACATTGATTTGATTTACGGTTTGCCACTACAAACGGTAGAAACTTTTTCCAAGACGCTGGACAAGATTTTGGCAGTAGCCCCGGATCGCTTTTCTATTTTTAACTACGCCCATATGCCGACACGGTTTAAAACTCAGCGCCAAATTAATGATGTTGATATGCCGACTGTTGATGTAAAGTTGGCTATTTTACAGATGGTAGGGCAACGATTGACCGAAGCCGGTTATGTCTATATTGGTATGGATCATTTTGCCAAACCCGATGATGAACTTGCAATCGCTCAACGTGAAGGGCATTTGTATCGAAATTTTCAGGGCTATTCCACACATTCGGATTGTGATCTTGTAGGCTTGGGTATTACTTCGATTGGCCGGGTTGGTGATTCTTATATTCAGAATGTCAAGGAATTGGATGAGTATGAAAGATTGATTAGTCAGGGACAATTACCTGTATTTAAGGGCGTAGAGCTTGATGACGATGATAAGTTGCGACGCGCAGTTATTACCCAGACAATTTGTCATTTTGAATTGGTGTTCGCGACGATAGAAAAGCAATTTTCGATTAACTTTGCCGAATATTTTGCTTCCGAATTGCAGGCACTAGTGCCAATGCAAGTTGATGGTTTGCTATTAATGTCAACTCAAGGAATAAAAGTCTTGCCGGCAGGCCGCTTGTTAATTCGTAATATTTGTATGGTGTTTGATAAATATCTGGCGCAAAAACAGCAGCTTTTTTCAAAAGTTATTTAATGATATTTATGAATGAAAATCGAATAAATGAACTGGAAATAAAAACTGCGTACCAGGAAGATTTGGTGCAAACCTTAAATACAATTGTCGGTGAGCAACAACAGCAAATCAGTCGTCTGGAAGCCACTTGTAGAATGCTTAATGATCGCATTAAAAGTCTGTCTGTCGAGGGCGCTAATGGGGGGGAAGGTGTTGAGGAGCTTCCGCCACATTATTGAAGTTTCCAAAATTGGTGGTGGATACAGTTTGCTATTTCCCTAGTCCATTTGATGTGCGTCCTAAATTCATTCCTCATATTTTTTAGCCAGTTGCAGTAACACAAACACAGCACCTGTTCCGCCGTGTTTGGGCGGAGCAGAGCAAAAAGCCTGCACATCTTTATGTTGTCGCAACCAAAGATTGATGTCGTTTTTTAACACAGGTTGATTATCTGCAGATCGGTATCCTTTACCGTGAACGATATGCACGCAGCGATTGCCGTCTTCAACGCTGTCATGTAGAAAATTCAGCAACTGCTTTTTTGCTTCATTGCTGTTTAGCCCATGCAGGTCTATTTCTGCATTTAAGCCAAATTGTCCTTTGCGTAATTTTTTCAGGACATTATGTTGGAGTCCAGGCGATAAAAAACTCAGCGAATCTTCAATTCCTACTTGTTCCACATCGAGCCCTTGCTGGCCGCTTAAATGCTCCTCAATATTGATAGATTGCAATTTCGGGTAGGGTTTGGGTTTATTGTCTACTTTTAAGAGTACCTTATCACTTTTTACGGTGTGTACTTTTCCGATAGTGTTGCGAAATAAATCGCAGTCCTCAGATGTAAGAATTTTTTTTATCACGAAAGCTGATTTTGGCGTGTTTTGTTGCTAATATGTTTGATTTTATAGCTTATTCTGCTTTAGGGCGAATTGATAATGCATATTTTGATAAGTAATGATGACGGTTATCTGGCTGAAGGGCTTATTGCGCTAACAAAGGCACTTGGTGAGCATGCCCTGATATCGGTGGTTGCACCGGACAGGAATCGGAGTGCAGCAAGTAATTCTTTAACACTGGAATTGCCGCTACGTGCTTATACAATGGAAAATGGTTTTATCCGAGTTGATGGAACCCCGACTGATTGCGTGCATTTAGCGATAACAGGGTTGCTGGAAAATGAACCCGACATGGTTTTTGCCGGGATCAATCATGGCGCAAATTTGGGTGATGACGTGTTGTATTCAGGTACGGTCGCAGCGGCATCAGAGGGAAGGTATTTAGGATTGCCGGCTGTTGCCATATCACTGGTGGGTAGCAATCCAATCCATTTTGACACGGCAGCCCATGTTGCGGTGACGTTGTTAAAGCGTTTGATTGATAAACCATTGCCCGAAGACACTATTTTAAATGTCAATGTGCCTGATGTGGCAATAAAAGATTTGAAAGGTTATCAGGCAACGCGGCTTGGACAGAGGCATAAATCCGAGCCTGTTATTAAGAGTGAAGATCCGCGTGGACGAACAATATACTGGGTTGGACCGCCCGGAGCAGAACAGGATGCCGGTCCCGGAACTGATTTTTATGCCATTAATGCAAACTATGTGTCGGTTACGCCCTTGCAGCTGGATTTGACCTGGTATGAGCGCATTAATGACTTAAAGGCCTGGTTGCCTAGGGAGTATAGTTAATGATTCAAGGCCTTCAGGGAATTGGCATGACCTCTCCGCGTACCCGTGAGCGGATGATTACAAGGTTAATGGATCAGGGTATTACAAGCCATAAAGTGCTCGATGTGATTCGCAATACACCGAGACATATTTTTATGGATGAGGCTCTGGCAAGTCGCGCTTATGAAGATACCGCATTGCCGATTGGTTATAGTCAAACTATCTCTCAGCCTTATATTGTTGCGAAAATGACTGAGCTGTTGCTAGAGTCTTCCGGGCGACTTGCCAAGGTGTTGGAAATTGGTACCGGTTGTGGCTATCAGACCGCGATTTTGGCCCAATTGGTTGATCATGTTTATTCTGTAGAAAGAATTGCACCTTTGCAGAAAAAGGCTAAAGATCATTTATGGGATTTGAAGCTTAAAAATATCAGCTATTTACATAGTGATGGCGGTTGGGGATGGCCTGAGCATACGCCTTATGATGGTATTTTGGTTGCTGCTGCACCTCCGGAAATACCTGAAATGCTTTTGCAGCAAATGGCAGTGGGTGGTGTAATGGTGATTCCGATAGGCAGTGCAATCGATCAACGGTTACAGCGTATTACACGAACCGAAACTGGGTATGAGGTTGAAAAACTTGAGTCGGTTATGTTCGTGCCTTTTTTATCAGGAAGAAAATAAGCTTTCGATAACTAGGAAGGGTAACGGGGTTATTAGCTTACGTGTCGTTTAATTGATTTTTGGTAAATAGTAGCTTGCTCTGATTTTTTCAGGTTACTAATTCTGGTTCAGTTGAAGTTTTCTAAGAAAAGAATTTTTTGATTTCGTTTAAGCGATTTTTCAGAGACCAATTAAACATTTTCATGATTATTGATTGAGAAAAACTTGTTCCTTGATTCTTGTAATTTATTAATAATCAATATTTAAATAGTGATTATCTAACGTCTTAATTTCAAACATGAATATACCTCATTATTTTACGGATACACATGTTGCCCTCGCTCATGGTAATGGCGGTCGCCTCATGCGAGAACTCATTGAGGGTTTATTTGCACGACATTTGAAGAATGAGTTGCTCGATACTCAGGTCGATGCTGCACATTTACCGATAGACCCCGGCTCTGGTGAAATTATGATAACCACTGATGGGTTTACCGTGGAACCGCTTGAGTTTCCAGGTGGAAATATCGGTAGTCTGGCTGTACATGGGACAATTAATGATTTGGCTGTGTCGGGAGCAACACCGCTATATCTCACACTCAGCGTCTTCATCGAAGAAGGTCTTGAAGTCGCTGTCTTAGATCGTTTATTGGAGAGTATGGCACAGGCATGCCGTGAAAGTAAGGTTCGAGTAGTAGCGGGTGACACCAAGGTCTTACGTCGTGGTCAGGGTGGTGGCATCTATTTTGCAATGGCAGGCGTTGGCGTGCGCCCATCAAAACTATTGTTAGGTATTAACCAAATTCGTTCGGGCGATTTGATCCTGCTGAGCGGCACAGTGGGCGATCATGGTACTGCAGTCTTGCTTGCACGGGAGCAGTTTGGTTTATCCGGAGATTTAAAATCGGATTCCGCGAGCGTTTTGCCAATTACGCAAGCGCTAAGCGAAATTACTGGATTACGTTTCATGCGTGATCCGACTCGTGGAGGTTTGGCAACTGTTGCCAATGAAATTGCTCAGGCAACGGTAACAACAGTGCGTTTAAATGAAATACATATACCAATATTGGCTCCAGTTCGAGCAGTATGCGACATGCTGGGTTACGATCCGTTGTATCTTGCTTCTGAAGGACGCGTCGTTGCAGTTATGACTCCTGACAGCGCCGAACTGGCTCTAAGCAAACTTAAAGAGTTGGGCTATAACGATGCGGCAATTATTGGAGTCGTTAATAGCGGTCGTGCTCAAGTCGTGTTAGAAACAGAGCTGGGCGGTGAGCGTATTTTGGCCGAGCTGGAAGATGATCCGTTGCCGCGTATTTGTTAATAATTTCAATGTTATTGAAAAGTTAACTTCGAACTGTAGCGCTATTGAGTTAAGTATAATAAATCGAAGCAGCTGTTTGTGACAGCGAAGATTGAGTTGCAATTGTTAAACTGTGTCACTTAAATTTCTGGGATTACCTATCTCCTTCAGTGTTAAGTAATTTGTATTATGACAAGGCACTTTGATACCAGCTTTTTTTGTTTAGGCACTCAGTACAACAATACAGTAAAATCACTTCATTTTTGTTTATAACGCCGGAATATTTATGACTACTTGGCTAGAAACCTGTCAACAACAAATGGTCAGACTGGAGAAAACCTCAGTACTGGCTGACAAGCTGCTTACTTTGGCCAATAAAACCGGAGTGGATATTTCTGCTGATTTATTGAATAGACTGAATATTGAAAGACCTCGTTTACATCGGCAGCTAGACAGGCTTCATGCCAATCGTTTTGAGGTAGCCGTTATTGGACTTGAAAAAGCAGGCAAAAGTGCGTTACTAAATGCCTGGCTGGAACAGGAAATATTACCTTCGGCTCGAGAACGCTGCACGTTTACCAGTACCGAAATCTGGTCAGCTCAAACCGAGCAAGACCAGGAACTGTATATCCAGTATTACACTAAAGAAGAAATCAGCAAGTTGCAATTACAGCGTCGTGATGCCTTGTTGGGGACTTTGAGCGAACGGGAACGGAAAGAAATCCAGGAAGACTTTGACGATACCGAAAAACACCTCAGCCATATATTAGAGTTTGGCAAACAGAAAAAAGGTTTTACGCAAAAGTTCATTGATATAGGTGAAGTCAGTGAGCAACTGCAATCGGCAGTGTTTAAAAATCGCGCCCAATCGTTGGCGATTAAGCGTATTCAGTTAAAAACAGTCCGCTTGCGTAGTGACCGCGACATCATTTTTCATGATGTACCCGGCTTCAATTCAGGCATATTAATGCACGCCGAGCAGGCTATCGAGCGCCTGAAAAACTGTGATGCGATTATTTATGCCAAAGAAATGAAACAACCTTCAGTGACTGGGCCGGAAAAAGAAATGTTGGCTATTGCCGATTCAGAAGATCCCAGCGTTAAAGTTTCTGATAAAGTGTTTGTGGTGCTGACCCAAGCCGATGCCATGGACGATCAAATCGACTTTAAAGATACTTACGAAAAACATCGCAGCTATTGGCCGTCCGTGCCAGAGCATCGCATGATTCCGGTTTGTGCTCGCGCTCATTTGGTCGAGTTTGGTATACCGTCTGAAGATACGCTTAGACGCACTAAAAACGCCGATGACAAAGCCAAGATGAAAAAACTGGGTATCACCGACGGCATTAATATTTTAAAAGACTCGATTAACTATTATATCGATAATGAACGCGCCGGTGTTCTGGAGCGACGATGTGACGCTTTAGTTAGCGCCATTCGTCAAATTGCTAACGAAATTCTATTCAAACTGGAGCCCATTTATGGTGTTTTTGATGAAACCGAACTGCAAGAAGATGATTTGCTGGGCAAAGAGTTTAACCAATGGTGGGGGCGTGAATGGCAACGCATCAAAAAGGATTTTGATGGCTGGTATGCAGAAGTAATTCAAGGACGAAAAGAAGCCGATGCGGCGGGCTCTGAACATGAAGAATTGATTGCCCTGCATGCAACTTACGATGAAAAGATTGAAATGTTGCTGTCAAATCTTGTGACAGCCAAGCCGGAGGAACTGAAACGTATTTATACGGCAGGCGGTAGCATTTCCATGCCTGATCCCCGTGAAGGTAATTATAAGATTCGAGAAGAGTTATTTCGTGAAATTCAGAAAAAATTTGAAACCGAATTGACTGACCAACTGGCTTCGGCGTTACAAACCTTGATTGATCAAATTGCCCGTAAAACACAAAGTCTACTTTGGGAGACGGAAGATGTACGTAAAATTTTATTGCACTCGGACGTTGATGAAAGCCTGGAACAAGCGCGGATTCGTCATGGCTTTCAGGTGCTTTTTTTGCGGTTCAGTCGTGGCGCGGTCGAAGCATTTATTGCTAAGCCTTTGCAGGCAAGAGAGCGCTTGTTAAATGAACGTGCGGCAGAAATTAAGACCTTGGAAGCTTTTTATCAAGGTAGTGATAAAGCCAAAAGTGAAGGTGGTCTGACTTGCTATTTACGCTATGGTGTTTGGACTAAGCCAGGCAATCTTGAAGTGATTTCCGGTCGAGCCCGAACCCAGGAAAAACCGGCTACTAAAACCCAGGTTATGCAAGAAATAGTAAGTGCGGCGCTTGATGGATCTTCGCTTAAAAATGTTCAGCAGGAAGCGGAAAAAATGTTTGAACCGACTAATTTTGAATCGGTCGTTGCAGAAATAAATGGCGATTTAGCGGCGCTGGAAGATTATCTAAAAAACAGCGTATTTTATGCTGCCGGATTTATTACCTACTGTAATCAGGAGTTGGAGCGTATCCGTAACCGTTTTAAAGAAATGGAAGATAATGACAGGCAGTGGATAGGCTTGATTCGTACTGCTGTGAAATATGAAAAAAACCCTAATATTCCTTACAGTATTATTCACACAAGACGGGATTTTCGTATGCGTAGAGAAATTGCCCTTGAGCTTAAAGAAGTACGTGAAACCTGTACTAATGTTTTTTAATATTTAACGATTAGTCAATCGAAAGGTACCTTTTCGTGTACCTTTCGATCCCCAGAACTTGATGATTCAGTCCACATCAAGTTTTAGAATTAGGTTTTTTCAGTGCCGCAAACACCAGCGTAAAAAATAATACACCTGCCATCATCACCAGTATTTTGGTCACAGGTATTCCCACCAAAAATAAAAAACTCTGTTGAGATTGTTCACCGCTAGCTTTTTGCACCGAGACATTGAGCTTATAAATGCCACGTTGTTGGAAGGTTTGTGTAATTGAGACTAGACCTTCACCCATTAACTGCGCTGGTTGTTGCTTAAGTACGGTAAAAACTTGGTCAGGATTTAACGAAACCGATAAAGCAGCTAATTCCAAGGTTACCGAGGTCTTTTCCATACCCTGTTCCACTGGTTCTACTACCAGCACAATCTGGCCAAGCTCGGGGAAAAAATGACAAAGATGTTTGCCTTCCAGCTCAGGTAGAAACTGGTAGCCACTTATTTGCAAACGGGTAACACCCACGGTTAAAAAACAACTTTTACTGTGATCGACGCCGGCATGGGCTAAAGCCGGTTGGCAATTCATTACGCCAACAATTATGCCAAGAAAATATCCTATCTGGTTTAACCTGAGAGAAATCGACAATTGTTTCAACATGCTTTTCATCAACTCAAAAGCTTAGTGTAACAATTTATGACGCTGTTTATCGCTTCGTCATTAAAATTTAATCAGATCGAGATGCTATAAATGCTAGAATCTCTTTAATTAAAAACGCCTTTTACTTTTTTATTTCCGGAGCATCGTCAATGGGTCCTCATTATCTGAATCGTTTTTTTACACCAAAATCTGTTGCTCTTGTTGGCGCATCCGAACGCGAAGATAGCGTAGGTTATCGTCTATTGCTTAACATGCAGGAAGCAGGTTTTGAAGGCGGGCTATATCCGGTCAACAATAAACGTGAAACCTTATTGGGTTTAAAAGCTTATCCTGATCTTTTAGCAGTTCCTGAGGATCTTGACCTAGTTGTGATTGCAACGCCCGCACTCAGTGTTCCGGGTATTGTGCGTCAATGCGGTGAGTTGGGTGTTACTTCCGTGATCATTATCAGCGCCGGTTTTGGTGAGTTGGGTGCCGAAGGTAAGCGCTTGCAACAGGAGGTTCTTGATATTGCTCATCGCTATAGTATCCGTATCATCGGTCCTAACTGTCTTGGTGTTATTCGTCCCAGCGGCAAACTTAATGCGACCTTTGGCGACGGTACCGTTAAAGACGGCAATCTGGCGCTGCTTTCTCAATCGGGCGCTGTTTGTACAGCCATTCTGGACTGGGCCAAATCCCAGGATATCGGTTTTTCAACAGTTGTATCAATGGGTGGCGCTGCCGATATTGATTTTGGGGAAGTACTCGATTATCTGGCAACGGATGGTAAAACTACCGGCATTTTGATGTACGTAGAAGGCATTCGCGATGCACGGCGGTTTTTAAGCGGACTTAAAGCGGCTGCCCGATTAAAACCGGTTATTCTGATTAAATCGGGTCGTCATGAGGCCGGTTGCAAAGCCGCCATGTCACATACCGGGGCGATGGTCGGAGGAGATAATGTATTTGATGCGGCGATTGCCAGGGCAGGTGTGGTAAGGGCTTATAATATCAATGAATTGTTTTCTGCGGCTCGCGTTCTGGCAAATAATTATGTCGTTAAAAAAGACCGTCTGGCGATTATCACGAATGCCGGCGGCCCTGGCGTTATGAGTACTGACCGCGCCGAAGACGTTGGCATCACCATGGCGGAATTAAGTCCTGCGAGCATTACCGCGTTGGATGAAGTTTTACCGGTACATTGGTCTCATGCCAATCCTGTTGACATTTTGGGTGATGCAACGTCAGAACGTTACCAAAAGGCGCTGGAAATCTGCCTTAAAGATAAAAATATTGATGGTATTTTAGTTATTTTGACGCCTCAGGCGATGACTAACCCTACACAAGTCGCCGAATGTATTATTGAGGGGGCCAAAGCCAGCAAAAAACCGGTACTAGCGTCCTGGACCGGAGGTGCACGGGTTCAGGAAGGCCGTAATCTGTTTGCCAACAGCAAAGTTGCTCATTTTAGCACTCCGGAAATTGCGGTCGATGCCTTTTCATTTCTGGCCAGTTATACCCAGAATCAAATATTGCTAAAACAAATTCCCTCGCCGACCGATGAATTGGCAACACCTGATGTTGCCGGGGCCCGTTTGATTATTGAACGGGTGCTTTCTGAAGGGCGCCAGGTTTTAACCGCGCAAGAATCCAAAGCCATTCTTGCGGCCTTTCATATTCCTGTTACACAAACCATCAAAGTATCCAGTGCCAAAGATGCGATGATTGCCGCTGAAACATTACGCTTTCCGGTTGTATTAAAAATCAATATGGCGGAATTTAGCCATAAATCGGATATCGGTGGTGTGCGACTCAATATAAACAGTGTCCAGGATATTTCTCGAAACTTTCTGGAAATGGAAGCTGCGATTAAACAGAAATATCCAGAAATTACAGAAGTAGGCATGACCGTTGAACCGATGTATAAATCCCTCAGTGGTCGTGAGCTGATGATCGGCGTGGTTAGAGATCCGGTTTTTGGCCCTGCAATCAGTTTTGGCTTGGGCGGGACGATGGTTGAGATTTTACAAGATAATGCTGTTGCTTTGCCGCCACTTAACGCTTATATGGTTGAGCAAATGATCGCCAAAACCAAAGCGGCCAAATATCTGGGGGCTTTCCGTCAGTTACCTCCGGCCAACAAACAAGCTTTGGTCGATGTCTTGCTGAACATTTCAACGATGGTCAGTGAATTGCCGGAAATTTTAGAGCTGGACATTAATCCCTTGATCGTTGACGAGCACGGTGTAATGGCAGTTGATGCAAGAATTAAAGCAGAAAATTCACATCAGCTTTCGCCTTATTCACACATGGCTATTCATCCTTATCCTCATGAGTTAAGCCATCAATATCAATTGACTAACGGCTCCAATATTACGATCAGGCCGATTCGCCCTGAAGACGCAAATCTTGAAAAAGATTTTGTTCATCGTTTATCGGAACGCACCAAGTATTTTCGTTTTATGCAATCCTTGCAAGAATTAACGCCTGAAATGGTAGTGCGTTTTACCCAAATTGACTATGACCGTGAAATGGCTTTTGTTGCGGTAACCAATGAAGACCATTTGCCGAATGAATTGGGTGTAGGTCGCTACATGGTTAATCCGGATGGGCATTCTGTAGAGTTTGCGCTGGTTGTCGCTGATGACTGTCAGCGTCTCGGCATAGGCAGTAAACTGATGAAAACTCTGTTGCAAACGGCCAAAGCTAAAGGAATCACTTTCTTTGAAGGTGAGGTTCTGGCAGTTAATAAACCGATGTTGTCGCTGGTTACCAAATTGGGTTTTAGCATTGAAACCATCAATGGCGATCAGGAAGTAGTGCGCGTGGTTAAGGATTTAAGGCAGTAACTAAAACAGTGAAGCATGGACTGGATGGATTTATTCGGTTTTTCAACTAAACTGAAGTCTGGTTCGTGCCAAATGTAATATTTTTAAACTCGATTTTTATAATAAAAACAACTAATTCGACATGCTGTTTACATAAATATATTAAATCGAAAAGTGCAATGGCGGATGACTCAGGTAAACACGACAAACGGGAAGGCAATTTTCTGATCATGTATAAGACAAAAAACTGCTTGATTTATGGCCTTGTTTTTCTTGGTTGGGTTACTGTGACATTAGTGATGATGACTCTGGTATTCAAACTTGTGGTGCATGAAGCGGAGGTTGCATTTAATCAGAAGGTTATGCAATTACACGAGCGTCTTGAGTTGGTAGCGAGGGATAACGAATCGATTTTAGAGGGATTTACTGCCTATCTGAGTGCTATTGAGTATGCAGATAGAGCAAGCGCATCCCGTTACGCAAGACAAATCCTCGCTCGCTATCCTCACGTTCAAACACTCGAAATTGCGCTTATTGTTGAACGTCATGATTTGGCTGAGTTTATCGCAAGACAGAAACGATCTTGGTTTCCTCGGTTCAAAGTAAAAAAATTCAGCGACATGACTGATGGTAGCAGAGACCAAGCTGTTGAAAAAAAACCAGTATACTACCCGATCATATTTATTGAACCGATGTCCCCAACGTCTAAACAATTAATAGGTGTCGATATGGATTCGTCACACTTTCTCAGCGATGCACTTAATAAGTCGAAGAGAATACAAGCCTCCGTGGCAACCATTCCATTCAGGTTTGTCGATGGGTCGTTGGGGTATGTTCTGTTTCACCCCGTTCCAGATGCCCCGAAAGGCGATCATTCCAAACGAAAACAAGCTTTTGTACTCTTAGCAGTCAATGCTGAAGCAATCTATAATAATATTGCTTTTCTGGTCGAAAATATTGAACTTCGTCTTTATCATACAAGCCACACAAGCAATGAACAGCAAGGCATGTTGTTGCATATTAAGACATCTGTTCCGAATAGTTTAGATGCCAGACTATTTCCTTTGCTAACCAATGAAAGGAAACTGGATAGTCAAGGTCAGCCCTTTACTCTTCGTGTAGACAAGCAACTGGGCTGGACTGACCTTGATTTTCCGTTGGTGATAGCAACCGGTTGTACATCGCTTTTACTTCTCGCGCTGCTGCTGCTTTTTATAAACAACCATTTTTTTCGCGAAGAACAAAGAAAAATATCGGCGAATCATTTGCTCCATATTGCAACGCATGATCCCTTGACGGGGCTTCCTAATAGAACTTTACTTGAGGACCGATTCAGTCAGGCATGCACCCGGACACAACGGAGTGATCAGCCATTTTCGACGATGTTTCTTGATCTGAATGAATTTAAAAAAGTGAATGATAGCTATGGTCACGAAATAGGCGATGAACTCCTCAAGACATTAGGCAATCTACTAAAAGAATGTATCAGAAATGAAGATACCTTGAGTAGAATCAGTGGGGATGAGTTCGTGATCTTACTGGAAGACATGTCTTATGAGAATGCAGAAAAGGTAGCACATAAAATTCACGCCAAGTTGGAGCGACCACTACTTATTAAGGATATCGAGCTAAATATTGGTCTTAGCTTAGGAATTGCGGTTTATCCAGACGATGGTATTGATATGAACGAAGTACTCGGAAAAGCCGATGAAAGAATGTATGTAGCAAAAAAACGAAGTAAAGCGGTAAAGCTGCATGCCAATAATAGTGTAGATTGCGTTTAAAGATTTTACAGGGCTTATCTAATTTTTTTTGATAAGGTTAATTGAAGATGCGTTTACTCAGTAACAAGCCTAGCAACAAAACAACCATTGCCCAAATAACCGGTTTGTCACCCAACTTACCATAGGGTGTCATACCGCCCATCGGGGTTATTGTTCCGGTTAGTACTGTCTCCTGAAACGAAGTCGCAAGCTTAAGAATTTCACCTTTTGGAGAAACAATCGCAGTCATGCCGGTATTTGTGGATCTCAATAAATATCGGCCGGTTTCCATCGCTCGCATTCTGGCCATTTGTAGATGCTGATGAGGTTCTATGGTATCGCCAAACCAGCCATCGTTGGTTACATTGACCAGATAGGCCGCCTCGGGTAAACCTTGCCTACTTAATGTCCCAAAAGCGTCCTCATAACAAATCATGGTTATAAATGGATAGCCACCGGCTTTCAACAAAGGCTGAAGGGCTGCTCCAGGAGTAAAGTCACCTAATCTGATATCGATCAAGTCCAATACAAAGCCTGAAAAAGGTTGAAGCGGCTGATATTCTCCAAAAGGTAATAAATGTGACTTGCGATAGATGCCTTGATTTTTGCCTAGCGTGATGACTGCATTATAGTTTTTAAGTGGGGTCGTTTCCTGTACAGGAACGCTGATGATTAGATCTGTGTTGTGCAAGCGGGCTTCATTTTCCAAGGGATTTAAAAAACTTTCTTTAACTTGATCCAGAAAAGCCGGTATTGCAGTCTCCGGCCAAATAATGACCTTCGAATCCCAATGTTCTTCGGTCATTTTTTTATATTTCAATAAGGTAGTGATTTTATTTTCAGGTTTCCATTTTTGATCCTGAGAGATATTGCCCTGAACCATCGAAATGCTAAGTGGCTGTCCGATTTCGTAGGTCCAGGTTTGATGGCGCAACAAGCCGCCAAGAGTCCAGAGTGTCGCAAGAATAAATAGGTATTGTAAGGGATGTTTAAGTTGTCCAAGGCGAAAGTTACAGCTGGAATATGTTCTTGTAGAGGGAAGAATAATGTCCGTAATAATCGACGCTGTTAGCGCCACAACAAACCCCGTTCCGTAAACGCCAATAATTGGAATGTAGCCAGCCAGGGGTGTCTCCAATTGAGAATAGGCGATTTGTAGCCATGGAAAGCCGTTAAGTAGCCAATAACCACGAAAGTATTCAATTAATATCCAAAGAAGCGGTATTAACACAATCTGGCCTTGTCCTTTGTTGAGTCCGATTATTTTTACCGAAAAATAACCCGCAAGGGCAGGGAAAATGGCCCAAAAGCAAGCAAATAAACCGGTTAGCAGGCTAGATCCGATCACACTGGCACCGCCAAAGTCGTGCATACTGATATAAACCCAGGATACCCCTGAACCAAATGTACCCAAGCCAAATAGATAACCGCGCAAGGTGGCTCGTTTAGCTGTAATGTTTTGCCAACTGCTATAAAGAAACACTAGCGCAACAAACGCCAGACAGGAATAATCAAAAGGGGCAAAAGAAAGGGTAAGTAAAAGCCCTGCAATTGGTGCGCAACAATCCCAATACTTACTGTTTGAATAATTCATATTTTTTAGATCGACTTAATGACGTATTTTGTAAGTGGACGTTTATTAAAAATAACTGCCATAATACCAAAAACAACTGTGCAGTCTTTACAAACGATGCACCTGGATCTTTAAGAATGGGGATATTATGAAAATTATTACCATGCCCAAGCCAATCCGTATGTTCTGGGTAAGTTTAGTCGCCTATTGGTTGGCAGGTATTATCAGTCCGGCTTTTATTGCGATTGCGGTGCTTATTGCACTATTTATTCCTGTTTTGATTGTCGAATCTAATTTTTCTGCCCGACCTGAAGCCTGAAGGACAGTATTATTCATGGAATCATCATGAAAAAAAGTGCTCTAGCAATTTTTATACTGTTAATTTTTTGTTCGTTAAATGCTGCTGGGCAAAAACTCTATAAGTTTCAGGATAAAAAAGGTATCTGGCATTTTACAGACAAGCCCACGGCAAATCAGTTAAAGGAAGCTCAACAGAATATTGAGATCAGACAGCTTAAAGTAACTTCCAAGCAATTAGTTTGGCTTTTACAAAAGGGGGAAGAACGACATCCGCAGTTTTATATCCGTAATGATTATTCCGGTCCTGTTGAAGTTGAAATTGAATTCTCCCAACGTGACAATGTAACTGCCACGCCAGACTTGCCAAAGCATTTTGTTATTCAACCGGGAGAATCGGACACGCTTTTTAAAGTTAATGGCATTAATGAATTTGAAGCATGGCAGATTTCCTTAAAATACCGTTACATTATTGGCCGTCCCCTACCAAATTATCAAGCTATGACCAGCTATTTTCCACCGATAGCACCTGATTCATCCTTTCAAATTTCTCAGGCTTTTGGCGGCAGTTATAGTCACTTCGATGCGCAAAATGAATATGCCGTCGATATTGCGATGCCTATTGGTACGCCGGTTTATGCGGCAAGAGCTGGCATGGTGGTTGAAGTCGATGATGATTATTTTAAAGGTGGTATCAATAAGGCTTATAGTTCGGAAGCGAACAATATCAGAATTATGCATGATGATGGTGCTATGACGATTTATGCCCACCTGGAGCTTGAAAAAGCCCAAGTGTATCCTGGCTTAACGGTAGCGGCAGGGCAATTGATCGGTTATTCAGGTAATACCGGTTTTTCTACCGGTCCACATTTGCATTTTGCTGTTCAGATTAATAAAGGTATGGAACTGGTTTCTGTGCCCTTTACATTTTACAATTTGAGCAGTAATGCAGAGGAGCCACAAGTTGAGGCCTGGCTTAAAGGGTTTGTTCCAAGGCAGAGGTAGTTAAATTGATGAGCTATGCTATGGCTCAATGTAGCCTTCGATAATTCCCATTCCAATCTGGCTGATAAAAACCTCAACATCGGCCTGCTCAAAGGGCCAGCCGAGTTCTTTTAGGGTCTCTGGATGAAATAAAACCGGAATGCGGATTGCGTAGAGTTCTTGCCATTGATCCTGTTCCGCGATGTCTACAAAGTCGACCCTGTCTAAAACGCAGGCGTTAATAAGGGCTTCTGCCTGTACGCAAAGATGACAGCCAGAGGTGCCAAACAATATATAGTGCGTCATCAATGTTTGGTAATCTTGTCCAGATAACCCATCAATAACGCAGACAGGACCAAGGTCAAATGAATAAGGACATACCACATGAGTTTGTCGTTATCGGTAGCCTCGATATTCATGAAGACTTTTAACAGGTGTATGGAGGAAATCGCAACAATTGAAGATGCCACCTTCATTTTCAGAGAGCCATAATCGTGCTTGCCCAGCCATTCCAGTTTTTCGGTCGACTCGGCTATGTCCAGTTGCGAAACAAAATTTTCGTAGCCGCTAAACATGACGATCAGAATCAAACTGCCAACTAAGGTAAGATCAATCAGGGTCAGAAACTTTAATACCAGCTCAGTTTCATTTATTTCAAAAATATGTGGCAGAAAATGGAAGAGTTCCTGGAAAAATTTAAGCAAAAGCGCCAGAAGAACGAGACTTAGGCCAAAGTAAATCGGCGCAAGTATCCAGCGACAGCCATACATAAAGCGCTCTAAAATGCGGACCGTTTTTTCTTGAGGAGACATGTTTAATAACGCATCAATGTTTTTTCAATTTAATGATGCAAATGTGCTGCCAGCCAACGCTCAGCGACTTCTTCGGCAATACCTTTGCGACGGGCATAATCTTGCAATTGATCTTTATCGATTTTACCGACGTTAAAATACTGGGCATCGGGGTGAGAAAAATACCAGCCACTTACTGCTGACGCCGGGTACATAGCGTAACTTTCGGTCAGTTCTATGCTGGTATTTTCGGTCACATTGAGTAGTTCAAACAGTTTGCTTTTTTCGGTATGATCGGGGCAGGCCGGATAACCGGGTGCTGGCCTAATGCCTTGATAGGCTTCGTTGATTAATTGCTCGGCCTGATGAGCTTCATTCTGGTCATAGCCCCAATAGTCTTTTCTGACCACTTGATGCATGTATTCTGCGAAGGCTTCGGCCAATCTGTCAGCCAGCGCTTTAAGCATGATGGCGCTGTAATCATCATTATCTTGTTCAAACTCTTGCAATTTTTGTTCGATATTGATGCCGGTCGTTACCGCAAAAGCGCCAATATAGTCGGCTTTACCACTTTCCGCCGGAGCTATAAAATCAGATAAACAATAATTGGGCCTGCCCGGCGCTTTGATATTCTGCTGGCGCAAGTGTTGTAAAGTTTCCTTTTGCTGAGTGCGCGTGTCGTCGGTATAAACCACCACATCATCGCCGTCACTGTTGGCCGGGAAGAAGCCGACCACGGCCCTGGCTGTTAGCCATTCTTCGCTGATGATCTTTTTCAGCATGGTCTGCGCATCTTCAAACAACTCTCGCGCCTGGATACCGATTATTTTGTCATCGAGTATTTTGGGATAACTGCCGGCCATTTCCCAAGTCTGAAAAAATGGAGACCAGTCGATATACCAAACCAGCGTATCCAGAGGGAAATTATTGAGGACTTTTATGCCCAGAAAAGAGGGTTTAACCGGCTCACAATTACCCCAATTGAATTTATTGTTGCGGGCTTCTTGTAGCGAGTGTTGCTTGGTTTTTGCTTCACGACCTTTGTGTCTTTCCCTGACTTCCTCATATTCATCGCTGACACTGTTGACGAAGTCTTTTTTTAGCTCAACGCTTAATAAATTACTGGCGACGCCGACGCCGCGCGAAGCATCGGTCACATAAATAACCGGGCCTTCGTAATGCGGAGCGATTTTTACTGCAGTATGCGCCCGCGAAGTGGTCGCGCCGCCAATCATCAACGGAATGATGAAACCTTGGCGTTGCATTTCTTTGGCGACATGTACCATTTCGTCCAGCGAGGGCGTAATCAAACCGCTTAAGCCGATAATGTCGACATTTTCAAGGCGTGCAGTTTGTAAAATCTTTTCTGCCGGTACCATCACGCCTAAATCAATCACGTCATAGTTGTTGCATTGCAGAACGACGGCCACGATATTTTTGCCGATATCATGCACATCGCCTTTTACCGTTGCCATCAGGATTTTGCCGTTGGTTTGCCGTTCGCCGGCCGCTTTGTCGGCGTCCATAAACGGCATTAAATAAGCCACCGCTTTTTTCATGACACGTGCTGATTTGACTACTTGCGGCAGGAACATTTTACCTGCACCGAACAAGTCGCCAACCACGTTCATTCCATCCATCAACGCGCCTTCAATAACGTGCAAGGGACGTTCGGCTTCCAGTCTGGCCTGCTCGGTATCTTCATCGATATAATCGGTGATGCCTTTTACCAAGGCATGCTCCAGACGTTTGCTGACCGACCAGTTGCGCCATTCGAGATCCTGCTCTTTACCAGCGCTGCTAGTGCCATCGCCTCGATATTTGTCGGCAAGTTCGAGCAATTTATCTGTGCCGTTCCCATCATGTTGGTTTAAGACTACCTCTTCAACAGCGATGCGTAAATCATCCGGTATATCAGCGTAAATCGCTAGCTGACCAGCATTGACGATGCCCATATCCATCCCGGCCTGAATCGCATGATATAAAAACACAGCATGAATTGCTTCCCTCACCGGATTATTGCCCCGAAAAGAAAACGATACGTTGGAAACGCCGCCGGAAATTAGTGCGTAGGGCAGTGTACGCTTTATTTCACGAGTAGCTTCAATAAAATCCAGGCCGTAATTATTGTGTTCGTCAATGCCGGTGGCAATGGCGAAGATATTGGGATCAAAAATAATGTCTTCAGGCGGAAAGCCGACCTGCTCGGTCAATATTTTATAAGCTCGCTGACATATTTCGATTTTTCGGGCTTGGGTATCGGCCTGTCCTTCTTCATCAAAAGCCATGACGATAACCGCAGCACCATAACGGCGTACCAGTCTGGCCTGTTTGAGGAACGCTGCTTCGCCTTCTTTAAGCGAAATGGAGTTGACCACGCCTTTGCCTTGTATGCATTTAAGACCGGCTTCCAAAATATCCCATTTGGAGGAATCCAACATAATCGGCACTTTGGCAATATCGGGTTCGGAGGCGATCAGCATTAAAAAACGCACCATCGCTTCTTTGGACTCCAACATGCCCTCATCCATGTTGATGTCGATGATTTGAGCGCCGTTTTCAACCTGCTGTTTGGCGACATCCAATGCCGCTTCAAAATCACCGTCAATGATTAGTCGTTTAAACGCCGCTGATCCGGTAACGTTGGTGCGTTCGCCGATATTGACGAATAATGACTCAGGACCGATGTTCATCGGTTCCAGACCTGACAAGCGACACTGTTTAGGTATGTCGGGAACTATTCTGGGGCTGTGTTTTTGGACGGCTTCAACAATAGCTTTAATGTTGGCTGGCGAGGTTCCGCAACAGCCGCCGATAATATTTAAATAGCCGTTTTTTGCCCAATCGGCCAATTCTTCAGCCATGGCTTCGGGGGTTTCGTCATATTCACCAAACTCGTTAGGCAAGCCGGCATTGGGGTGAGCTGAAACATGGGTATCGGCAATGCCGGATAATTCGGCAATATACTGACGTAATTCGGTTGCACCCAGAGCGCAGTTAAAGCCGAAAGAAATAGGCTCTATATGTTTTAACGAATTCCAGAAAGCGGCAACAGTTTGGCCGGACAGCGTTCTTCCTGAGGCATCGGTAATCGTGCCGGAAATCATCACTGGTAACTTATAGCCGATAGTATCAAAAACCTGCTCGACCGCAAAAATGGCGGCTTTCGCATTCAGAGTGTCAAACACGGTTTCAATCAAAATAATGTCTGCACCGCCATCAATCAGACCATTGGTAGCCTCGGTATAGGCGACGACCAGATCGTCGAAGAAGATATTTCTAAAGCCCGGATCATTAACATCAGGCGACATCGACGCAGTGCGATTGGTAGGGCCTAATACACCGGCGACAAAGCGTGGTTTTTCGGGAGTCTTTTGGGTGTATTCATCGGCGGCTTGTCTTGCTACGCGCGCAGCTTCGACATTGATTTCATAGGCAATGGCTTCCATTTTGTAATCGGCCATTGCAATACTTGTTGCATTGAAGGTATTGGTTTCTACAATATCGGAACCAACCTCAAAATAAGCGCAGTGTATAGCTTTAATGATGTCTGGTTGGGTTAGGGACAACAGGTCGTTATTCCCTTTGAGGTCCGTTTCCCACTGGGCAAAGCGTTCGCCGCGATAATCTTTTTCTTCAAGTTTGTAGCTTTGGATCATCGTCCCCATTGCGCCATCGAGAAATAGAATTCGCGAAGATAATTGCTGCTTTAATAATACTGTTTTACTCATGGGAACGATCCAGGGGGTTATTGGTTTTGGATATAATCTTGCTTAAAAACTGATCAAGCCCTATTATTTTTAATATTTTTTGTCGGAGATGAGTATGTCAAAACCAACGATTATTCAAGTTATAAAGAGTGTCCTCGCTGCTGCCATTGGCGTGCAAAGCGACAAAAACAGGCGGTATGATTTTGAGCACGGCTCTGCTTCAACTTATATTATTGCAGGATTGATTTTTACGGTGCTATTCGTTTTAGGTCTTGTTTTTCTTGTCTCTAGTATCTTAGGATGAAAAATAGCCAGTGCTACCCTGATTTTATAATCTACTAAAGCTGACTAAACTTATAAGTTGGCTGGACTTACAAAATGATCAGCCATAAAAAAGCCCAAGCATCGCTCGGGCTTTTTTAACCAACGCTTTAACTTACTTGTCAGAGGTTTCTTTAAAGCTTTGTTTTATGCTTTGAAACATCACGCTGATATCGCCAAATAAATTGTTGACCGAAATCGCTTCTTTAGTAATAAATTTTATTCTGATCAGTGCAGCCGCTAAAACGCCTACAATAGAAGGCATTAACTCTAGGTAAAGTGATAACATTACGCCGCCAAAACCTTGAAAGCCGCCTTCATTTTTCCTATCACCGATAGTTGTTAAATCGCGCTCGTAGTCACCACCGCCTTCGCTACTTTTGATCGACTCTAAAATATACAGATTGATATCAATAAATCCTAACTGCACTACAAAAAATGCAACTACACAAATTGCTACCCACATCATTACGTTACTTGTTTTCGCTCTCATAGCTGACTGGTAAATCCAGAGAGCTACAAAAATCATTATAATGCCACCTATCATAAGTTATATCCTTTTATTTTATTTATATTTTGGTTAGAAAAAAGTAAAGATACGCGCACTTTAAAGTCATTTTAGAACCCTCTTTTTCAACTACTTTACAGGATTCATATTTTTCTCGTCCAGGAGTTGTTTGTTTATGGATCTCTCCATTTTCGACAAAATATTTAATGGCTATCTTCATCTCTTTTGTTCGACCTACAGAATCTGTCGCTGTTGTTTGTAAAGCACCGTCTGCTTTAAATTCCCATTCAACCTTAACTGCTTTTTGCTCTCCATCCAATTTAGCTGCTTCAGCATATAAATTCCATTTCCCCAGGATTTCAGCGTTATCTTTTAATGTAACCTCAGCATTTGCTGAAAACG
>SESD01000291.1_pt1 | contig 31479 bp, 31 predicted proteins | sample 3171411 | NCBI WGS metagenome assembly SESD01 (sample SAMN06051880, study PRJNA518727) | freshwater metagenome | biome: subpolar coniferous forest; feature: holomictic lake; material: water; isolation source: holomictic Lake 442, 16.5 m depth | place: Canada: near Kenora, Ontario | collected...
CCAGCTCAAACGGGCGGTATCCGGCGCTAGTCAATCGCTCAATATTTCAGCATAGTGGCTTCGTGACTGCTGGCGCTAGTGCCGATCTAAATACATCTGATATTCGACCATCTCATCCATATCGGTCAGCTCTGCATCTGTCATGTCTGCACAGCCTTCCTCACAGGCAAGGACGAACAAATCAAGATCATCTATAAAACGTTGCGCAATCGGCGCGCCTGTAAAAATGTTTATGATGTTGTGTGCTGCTGTAGAATTCAAATTAGCCATGATAAAACTCCTGTCAGTTAATTGTGGTCAGGCGGTTCTGGTGTTAGTGCACCTTTGCCGCCGTTTTTTTCTTGCCTTGTGCAAGAGTTAATATAGTACACCTCGACAGCACCCCTGTCAATAAAATAATCAATTAAATCATAGTGTTAGCATGTTTTTCGATGTGTTAGCACCTCTCCCGAGCGGAGCAAATCAGCCATGAGCCGCGCCCATACTTCACCGCCAACCAACCCCAGCACATGAAAAATGCTCGGAGGGAGGGGTGCCCCCGTACCCACCGTGGACCAATCTCAAACCGCGAGGCGGGGGGCAGTTACGTGCGGTGTCTGTTTGGTTACTGCTGGGAGTTGACGCTGGCCAATGCCATAGGCTGCGGAACCCACCCTCTGAGGCTGTCCACTCGCGGCGGCGTGAAAAATTAAGCTGGCGCAGTGCTTCGGCAACGTCACGCTGTGCCGCATGCTTCCCACTCCAGCGGGGCTTAATGGCCTCTGAAAAAAATGTAATGTGGCAGGGCTGGCGCTCTGACTCTGGAACGGTGGCGATGAACCGGCGCAGTCTGGTAATGACCGGCGTCATTCGGTCGCGGAATTCCGAAACTTTATTATTTTCAGCTTCAGCCCGTTTTCTTGCATGCGCGGCCAATTCCGCGTTTAGTATGTCAACATGTGTCAGCATGTAGTTAACCCCTTAAATCATTTATTGATGTGATTCGCCTGTTTGACGGTGTGATTTGCGTCGTTTGCGTCGAAATACCCCTATTTACTAAAACTCTCCTATAGAGAGCCATATAGAAAGGTTTTAGTATTTACCCCTCAAACGACGCAAACGACGCAAACTCAGGTCAGGCGCGCCCGTACAGCGGAGGACAGCCCAGCGGCGTTCAGTGATAGCCCGCCAATAGTCCTCTTATCAGACTGCTGCTTGTAGCCCCGATCCCCAAGGCGTCGCGTTAGTTTGCCCTGTGCCATCGGTCGATGACCATTCGACTCAGCCCAGTGGTGATATGCCCTGTAAACTTTCGACTTGCACTCAGCAGCCCCCGCGCCGGTATCGCACTGCTCATCAATCCACTCGCCGACAATATCCATCTCATTCTTGTAGGCTGCGGTTGCGCCGGTGATCTTCGCAGGGGGCTTCAATCCGTGCCGCTGGTATTGCCTTAGCCCTGCCAGCATCCAATTAAGAATCCCCGAGCCTTCAGCCTTCAGCTTTTCGAGTAAGTGGGGGTCGCGGTCAGCTTCGGGGATGGTCACATCAAACGGAACGAGTGCAATCCGTCGCCACATGCCGTTAGACATATCTGTTATCTCAGGCCGGTGATTTCCCAGCATGATGAGCTTATGGGTCGGTTGAAAATTAATATCCGCCTTTCCGTAAGGAACGCGCCCTACCAGCCCATCGCCGCCGGTAAAATCCTTAACCCGAGCCTCTGCCAGTCTGCGGCCTTCCTCTGTCTCATTGGCATACACCAACCGCCGCCCCTTCAGCGAAACGATGTCAGGACTCGGCCCAGCGGAATTGCGTTGCTGGTGCATCAACATTTCGGTGGCGATCTTTCCAGCGTACTCACCCAACAGCCACGCAAGCAACTCGATAAGGACGGATTTACCGTTAGCCCCAGCACCGTAGAAAAAGAATAGTTTCTGCTCACCGACACCTCCGGTCAGAATGTACCCCGCCAACTTCTGGATAAACTGCCTCATGTCCGCCTCGGGCTGCACTACCTCAAAGAATCGCATGAATAGCGGGCATTCTGCCCCAGCGTCATAGGCAACCCCGCATCGCTTCGACACCAGCAGGGTAGGTGATACAGGCAACAGCGCCGCCGTGCGTAGATCAAGCACGCCGTTAGCTACACCCAACATCATTGGATTGTTATCAAACTCGCTCAGTCGGCGGGTCATGCCCTCCTCTGATTTCGCCATTTCAGGCATGGCTCGAAGGTTTCCGGCTCTGCTAGTCCGCTCAACATGACTCATCAAGCGTTTAGTTTTTGGGTCGTCGGGGGCTGTCTTGTACGCTTCTGCTGCTTTGTCGCGGAGACGATCCAGCACCACCTTTGCGGCTCTGTCGGCTTCTCCTGGCTGCGCACTAGCCCACCCCTGCAACGTATCGAACGCCAGCACCTCATCAGTTTCATGGATGAATAAAAGCTTATTGCGAAACATGCTGGCAAATATCCTGCCGTTTGCCACATCGCCCCCACTGCCGGTGAATCGCTCTTCAGTCTGTGGGGCTGGATCGACCCAGCCATTCTGCTTTGCGTGATGAACCAGCGTGCCAAAGCCAATCCCCCCGTCGGATTTGTACGAATTCCAGTCACTAATAAACACATTTTCGCTAAACAAATCACCGCCCGACATGGACCATTCTCGCGCGAGTTCCTGCGCACAACTCCAGCGAGTGCTGGCCACCGCCCAAATCACTTCGCGCCATCTCACGCGATTACCTTTTTCGCCGCAAGGTATTGCTCCCAGCATAGACCGGACCCAAGCGATTTCCTCCGGAGTTTCTAGCGGTGGTGGATACTGCGTTTTCATGCCGCCGCTTAGGTCATCGTTTATAGCCTGTACCGCTGGTTTCGCCTGAGGTAATTCCAGCCCCAGCCCTGCGATGATCTGCTTTGGCGTGTACGCGGGCGCGTCGTCAATTGCTTTTATGATCCGCACCATTACCGGCTCATGCTTGCGGTGATAGAACCCGGCAAGGCGCATAACGCGCGGCAAGTCGTTCACGCTGGGATCGGTGTCAAACCGCGCCGCCAGCGCCTTTTGCACCGGTTTAAAATCATATAGCGGGCAGTCTGCGCGCCAGTAAACGTGATACTTTTTAGGGCTGGATTCAATAATACAGAACGGCCTGATACCTCCAGCACTAGCGGCCTCCAGTATTGGCTTAAGTGGTGCTCCGTCTGTGTCACCGAAGTAAACCCGAACAACCATCACGTTGTTTGCGCCCCTGCCTTTCAGGTCGGTCATGTTCACAGTGACGAACACCCCAGCACCCTGCGCGTTTAGTCGAGCCAGTTTTTCGCGGTGCTGATCAAATGTTCCGTGGAATATCTGCGCCAGTTCTGGCCGCTTTTGTCCGGTATCGTCAAACGTCTGGAATGTGAATTCCTTGGTGTTCGGGTCGAGCAACCCTAAAAACCTTCTGGCCTCATCGAAGTCGGGTATATATTGAGGTCTGGCACTTGCCAGCTCTTCGTTATGTGTGGTCTGCATGATTGCACCTTACGCCGCTGTGCTACGGTCAGCGATACGGTCAGCAATCCATTCGTGAACCTCCGTCTCAAGCCATGCCACGGACATAACACCCAAAGTGACAGGGCGGGGGAATTGCCCGATTTTCATCAGGTCGTAGATGCGAGAACGGGAAAGTGCGGTCAGTTTTTCGACCTCTTTTCGACGGAGTAAGGCTGTGCGGATTTGTTGCACGGTGGTGGTGCTGCTGGTCGTGGTACGTTTCATTTTGATGCCTTCTATAACAGGGGTTAAAGAGAGACAACAAAGCTTTTCCGCATTGAATTTGAAATTCCATCGTGCGGCCAGATTACACTCAACAGGTGTAAACCAGTTGACACGTTCATTTTACTGCTCCAGAATTACGTCATCGCTTCGGCGTGTGCTAAAAAACCTGCTACGGAATATTTGCACTGGCTTCATTGCCGTGAATTGGGGGACGCCTGCAAGCGATCCCCTTTTCATTTCATCCCTTCAAAACCGACTAGGACACACTCGGCATGAATAGGATGCGTATGGATTTTACCAACAAAGACTGAGTTTGCAACGGAAATTTCAATCCAATACATTTGTCTAAGTTACTGAGTGTAAACAGGTTTACACTTTGAATTTCTCATGTAACTGATTCACATAGAAAAAGCCAAAAGGGCGCTTAGTTAATTATTTTCCGGCAAACAGCAGTCATTAACCGTTTGCCGTGTGTTCACCGCGCAGTTTTTATTATGCGGCCTGATTAAACGGTATCACTTGCGCACCTGCCTTCAGCACGTCCAGATAGTCCGCCCATTCCTGCATCATCGCCGTGCGCTCCGGCATGTACATCCGCCACATCTCGCGCTTGTATGCCGCCTTGACCGCGTTAGGCTCATCGTGTGCCAACTGGCGTTCAATCAGCTTTGATTCATACCCCAGATTGTCGAGCATGGTTGATGCCATCGCCCTGAAACCGTGCGGGGTCATTTCATCGTTCGTATAGCCGATAGTGCGCAGCGCAACCCTGACAGCATTTTCAGACATAGGGCGGCCTTGACCTCTGGCGGATGGAAAGACAAAGCGCCCGCCGCCTGTCAATGGTTGCAACTCCCGCAAGATGCGAACAGCCTGACGCGATAGCGGCACAAGATGCGGCACACCCATCTTCATTGCGGTAACCCGATCACCGCCAGCCGTATCAACTCGTTCGGCTGGGATTGTCCATAGTGCATTATCCAAATCAAATTCATCCCAGCCAGCCCCGCGCAACTCTCCCGAGCGAACAAATACCAAAGGGGATAAACGCAGCGCAGAAAGCACGACAAAGCCGCCCGTAAATCCCTCTATCGCTCGCATCAGTGCGCCCGCCTTCTTGGGGTCAGTAATAGCGGAATGATGTTTGCTTTTATTCGCAGGTAGAGCGCCGCGAAGGTCGGCGGCCTGATCTCGTTCAGCTCTGCCCGTTGCAACGGCGTATCTGAATATCTGCCCGCACATCCCCTTAGCTCTGTGCGCGCTCTCAATAGCTCCTCGCGCTTCGATACGGCGCAACACAGCCAGCAATTCAGGCGGCGTTATTTCAGACATCGGACGATTACCCAGCCACGGCAACAGGTCGCGCTTGAGCATACTTTCTACTTTTTCACGGTTCGATGGTGTCCACATGGTTTGTTTGGTAAGCCACTCACTAGACACAGCACCGAACGAGCCAGCAGAGGAGGCCACGCCCTGCGCCTTCTGCGTCTTCTTCAATTCGCTGGGGTCTACATCATTCGCCAGCAGCTTGCGTGCCTGTTCGCGCCGCTCCCGTGCATCAGACAGGCTAACGTCTGGATAGATACCCAGCGCCAGCGTTTTACGCTTACCTTCAAATCGGTAATCCATCCGCCACAATTTAGCGCCTGTTATCTGTATCAGCAGATACATTCCGCCGCCGTCCGCCAGCTTTTGCGGCTTTTCTGTGGCTTTTGCCTGTTTTACGACTAACGCACTCAGTGCCATAACTCCCCCTTGACGGTATCAGCAATGGCGGCATCTTGAATACCGCCAAATATACCGCCTTTTTTGGCGGTATCGCATAAGAACAACTAGGAACAATTAGGCATCAAAAAGCCCGCAATGTCAATAAACATGCGGGCTAATGAGACACTTCAGGACTACTTAAAACTACTTTTTGGTGCGCTCGGCGGGAGTCGAACCCACGACCCTCGGCTTCGGAAACCGATACTCTATCCATCTGAGCTACGAGCGCGTATGTAAAAATCACAGAATAAAATCGGAAACAGTGCCAGACTAAAGCTCAAATGCATCAGGTCAGTTTCAGAAGTGTGCGCAGCATAGCGGTTTTTCGCCCCTCCGTCCATGATGATCAACCGGTTCGCTACTGAGCCAGCCGTTTTCTGAACAGCACCAGCGAGACGTAATAGCCTGTCAGCGCATAACCCGCAAGCACCGCAGCGTCTGCCAGTATGCTGCCCGGAACATTGCCGCTCAATAAGGGGCGCGCCAGATTGACGGCATGGGTCAGCGGTAGAATAGACGATACGGTTTGCAGCATTGATGGCAGTTGATCGACCGGGAAGAATACGCCGCATAACAGGGTCATTGGCGTGATGACCAGCGTGAAGTAATACATGAAGAATTCATAGCCCGGCGCCAGCGCCGTCACAATCAGTCCCAGCGCCGCGAAGCACAGCCCGACCAGAAGGGCCAGCGGAATGATCCACAGCGACATCAGCGAGTGCGATAAGCCCAGCACCCAGATCACCATCAGCACCGCGATGCCCGATAGCAGGCTCTTGCTCGCCGCCCAGAACATCTCCGATAGCACGATATCGTCGAGCGTGATCGGGGTGTTGAGGATGGCCTCCCAGGTGCGTTGCTCGTGCATGCGCGCGAAGCCCGAATATAACGCCTCGAAACTGGCGCTGTTCATCGTGCTGTAACAGACCGTGCCGGCAGACAAAAAGGCGATGTACGACATGCCGCCGATTTCGGGCAGCATGCCGCCCAAGCCGTAACCTAAACCCAGCATATAGATCACAGGATCGGCCAGATGTCCCAGAATGGACGGTCCGGCCATCTTTTTCCAGACCATGTAATTGCGCCGCCAGATGGGGAAAAAGCGCAGGCTAAATTGCGGTAGTGCGAAGATATTCACTTTCATTCCCGCATCTCCCGCCCCGTTAGTTTTAAAAACACGTCTTCGAGATTGGCAGGTCGATGCACATATCGCAATTCGGCATGTTGCTGCAATTCGAGCAGCAGCGGCTGCGCGTCATTGACATAGCAAAACACCGATTCGCCGCTAACTTCGAAGCGCTCGGTGTGGTGTGCTGCATGGCTTGTCGCCCAGGCGGCCGCATGTTCGCCGAACACCTCGACGACTTCAGGCTCGATATTCTCGGCGATCAGTTCGCGCGGTGAGCCCTGACTGATGATGCGACCGTTGTCCATCACCGCCAGACGGTGGCAGAGTCGCTCGGCTTCATCCATGAAATGCGTGGTCAGCACCAGCGTTTTGCCGCGCGCCGTCAGTTCGCGCAGCCGTTGCCAGATCAGATGGCGCGCCTGCGGGTCAAGGCCTGTGGTCGGCTCGTCGAGAAAAATCACATCCGGATCGTTGACCAGTGCGCGAGCGAGCGTCAGACGCCGTTTCATGCCGCCCGACAGCGTCGGGACTTTCGCATCGGCTTTATGTGTCAAATTGGCGAACTCCAGCAGTTCCGGCAGACGCGCCTTGATCTGCGCATCCGTCATGCCGAAATACCTGCCGTACACCATCAGGTTTTCTGTCACGGTAAAGTCCGGATCGAGATTGTCCATTTGCGGCACGACGCCGACGCGTAAGCGCGCTTCACGGGCGTCTCCCGGTATCGCGTGATTGAGCAATTCGATATGGCCGCTATCCGGTGCAATCAAGCCCAGCAGCAGTCGCAGCGTGGTGGTTTTCCCCGCACCGTTCGGCCCCAGCAGGCCAAAACACTCGCCGCGCACAATCTCGAGACTGATGCCATCGACGACGCGCTGACCTAAGTATTTTTTAACCAGATTTTCGGCCACAATGACGCGGTTCATAGACGACACCCGTTGAATTCGCGAACGACGGTTTGTTTGAGTTGTTGCAATCTGCCGTGAAAAAAATGTCCTGCCTCGGGAAATACCACCAGCGGCAAATGCTGCGGGCGGGCCCAGTCCAGCGCATCGCTGAGCGGAATCACCTCATCCTGTTCGCCGTGGATCACCAGCGAATTGTGTGCGACAGGCGGCATCGCGAAACGCACGACGGCAGGCGCAATCAATACCAGTTTGTGCGGCGGTGGCTGGAGATGCTGGGCTGCGCGCGCGGCGACATAACCGCCAAATGAAAATCCGGACAGTATCAGCGGAAGATGGCCGAAGGCATCCCGCGCGTGCTGCACGACCGCCAGCAGGTCTTCCACCTCTCCGTTGCCGCTATCGAATTCGCCCGCGCTCTCGCCCACGCCGCGAAAATTAAAACGCAACGTGGCAAATCCCAGCTCTGCGAAAGTCTTGCACAGGGTTGTGACGATCTTGTTATCCATCGTGCCGCCCATGGTGGGCAGAGGGTGCGCCACCACCGCAATGGCGACAGGTTCAGCATCAGGCAGGTGCAGCATGCCTTCGAGCGGGCCTGCCGGACCTGCGAGGGTGATTTTGCTTTGCGCCACCATTAAACCTTCAGGCGCTCGACGATGCGGCCGTTTTTGAGATGCTCTTCGATGATTTCATCGAGATCCGATTCATCGATAAAGGTGTACCAGATGCCTTCAGGGTAAATCACCAGAACCGGCCCCTCGTCGCAGCGGTCAAGACAGCCGGCGGAATTGATCCGGATGCTGTTGCCGCGAGCAGAAATGCCCAGTTCCTTGACCTTGTTCTTGACATAGTCCCGCGCCTTTTGCGCGCCGTGATTGCCGCAACAATCGCTGCCGTCTTCACGCTGATTGGTGCAGAAAAATACGTGTTTATCGAAATGACTCATGGTTCGACTCCAAATTATCAGGGGTGGATTTTCATTGAAAAAACTTTTTATCCACGAAAAACACGAAATTCACGAAATGGGTTAAGCAGGGATATTGCGCAGTGCGTAATAATTCGCAAATAAATCAATCTGTTAGTTTTACTTTTATTTCTACCAAATTGGTGAAAACGCGACAAGATATGACCGCATGAATTTGTTCGTGTTTTTTAGTGCCTTTCGTGGATAATTTCTACTTTTAGGATTATACGTTGCGTACCCGCCAGAGATGAAATAACAGCAACGCCGGGAAAATCAGCGTGATGGTTTGCGCCAGCCCGTTGTAATTGAGCAAGTGCCCGTAATGCCAGTGGTAGATGGACATTGCTGCGGCCGGCGTGTTGCCATCCACTACGAAATTGACGATCACAAAATAGCTCAGGGCAACCAGAGTGCCTGCGGCATTTACCATCGCTCGCGGCAGCCATAGCAACAGGGTGAGTGTCGCGAGGCCCAGTAAAATACCCAGCATGGCCTCGCCATTGATCCAAAGCAGCAGCGCCCAGGACTTGAGCAGCACGGCGGCGGCGATAAATTTGATTAAGGCGACCATGCTCAGCACGACCAGCAGGGATGACACAACGCGGCGCGGCGAGCGCAGTAAAGAAAGGAACAGTGCGCCTAGCATCAGCAAGTTGAGGGTGACGACACCGGTTTCCCACCAGCTGAAGGGTTCGGGCAGGGGCGCTGCAAACGGCTGATGTACCGCCTCGGTGATAAATACGTTGCCCAGCATCGGCAAGGACGGGTTGATCTGTCCGAATACCCAGAGCGCGAGCAGGGCTAAGCCAAAATCCATCTCGCGGCCGTGATGGAACTGGCTGCTGCGCCAGCGCATGAGCCCCAGACGAAACCAGCTCCATGAGGCGACGTTCACCGCCAGCAAGCTGCCGATCAGGGTGCCGCTGCTGTTGGTCAGCACGTCCAGATTGGAACTGGTGCGCGAGGGCAGGTACATTTGTAGAAACTCCATGCCGGCTGACAAGCCGATGCCGCACGCGAGCGCGACGAGTAAACTGACCGCCAAGGCAAATCGTGCCCGCAGCGCAAGACCCACCAGAAAACCGAAGGGAATATACGCCAGCACATTGACGACGGCATCAAACGGGGTAAACGTCGACAGCAGCGGCATGCTGAGCACGTCGTCGAAACTGAGTCCTTGTTCGCGCCAGCCGGTAAAAGGCGACAGGCTGACGTAGGCGATGAACAGCGCATAACCCGCCGCCAGCAGTGTGCGCAGCCGTGCACGGGATTCGGAGATAAAGAGTTCGCTCATAGCGGTTGTCCATTCATTGCGGTGCGAGTGTACTCTATTCGTGCAGGCCGGGCCGCACGGGCTATCCTCTGGGGTGATGTTTCGCGTGCAGTTGCTTCAAGCGTTCGCGGGCGACATGGGTGTAAATCTGTGTGGTCGAAATATCGGCGTGCCCCAGCAGCATCTGCACCACGCGCAAGTCCGCGCCGTGATTGAGCAGATGCGTGGCAAAGGCGTGGCGCAGGGTATGCGGTGACAGCGGTTTATTCAGTCCGCCCTGTTTTGCGTGTTTTTTGATCAGATACCAGAACATCTGGCGCGTCATGCCGGAGCCTCGGGCGGTGACGAACAGATCGTCGCTGACGCGCCCGGCCAGCAGACTGCTGCGACTGTCATCAAGATAGCATCGGAGCCAGTCCAGCGCGACTTCGCCCAGCGGCACGAGCCGCTCCTTGTTACCTTTGCCTGTGACACGCACCACGCCCATATCCATGCTGACCTGTCCTATGCCGAGGGATACCAGTTCCGAGACGCGTAAACCGGTGGCGTACAGCACTTCGAACATGGTGCGATCCCGCAGGCCCAGCGATGTTGCGATGTCGGGGGCGGCTAAAAGCTGCTCGACGTCCTGTTCGGTGAGCGACTGCGGGAGATTGCGCGGCAGCTTGGGGGTGTCGATTTTCAGCGTGGGATCGGTCGCGATTTTTCCCTGCCGGAGCAGGTAGCGGAACAGGCGCTTGAGGCTGGACAGATTGCGACCGGCGGAGCTGGGTTTGGCCTTTTGTACGATGAACAGATCGGCGATATAGCCTTGCAGATCGGCATGCGTAGCGTGCAACAGGTCTTGTCCGCACTGATTTTCCAGCCAGTCTGCAAATTTGTTCAGGTCGCGCCGGTAACTGTCCAGCGTATTGCGCGACAGGCCATCTTCCAGCCAGAGTGAATCTGCGAATTCATCGAGCAGTTCAACGTTGTTCATAGTCTATGTAGTAATTGGTTGTTGAAACTCAGTCAGAAAAACTTCACAAACATACTCACGCGGAGACGCGGAGGACGCGGAGAAAACCGAAACAAAAACTTACGTTACAACAGGCCGGACAGGTTTTAACCCAGCAGTTGAATTCAATAGCTGAATTTAGCTTGAATTTAGATTTGGTGTGTATTTGTTATTCTCCGCGTCCTCCGCGGCTCCGCGTGAAATTGCTTTTTCCATGTTAAAAGTACTTATAAACAAGCAACTACGACAGAGATTATTGATATTCACTTTGACTACGAACGAAACTCATAACACGCCTTCATGCGCCAGCAACCAGCGTTTGATATCCAGCGTGGCATCGCGGGTATCTTTCATGAAGCCGCCTAATCCGGCACGGCCCACGACGCGATGGCAGGGAATGATGATGGGAACCGGGTTGGCGCCGCAGGCTTGACCGACCGCCTGCGCGCCGGATTTTAATTGCACGGCCAGCTCGCCGTAGCTGCGCGTCTCACCCGGTGGAATAGCCAGCATGGCGTCCCAGACTTTTTGCTGATGCGCGGTGGATCTGTATTTGAGCGGAATAGAAAATGGTGACGACGGATTTGCAAAATAGCATCGCAATTGCGCGCACACAAGCGCAGAAAACGCATCAACGGCCGGCTGAGGCATCGCATCGAATGATAAAAAATCAATATTAATCAGATAGTTATCATTGCATCGAATGCCGATTATGCCGAACGGTGCTGATAGTTTTGCCTGATAGTTCATTGCGTTATGATACCGTAAATAAAAAAAGGGAGCCGAAGCTCCCTTTTTTGAATCATGCAGATAGCTTACGCTGCTGCTACATTCTTTACTTTGCGCGCTGGCAATTTTTCTTTGATACGTGCTGACTTACCTGAACGATCACGCAAGTAGTACAGCTTAGCGCGACGAACCGCACCGCGACGCTTAACTTCAATTTCAGCGATCACTGGAGAGTAAGTCTGGAATGTACGTTCAACACCTTCACCGGCAGACATCTTACGCACGATAAAGCTGGAGTTCAAACCGCGATTGCGCTTGGCAATCACAACACCTTCGAAAGCCTGAACGCGCTTGCGTTCACCTTCGACGACGTTTACGCTCACCACGACGGTGTCGCCAGGTGCGAATGGAGGAATCACTTTACCCAAACGGGCGATTTCTTCTTGTTCCAAAATTGCGATCAAATTCATTTACTGCTCCTTAGTTGTCGGATCTTGTTCCTTCTGAAACGATGCCAGAAGACCAGATTCCTCTTTTGTCAAAACACGCCCAGCCAATAAGTCCGGACGGCGTGTCCACGTTCTGCCCAACGACTGGGAAAGCCGCCAGCGCTGTATCTCTGCATGATTGCCAGACAACAACACCGGGGGCACGGCTTCACCATTAAACATTTCAGGGCGGGTGTAGTGCGGGCAGTCCAGCAAACCCTGCACAAACGAATCCTGCTCTGCCGAGTCGGCATCTCCCAATACACCGGGCAGTTGCCGTACCAGACTATCCATCAATACCATTGCGGCTAATTCACCACCGGACAACACATAGTCGCCGATAGAAATTTCTTCATCCACCATTTGGCGGATCAAGCGTTCGTCTATGCCTTCGTAACGGCCTGTCAGCAGTATCAGCCCTTCTTCGGGCTGCGCCACCATTTCCTTGACCACGGCATGCGTGAGCAAACGGCCTTGCGGTGATAAATACACCACGCGACTTTTCGCGATGCCTGCGGCAGCCTGACGTTCACGTGCGGCATTAATCGCAGCTGCCAGCGGTTCACCTAGCATTACCATACCGGGACCACCGCCGTAAGGGCGATCATCAACCGTGCGGTGATTGTCCGTGGTGAAATCACGCGGATTCCATGTTTTTAGGACATAGCGTCCCTGTTCAGCCGCGCGACGTGTGATACCGCATTGCGTCAGCGCATCGAACATCTGCGGAAACAGCGTGATGACGTCAAAGATCAAAGCAAAAAGTCCGCCGACCAGTTGACCTGTATGGTTTTGGCTGCCATATCAACCGGCCCGATGACGCTGCCTAAGAACGGAATTAACACATCCGGCCCGTTGCCCCTGACGATGAGAACATCGTTGGCGCCGGTTTCCAGCAGTTCAATCACTGTGCCCAGCGTTACACCTGCTTCATTGATCACGGACATGCCGATCAGATCAGCCCAGTAGTATTCGCCCTCTTCCTGCACCGGCAAGCTGCTGCGCGGCACGGCGATCAACAATCCTTTGAGCTTTTCAGCCGCAGTACGATCCGGGCAATCCGGAAACTGGGCAGCCAGCGTCTTATCATGTGTTTCGCACTGAGCGACAGTGACTTCACGCCACGGGCCATTTTCATGACCTAGGTACCAGGTCTTGTATCCCAGCAGGCTATCGACATATTCGCTGAACGGCTGGATTTTCACCCAACCTTTGATGCCGAACGCAGACGCTACGCGACCCATGATCACCATGGGTTCGGAGTCCTTAGGCTGCAACAACTGCACCGGCAGCGCGTTTAACCAGCTTTGCAACAGCGTCGCTCAATTGCGCGCCCTTACTTTGCCAGAATGCAACGCGTGCCAGATCCAGGCGCAATGCTTCTTGTTTTTCATTGGCGATCGAGTTGTAGAAACCTACGCGCTCGATAAAGCGACCATCGCGACGATTGCGTGAATCGGCAACAACCACATTGTAGAATGGACGATTCTTTGAACCGCCGCGGGAAAGACGAATGATGACCATAAAAAACCTATCTAAATTATCAGCCTAAAAGACTTGGGTTGCGAAACTTTACTAGCAATTCCAGTAACAACGGGGAGTTGCTATTCGTTAGCAATGCGCTCGCCTGTGCAAGCCCTATCGCCACGAAAGGGCGCGCATTCTACGACACAAGGACTGTTGATAGCAAGGACCTTGATAATCAACGAGTTTGGCATGCGCCCGGACAGCGGTTAACGATGCAGCAATTGCTCCAGCACAAACTTGCTGCCCAGATACGCCATCATCAAAAATCCAAAGCCGCTCACCGTCCAGCGTACGGCGATTTTGCCGCGCCAGCCATAGAAATAGTGGCCGCCCAGCAGCACGGCAAACACGCACCATGAGATGAAACCGAACAGTATTTTGTGATTGAACTGCCAGACTTTGCCGAAAATTTCTTCTGAAAACAGGATGCCTGACATAAGCGTCAGCGTCAGCAGCACGAAGCCGATACCTATGATCCGGAATAAGAGCGTTTCCATGGTCATCAAGGGCGGCAGGTTGCGCAACACGCGCGGCAATGTGGCATGACGCAGGCGTTTTTCCACGAAAGAAATCAAAATCGCATGCACCATCGCAATGGTGAACAGGCTGTAGGCGAGCATCGCGACGGCGATGTGAACTTTAAACGCCAGCAGGTCCGTATGGGCTAACTGGTGGTCTGCAGGAAATACGCCGGGCAGGAGCAGTGTCACTGCCGCCATCGGTAGCACCAGTGCCTGCAACCCGCCGATCGGGTAGAAGAAGCGCGCCACCCAGTAAACCAGCAAGGTTAGCCATGCAATTAAAGACAGTGCGTTGAATACACCCAGATCGAACCCGCCGCCGGCGAAGATGCCCTGCCAGAGCAAGTAGCCGTGCAGTGAAATGGGAACAAGCGATAAATGGCCAACCGCACCGCGCCAGCGTGCATCGCAATCGGCGCAGGCATTCGCGCGCCAGAAATAAGCGGCCAGCAGCACATAGGCGACAAATGCAACAAAAGACAGGAGAAGATTAGGCATTTTTCTTCGAGAAATTTTTGACTCGCGAATTCTACCTCATTTGCTTTGCGAGTTGATGTCCACCGGACATCATCCCTGCTAAAACCATCTGCGAGTTGACGCCCACAGGGTTGCATTCCTGCTAAAACCATCTGCGAGTTGATGCCCACGGGGTTGCATTCCTGCTAAAACCCCTTGCTAGTTGCTGTCAACGGACAAAATTTTGACCGAACCCCTCACGAGTTAATGCTCGCCTGACAAAATTTCCGCCCGAACCGCGGGTGAGTTGATGTTCATCTGGCACAACCCTGCTAGAATCCTCAACCTATTAACCTAGAAAAAGCTGTTGTCCACGAACCACACGAAAAAACACGAACAGATTCAAAAACATATCATTGTTGATGCTGTCACCTGATAGGTGACTTGCTGAATTTATGTAACTTATTGATTTGTTTCGTGACTTTCGTGGATTAAAATAGGTTTTTAGGATTAAGGTATGGTTTTTGCCATGCCGGTTTGATTAGCTATTAAGGACGGATATGCTGGACAATTTGACGCAACGCCTCTCCGGTGTCATTAAGAACCTGCGCGGTCAGGCAAGGCTCACCGAGAGCAATATTCAAGACGCGCTGCGCGAAGTGCGGATGGCCTTGCTCGAAGCCGACGTCGCGCTACCGGTTGTAAAAGAATTTGCAGCTCAAGTAAAAGAGGCCGCGCTAGGGCATGAGGTTATCGGTAACCTGAATCCCGGTCAGGCCTTCATCGGTGTTGTGCATCGCGAGCTTACCCGCTTGATGGGCGAACACAACGATGCGCTGAACCTCACCACGACGCCACCGGCTGTGATTCTGATGGCCGGTCTGCAAGGTGCGGGTAAAACCACCACCTGTGGCAAACTGGCCAAATTGCTGCACGATCAACACAAGAAAAAAATCTTGCTGGTCAGTTGCGATATCTATCGTCCTGCCGCGATCGAGCAGTTGCGCACGCTGGCGACCCAACTGAGCATCGATTTTTTCGCCTCTGACATCAGTCAGAAACCGCAGGATATCGCGCTGGCCGCGCTCGATTTTGCCCGCAAACACCACCACGATGTGCTGATCGTGGATACCGCCGGGCGTCTGGCGATCGATGAAGCGATGATGGCGGAGATTCAGCAGTTGCATGCCAGCTTAAAGCCGATCGAGACGCTATTCGTGGTTGATGCGATGACCGGGCAGGATGCGGTCAATACCGCCCGCGTATTTGGCGAGGCGCTGCCGCTGACCGGCATTATCCTCACTAAGATGGACGGCGATTCACGTGGTGGCGCGGCATTGTCGGTGCGGCACATTACCGGTAAACCAATTAAATTCATTGGCGTCAGCGAAAAGCCCAACGGCCTTGAAGCCTTTCACCCTGAGCGCATGGCATCGCGTATTTTGGGGATGGGCGATGTGTTGTCGTTGCTCGAAGAAGCGCAGCGCGGCGTGGATCACGGTGAAGCTGAAAAACTGGCCAAAAAGATGCAGGCCGGCAAGGGTTTCGATCTGAACGATTTCAAGATGCAATTCGTGCAGATGCGCAAAATGGGCGGGATGTCGGCGCTGATGGACAAATTGCCCGCACAGCTGTCGCAAGCGGCGGCCGACTCAAAAGTGGACGATAAATCCATCAACCGTCTGGAAGGCATCATTAACTCCATGACCCCGCAGGAACGCAGTCATCCTGAACTGATCAAAGCACAGCGCAAGAAACGCATTGCCGATGGTGCGGGTGTGAAAGTGATGCACGTCAATCAACTGCTGAACCAGTTCGAACAGACGCAAAAAATGATGAAAATGTTTTCCAAAGGCGGCGGCATGGCTAAAATGATGCGCAGCATGGCCGGTAAACTGCCCGGAATGCGATAAAGGCAGACGTAAGTCGCTAGTTGCCAGTTGATATTGGCGCTGCGCGACTTTTACTTCCTGTTCCGTATGAACTTACGACTAACGACTAAAGGCTGTTTTTATGATTAAAGCGATTATTTTCGATGTGGATGGCACGCTGGCCGATACAGAAGACGGACACCGTTTATCTTTTAACAAAGCGTTTGCCGAGTGCGGTCTTAACTGGAGCTGGGATGTGTCGCTGTACGACAAACTGCTCAAAGTGACCGGCGGTAAAGAGCGAATTAAATACTTCGTCAGTGACTTTTTGACGGGCTTTGAAAAGCCCGCTGATTTTGACGGTTTCGTCAAAAATCTGCACGCTGTCAAGACGCGCCACTACACCAGCATGATCAGCGAGGGCGGCGTTCCGCTGCGTCCCGGCATTAAACAGCTGATTCTAGATGCACATGCAGCTGGCATTACGCTGGCCATTGCCACGACCACCACGCCGGAGAATGTGTCGGCTTTGCTGGAAGTAGGGTTGGGTCATGACTGGGCGGATTTATTTGCCGCCAACGGATGTGGCGATATCGTTCCACACAAGAAGCCGGCACCCGATATCTATTTCTGGGTGCTTGAAAAGCTCGGATTGCAAGCTGCCGACTGCATCGCGCTGGAGGATTCCGAAAACGGGCTGCGCTCGAGCCTGGGTGCCGGGATCAAGACTTACGTCACAATCAATCACTACACGCGCAATCACGATTTTACGGGTGCTGCAGCCGTATTCGATGACCTGAGCGACTTGGCAAATTTCTACAGGACGGCCGGACTGACGCTGTCCAAATAACCACTTAATAACGCATTCGGTTTAGAATGCGCCCTGTGACTATCAATTTTAACGAAGGAAACATCATGTATCAGATCGCTCCAAGCATCCTCTCCGCTAATTTCGCCAAGCTGGGCGAAGAAGTCGACAACGTTTTGGCCGCCGGTGCGGACATCGTTCACTTTGACGTAATGGATAACCATTATGTGCCTAACCTGACGATCGGCCCTCTGGTCTGCGATGCATTGCGCGCACACGGCGTGACAGCGCCCATCGACGTGCATTTGATGGTCAAGCCAGTTGATCGCATCATTCCTGACTTCGCCAAGGCGGGTGCAACTTACATCACGTTTCACCCTGAAGCCTCAGAACACGTTGATCGCACCATCGGTTTGATCAAAGAATCAGGCTGCAAAGCCGGTCTGGTATTCAATCCAGCGACGCCGCTCGACATTCTTGAATACATGCTGCCAAAGCTGGACATGGTTCTGCTGATGTCGGTTAACCCGGGGTTCGGTGGTCAGAAATTTATCCCTTACACGCTCGACAAGGCGCGCAAAGTTCGCGCATTGATCGATGCCGGCGGTTATAACTGTCGTCTGGAAATCGACGGCGGCGTAGGCCCTGCTAACATTCGCGAAGTTGCGGCGGCCGGCGTGGACACCTTCGTTGCAGGTTCGGCAATTTTCAACGCGCGTAAAGCAACCGACAAGCATCAGTTCGACACAGTGATCGCCGCGATGCGCGCTGAACTCGCTCTCGCCAAAGTATAAGATCATGCTGCTCCGCCACGCCATCGTCTGGCTGCTGATTGCGGCTGCAACCACCGGTTGCGACCAGATCACTGGCGTGGCTGAGCAAAAGTCATCCGATGCGGAAGCGATAGGTTATGCCTGTCGGGTCTCGCTGAAAAAACCCGAAGACTGCATGAAAGAAAACGAGGCTCAGAGTACGGCCTCTGTTCTGACGGGCTGGAAAGCTGCAGACAAAGATATACAGGAAAAAACGCTGGATCCTAGTATGGGTTCAGATCCTGCCATGGCGATACAGTTAAAAGCGGCATCAGCGCCAGATGAAGCTAAGGACGAAAAGTCCGCCAAAAAAGGCGGGGAACCGTCCGCTGGCAAGGCCGAACCTGCCGAGCCTGAAAAGAAACCTAAAAAATCGCATTGAGGAATACCATGCCTAACATCAAACGATACACAACTCCGGTCAGCGTCAAGGCCATCGTCATCGATCTGGACGGCACACTGCTGCACACAGCGCCTGAATTATCCGAAGCTGCCAACCGCATGTTGCGCGACATTCACTATGCACCCGTCTCACAGGAATTGCTGGCAAGCTACATCGGCAACGGCATCAGCTGGCTGGTTAAACGCGCCCTGACAGGCGATATGCACGCGACGCCAGACGCTGCGTTGTACGATCACGCACTACCGATTTTCGAAAAGCATTACACCGAACTGTTGCTCGAGAGCAAAGTTTTCGACGGCGTCATCGAGGGTCTGGAAGCCATGAAGGCCGCCGGTTACCGCTTGGGTTGCATCACTAACAAAGTTGAGCGTTACACCACACCACTCTTGGCGGGCATCGGCCTGTCCAAGTATTTCGAAATCGTGTTGGCGGGCGATACCTTGCCGGAAAAGAAACCGCATCCGATGCCGCTGTTGCATGCCGCTCAATTCTTCGGTGTGCCTGTCGATCAGTTGCTGTTGATTGGCGATTCGCTGAACGACACGATCGCAGCACGCGCCGCCGAATGTCCGGTGTTCTGCGTACCCTACGGTTACAACCACGGCGAACCTGTCGAAACGCTGGATCTGGACGCGGTGATTGCTAATCTGCCCGCCGCTTTGCCACTGATGAAGCTTGCCTGAAAATGAATCTGAATAACCTCCTGCATCTTTATTGGCGATGGTGTTGCTTGTAGGTCGGGATAAATCCCGACATTAACGATCATGTCGGACTAAAGTCCGACCTACAACACAACAGGAGGTTTTTCATGCTGCACCCGATTTCCGAACAAGAATTTAACGCATTAGCATTACAGGGTTACAACCGCATTCCGCTGGTCTCTGAGACTTTCGCCGATCTCGACACGCCGTTGTCGCTCTACCTCAAGCTTGCCAACCAACCGTTTTCCTATCTGCTCGAGTCCGTACAGGGCGGCGAGCGTTTCGGCCGTTATTCCTTTATCGGTTTACCTGCCGACACGCGTATCACGGTGCGCGGAAAACAGGTCACGCTGACGAGCAGTGCCGGTGAAACTTCGCAAGAAGTGGCTAACCCGCTCAATTTTATCGAGTCCTATCAGGCGCGCTTCAAGGTCGCCCCCTTGTCAGGCTTGCCGCGTTATACCGGTGGACTGGCAGGGTATTTTGGCTACGAGACGATCCGTTACATCGAGCCCCGCCTGGCGGGCGTGGTCAAACCCGATGTCATCGGCACGCCTGACATCTTGCTGATGCTTACCGAACAGCTGGCCGTCGTGGACAACCTGTCAGGGAAACTGACCTTTATCGTCTACGCAGACCCGGGGCAGGACGACGCGTATTCCTTAGCCTGTGAGCGCTTGCGAGAACTGACCGGCATGCTGCGCCGTCCGGTGGAGATCCCTTTTGCGCCGGCCGCACACCGCACCGAAGCTGAATCCGAATTCGGTGAGGCGCCTTTTAAGGCGGCGGTCGAAAAAGCCCGCCAGTATATTTTTGACGGCGACATCATGCAGGTTGTGTTGTCGCAGCGCATGGCGCAGCCTTTTTCTGCCGAGCCTTTAGCGCTGTATCGCGCACTGCGCAGCATCAATCCGTCGCCTTATATGTTCTATTACGATATGGGCGATCACCACGTTGTGGGCTCATCACCGGAAATACTGGCGCGTCTCGAAGGTGAGATGGTGACGGTGCGCCCGATCGCCGGCACACGTCCGCGCGGCAAAACGCCGGAGCTTGATGTCGCGCTCGCGCAAGAGTTATTAGCCGATCCGAAGGAGCTGGCCGAACACCTGATGCTGATTGATCTGGGACGCAACGACATCGGTCGGGTGGCACAGAACGGCACTGTCAAATTAACCGACAAGATGGTCATCGAGCGCTACTCGCACGTGATGCATATTGTCTCCAACGTCGAAGCTAAATTGAAACAAGGCCTGTCCGCGATGGATGTACTCAAAGCCACCTTTCCTGCCGGTACCGTGTCGGGTGCTGCGAAAGTGCGCGCGATGGAAATTATCGACGAGCTCGAACCCTCCAAGCGCGGCATTTACGCGGGTGCGGTCGGTTATCTGGGTTTTAACGGCGATATGGATGTGGCGATCGCCTTGCGCACGGCCGTCGTGAAAGACGGTACGTTGTATGTGCAGGCGGGGGCGGGCATCGTCGCCGATTCCGTGGCGGATAGCGAATGGCAGGAAACGCAGAACAAGGCGCGCGCCGTGTTGCGTGCGGCTGAAATGGCGCTCGACGGACTGGACGCACAGGCGCACCGCTAACATGCTCAGACTGACCGAAATAAAACTGCCCGTCGGACATGCCGAGGGGGAAATCAAGGCGGCGATACTCAAACGCCTCGGCATTACCGAATCGGACCTGATCCGTCACAGTGTGTTCAAACGCGGCGTCGATGCGCGCCGGGCGCATGCCATTTTGTTCACCTATACGCTGCTGGCCGAAGTCTGCGACGAAGCAGCGATACTCGAGCGACTCAAAAACGATCAGCACATTCGAATCGCGCCCGACACCCGCTATCATTTTGTCGCGCAGGCGCCGGCCGGTTTATCCGCAAGACCGGTCGTTGTCGGCATGGGGCCGGCAGGGCTGTTTGCGGGATTGCTGCTGGCTCAAATGGGGTTTCGTCCGCTCATCCTTGAGCGCGGCAAAGCGGTTCGCGAAAGAACGAAAGATACCTTTGGCCTGTGGCGTCAAGGGGTGCTCAATCCGGAATCGAACGTACAGTTTGGCGAAGGCGGTGCGGGCACCTTTTCGGACGGAAAACTGTATAGTCAAATTAAGGATCCGCGTTATCTCTCCCGCAAGGTGCTGGAAGAATTTGTCACGGCCGGCGCTCCCGAAGAAATTCTGTATGAGAGCCATCCGCATATCGGCACCTTCCGACTGGTCGGGATGGTCGAAAAAATGCGCGAAACGATATTGTCTCTGGGCGGCGAGATCCGCTTTAGCAGTCGCGTGGACGATATTGAGATGACGGACGGTCAGGTGAGCGGCGTGGTGCTGGCGAACGGCGAGCGCATTGCGACTGAACATCTGGTGCTGGCGGTCGGTCACAGCGCGCGCGACACCTTCGAGATGATCCACAAACGCGGCATTTACATCGAAGCGAAACCCTTTTCCATCGGTTTTCGTATCGAACATCCGCAATCCCTGATTGATGCGGCGCGCTTCGGCAAGAACGCCGGCAATGAGTTGCTGGGCGCTGCCGACTACAAGCTTGTGCATCACGCCAGCAACGGCCGTTCCGTGTACAGTTTCTGCATGTGTCCGGGCGGCACTGTGGTCGCGGCCACCTCCGAGGTCGGGCGCGTGGTCACCAACGGCATGAGCCAGTATTCACGCAACGAGCGCAACGCCAATGCCGGCATCGTGGTGGGCATCACACCCGAGGAAGATTTTCCCGGCGATCCGTTAGCCGGTGTCGAATTCCAGCGGCGCTGGGAGTCACAGGCTTTTAAACTGGGCGGCGAAACCTATCAGGCACCCGGGCAACTGGTCGGCGATTTTATCGCGGGGCGTGCCTCAACTAAGTTTGGCGAGGTGCAGCCTTCCTATACGCCCGGCGTGCATCTGACTGATCTGGCCACCGCGCTGCCCGGGTATGCGATCGAGGCGATTCGCGAGGCGATCCCTGCTTTTGCCAAACAAATCAAAGGATTTGATCTCGCGGATGCGGTGCTGACCGGGGTTGAGACACGCACCTCGTCGCCTGTACGCATCAAGCGCAATGCGGATGATTACCAGAGCATCAACACCCGAGGCCTGTATCCCACAGGAGAAGGCGCAGGTTATGCGGGCGGCATACTCTCGGCAGCTGTGGACGGCATCGAAGTCGCTGAAGCGGTCGCACGCGCCATGCTGTGTAACAAGAACCCGAAAGAGGAATCAACATGCTCTTGATGATCGATAATTACGACTCCTTCACCTACAACCTGGTGCAGTATTTTGCTGAACTGGGCGCTGATGTGGAAGTGCACCGCAACGACGAAATCACCGTCGCGCAAATTGCAGCCATGAATCCAAAGCACATCGTCGTCTCGCCAGGTCCTTGTACGCCGAATGAAGCGGGGATCTCGGTTGCCGCGATTCAGCATTTTGCCGGGAAAATTCCCCTGCTGGGCGTATGCCTCGGTCATCAGAGCATCGGTCAGGCGTTTGGCGGAAAAATTATTCACGCCAAACAGCTGATGCACGGCAAGACATCGTTGATCCATCACACCAGTCGCAGCGTATTCACCGGCCTGCCTAATCCGTTTACCGCGACGCGGTATCACTCTTTGGTGATCGAACGCGAAACGCTGCCCGAATGTCTGGAAATCACCGCCTGGACGGATGACGGCGAAATCATGGGTGTGCGTCACAAGACGCTGGCGGTGCACGGCGTGCAGTTTCACCCTGAATCCATCCTGACCGAACACGGCCACGATATGCTGAAGAATTTTCTGGAAGGCCAACCATGATTACGCCGCAACAAGCGCTGACCCGGCTGATTGAACAGCGGGAAATTTTTTATGACGAAATGTTGTCCCTGATGCGCCAGATCATGAGCGGCGAGGTATCGGCCGCTCAAATCGCCGGCATTTTAGTCGGCCTGCGCGTCAAAAAGGAAACGGTGGGAGAGATTTCCGCCGCCGCATTTGTGATGCGCGAATTTGCTACCAAGGTGCCGGTCATCAACCGAGATCATCTGGTAGACACCTGCGGCACCGGGGGGGACGGCATCAGCACCTTTAACGTCTCCACCACCAGCGCATTTGTCGCGGCTGCTGCCGGTGCGCGCGTCGCCAAGCACGGCGGACGCTCGGTATCCTCAACTTGCGGCAGCGCGGATGTGCTGGAGAATCTGGGCGTCAACCTCAATCTCACGCCTGAGCAAGTCGCGCACTGTATCGATACCATCGGTATCGGCTTCATGTTTGCACCTAATTTTCACGGCGCGATGAAGTATGCCGCCCCTGTGCGGCGCGAATTGGGGGTGCGTACGATGTTCAACGTGCTGGGGCCGCTCACCAATCCGGCCGGTGCTGCCAATCAGGTGCTGGGCGTTTTTCACCCTGATCTGGTCGGCATCATGGCGCGCGTGTTGCAGCGCCTCGGCAGCCATCATGTGCTGGTCGTACACGGCATGGACGGCATGGATGAAATCTCGATCAATAGCGAGAGCTGCATCGCGGAATTAAAAAATGGCGAAATTCGCGAATATACGGTCACGCCTGAGCAGTTTGGCATGAGCCGGGTGTCGAACGACTTGCTGCGTGTGGCAAATGTGACTGAGGCCAGCACTATGCTGCGCAGTGTACTGGACAATCAGCCGGGTGCGGCGCGCGATATCGTACAGCTGAATGCAGGGGCTGCCATTTATGCAGCGGGCTTGAGTGCAACGCTGGGCGACGGCGTCAATCGCGCCGGTGATGTCATCGCGGATGGTTCAGCGAAAGCCAAACTCGAGCAGTTGATTGCGTTCAGCGGGCAGTTTTCCGCCAAGGCTTAAACTCTGCCGCTCCCGATACTCTACTCATTTCGGCGCTGCCCTTACGCAATCCGTGCCCGCATGGCGTTACATGCGAGCGGCGTTGCGTTCGAATTGCGTGAAATCGAGCTGCGCAGCAAACCGGCATGCATGCTGACCGCCTCACCCAAGGGAAGCGTTCCCGTGCTTGTGCTTCCCGACGATAGTGTCATCGACGAGAGCTGGGAGATCATGCAATGGGCGCTGCACCAGCACGACCCGGAAGGTTGGCTGGGCGTGTCGGATGCTTATTTGCTGGCCGCAGCACCTTTAATCGAGGTCAATGACAGCCGTTTTAAAACAGCGCTCGATGGGTATAAGTACGCCGATTCTGACGCCTCCCGGGCTGCTTTTCGTGCGCAAGGCGAAGACTTTTTGCAGTCATTGGAGGCGCGGCTGCAAATGACGCGTTATTTGCTGACTGATGAGCTGACCATCGCCGATGTCGCCATCTTTCCCTTCATCCGCCAATTTGCCGGTGTCGACAAGGATTGGTTTGATCAATCGCCGTACCCTGCGCTGCGTTTATGGTTGACGGGCATGGTCAATTCGACGCGTTTTGCCGCCGTCATGCAAAAACAGCCCATCTGGCAAGCAAATCCTGAATCCTAACTCTCAAATCCAGCATCCTGCATTTGCCCCTCTTGAAATCCGGCAAATCTGCCCCATCTGTCCTGCACTCTTTCAAAACGTCAAAGGACAGAATATGACTGCAAGTACCAATCGCGAAACAATGGGGTTTCAGACAGAAGTAAAACAGCTTCTGCAATTGATGATTCACTCACTGTATTCCAACCGCGAGATTTTCCTGCGCGAACTGGTATCCAACGCCTCGGATGCCTGCGACAAGCTGCGCTTTGAAGCGCTGCATAACGATGCGATGTTCGAAAATGATTCCGAGCTGCAAATCAGTCTGAGCTTTGATAAGGATGCACGCACGCTGACAATTTCCGACAACGGTATCGGCATGAACCGCGACGAAGTCATCAACAATCTGGGCACGATTGCAAAGTCCGGCACCCGCGAATTCTTCTCTAAACTCTCAGGCGACCAGCAAAAAGATGCCGGTTTGATCGGTCAGTTCGGTGTCGGCTTTTACTCCGCGTTTATCGTCGCCGATAAGGTCGTGGTGACGACACGCCGTGCCGGTGAAGCGACCGATCAGGGCGTCTGCTGGGAATCGGATGGCGGCGGCGAGTTCGACATCGAGATGGTCGAAAAAGCCAATCGCGGCACGACGATTACCTTGCATCTGCGCGAAGATCAGGACGATCTGCTTTCAGGTCACAAGATTCGTTCCATCATCCGCAAGTACTCTGATCATATCGTCCAGCCTATCGTGATGAAAAAGGAAGAGTGGAAGGATGGCGCGCAGGTCATCACAGAGGAAGACGAAACGATCAATCAGGCGTCCGCCTTGTGGGCGCGCTCCAAGAACGAGATTAGCGACGACGAATACAAGGCGTTTTATAAGCACGTCGGCCATGACTATGAAGATCCGCTGGCATGGACTCATGCGCGCGTCGAAGGCCGTCAGGAATACACGCAGTTGCTCTATGTTCCTGCCCGCGCGCCGTTCGATATGTGGGATCACAAGGCGCAGCACGGCATCAAGTTATATGTGAAGCGCGTCTTTATCATGGACGATGCTGAGCAGTTGCTGCCGTCTTACTTGCGCTTTGTGCGCGGTATCGTTGATTCAAACAATCTGCCGCTGAACGTCTCCCGCGAAATTCTTCAGGAATCAAAGGACATCAAGGCGATTCGCGAAGGCTGCACCAAGAAGGTGATTGGTCTGCTCGAAGATATGGCTGCCAACGACGCTGAAAAATACACCACCTTCTGGGGCCAGTTCGGTCAGGTCATTAAGGAAGGCGTAGGGCAGGATTTCGCCAATAAGGATCGCATCGCGGGTCTGCTGCGTTTCGCCTCCACCCATACCGACACGTCTGAAGAAACTGTCTCGCTCGCCGACTACATCGGTCGCATGAAGGAAGGTCAGGACAAGATTTACTTTATCACCGCCGACACCTTCAATGCCGCGAAAAACAGCCCGCATCTGGAAGTGTTCCGCAAAAAGGGCATCGAGGTGCTGCTGCTCTCGGCCCGTGTGGATGAATGGGTGGTCGGTTCATTGACTGAATTCAAGGAAAAATCGCTGGTGTCCGTTGCCAAGGGTGGTTTGGATTTGGGCGCACTGGAAGATGAAGCCGAAAAGGAAGCACAGGCCAAGCAGGCCGATGAGCACAAGGAACTGACTGAAAAGATTGAAGCTAGCCTGACAGGTCGCGTTAAAGAAGTGCGGATTACGCATCGCCTGACCGACTCGCCCGCCTGTCTGGTGGCGGACGAAGATGACATGAGCGGCAATATGGCGCGTATGTTGAAGGCGGCGGGGCAAAAGATACCGGAATTGATGCCGATTCTGGAAATCAATCCGCAGCATCCGGTGGTGATTCGCTTGAAGGCTGAATCGCAACATTTCGATGACTGGGCGGCGGTGTTGTTTGATCAGGCGTTGCTGGCCGAAGGCGGTCAGCTCGACGATCCAGCAGGCTTCGTCAAACGCATCAATCATCTGATGCTGGAAATGCGCGCAAGCTAGTCAGCTGTATCAGCCCCGCGCAGGGATCCATTAAAAGGCCGGAGCGATCCGGCCTTTTTATTTGGTGCGCCTCTTGTATACTCATACTAATCTCAATACGCACCTCTACACGCCATGTCCGCAATCCTTTCTGACCGTAGCGCCGCCCGTGAGCTAATCGACTTTATTGATGCGAGCCCCAGTCCCTGGCATGCGGTGGCGAGCGCAGAGCTGCTTCTGCAGGCTGCGGGATACATCCGGCTTGAGGAGGGATGTCGCTGGCAACTCAACGCGGGCGGGCGCTATTACGTTGTACGCGGTGGCGCGTCTATGATTGCCTTTACGCTCGGTCAACAAGCGGAGGCGGGCTATCGCATTATCGGCGCGCATACCGATTCTCCCGGTTTAAGGCTCAAGCCTAAGGCGAGCATTGCCTGCGACGGGCTGATGCGTTTAGCGGTCGAAGTTTACGGCGGGCCGATACTGGCTAGTTTCTCTGACCGGGATTTGAGTCTGGCCGGGCGTGTTGTATTGCGCAATCAGCAGACGCGGCTTGTTCGCTTCGAGCACCCCCTGCTGCGTCTGCCGAACCTTGCGATACACATGAACCGCGAGGTCAATGAGCAGGGGCTGAAATTTAATAAGCAGACTGAACTGCCGCTCATTCTGGGGCAGTTGGGCGAAGGGGAAGACGCGGAAGCCAATTTGCGACAGCTTCTGTCCGGTGCCGCAGGGTGCGATGATCTGTTGAGCTTCGAGATGAATGTCTATGATGTACAAAAGGGCTGTTTGTGGGGGGCGAATGAGGAATTCATTGCAGATAGCCAGTTGGATAATCTGGCGTCCTGTCACGCCGCGCTGACCGCACTCATCGCGGCGGTGCAGACTAAGGCCACCTGCATGATCGCCCTCTTTGATCATGAGGAGGTGGGGAGCGAGAGTGCAACGGGTGCGGGTGGCAGTTTTCTGTCCGATGTGCTGAGTCGCATCAGTTTTAGTGCGGAACTGGATGAGGAAGATAGAGTCCGCGCCATGTCGCAGAGTTTATTTATCAGCGCCGATATGGCGCATGCCTACAATCCGAATTTCCCCGCCGCCTATGAACCCGCTCACAAAGTGCTGGTCAACGGCGGGCCTGTCATCAAGACCAATGTGAACCAGCGCTACGCGACCAATGCCGAAACAGCGGCGCGCTTTATGGGATTTTGCGAAACGGCCGGTGTGCCGTACCAGCAGTATGCGCATCGCAGCGATCTGGGCTGCGGCAGCACGATCGGCCCCAAGGTGGCGGCACAGTTAGGCATTGCCAGCGTGGATGTCGGCTCACCGATGTGGGCCATGCACAGTGCGCGCGAGAGTGCGGGAGTCAAGGATCATGCTTACCTGATTGCAGCGCTGACCGCCGCCTTTGGAAGTTGATACGCTGCCCACACTCTCAATGTAAGGTGCCGCCTTGTAATTACTTTCCCGTACCACAGGCAACTTCAAGCAAGCCCGCATTTATCGTGCCGTACATAATTGGCTCCCATTTGCCCGGATTGGAGTGACTGAAAACGATACCACCTCGCCCCATGTTTTCTGAGTGCCAGGAAACCGAAATTCGCCTGTTCTGCTTTCCGTCACACATAAATTCATACTGAGTCGTCGATGACATAAAAGGCTTGTCTGCAACCACGCTTTGAGCCGATTTATAATCAAACAGAACCCATAGTTTGACCAGATTACCTTCCCTGACAAGGTCTGAAGGTCTTGTGTAACTGGTAAAACCGGCGGAATCGTCCTGATTAACCTTGATCCACTCATTAGCAGGCTTATTACAGCCCGTCATTGGTATAAGTAACAGCAGGAGTAGTATTTTGTGCATTGTTTTATCCTTAAATATATTAGGCTGATCGCCCGTTAATTGTCGTTTAACTTAGGTGACTAATACTGCAAATCCCAGCGATAACCCAGGAAAAAATATTTACGTCGAATTTTATCGTTCTGCATTGCATTACTGCTCCGCGTATCATCTACACCGACTTCTCCCTCAAAGCTGATTGCGTCAAAAAGACGGTAGCTCAGTCTAGAGCTTGGGGTAATCCGCATTTGATAATTTCCCGCATCGTCATTCTGGCTGTATAACTGAAGCGCCATATCTAACCGCCATTTCTCCCCGAATATCTCAACCTGATTAAAGTTTAAAGACTTCCCTGTGTAGGTGGGAGCGGATGTATAACTCGCGCTCACGACCCCCATATCATTTTCCCTGAATACGCTGTTGGCGATGGCCTGGAAGGAACCCGTATAGATATTTCCGGTACCGGGCGTGGCGGCCTGGGTGCTGGATGCCGCAGTGCCGTGAATGTTGGTCACTCGAAAATCACCTCCCAAGCGTAACTTGGCAGAGTACGGGAAATTCATTCCGGCCATAAACAAATTTGCAATCGGACTGAGTGCCTGAGAATCAGCACGTAACGTATCCAGCGTGACGCCGGATTGAAGCAATCCCGCCATGGTTTGAATCGTTTGGCCGGGCAGCGCGTTGGTAAGCTGCAAAGGCTGAGATTTTCGATGATCGGCATAAACAAAGTAGTTGGCGCCGCTCTCTGTCATCCAGTTTCCTTGAAACATACCCACATTGATCGCATTAAATAGCGCGTCATATTCCAACTGTCCCATATAATTTCGCCTCGCATCAAAAAAATGAGCCTCCATTCCGATCGCCTTGCGATCAATTATTTTCCCCACGCGCTGTTCGATCAGATAACCGCTTCCGCTCCATTGTTCTGGCGCGCGAGTCAGATCAAGGCTCACACCAGTGAAAGACTTCTGTTCAACAACGCCGGTCGTAAACAGAACCGGGGTGCCCACCACCGCATTGACTCGCCAGGTTGTATTGAGGCTGTAACCGGCGAGAACACCGTCGAACCGACCCGGTACACCGCCTGATTGACCCGTCTGTCTGCCTATCCGATATAGATAAGTTCTGTCGCGTGCACTCTGTTCAAGATAAGCCGCATTCAGCCTGTTCTTGTCAATTTTTCCCGGCAGGTAGTCCGCACCGTGGCTATCTCTCACCACAAGTCGTGTATCCGTTGTTTCAGTACGCATCCGGCCTGTTACATCCAGTGTCGAGATAAGCATGGACTGATCTGTCTTGGAAAGATCCGTCACGACAGGCGCGATTGCCGTCCCCAATCCTGCGCCGACCGTTGAATTGATATGAACAGCGCCGCTGTAGTAATACTGTGAAACGCCACCGGTGATGGTCATCTTCTCATCGGCAACGAATTTCCTGGCTGCGCGGGGGGCGGCTTGCGCTGATTTGGCCGCAATCTGTTCGGACAAATGCGACAATCGTTCCTGAACCTCTTTGGCATCCTGAGAATTTGGATACTGCTTCAAATAGAGTTCATATTCGACTCGTGCTTTGATAGGCTCGCCGTTTTTTTCACGTGCCTCTGCAATTAATTTCTGAGCAAACTGCGATTGTTGATTCGGTTGCAAATTAAGCAGCCGATTTAACGTACCTATCGCCGATTCAGCGCGATTATCCTGAAGTGCAAATCGGGCACTACTGATCAGTCGTGATGCCTCAGCTTCAACCTCTTCAGTGGCAACGGGTTTTTCTGCAAGCGGAGTCGCTATTTCCTGTGACGCCAAGTCGGGTTTGATGATATTTTCTGACTGAATGACTATCGGCTCATTGCTTGCAAGGGGTTTCGCTGCAACTGGCGATACCGAGTCGGTCGACGTTTTTGACGACAGCTCACTTTGTGGTTTAAAGACGGACATAAATAGGTTGATACTGCGCCCGTCTGAACCAACACTGATGTGATAATTCCATAAGCTGATATTGGCGGCTTTTACAGTGAGCGAGGAATCAAGTTCCGGATAGCTAATCGTAAAAGCAGGTGAGATGTCAGAGGCAGGTGACGTCCTTGTTTCTGCTACCATGGTTTTATCCGACAGGTCCGCATTCAACAGGTTGAAATAAATGCGTATATCACCATTTTCGAGTTGCACCTGACGCAAATATTGAATTCTTGAAACAAATTTGATCTGAATTGCTGTTTCATCCCCCGCCTTTTCGGTCTCAATCCGGTCGATGATGCCTGCACGAGCCGGCATTACAGTCATTCCCGCCGCAATCATTAAGAGTATTGAAACGCCTCGTAGCATTTTTTTGAATATGCTTGGGCAAACGACTTTAAAACATGAAACCCGTTCAGATGCTTTGAGGTGAAAAGCGCTTATATCGGAAACCAACGCAGTATTTTTCATGGTCCTTCCTGTCTTTCTTAAATGGCTCAACAGCCATATTTTCTTCCGCAGAGTCTTTAATTCCACTTCACGTAGGTCGATCCCTTGCTTCCCAAAGGTCTGTGACAACCCGATTGAGAGCAGTCAGTTGCTCCGGCAGACCGGTGACTCATCGACATTTGAGTCATATTTCCCAAATAATTGGCTCCTGAAACATGGCAGCCCTTGCACCAGCCGGAACCATTACCCTGGCTATTGTTGTGATTCATTTTTTCCGAAAGCCAGCTTGCCGTGCTGAGGTGGCAAGCATCACATGCCATCGTTGTGCCATTGAGTAATTGCAGCAAAGGGACGTGATTTGCGGGTTTCCCTGTTGCCATGCTGCCGTTGTGGCAGGTTGCGCAGCTACCGACGGATACCGTGACCGAACGATGAAGAACGGTATTAGCAAAGCTGATCGTTGATTTATGGCAGCTATCGCAGGACGGCCAGGAAGTCGTTGGTATGTGGTTGCTGGTTTTGCCTAGTGCGGTCGTGCCGTTATGACAAGTTGCGCAGGTGCCGGGCACGATGCCGACATGGCTGAACACAGCACCTAACCAGGTCGTCGTGCTCTTGTGGCAGGTATCACAAACCGCGCTGGTTTGAACGTGCGAGACAGGTTTGCCTGTTGCCATACTGCCGTTGTGACAGGTGCTGCAGCTGCCGGG
>SESD01000292.1_pt1 | contig 31471 bp, 23 predicted proteins | sample 3171411 | NCBI WGS metagenome assembly SESD01 (sample SAMN06051880, study PRJNA518727) | freshwater metagenome | biome: subpolar coniferous forest; feature: holomictic lake; material: water; isolation source: holomictic Lake 442, 16.5 m depth | place: Canada: near Kenora, Ontario | collected...
CGTCTTGTACAAGAGGCGGATCGCGCGATCATCATCGACCAGCAAGATGCGCAACTTGAAGCCGGCAGGCAAACTGCCCGGCAGCGCATCCAGCCCCAGCAATTCACTTGCCATTGAGTCCGCATTGAGCATTTCCTCGAAAGGGGGCAGCAGCGGCACGGCGATGCCCAGCAACGCGCTCCATTCGCGCAAGGAGGCAATCACCCGGTCACCGATTTCAATCAAGCTGCCGCTCTCGATGCCGACCCGCGTCGCCAGCAGCATCAGCCTTGGAATCAATCGGTAGCGCTCACTCGCCTCGGCTGTACAGACGGCTGCCAGCCGGTCGGAGAAATGCATCAACTGCAGCAAACGCCAGTTGCGCTCGCCCTCGTGAAACTCGCTCGCCTCGGGCTGTTCGATATGCAGGCTGATTTCCTGAAACAACGTCGGCATGCCCCAGTCGGCGAGCATCCCTGCGGTAATCTGGTTGTGATCGAGGCCAAAGGCGGCGCGCTCTTTATCAATCAGATTGTCAGCCGTCAGTACGCCGGCTACTCAGAAGGAAAAACGGTCGCCAGCGCAAGGCGGCCGATTTGCGAGAGTAAGCCGAGCAAAAAAGCCTCATCCGCCACGCCGACCTGCATCTTCGCTACGATCTGCTGCGCGGCAATGCCGGTACAAACCGAATGCGCCCAGAACTTCTGATAATCGAAACCAGCGCACGCGCCGCTCTTGTGCTGAGCCACCAGCGACAGACTCAGCGCCAGTTGGCGCACCGACTTGACGCCCTGCACCGTCACCGCATCCATAATGGAGGCGACCGGACGGCTACCGCGATGAGTGAGGAGATTGGCGACTTTAACGATATTGCCGGCTAGCGCCGGATCGCTGCTGATCAGCTGAGCGAGTTGCTGCGTGGTGGTGTCTTCACGGTCAGCCAGCTGGATGATCTGTAGCGCGACCCCGCGCGGGGACGGCAAATGACCATGCGCCTTGAATGCTTCAAATTGCTGATCAACCGCTTTGCTCATAGATTCCCGTCTAAAATTTGCCATCCTGTCGCAAACTGGCTCCGCGTGATGCGGACATTTTCCCAAAACGCACAACCGACCTGATGGTGAGCCACCTTGAGTTGATCATATCTGAAGGCGTTGGCAAAGGAAAGTGCCCGTGTAGGAATTATCCTATTTTTGCCTTGAACAGTGCGAGCGTCTTAATCCTGGCCACAGCATGATCGACGACAGGAAGCGGATAGGTTTTGCCGATCAAGACCCCGGTGCGCTGCTGTTCTGCCAATGGCATCAACCAGGGCGCATGGATCCACTTGTCTGGACAACGGGCCAATTCCGGCACATAGCGGCGGATAAAGCGCCCTGCACCATCAAACTTTTCCGACTGCGTCACCGGATTGAAAATACGAAACCAGGGCTGCGCGTCACAGCCAGTGGACGCCGCCCATTGCCAGCCACCATTATTGGCCGCCAGATCAAAATCAATCAGATGCTGCGCGAAATACCGTTCGCCCCGGCGCCAGTCGATATGCAGATCTTTGACTAAAAAGGAGGCGACCACCATGCGCAAGCGGTTGTGCATATAGCCTGTCTCGTTGAGTTGGCGCATCGCCGCATCGATCAGCGGATAGCCGGTGCGAGCCTCGCACCAGGCGGCAAATTTTCCCTCGTCATTCGGAAAGTCGATGGCATTGAACTGCGCCTTAAACGCCGCGCCTTGCGCCAGTTGCGGATGATGGTGCAACTGCATCTGGTAAAAATCTCGCCAGATCAGTTCGGCAAGCCAAGTCTGCGCACCCGTGCCGCCGGTGTGATAGGCCACTGATGCCAGTCGTCGGATAGAAATGGTGCCAAAGCGCAAGTGGGTGGATAGATAGGACACGCCTTTGACGGCCGGGAAGTTGCGCGCCTCAGCATACGCCCCGATACGCCCGATAAAATCCTCACATAATTTTTCAGCACCCGCGGCCCCGGATGGCAAGGCCTGCAAGTTGAGTTTTCCCGGCAAAAAACCCAGCGACGCAAGCGGTGGCAGCGCCACAGGCACAAGCGCTGCAAGTGATGAAAAATACCGCCCGGTCGGGTAGGCGCGCAGATAAAAATCATCCACTTTTTTAAGCCAGGCATTTTTGTAGGGCGTAAAGACGCTGTAGGGCGTCCCGCCGCCGGTCAACAGCTCAGATTGCTCGAAAATCACCTGATCCTTGTAATGATGGAATTCGATATCCGCGAGCGATGCGGCCACCAAAGCGTCCCGCTGCACCGCCGCCGGCTCATAGTCGTGATTGCAAAACACGGCCTGCACGGCCAGTTCGCGCGCCAGACGGGGAATGAGTTCAACCGGATTGCCATGCAAGACCTGCAAGGTACTGCCATGCTGCTGCAAGGCCGCGTTTAATTCATGCAGACTGTGCCAGATAAATTCTACCCGGCGATCCTGTTTATCGGGCAGTGCGTCCAAGATACCGGTATCGAACACGAACACGCAATGCACAGCATGGCTATTTTTCAGCGCGTGATACAGCGCCGCATGATCATCCAGACGTAAATCGCGGCGAAACCAGCAAATCGAACGGTGATAGCATTGCATAGAAGTTTTTTCGCCCGGCTTTGTGTGAATTGACAGACTAACACCACGCGCCTGACTAATACGATTAGTCAGGCTGAAAAACCCCGTTAATATCCTGATTTTTAGCAAAGGTATACAACATCTGCAAGGCCAGTTCGTGCTGCACACCTAACTTTTCGGCAGCAAAATCCCGACTGAAAAAATCGGCATAAGCAGGGTGAGCATTCAGATACGACGTGCTAAGGCTGCGAAATCCCATGTGCCACTGCGAAAAGCTGCGTGCGGGAATTTCATCCCTTTCCAGCAGAAATATGTTGCCGTGCCGGCTATCGCTGACAACTCGCGCATACGTTTCATCCACTGCCAGCGCATCGCCTTCGAGCACCTGCATAAAACTGCCATTCGCATAGAGCAGCATGCCGGTAATGTTCTGTGCGGCATTGTGACGAACTGCGGATTCAAGAATCAATTCGAGTTCAGCATCGCTTTTCATCCCGCACGCCGAACTCACATAGATAAGATGGATGAGCGCCATAGCAGTGTCCAATCAAAAATGACCAATCTTGAGCCGTTCGGTGATCTTCTCAACCGACAGCGGCTTGTCATAACAGTAACCCTGAATAATTTTTGCGCCAATAGAGGTCAGAAAATCTCGCTGCGCCATCGTTTCAACGCCCTCGACCACCACCTCGACATTCAGATTCTCACCTAGCGTCAGGATGGTCTTCACGATCGCCGCATCCTGAACGCTGCCAGGCAACCCGTCCACGAAGCTTTTATCAATCTTGAAACAGTTGATCGGGAAATTTTTCAGATGACCCAGCGATGAATACCCTGTTCCAAAATCGTCTATGGACAGCGTGATCCCCATCTCGCGCAACTGCTTCAGCACTGGTGCCACCGCCCCCCCGCGTTCCAGTGCGCCTTCGGTCAACTCAATCTCAAGGCAATCCGCCGTCAAGCCATATAGCGCCAAGGTTCGCTGCACATAATCCGCCAAACCTGCATCAAGCTGCGAGGGGGAAACGTTCACCGCCACCCGCGGAAAAACAACACCGGCATGCTTCCAGACCGACATTTGCAGACAGGCCGCCTTGATTACCCATTCGCCAACCTGATTGATCATGCCGAGCTCTTCTGCCAGCGGGATAAAACTAAACGGGCTTAAGTAGCCGCGTTCCGGATGCTGCCAGCGTATCAGGGCTTCTAGCCCGACGATTTCGCCTGTATCGGGTTTAACCTGCGGCTGATAATTCAAAACAAATTCATTTAAGCGCAGTGCACGGTTCAATTCGCTGACAATCTCGAATTTTTTCTTGCTCTCATCCGCCTGATGCTCGGTGAAAAACGCGTAGCCGTTGCGCCCGTTTTCCTTGACCCGATACATGGCCGTATCCGCCGCTTTCACCAAGTCCGTGGTGTTATCCGCATCATTGGGGAAAAAACTGATCCCCACGCTTAAGGTTGGCTCCAGTTCATGCCCGTCGATTAACAGCGGCTGGCGCACGATATCCATCATGCGGCTGATGGCATCGACCACATCTTCCGGCTCCTCAACGCGATCCATGACCAGCACAAACTCATCGCCACCCCAGCGTGACAACAGGTCCTCGTTTCTGCATTGTGAAGAAATTCGCGTGGCGATCGCCTTGAGAAACTGATCGCCTACCGTATGGCCCAGCGTATCGTTGATGATCTTAAAGCGATCCATATCGATGAATGCGACCGCAACTTTATGCCCCAGGTTGCGGCGCGCAAAATCCAGCGTGTGATTCAGATAGTCAACAAATTTAGACCGGTTGGCAAGCCCGGTTAACGGATCGTGATTGGCCAGATGGTACAGACGCTCTTCAGTCTGCTTCGCCTTGGACACATCGGAGAAAACGGCAATATAACTGCGCAGGTCACCCTGCTCCCCGAAGATGGCGGTAATACTGCCCCACTGGGGATAAATTTCACCGTTCTTACGACGATTCCATATTTCACCCGCCCAGTAGCCATTCTCTTCCAGCGCCACATACATCGCATTGTAGAAATTTTGGGTATGTACGCCAGACCTTAACAGCCTCGGCGTCTGCCCGATCACTTCTTCTGCGACATAACCGGTAATATTCATAAAGGCACGGTTCACTGAAACAATGCGCCTGTCAGGACCTGTCACCATGACGGCCTCTGATGCCTCGTTAATGATGGCATCATTGGTCTGTTTCTGATCAAACGCTAAGTTCTGCTCGGTGGGTTCCCGAAACACCAGCACCGCGCCGCTCACCTTGCCATGGTCTTTCATCGGCGTGCATGAATAGTCAACGTGGATCCCGCGACCATCCTTGTGACCGAAATACCCCCTCGCACTAACGCCGTTATCCTTAGTTAAGTTCTGCGCAATCAGCGGACAGTCACACGGATAGTCGTGCGATGCATCGGCATCCCGCGCGTGAAACAATTGACAGCAACTTTTTCCTACCAGGTCACTGCTATCCCAACCGAGTATCTGCCGGACGCGTTCATTCGCATAAAGGATTTGTCCCCCCTCGCTGATACTGACCAACCCGTCACCTGCCGCTTCCAGTATTTTCGTGTTGCGCCGGTGCAAATCTTCGATCGCCAGTTGATAGGTGTGCCGCTGCGTGACATCGCGACCATTCGCGACAATCTCAATGGCGCCGCTTCTGGGATTGATAATGCGCTTTAGCGTGTACTCAATCCAGACCGTTTTGCTGTGGTCATGCTGCGAGCGAAACAGCAGTGTCTGCGCCTGATCCGTGCTCTCCATCAACAACAGCACGTTCTGAAAGGTGACACAGTCTTCAGGCATGATGAAATCGGTGACCGCACGGCCCGTCATGTGTTGCGCTGAAAATCCAAACAGACTCAGGCAGGACGGCGACAAGAAAATGTAGTTACCATTGAGATCGAACCTGGCGATCATGTCGCTGGAGTTGTCGGTCAGGAAACGATAATTTTCCTCACTCTGCTCCAGCGCGTGATGCGTCAGCACTTCGATCAAAGCGAGCGCCAGCGAATTGGCCGCATCGATTTCCATTTGCGACCACTGCGGCGACTTATCGCGAAAAGTTTCAACCCAGGTGGAAAACGACTCACGCGGCGAAATCGTCAAGCGCCCCTGCTCATTTTTGACCACTTTGTCCGGTTTGCCGGCCCACTTGATCGTCTTGGTAATTTCATTCCTGAACCAAGAGATATAGCTGTGCATATTCCGGTCTAGCGGCGCAATCATCAGTCCGCACGCGACATCCTGATAAGCGGCCAGCTTCGGGTAAAGTCCCGACAGGTTGTCAGTCTGAAACACGCCCTTCGGCGACATGGTTCTGAGCCAGCTTTCAATATCGAGCATCAGCTCATCGCTCGGCGTACTGCCGATGTGATAGCGATTGCCGCCCAGATTGATGATTGCACCATCGGCATGGACGAGCGATAACAGTTCCGTGTCGAAAATGTCAATCACCGACCCGATGTCGCGGTTCTGCCTGATCTGTTCAGTCAGTTTTTCCAGCAGCTGGTGGATTTGTTCGTGAAACTGAGCCTTGCGGCCATTTTCCAGATTAGAGAGTTTGAGCGAAACCGTCTTACCGATAAATTCATCGAGTTCGCGCACGCGCATGGAAATGTATTTCGGTTCACGATGATGACAGGCAATCAAGCCCCACAAACGGCCGTTTTGTAGCAGGGAAATGCTAAGGGTGGCATTCACGCCCATGTTGCGCAAATATTGAAGATGCACGGGTGAGAGCGCGCGCAGACTGGAATAGGTCAGATCCAGTGGCACGGCATCCTGCGATTGTATTTTGACCGGCGTCGCATCCACAACCGAGATCATGCGCACCAGATTCTTGGTGTACAGGCTCCTGGCCTGAGGCGGAATATCGGCGGCCGGAAAGTGATTCCCTAAATATGAGCCGATATCGTCAGCGCGACTCTCCGCAATCACCTCGCCATCCCAGTTGTCGTCAAACTGGTACATCATCACCCGGTCATAGCCTGTCAGCAGCCTGACCTGTTCGACAACCTTTTGCGTGTAGCGAAAAAGATCTGCTTCAGCATCAAGTTGCCATAGCGAATCTCTGATCGGGATGAACAATTTGTGAAACAAATCGTCACGACCATTCTCGTCCTGCTCGATTTCTATAATCCAGCACGCCCCCGTACGGGAAACCTGCGCATCCAGATTGAGCGTATGGCCGTCCCGGGTAATCTTGAATGTCGTAATCGCCGTACGGCGCCAGTCTTCCATGCCGATCAGTTGACGTATGCTCAACGCCTGCTGCTCACCGACCAAAGAGGCAAAAGGCTGCCCCAACAACGCGGAGGGAGGAAAGTCAAACCACTCACTCACATTGTCGCTGACATGGGTGATGATGAGTCCGGCATCATCAAGCGCCAGCAAAAGCCCGACCGGCTGGATCTGCCCTACCTGATGAATGGCCTCACGCTCGCAATTTTTCAGCGCTTCTTCTACGTCGGGATCATTAACAACCGGCTCGGTGATAAGCATTTAGGACCCCCTCGAAAGTATTAAATGTCAGCAAAGCTGCGGCCTCCGCGGCCTGGCACTGCGACTCATCACTCTGGATTGCTTCGGCAAACTGACAAAACTGCTGCCAGTTTTTCTGCGTATCTTTACCGTACCCGTTAAAAAATCTTGCGCCCAGCGTCAATCCGTACATTTCAAGCAATTGCCGCGATATCACCTGCCCGCCCAGCGTTGACCCCTCGACCGGATACAAAACGCCGACCAACTGGCCGATACTGGTTATTTCCGGAAACTCAAGGGGCGGCACAGGCAAACGCGCTTGCGGATTTTCGTTGAAAAATTTCAGATCATCCACCAGCCACGGAAGTTTCAATCGGGCTGAATAATCAAACGGAATATTACCTTTGCGGATGAACTGCTCAATACGCAGCTCAATCTGTTGGTACAGATGATAATAGGCGACCAGTACCGTGCGGTAAGTGGACAAAGGGTAATCACGGCCGGCTAAACCGGCTAGCAGAGGGTGATGATTGATGCGCACATGAGACGCGTGTGAAACCGCTCTCAGGCGCAATTGCACGGCGTTTCCCTTGGGAAGCATCATTGACCACCCTGATGTAATTTCTAAAACAAAAACGCTTTGTCACTGCCGTCAAAACAAAAACTTATCACGGCCGCCTAGGGATTTCCTTAATGCTTTGATTTTTACGCTAAAACCCTGCCCGCGTCCACACATTTTTTGCATCGACGTCATGACGTGCACCGGCCTTTTTACAAAGCCCCCTTGTGCCACACGCTCAGCTGTACATATTGACCAGTAGTAGCCTCAGTCGCATGGCGGCGATGCGGTCTTGTTTCTGCCACGGGCTGCTGTGCCCGATCCGCTTTTCAACCCATTTCTCAAACGAACGTCGCGGTGCAACCCCGATGTCTCCCTGCTGATATTCGACGGGTTTATGCGGATTGCCGCCCCATTCAACCTCATGCAGAATCTCTCTGCGAAAAATAAAGAAGCTCATCGACCCATAGCGACGGCTCGTCAAGCTGAACGCCAGCATCCCGGAAACAGCAACAGGCCCCAATTCAAGTACCGTCTGCCCGAGGCAATCGCAACTGTTAATCAATTCCTGGCCCTCCACTTCCAGCCATTCATCGAGCAATCCGAGCGCATGTAATGCCGGAACCTCACCCGATTGCGCCCACTCATCCCCCTGACGCACAGCCAAACCGCAGGCATGAAACTGTTCCAGCACGCAGGAGGATATCTCGGCTAAGGCCGACAACACATGACCATGCCGCAACAACGCCATGCGTATCAAACCCAACCGATCCGTCAATTCATCCGTAAAACGCAATTGCCTGCTCATTTGCCAGCTGGATATTTCCAGACTGTAATGGCGCGCCAGCCTGGCTGCCGAACACAACGTCGTCAGAGCAAGATTGCGCGGCTGCGCATGATGACAGGCGATCAACCCCCACAACGCGCCACCGATCACGATCGGAAAGGACAACGAAGCACTCACCCCCATGTTGGCCAGATAGCGCAAATGCATGGGGGACACACTGCGCAGATCGGACCAGGTGAGATCTGCCGGCGCGCTCCCATCGCTGCATATCGACATAGCCCCTGCCTGACAGTCCGGAATCAATCGCCAGGGATTTTTCACGTACAGCGCTCGGGCAATCGCCGGAATATCGCTGCCGGGATATCGCAATCCCAGATAACTGCCATATACTGCTTCGCGGCGCGCCTCAGCCAGCACTTCGCCATCCCCGTCTTCACGAAACACATAGACCATGACGCGATCAAAACCGGTGAGATCGTGAAATTTAGCGGCAATCTTTTCATGCAAGGCCTGTGCTTCTCTGCCATTGGCCGGCGGCCTGAGAGGAAGGTGCTCAAATCCGATGTCTTTAACTTGCGTCGTGTGCGGGATCAACTCAACGATAATATTCAGGTTGCTGCGTACCACAACCATGTCGAGGGGCACAGGCCCCATACCCTCCACTGCAAATAACTCACAACGACTGCCTGACAAATGGGACAGTTTTGCAACGACGGCAAACAGCACGCAGGCCAACTCATCCGGCAGCGCATGGCCTGCAACGATGCGCGGCGTTACAAACTCTTCGATCTGCGCACTAACGTGAGTGACACGCCACTGCGCATCCAGACAAAGCAGTCCACCATGCGGCTGTATCGCCCCTGAATAAGCCAGCGGCTCCGCTTCGCACTGCGCCATCCAGTTCTCTTCCATCAGCTGACTGCGCCACTCCCCACGAAAACGACATTTTTTGCGCGCGCCATGATCAACAAGCCCAGTCGGGTAGGCCGGCGAGCGACAAACTCTGCCGGAATCTCGACCTGTCTGACGGCGCTGCGCGGCATGCCTCTGGAGACGCCCCAGCTACGATTTGAATTGAGTGAAGTGAATGAATTACCTGACATGGGATTTCCTTTTGCTGATAAATTGTTCTACAAACTGATCCGGATCGACAGGCCGGCCAAGCAGATAGCCCTGTCCGCTCTGGCAGCCCATTGCACGCAGCATGCCCAGTTGATCTTCCGTTTCGATACCCTCGGCGATGGTCTGCAACTTGAGCGCGGTACTCACGCCATGTATAGCCGTCGCGATCCCTTTGTCGCTTTCATCGGTCGTAATTCCGTCGATAAATTGATTCGGTATCTTCAAAAATGAAATCGGAAATGATTTCAGATACGACAAGGAGGAGTAACCGGTACCAAAATCGTCAATGGCAATAGGGATCTCTTCGAGCTCGATTTTATGCAGTTTTACCGAGATATCCTCGCTGCTGTCAATCAATGTCCGCTCGGTAATTTCGATCCCCATTGATCCTGAAGGCAGACGATATTTTTGCAGTTGCCTCGTGATAATCGCGAGCAGCGGCTGACGCGTCAATTGACGCGAAGCCACATTCACAAACAAGGTTCCCGGCAGGGGCGTATCGGCTTTGCGCCACAGGCTCAATTGCCGGGCGGCCTGCTCGATCACCCACTCACCCAACTTCAGAATCAAATCGGACTCTTCGGCGATCGGAATAAATTCGTCCGGCCCGACTGTGCCGAATAGACTGCTGTTCCAGCGCAACAAGGCTTCCGCCCCCATCAGTGCGCCGGTTTGCAGATTGAATTCCGGCTGATAAACCAGTTTGAGCTCATTGGACTCTATCGCCTTCTGCAGCGCATTGCCAAGTTCGATGCGATGGTTGATTTTTTCCTTCAAGTCAGAGGTAAAAAACTGATAGCTGTCTTTGCCCTTGTCCTTGGCCTGATACATCGCCGAATCGGCATTTTTGGTCAACGTCTCAAGATCATCGGCATCCTTCGGATAGATCGCAATCCCGATACTGGCTGAGACAAATACCTGCTGATCCTTGATCAGGTAGGGTTTGGAGACATAATCGAGGATGCGCTGCGCGGTATTGGCAATCTGCGTTTCCGACACATCATCGAGCAGCACGTTGAATTCATCGCCACCGATTCTGGCAACCGTATCCTCCGCACGGACACACAAACCGAGTCGTTCGGCAACCTGTTGCAACAGCACATCACCGTAATCGTGCCCCAGGTTGTCGTTTACATTTTTGAAGTTATCCAGATCGATAAACATCAGCGCAAATGTTCCGCCATGGCGCTGGGCACGGGCAAACGTTTGCGCCATCCGCCCCTTGAGCTCATTGCGGTTGGGCAGTGACGTCAACTCATCGTGAGCAACCATATACTCCAACCGCTTCTGCGCGGCCTTGATCAGCGTGATATCGGAGAAGATCGCGATGTAATTTGTCAGAATGCCGCGCTCATCGCGCAGCGTGTGTATGGTTAGCCATTCCAGATAATGCACGCCATCCTTACGCCGGTTCCACAACTCCCCCTGCCACCAGCCGTGCTGATTAATCTCCTGCCACATGGTGCTATAAAACGCGGCATCATGTTTACCTGAGCTGAGCAAATTAGGATTTTTGCCGATCACATCGACTTCATCGTACCCGGTCATTTTAGTAAATGCGGGATTGATTTTAATGATATTTTGGCTGCTATCGGTAATCAGCAGACCTTCGCTGGCCGCATCAAAAAACTTGGTCGTCAGCTTCTTCTGTTCATCGAGTTCGCGACGCGCCGTGACGATAATCACCTGACTGCACACGGCACCAACCGATCCTTTTTCGTCATTGATCGGATAGCAGATAAAGGATAACCAGTGCTGCTGGCCACCGATAACAATGCGCTCTTCCGCCTCGACCCGGGTTTTTTTGTGTAATACATCGAAATGTAACTTCTCAAACAAGACTGAGATATTTTCCGGAAATACCTGCGTATCACTCTTGCCAAGTACACTGTCATGCTCCAGTTCAAAAATATTCTCGAAGGCATTGTTAACAAACTGGTAGTGCCCCGCCGGATCCTTGATGCTGATCAGCATGGGAAAATTCTGCATCACGCCGGCCAGCCTGTCCTTGCTGGACAGAATTTCCTGTTGCGCTTCCAGCAGTTCGGTTTGATCAATGAAGGTGACAATCACACCGCCTAGGGTCTGGTCCTGCGAGGTATAGGGGAAACACAGCACGTTGTAATGCTTGCCGCCGAAGCTGATCTGCTGTTGCCGCTTGATGCCGTCTGACATGGCAAGTTTGGCCGTCTCAAGCACTGAAATCACAGGGATCGCCAACCCCGGGATGGACTTGCCCAGCGTGTGCACGCTAAAACCGAACAGGTTCGCAGCCTCTTTGTTATAGCGTTGCAAACGCAACTCCTGATCGAGCAGAATCAGCGAGAATCCCGTGCTGTTTTGCAGATTTTCCAGCTCGGTATTCACCAGACTCAGTTCACCGCCCTTGACGATCAGCTCCTCATTGACGGTGGTGAGCTCTTCATTAGTGGACTGAAGCTCCTCGTTGGACGCTTCCAGTTCTTCATTGGACGATTGCAGTTCTTCATTGGCCGCCTGCATCTCTTCATTAAGCGCCTGCAACTCCTCGTTCGAAGTTTCCAGCTCCTCGATGACCGTTTGCAAATGCTCCCGTGTGGCGATCAGCTCATCTTCCAACTCGCTGTGATTGAAAGGGATTTTGTCCTCGGCATGCACTTCGCCAGGCTCTGCCGCCAGCGAAATAAAACTGATCAAAAACAGCTTCTGGTCATCGCGAGAGGCCACCGGATGCACTTCGATCTGAACGCTCTGAGCTGCACTGTGCTTGACTGGCCTCACCCGACCCATCGCATTGCTGCGTTTGAGATCGGCGTGATGAACCAAAGTCTGCACTTCAGTGCGCCATTCGCGGCGCAGCAACTGCGCCAGATTCATTTCAAGCTTGCCGGCCGGAAAATGCAGATAGCTCTGCATATCGCCGTGAACTTCGACAATATCCATATCGCGGTTGATCAGCACACTGGGTGGCGCGTAAATCTCGGACAATGCTTTTTGCAGCCGACTCTCCGGCTTGCGCGGCGTGCGTTCTGCGATCGTGATCGGTTGTTTGACCCCGGGCTCCTTGCTGGAATACAGCGGGATCGGAATTATCTGATCTTTGGACGCCACACGCACGAAGATGCGCGCCTCCTTACTGACAGGCGAGAAAAGATTGTCCTGATGCACAATGCTCTCGGATTTACCGAGGAACAAATAAGCGGCGGGGCGCAACGCGAAGTGAAAAATCGACAACACTCTTGTTTGCAGCAGCGGCTGAAAGTAAATCAACAGATTGCGGCAACTCACCAGATCCAGTCGCAAAAAGGGCGGATCGAGCACAAGATCCTGACGGGCAAACACCACCATATCGCGTATCGGTCGGGCAATTTCGTAATGATCAATGTGCTTGCTGAAATAACGCGCCGTGGTGTCCGCGCTGACTTCACTGAGCGAGCTTTCGTTGTAGATACCCTTGCGCGCAACCGCCATCGCATCCATGTCGATATCGGTGGCAAAAATTTGAATGCGGTAATCGCTCAGCTTGCTGCCTAAAATATCCGACAGCAAAATCCCGATGGAATAAGCTTCCTCGCCCGTCGCACAGGCAGGCACCCAGATGCGGATTTCCTCGCCCGGCTGTTTTAGGGCGACGATGTCCGCCAATACTTTTCGCAGCCCCTCGAAACTATTGCGGTCACGGAAAAATGCGGTGACCGAAATCAGAATATCCTTGCTAAGCTTATTGAGTTCCTCCGGATTTTTGCTGCAATAATCAAAATAAGCAGCCAGATTATTCAGGCGGTTAGCTGCCATACGGCGCTCCACGCGACGAGATAGCGTGGCTTCCTTATAACCTGAAAAGTCGATCTTGGAGTGCTTGTAAACCATTTGCAACAAGCCCTTCATGGTCGCCGGGGCGTTCTCCTGTTTGGTGGCGCGATTGATCAGTCCATGCGCCCGAGCGATTGCGGTGATTTCCTCTGCGATACCGCGGCAAGTCAACACCCATTCGACGCAACCTGTGCTGATTGCCGCCTGCGGCATCCCGCTGTATTTGGCAGCTTCTGGGTCCTGTGCAAACGTAAAACCGCCCGCCGCCTTGATCGCAGCGATACCTGCCGCGCCATCGGAACCCGTACCTGACAGAATCACGCCGATGGCATCCTCGCCTTTTTCTTCGGCCATCGAATTGAAAAGGGCGGTAGCGGAGGGCTTGGGCATCACGGTTTTGCCTGGCACCAGGAGCCGCATCACACCATCTTTAAGGATAATATTCCAGTTGGCCGGCGTGACGTATATCACGTTGGCCAGCGGAATTTCGCCGTCCTCGGCGTCCTTAACCAGCATGGAAGTCTCGCGCGAGAGCAGAGGCACCATCATACTGCGGTGAGTAGGCGATAAATGCTGAACGACAATATAAGGAACACCCAGATCATCCGGCAGCGAACCGATCAGATCAGACAACGCCTCCAAGCCTCCAGCTGATGCGCCGATACCGACAATGAAGTTACGCTCTTCAACAGGCGGCACGGGGATTTCCGCTTTTACCGCCGGCTTGCGGGGTTTTCGCGGTTTTTTGCTGGCCATTCCGGCAACAAAATTGCGTTCTTCTGCCGTCGAATCGATCGGTAATTCAGTTTTTTCCTTGATACGACGAGTAACGGGCAGGACAACACCGGTTTGAGCTTTTGCCATGATAAATGGGTGCGATAATAATTTCCCTATCGTAACCGAGGCAAATCCTGCTAGATATTGGAGAAACCCTTGTTTTACCCTAAGGGTTTCCCTTAGACGATATTTTCCTTACAAATCAGCCTATAAATTTTAACTAGTGCTCTGCGGTTATCCAGTGCGTTGCGTACCGCATTAAATCGGCACCGTCTTTCAAATGCAATTTGGCGCGAATATTTGCGCGATGCGTCTCTATCGTTTTAATGCTGCGACTAAGTAACCTGGCAATCTCCTGGCTGCTGTGGCCTGAACCGATCAGATGCAACACCTCAAATTCACTGGGCGTCAGGGTGTTAATCAGCAACTCTGCCTGCGAGTTTCCGCTCACGAAACGGTCCATCAGCTTGGTGTACATGGGTTGACTGAGATAAAAATTACCCTTGAGCACTTCACGGATCGCCGCGACCAACACCTCGCCCGGCTCCTGCTTCATCACATAGCCGCGCGCACCCGAACGCAGCGCCCGCTCAGCATAAACCGTTTCATCGTGCATGGATACGACCAGCACAGGCAGCGCAGGAATCAAGATGTGCATGCTTTTGATCAGCTCGAAACCGGACAGCGTCTTGAGCGACAAATCCACCAAAACGATGTCCGGATGATGTTCAGACTCGAGCAGCGCGACAGCCTCCCCGCCGTCCTCAGCTTCAGCCGAAACTTCCATATCCGGCTCCGCATTGATCAGCATCGCCATCCCATGCCTCAACATGGCATGGTCATCCACCAGCATCACCTGCGTCTTCAGCATTGAATCGCCCTCACCGTATGTCCACCCGCACTTCCGTTCCACCTTCGGCACGAACTAAAAAAGCCAGTGTCCCACCCAATTCCTTGACCCGATAATGCATGATCTTAATGCCCATTCCGCTGGTCGCACAACCGGCGGCGCCTTCAAAACCGCACCCGTCATCGAATATCGACAATCGCATTCCAGCGCTGTCGGACGCCAGCAGAATGGTCAGTTTTTGCGCCCTGCCATGCCGAACAGCATTGCTGACAGCCTCCTGGGCAATCCGGTAAAGATTGAGAGAAATCGTTGCATCATCACGCCACACATCAGGGCTTGCACACACGAACTCACAGACTATCTGATAGCTGATAGCCACTCTTGCGGCCAATGCCTGCAGTGCAGCCAACAGCCCGTTCGCCTCAATCTCAAAGGGCAGCAACCCTTGCGCCAGTTGCTTACATTGCATCACGGTATGTTGTGCCTGCAGCGCAATCGGCGCGGCAAATTTAGCAGCGTCCGCACTGCCCGATGACAGGATCATTTTTTCCAGCGCACTGGCCTGATAGGCAATCGCCGCCAATTGCTGCCCGAGATTGTCATGCAATTCCTGACCGAGTGAGCGTTGAAACTCTTCCGCCACAGAAACAACCGCAGCTTCCAAATGTTTGCGATCGGTAATATCCAGAATCAGCACAAAAAACCCCAACACCTGACGACCTTCTATGTGCGGAATGTAGTGTGCTAAAGTTTCTCTCGTTTCACCATTGACCTTAGTCAAGGTGCGCTCGAATTTTTGAATCTCACCTGCCAAAGCCGCATGGATGTATGACTCATTTTTCGCAAACAAGGCCTCACCCAGCAAATCCTGCATGCGTATGCCTTTCATCTCCTCGGCACTCTTGCCAAACCAATTCAAATACTCGCGATTGGCAAACTCCGAACGCAGATCCCGGGACCAATATCCCAGCATTCCGGGCATGAAATCGGTGAGGGTCTTCATGAAGCGTTCGTTCTTGCTTAAAGGATCATTCACATTTCACCGCGCATTGAGTTTCATAAAGGCATTATCAACTTTTAGAAGTCCAGTTTCCTACCGCCTAGGCGTTCAATTTATCCAGCAACTCGCGTATCTTCAGCGGTTCGTCGGTACGCAGTATTTTCTGTGTCAGCGCAGCAATTTCCGGCAAGCTGGTCGAGAGCACCCGCTGTTTGATAGCAGGCACCTGAGCCGATGACATCGAAAATTGTCGCAGCCCCATACCTAAAAACAGCCGGGTATAAGCCGCCTCGCCCGCCATTTCGCCGCAGACCGACACCGGCACCTGTAATTTATTTGCTGTGCCGATCACATGCGATAACAAGTGCAGCACAGCCGGATGCAGCGGATCATACAGATGCGCCACCTCCTCATCGGTACGGTCAATGGCAAGGGTGTACTGAATCAGATCGTTGGTGCCGATAGACAGAAAATCCAACCGTTTGGCAAACACGCCAAGCGATAACGCCGCAGCCGGAATTTCAATCATGCCGCCTATCTTGACGTCCTTATCGTACGGTATTCCCTCAGCGTCGAGCGCCAGCTTGGTCGCATTGATAAATTGCAGCGTCTGGTTGATTTCAGACACGGACGACAACATCGGGATGAGAATTTTGACATTGCCGTAGTGGGTCGCGCGCAGCAGCGCACGCAGTTGCGTGCGGAATAACTGCGGCTCGGCCAGACACAGACGGATCGCACGCAAGCCCAGCGCCGGATTGCTGGATACTTGCGTCGCACCCTTGATTTGCTTATCCGCCCCCAGATCGAAGGTGCGAATTGTGACGGGCATGCCCTTCATACCGGCGGCCGCCGCGCGATACGCCTCGAACTGCTCTTCCTCATCGGGCAATTGATCGCGGTTCAAAAACAGAAATTCGCTGCGGAACAGGCCGACGCCGGTCGCGCCGTTTTCCTTGGCTTCCACGATATCTTCCGGCTTTTCAATATTTGCATGCAACTCGATCGCTGCGCCATCCAAGGTGTTCGCGCGCGCCGAGCGCAGGCGCTTGAGCTTTTTGCGCTCGAGCTCCCACTCGCTTTGCAGCAATTTGTATTCAGCCAGTATGGCTTTGCCCGGATTGACGATCAAGACACCCTGCTCGCCGTCGAGGATCAGCAGATCGTCTTCATAGATCAGTTCACGCGCATGGTGCAAGCCGACCACACAGGGGGTGTTCAGGCTGCGTGCCACGATGGCGGTGTGCGAGGTCGCACTGCCGGCATCGGTGATAAAGGCGGCGTATTGCTGCGGTTTGAACTGAATCATGTCCGCCGGACTCAAGTCGTGCGCGACCAGTATCGTGTCAATATCGTGGCGCAGGTGCGTCGGCTGATGACCCGGCTGCCCCGAGAGTTGTTTGAGCAAGCGTTCAGCAACCTGCTTCACATCGGCCTGACGCTCACGCAAATAGGCGTCCTCAAATTCGTCAAACTGTGCGGCCAGCGCATCGGTCTGTACCTTGATCGCCCACTCGACGTTGCAGCTTTCGCGCTCCACCATCTCGCGCGGCCCCACGCTCAACAGCGGGTCGTCCAATATCATCTGGTGCAGTTCAAGAAAAGCATCAAACTCCGCCGCTGCATAACTCGGCCGGTTGCTGCGCAGACTGGAAAATTCTTTGCGGGTCGCAAGCAAAGCGGCATCAAAACGCGCGATTTCCTCTGCGATAAACTGTTTAGGCAAAACGTAATGCGCGACTTCCAGTGAACTGTGCGAGAGCAAATGCGCATAACCGATCGCAATGCCGCTGGAGACTGCGATGCCGTGCAGGGTAAAACTCATTCGCCTTCCCCGAAGTAGTCATTGATCAAAGCCAGAATCGCCTGCATCGCAGCGGCTTCATCCTCGCCCAGCGTTTCAATGCTGATGGTCGTGCCTTTGGCGGCTGCCAGCATCATCACACCCATGATGCTCTTGGCATTCACCCGGCGGTTATTGCGCGACAACATCACTTCGCATTTGAAGCTGCCGGCCAACTGGGTGAGTTTGGCAGACGCGCGTGCGTGCAGGCCGAGTTTATTGATGATCAGTGCGTCTTGCTGCATGCTAGTGCTCCATATGAACGATACATTCGCGGCCACCTTCGACAGCGAGATTGGCCAACTCAGTCAGATTTTTATTCGTCGTGCTCACCACGCGCAGCAGCATCGGCAGGTTCACGCCAGCCACGCCCTCGACCCTGTCCGCATGGCAAAGCCGTCTGCCGATATTGCTGGGCGTCGCGCCGAACACATCGATCAGAATCAACACACCGCTACCGCTGTCGAGCTCTTTGATCAACTCCTCGCCCTCGGTGAGTTTATGTTCCGGATCATCATCGCACCACACCGACAACACGCGCAGATGTTTCGGTATCTCGCCGAACACATGCTTCACGCAGTCAGCCAGGCAATCGCCCAAGCCGTTATGCGTGACCAATAAGATTCCAACCAATTCGCTCTCCCCCTATTCAACCTGAACGTTTATTTTTTTATCGGTGAATTCTAGCCGTTTATGCATGCCACGGGTCAGATGAATCGCCCCCGCCGCATCGACGATCATGACATCCGTCAGCCCCATCCGCTCACTCGCTGCCCGCCAGCCCTGCGCGCCGCTGATAAACACGGGTTTGGACGCGGCATCAGACAATACCCCTGCGTGCGGGCCTCGCGTCAAAATTGTCACCGCCTGTACGCCCTGCATCGGAAAACCCGTGCGCGGGTCAATCAGGTGACAGTAACGCACACCGTTCAGCATAAAATATCGCTGATAGTCGCCCGAGGTTCCGATGGCCTCACCATCCTGCAAGGTCAGTGCAGCAAGCGCCCCGACCTTGCGCGGATGCTGAATCCCGACTCGCCAGGGCTGCTTGCCGTGCTGACCCAAAGCTAAAATATTGCCGCCGATATTGATCAGCGCATGATGAATACCCTGTTGTTTGAGCAGCAATGCGGCACGATCCAGCGCGTAACCCTTGGCGTAACCCCCCAGATCAAGCTGCACCGCCCTGTTTGTGCTGCGCACCAAAACCCCAGCTCCTGATGGCGCATAAGACAGATCGCTCATCTTTGGCTGAGACACAATCAACTGTGCAATCTGTTTTGCATCCGGCTCAACCGGTTTAAACTCATCGGCATGAAACCCCCACACCCTCACCAGATTCCCGATTGCCGGATTAAATAGCCCCTCTGACTGTTCTGATACGAGTGCCGCATCCTGCAACATGGCAGCCAATTCCGGCGACACAACCTGAGATTCACCCCGCGCAATCGCCGCATTCAAATCGCTCAGTTCAGAAGGTTTCCAGGCGTGCAAGCGTTCATGCAAACGCTGAAATTCCTGCATCACGGAGGCCACCGCCTGCTTAGCGCGAGGTTCGGCTTCGCCGTAAACCGTCACTTCGACCAGTGTACCGAACACATAGCCCTGTTCCTGATACAGCGGCTCTTTGCCACAGGAAACCAACAGACAAAAAACAGGCAACAGCAGGAGAAGTTTGGCAAGCCTGCGCCACATTGCCATACCGCCGCGATCCGCTATCCTCAATCCTCCACTCCTCGCTCCGCTATCCTCAATCCTCGGCCCCCTCCAGTTCCAGGGAGGCGGCCAGCAACGCCAGTCGCGCCACCACGCCGTAAGCATAAAAACGGTTCGGCGTATCATCCGGCCCGCAGTCAGGATTCGGCAAGGTGCAGCAGGATTCAAACGCCAGCGGCACAAAGTGCATACCCGGCGCATTGAGATTCTCATCGACACCGCGCCCCGTGTGCACGCGGTAAAAACCGCCGACCACCGAATGATCGATCATATACACAACCGGCTCGGCCACCGCCTCGTTGATGTTCTCGAAGGTATATACGCCTTCCTGCACCAGCACGTCGTGCACCTGCAAGCCCTCTTTGACCACCGACATCTTGTTGCGCTGGCGGCGGTTAAGTCCAGTGATTTCACTGGCATCCTTAACGGTCATGATCCCCATGCCATAGGTTCCGGCATCGGCTTTGACGATCACGAAAGGATCATGTTTTACGCCGTATTCGGCATATTTCAGGCGCATTTTCTGCAACACTTCATCCACACGGGCCGCAAGACATTCCTCGCCGATACGTTCCTGAAAATTGATCTGACTGCAAGTCGCAAAATAAGGGTTGATCAGCCAGGGATCGATGCTGAGCAGCCCGGCAAAATCGTTCGCGACACGATCGTAGGCTGCAAAATGCTCGGATTTGCGCCGGGTGTACCACCCAGCAGACAGCGGCGGCAAAACGGCCTGTTCCAGATTTTTCAAGATATCCGGCACGCCCGCCGACAAATCGTTGTTGAGCAGCACCACGCAGGGATCGAAACCCTCCAACCCCAGCCGGTTGCCACGCCGCACCAGCGGCTCGAGTTTGACGAACGCACCGCCCGGCAGCGCGATTTCGGTGACCGAGGTAATTTCCGGCAACAGACTGCCTACCCGCACCAGCATGCCCGCCTGCCGCAAAATCGTCACCAATTGCGCCACGTTTTGCAGGTAAAACAGATTGCGCGTGTGATTTTCCGGAATCAGCAAGACGCCGCGCGCTTCGGGACATATTTTTTGTACCGTGCCCTGCATCGCCTGTACGCACAGCGGCAGAAAATCCGGATTGAGATTGTTAAAGCCGCCCGGAAACAGGTTGGTATCGACCGGCGCCAGTTTAAAACCGCTGTTGCGCAGATCCACCGAGGCATAAAATGGCGCGGCGTGATCGAGCCATTGGCGGCGAAACCAGTGCTCGATGTTGGGCATCGCGGATAGAAAACGTCGCTCCAGATCGAGCAGCGGACCGTTCAGTGCGGTAGTCAGATGAGGGACCATAATGTGCCTGAAAAAAATAGTGTGAGCATTCTAGCAGCCTGCCGGACTTATGAGCGGCAGGCGAGGTTATTCGCCATCCACCAGCACGGCGTCCATCGCCTGCTGGTTCATCACGATGATACTGATACGCCGGTTGTGTGCATCATAGGGGTCCGCCGGATTAAACAGCACAGAATCGGACAAACCGACCACCCGCAATATTTTCTCCTGCGCCATGCCCCCTGAAATCAAGGCGCGACGCGACGCATTGGCACGGTCTGCCGACAAGTCCCAGTTGCTGTAACCACTACTGCCGCCCTGATAATCGGCCGCATCGGTATGCCCTGACAAACCGATTTTATTGGGCACCTGATTGAGCGTCCTGCCGATCGAACGCAAAATTTCCAGCGTATAGGGCTGCAATATCGCACTGCCGATTTCAAACATAGGCCTGTTTTTTGCATCGATGATCAGGATGCGCAACCCCTCCGAGGTCAGGTCGATCTGCAGCTGATCTTTAAATTGATTGAGTTTAGGATCGGTGCGTATGAGTTGCTCCAACTGCGTCTTGAGCGACTGCAGGCGTACCACTTCCTGAATCTGCAACAATCGCCCGGCATCGGTCACGGAAATGGCTATATCCTCAACCGCACCCTCGCCCTTGTTGACCTGCCCCGAGGCCCGCGTTTTATCTTCGCCATAGCCGCCGACAATCAAACTGGAGGTGACATCATTGCTCTGACCGCCTGAAAAAACCACCATCAGCGGCGTCTCGAAGTATTCCGAAATCGCATTGCGGTAATCCTCCGTGGTGGAGGACAGCAGCCACAACATCAGAAAAAACGCCATCAACGCCGTCACAAAGTCCGCATAGGCAATCTTCCACGCGCCGCGCGGCTGTTCATGCACCACTTTGCGGATTTTACGAACTATGATTTTCCGCTTGAACGGCTTGGCTTTAACTGGGGTACTCATAAAATCCGATGTGAACGTAATCCGGAACGGGCTGCGACAACTGCAAAATATCAATCCGTGACAGCAACTTGCGCCCTCTTACTGCGTGCAGTTTAGTGCACATGATGGGCTAATGGTAGAATGCGCGACTTATTTTGTGAGGCACTACATGTTATCTACTGCAAACATCACCATGCAATTCGGGGCCAAGCCCCTGTTCGAGAACGTTTCCGTTAAATTCGGCAACGGCAACCGCTATGGCCTGATCGGCGCGAACGGCTGCGGCAAATCCACCTTCATGAAAATCCTGGGGCGCGATCTGGTGCAAACGTCGGGTGAAGTGATGCTGGATAAGAGCGAGCGTCTGGGTAAGCTGCGTCAGGATCAGTTCGCCTATGAAACCAATCGCGTGCTGGATGTGGTGATGATGGGCCACGATGAAATGTGGCAGGTGATGTCCGAGCGCGATGCGATTTACGCGAACCCGGATGCCTCCGAAGAAGACTATATGCACGCGGCCGATCTGGAAGCGGTGTTTGCCGAATACGACGGCTATACGGCTGAGGCGCGCGCCGGCGAATTGCTACTGGGTTTGGGAATTGCCATTGAATTGCATAACGGCCCAATGAGTGAAGTCGCCCCCGGCTTCAAGCTGCGCGTCCTGCTGGCACAAGCGCTGTTCTCCAATCCGGACATTCTGCTGCTGGACGAGCCAACCAACAATCTGGACATCAACACCATCCGCTGGCTGGAAAATATCCTGAATGCGCGCACCTGTACGATGGTCATTATCTCGCATGACCGGCATTTCTTGAACAGCGTCTGCACCCATATGTCAGATCTGGATTTCGGCAAGATTACCACCTACCCCGGCACGTACGACGACTACATGCTGGCCTCCACTCAGGCGCGTGAGCAACAATCGGCGGACAACACCAAGGCCAAGGAAAAAGTTGCCGAACTCAAGGCTTTCGTGGCCCGCTTCTCGGCCAATGCGTCTAAGGCCAAGCAAGCCACCTCGCGCGCGCGTCAAATTGACAAGATCAAGATCGAAGACATCAAGCCGTCCAGCCGCCAGTATCCATTTATTCGCTTCGAATACGATGATCGCGAGAAACTGCATCGCACCGCTGTCGAAGTTGAGAACTTGTCCAAAGCTTTCGACAAGCCGCTGCTCAAAGATGTGACTTTCCGCATCGATGCAGGTGACAAGGTGGCCATTATCGGCCCGAACGGTATCGGTAAAACGACCCTGCTGCGCTGCCTGGTAGGCGATCTTGCGGCTGATTACGGCACCATTAAATGGACGGACAAGGCGAAAGTCGGCTATTACGCGCAGGACAGCTACAGCGAGTTCGCCGAAGACCGCATCATGACCGACTGGATGACCTACTGGCGCGGCCCGAATGACGACGATCAGACCGTGCGCGCCACGCTGGGCCGTCTGCTGTTTTCAGGGGACGACGCCCACAAACCGGTGAGCGTACTGTCCGGTGGTGAAAAGGGACGCCTGTTGTTCGGCAAGCTGATGCTGCAACGGAACAACGTGCTGATGATGGATGAACCGACCAACCACATGGATATGGAATCCATCGAGTCGCTCAACACCGCACTGCTCGAATACAAGGGAACCGTCGTGTTCGTCAGCCATGACCGCGAATTCGTCTCGTCACTGGCAACGCGCATCATCGAAATTTCGGCAAAAGGCGTCACCGATTATCACGGCACCTATGAAGAATACCTGCGCGATCAGGGCATGTCGGTTTAACACCAGCGGACATGAGTCGTGACGCACACTTCGGGGGCCATCGGCGTATTTGATTCCGGGGTCGGTGGACTGTCGGTGCTGCGACACATCCGCCAGTTGCTGCCCAATGAGCGCCTGATCTATGTTGCCGATTCGGCGCACGTGCCCTACGGCGACAAATCAGCCCGTTATATCGAACAACGCTCGATTGAACTGAGCCGTTTTTTGATCTCGCAAGGCGCGGATGCCATCGTCATCGCCTGCAACACCGCGACGGCGGCGGCGGCGGCCACCTTGCGCCGTGATTTTAGCTGTCCTATCATCGGCATGGAACCTGCCGTAAAACCTGCCGTAGCGGCCACTAAAAACGGCATCGTCGGCGTATTGGCAACCATCGGCACGCTGGAGAGCGCGCGTTTTTCCGCCTTGCTGGAGCGCTATGCGGGAAATGTCACCATCGTCACACAGGGCTGTCCCGGACTGGTCGAACAGGTGGAGCGGGGCGATCTGACCGGCCCGCTGACACGCGAGTTAGTCGAACGCTACACGACCCCGTTGCTTGAACAGGGCGCTGACACGCTGATTTTAGGCTGTACCCACTACCCGTTTCTTGCCGGTTTAATCCGTGACATCGCAGGAAAAGACATCAAACTGATCGACACAGGCGAAGCCGTCGCGCGGCATTTGCGGCAGCGCCTGCAAACTGAGCTGCCTGAACCACGTGCCACTCAAGCGGATGTGCAATTTTGGAGCAGCGGCGATGAAGCCCGTGCCTCAACCATCATGTCAGCGTTGTGGCATCACCCCGTCAACGTGCAACAACTCCCTCTTTACAATTAAGCAACCCAATACCTACCCATGATTAAATTATTTTTCAAAGCCCTGCGCCTGATATTGATGCCGTTCATGCTGCTCTGGGCCAAACTAGGCATGCCGCGCGGCATCGTTCGCCCGCTCGAACTACAGCACAAAATTGATGCAGAATGCCGTCAGTTAGCGCTTTATCACTTCAAAACCTGTCCGTTCTGCATCAAGGTGCGCCACGAGATGGCACGACTGTCGCTCCCCATCACCTTGCTTGATGCTCAGCACGAGCCGAAACACCGAGCCGACCTACTAGACGGAGGCGGTAAAATCCAAACGCCCTGTTTGCAGATCACCGATCAAGCAGGCGGCGTGCAATGGCTCTATGAGTCAAAAGAAATCATCAGCTATCTGCAAGCGCTGTCCAGCCCGCCTACACCGGAAAGTCACACATGAGCCACCACCATTACACCCTGACCATTTCCTGCCCCGACAGAGCCGGCATCATCGCCGCAGTGACGGGTTTCATCGCGCAGCACGGCGGCTTTATCGTCGAGGCGAGTTATCACACCGAGCAGGAATCCGAACGCTTCTTCATGCGGCAGGAGATACGCGCAGACTCCTTACCCTTCGATGCCGCCGAATTTGGTCTGCGCTTCGCACCCCTGGCTCAGGAATTTGACATGCGCTGGCAGCTGGCCGATTCCGCGCAAAATAAACGCCTGGTGGTACTGGTCAGTCGTCAGGACCACTGCCTGAATGATTTGCTGCACCGCTGGCGTAGCGGTGAGTTGCTGGTCGACATACCCTGCGTAATCTCCAATCACGACGATTTACGCAGCTTTGTCGAGTGGCACGGCATTCCGTTTATCAAAGTCGACATGCAGGACAAAGCCGCCGCCTTTGAGCAAATCGCCGCACTGTTCGACAAATATCAGGGCGACACGATGGTACTGGCGCGCTTCATGCAGATTATTCCGCCCTCGTTATGCCAGCGCTACCCCGGGCGCATCATCAACATACACCACAGCTTTTTGCCATCCTTCGTCGGTGCAAAGCCCTACCATCAGGCCTATTTGCGCGGCGTAAAGCTCATCGGTGCGACCTGCCATTACGTCACTGACGAACTCGATGCCGGCCCTATCATCGAGCAGGACACGGTGCGCATCGACCACGGCGACACAGTAGACGACCTGGTGCGTTACGGGCGGGATATCGAAAAAACCGTGCTGTCGCGCGGCCTGCGCTACCACGTTGAGGATCGCGTGCTGGTATGCGGCAATAAGACCATCGTATTCAAGTAATTCATCCGAACGGTGGTGACGCGCAAGGCCAAAAGCTGAGCATTTTCAGGCACAACGCCGCTCATGACCAAGCCACGAGTCGACGGCATGTCCGCTAAGCTTTATTCACCGCGGTGCGTTTCAATCTTGATGCCGATTTCCTTCAAAAGTGCATTGGGCAAGATGCCGCCGGCACAGACGATAACCGCATCGTTGATGAGTTCTGTTTCAGCGCCTTTATGGTTGATGACAACAGCAGCAGGTAAAATCTCCTTCACCGTGGATTCAAGCAGCAGGCTGATCGCCCCCGATTCACAGGCCGCCTCAATGAGTTCCCGATTCTTGGCTTTTACGCGGCTAAAAGCATTGCTGCGATAGCTTAAGGTAACCTTAGTGTCAGGCTCACCTGAAATAGCCAGCGCCGCCTCCAGTGCCGCGTCCCCCCCCCCACCACCAGCACAGCACAGCCCTTGTATTGCTCAGGATCAATCAGGCGATACACAACCTTTTCCAGCTCTTCACCAGGAACATCGAGTTTACGCGGTGTCCCGCGGCGTCCGATCGAGAGCAGCACGCTGCGCGTCTGGTAAGTGCCGCGATTCGTGACGACCAGAAAACCATCCTCCTGATGCTCGATTTTTTCCATGCGTTCGCCGAAATTGATTTTGACAGCAGCACGGGTGATGACATCCTCCCACAGTTTCATCAGCGCTTCTTTGGTGATTTCCTTGATATTCACCTGACCGATAAGGGGGAGATTCATCGGCGCGGTCATAACGATCTTTCCGCGCGGATAATGCAGCGTCGTGCCACCAAAGGTTTCTTCCTGCTCCAGTGTAACGCTGCGTACGCCATGAAATTTTGCCGCAAGCGTGGCCGCAATCCCGGCAGGGCCTGCACCGATGATAACCACATCGTGTGGGGTCTTAGAGCGGCCGCGTTTGACAATCGCATCCATGGCCTGACGTCCCTGCTCCACCGCTTTTCTGATTAAACCCATGCCACCCAGTTCTCCAGCGATAAAGATACCCGGTACATTGGTTTCGAAATTGGGTTTGAGCACGGGGATTTCCACGCCTCTTGATGCCGTGCCGAACACCAACTTGATCGCATTGACCGGGCAGGAATAGGCGCAGGAACCGTGCCCGATGCAATGAGCAGGGCTGATCAGGATACCTTTGCCGTCAATAATTCCGATGGCCTTTTCAGGGCAGGCGGTCAAACAACCGCCCGAACCAATACAGATATTAGGATCGAAAACGGGGTGGATGGTGGCAGGTTCCGTGAGGCCCGATTCAACCGACTCACGCCAGGTATTCTTATGCGACTTGCTGCGGCGGTGATGACGCAACAGGTAAAAAAACATAACCAACGCCAGAGGCAGGATGTACAACGAGGTGATGATAGTCTGATCGTTCATGGTGACTTATACGCCAAACGCGATTTCCATTTAATTTTGAGTTATTCCAAAATCTTAACTGTTGCAAGTATCGCATAGGTCGATCTGTTTTTTGGTTGAATATAGCATGAAGCGGCAACCGCTCCATTTACGCCGGCGCTGATTGCCTTTTAGCTTGTATCTTATGTAAAAAACCACCTCCACTCATCCTGCAATTTCAACCTTTTGTCTGTCCAAATTAGCCCTTAATGCACGCTTTATTATTCAGACAGGCGGGTTTTGAACTACCGGAAAAACTTGATAAAGTTTGCGTCAATTCAAGAATAAATCTCGTGCCTGAGATACCAGAAGATCACGCAACACTTTTGTCTTAGAATTTTAAAATAGGTGAAGAAGTGAGCAAATATATCGAAAAGTTGAATTTAACCTTGTTTACACTGGGTTTCTATTTGCCACGATGGTTAGGGGTTATGTATCTCCTGCTAATTGTGATCAATTTTACGGCATCACAACTCATCGCGGCCCCAACGCTTAATTTCATTCAACTTGATTTTTTACGATAGCCAGCATGTCCTCCGACTCCCTTCACCATCAACCAATCACGGGCGCAGCAGACGCACCAAGCAACACTGAACGCCGCCGCGATCAATTCCCGAGGCTGGTTGCGATATTGGGCGGCTCGCGTTCAGGGGACAAACGTGACGGCATCGTTCACGGCATAGGGGTTGGTCGCGGCATCATCTGGTTTGCGGTGATCGCGCTGGTATTTGCCGCATGGCCGGTATACAAGGGCTGGGCCATCAAATCCGGATCGGGTGTCGGTTATTACATCGGCATGGCTGGCGGCATCATGATGTTGCTGATGCTGCTCTACCCGTTGCGCAAGCATGTTGGCTGGGCTTTAAACTGGGGGCCTTTACGTTACTGGTTTATGTTGCACATGGTGTTCGGGATCGGCGGCCCGGTGCTGGTTCTGTTTCACTCAACCTTCCACGTAAAATCATTCAATGCAGGCGTCGCCTTTTATTCCATGCTGCTGGTCGCAGTGAGCGGTATTGTCGGGCGCTTCATCTACAAACGCATCCATATCGGCCTCTACGGGCGCAAATCCAATCTGGCAGAATTGCAACTCGCCATGAACGTCATACAGGAAAAAGTTGGCAAAGTCGGCGCTGTTTTGCTGGCAGCACCCGGCATCGGTGACAAAATGAAAGCATTTCACGATGCGGCCTTTTCGAAAGATGATTCGGTCTTTCGTCGTATCCTGAATTTTATGATGTTAGGATGGCGCAGGCGCAGTCTGACAGCGGCTTGTCATCTGGATTTGCAGCGTGCAGCAGATATTTTAGGCCGGGCGCAGGGGTGGGATATGCAAAAACGGAACAGGCATCTGCGTGAGGTTGCTGAGGGTGTATCCGGTTACCTCACTGCCGTACAGTCGGCGGCACAGTTCACGGCCTACGAGCGATTATTTCGTCTGTGGCATATACTGCATACACCCTTTGTCTGGCTGTTGGGCATTAGCGGGATCGTCCACGTTATCGCCGTTAATATGTACTGATTGTTTACCCATGTTAATTCGGTTTACCTTACTGCTGCTGACTCTGCTTTTCTCCAACATCGCGCTGGCGGATGTCGCATCCCTGCTGTTACCAGGCGAACTGATCAAGGGTCACGCCAAACTGGAGGCTCAATGTCCGGAGTGTCACCTTCAGTTCGATAAGGGCGCGCAAACCAGGCTGTGCCGTGACTGCCACAAGGAAGTCGCTGCCGATATCCTGAAACACAAGGGATTTCACGGCCGACTCGATGAAATCACCTGCCACACGTGCCACACCGATCACAAGGGGCGAGCCGCAAAAATTGTCACCTTAGATAGCGCAACATTCGATCATGACAAGACTGATTTTCGTTTGCGCGGAGCGCATCAAAAACCGGAGAAGGTGAAGTGTGTTAACTGCCACGAAGCGAACAAAAAATATCGCGATGCACCACCAGCCTGCAATGGCTGCCATAAAAAAGACGACAAACACAAAGGCGCGCTGGGTAGTGATTGCGGCAATTGCCACGTTGAAAAAAACTGGAAAGAAGCCAAGTTCGATCACAGCACGACCCAATTTTTACTCCGGGGAAAGCACGTCGATGTAACCTGTCAAAAATGCCATGCAGATCCTAGTCGTTACAAGGAAACACCACACGAGTGCGTGGCCTGCCATCGCAAGGACGACAAACATAAGGAGCAGTACGGCAAGAAATGTGAGAGTTGCCATACTGACAGCGACTGGGGAAAAGTTATCTTCGATCACAATCAGGAAACGAAATTCAGACTGCGCGGCAAACATGAACAGGTTAAATGCCAAAGTTGCCACAAAAGCGCTCTTTATAAGGAAAAAATCCCTGCGACCTGTGTTTCCTGTCATAAAAAAGAAGACACACATAAAGGCGGCTTAGGCGATAAATGTGAATCCTGTCACAACGAGGAAAAATGGAAATCCTCCCGGTTTGATCACGACAAAAATACCAAATATCCGCTGCTGGGCAAACACATGACGGCTAAGTGCACCGCCTGCCACAAGCCTGAATCAAAGGAAAAACTGGCTACAACTTGCGTGGTTTGCCATCAGTCGAATGACAAACACAAGGGTAATTTCGGAACACGCTGCGAGTCCTGTCACTTTGAAAAAGACTGGAAGGCAATCAGCTTTGATCATGGTCGCGACACGAAATATTTATTAAGATGGTCGCATAACCGGGTCAAATGCACGGCCTGCCACACGGAAAAAATTGCCCAGCAGAAACTCGGGCCTGAATGTCATTCCTGTCATAAAAAGGATGATGTTCACAAAGACAAACTGGGTAAACGCTGTGAATCCTGTCATGACGAAAAGAGCTGGAAAGAGGCGCATATCGACCACAGTCGCGCGCGCTTTCCGCTGCTGGGTTCACACATAAAAGTGGAATGCAATAAATGCCATACCACAAAGTTATATAAAGACACGGCAACTGACTGTTTCTCATGCCATCAGAAAGACGATGCCAATACGCATAAGCTCAGACTGGGTAAGAAATGTGACACCTGTCATAGCGCACGATCCTGGAAAACCTGGGACTTTAATCACGATACCCGCACCAAATTCAAGCTCGACGGCGCGCACAAGAAGGCGGTGTGTTATGCCTGCCATAAAAAATCGGTGCCTGATCGCATGATCGTTCCTGTCGCATGCGCGGCTTGCCATGAAGAGGATGACACCCATCAAGGGGACTTTGGCCAGCAGTGCGAGCGCTGCCACGTAACCAGCAACTTCAGAACCCTGCTGATCGGCGCACAGCATCATTAACCGGCTGATTGCCGGTTCTCACGAAAAACGATCAAGCCATAGGCGCTATCAAAGCGCGCGGCGCTTGATTGCTCATCACAACCTTCCCTGCATGTACCCAATCCGGTTGCACTGAAAACAGCCCGTTTCACCCCGCCTTCACCCTTCATTTTGCGGCCAAAAAACGCGACCGCTCATCCTCACTTACCCCCCTTTCATCTGCTCGAACACACCCTTGGTGTCTCAGTAAGTTTCCAGACAGGAGGGTTTTGAATCGCCCGTATAGCCTGATAAAGTTTGCGCCAATTCGAAGTAATAAGTGTTGATGAGCAAAGTATTTAAGCGGGCACCTGTCGCAAGAACGAATGAAGTCATTCCCGGAAAATGGGGGAGCAAATGAAAAACTTTGGTGAGCAGTTGATTTTTAAACGGGCTGTGATTGTATTAACGGGATGTATTGGGTTGATGTGGTTATTAGTGTTTAATTTTGCCAATGCACAGGCAAACGACGCCGCAAAATTTGATCATATGCAAACCGGATTTAACCTGACAGGCATACATGCACATGTTCCGTGCGCCTCCTGCCACATCAAAGGCGTGTTCAAGGGAACACCACGTGATTGTGAAGGTTGCCACAAGCCAGGTAGCCGTATGGCAGCGACAGCCAAACCTTCCAACCATGTTCCGACGACCGCCAGCTGCACAACCTGCCACCTTGCGACAACCTGGACACCGGCCAGGTTTAGCCACCTGGGCATACTGCCCGGCAATTGTACGACTTGCCACAATGGCAGCTTCGCGAAGGGAAAACCCGCCACTCACGTTGCAACGACAGCCGCATGCGACAGTTGTCACAAAAACACATCAACTTGGCTAGGGGCTACTTTCAACCACGCAGGGGTCACCCACGGCAGTTGCGCCACCTGCCACAACGGCAGCACCGCGACAGGAAAACCCGCAAATCACGTTATGACGACCGCAGCCTGTGATACCTGCCACAAGAGTACGAAGACCTGGCAGGGTGCTGAATTCAACCACACCAAGATTGCACCGGGCACTTGCGCAACTTGCCATAACGGTTCAACCGCAACGGGCAAGACTAGAAATCATATACCTACCCTTTCCTGGCCGTCCTGCGACAGTTGCCATAAGTCGACGGTTAGTTTTGCCAATACACGGCTG
>SESD01000293.1_pt1 | contig 31460 bp, 18 predicted proteins | sample 3171411 | NCBI WGS metagenome assembly SESD01 (sample SAMN06051880, study PRJNA518727) | freshwater metagenome | biome: subpolar coniferous forest; feature: holomictic lake; material: water; isolation source: holomictic Lake 442, 16.5 m depth | place: Canada: near Kenora, Ontario | collected...
GCGTGACACTGCTGCGCCCTGCAATGACGTTGTAAATCTGCTGACGCGTTACGCCCAGCCCCTTAGAAGCTTCGGCCACACTCAAACCAAGTTCTTCAATGCAATCCTTAACAATAAGGCCAGGATGCACGGGGTTTTTCATCTCCATTTTTGCCTCCCTTAATGGTAGTCCATAAAATCAACGTCGAAATTAAGTTTTACACTTCAGACAAAATAATCCAAAGTGTCTATTGTTTCTTGGCAGGTACAGCAACTACGCCGTCTTGTAAAAATCCGATAATCTTCTCAATTTCGGTGGTTTCGAAAGTGGTCAAATTAGAAAACCGTTATAGGATCATCGATATCAGGTTTTATGGGGATCGGGAGGTCCTTTGACGGCATATTTGGGAAATCCGTTGACATGCTGATATGGTTCAGATATTGAATTGTGGCGCTATGCCTGTCCGAAAAAAACGAAAGGTCGGCACGCTTAACATGGGCTAAGGCGCACTTTTTTAGATTGAAACCATAACCGCCTTCCAAATCCAGAGGTGAGCGGGTTTTTTATTTCCGACAAGTCCAGACATGGTATCTTGATCAACCTTCTCCCGTCAACGAATCTCAGCGCCTGCCCATATCATCATTGACAAAAATAAATGACAATGGCATGGTTCAATCGGGTATGAGGTGGGCGTAATGCCTGACTCATGCACATCTCTGCATTCTTCTTCTTTGTATGTATCTATGGTGGGGATAATAGGCCAAAATACAACACCGAAAGGAAATATGGTCAGCCGTTGAGTTCGGTTAACTGAATCCCCGCTTTATCATTTCTCAGATATTGATTATCACCCATACTGCCTTAAGCAACAGCCTGTGATCGTCTGTCCTGGCGCATCTGGCGAAGCCCCATATCAAATTCAATCTTCTTTTGACCTCGAAGAATTTGTTCAGCATACGGTTGCCGAATACTCAAAGCTCTCATCTTGATTTTCATCCTACCATTTTTCCATGAAGGTATCTGCCCGTACTGCTGTACATTGCACCACCTTATGCAAAATGAAGCGCTATTCTAACTAATTGATATAAAAGAAATAAAATTACTATCTGGTCAAGCTTATGCAAAATGAAGCAAAGTGCTTGAGCAGGAGGCAATCTATCAATCCTGCGATTCGGGATGATCAAGAAAAAATATTACATATAATATAAGCATGTTAAATGCTTTATGGATGTCTATTATGCTTAAATGTTTTACTCTGGCATATATGATGCAAAATGGTAATGTCAAAATGAATTGATTGATACAAAACATCATATATATAAGGAGGCGCCCCATGGAAAGACATATTCAAAGAAATGATAGACAACCGATGGCCAATGAGAATGCGATTCTTGCTATGCAGATTCTGAAGAATCAGGGGAAATGCCTCCACATGTTGAGCGGCAATATTTCTTACGGGCTTTGCTCTCGTGGATATGGCTGCATCAGGTGCCCTTTTGACCAGATGATGGAAGATGCCGGGCATCTGCCGAATTAAATCAGACCAGTCGATCGATTCGATTCTATTGATACAAGTTCTGGTGTTAATTGAATTAGCGCCAATAATTTTATAAGGAGGTTTTTCCATGGAAAAAAGTGTTCAGAAAAAAGATAAACAACCTATTGTTTTCTCAATGACAAATGATCTATGTGTTTGGAGCAGGGCTGGCGTGATCAAGTCAACGAAATGCGTGAACGCTTTTAACTGCTTGGGATGCGCAATGGATCAGCGAGTACTTACGAATTTTGAAGAAAAAAGAAAAGCTACCGGTACAACAAGCAGTGCAAACCCAAGAATGCAGCTTCTGATGAAACAGGGGAAATGCCGCCATATGTTGAGCGGTCGAGTTTCCTACGGACTTTGCTCTTATGGATATAACTGCGCCAATTGCGCATTTGACCAGATGATGGACGATAGCAGTTATCTGCCGAATTTACAGCCGCCTGTCATCGATATAGCTTCTGGTTTCAAAGTCGCACGCGATCATTATTATCACTTCGGTCATACTTGGGCCAGAGTGGAGTATGGTGGTAAAGTACGAGTCGGTGTCGACGACTTTGCTCTTCGGCTGCTTGGACCCCAGGATGAAATAAAGATGCCAGGACTGGGATCAAAAGTCAGTCAAAACGACACACAGGCTGTTCTGAAGCGTAACGGAAATGAGGCGCCAACACTTAGCCCAGTAGATGGAACAGTCGTAGCCGTAAATCATAAGGTTCTGAAAAACACAAAGAGTTTTAACGAATATCCATACGGAGAAGGATGGTTGATGGTGATCGAGCCTTCTTCTCTTCGAAAAAACCTGAAGAACCTGTTTTTCGGTGATGAAAGCCAAAGCTGGGTTGATGACGAGTACTTGCGTCTTCAGAATCTTGTCGCCGATGCCTACGGGGAAGAAACGAAATATAGAATGGCTGCAACCGGTGGTGAGGCAATCTCTGATATATACAGTGAAGTCCCAGAAGTTGGCTGGAATCGTTTGGTGAGTGAATTTCTTCATTCCGTATGAAGAATCAGAAGTCAGGAGACGAACAAGAGCCCCAATCGGCTGTTGCCAAATATCTCTGCTTTATACCGATAACGGTCATAATCTGTACTTTTGTCCCCTATCTCTCCTCCGCTGAGGGATGGAACATAATGAAATCGCAGATTATGCCCGTTCGCAGTACAGAGCAGTATCGTCTTGGTCGAAACAGAATCTTTTCTTGGATACCGTTTACGAGTTCTTTTTTACCCATGCTACCTAAGCATCAGCCTGTGATCGGCGATTCTGGCGCATCTGGCGAAGCCCCATATCAAATCTCATTCTGATAAATCGCCTTCACCTCCCCCGGCTGGACACACAAATACTTCAATGTTTGCCGTTGGGTACTGTGATTAAAGCATGTCATCAGTGTGGGTAAATCCGCACCAAATGTGACCCGCTGATGGTATCCCCAGGTTTTCCGGAGACTATGCGATCCGTAATTCCCAGTCAAATTGATCTGCCGGCACCATCCCTTCACCAGACGATGAACCGATTGGACACAGAGCTTCCCTCCTTTTCTGGACCGGAACAAAGGAGCTTCATCTTCGGTTATTTGTGACTCCAGAAGATTTTCAATTGCATTGACACATGCGGCATTCAGGGTAATTCTTCTTTCTTTCCCGGTTTTCTGTTCAGTCAATACCAAGTCATCTCCCGGCTTCAAAATCTGGACGTGGCCGACATTAATATTCACCAGATCAGATGCCCGCAAATTAGTATTCACTCCAATGATAAATATAGCATAGTCCCGGAGATTGTTCTTTAGCAGCTTTTTGATGGACTTGATGTCTTTAATTGATTTTATGGGATCGACTTTCGTTTGGCTGTCTTTTACTGGATGATTCGGATTTGGCATATTCTCCCCCCCCCGCTCCTAATGTTAATTTTTAATGCTGTGAACACTAAAACATAACGTTAAAAAATGCAACCAAAAATCCAATATCGGTCAAAACAGCATTAACTATATGATATAATTATACTTAATTCATTTTGTCGAATGTTAACTTATATACTAAAGTTAACATTCAGATTGATTGGGTTTGGTGTTTTGTCTGGTGGGGTTTGCTGAGATTGATTGTATGTGTTTGGAATAGGATTTGAACAAAAAGCGAAATATAGCACACAGTAGGTACTGTCGAGCATTTCCAAGCCATCAGATGTTACGAATAGGAATAACTATTGTTGAACAAAAAGTTAAGCTGCTGCGGGGTTTTCGCCGTCCGTCGCAACTGATGGTTAGAATCTGTTATACGCATCGGTTTATCAGACATAATCCTTTATCAACACCAACAATTTTCCTGCAAGTCAATCCTGTTTTTCCTCACCTGTTTTAAAATGCAGAAAACGTTTCGGCGGAAAAGAAACTGTTTTCCGCCCGCTTTTTTTTCTTCTTTCAATGCGCCGAATATTGCCCGGATATCGTAATCAGAGTATTGGTGAATGGTAGCGAGCCCTTTCAAATTGTCAAGAAGAACGCTACCCAACTCCCTCCCATTTCTTGCAGTCAATCGGATACATATCGTCCCATTCATTGCATTTAAGACAGGGATAAGTATATCGCATATGTTTTTCCTCTCCCCAGAAATGTTTGCAATTCCGGCAACTCTTGTAAAATTGAGGATTTTTTGCTCTGTTTATGAGGTATTCGCACCATTCTTTCAGTGTTTCCATTTTTCACATCTCAAGTCAATTAGGTTTGGATGATAGAGACTGTTCCGTAATTTCTGACTGGACCACGCCCTCAGATAGTAACCTGCTTTCAATCTCTTCTTTGGTGGTTTGTTTCGATTTCACAATAGGGATGTCATTAATACTTGCAATTCGACCGGGTAACACTGTCCTGGTGCAGTTATCATCGCCTTCAGAAAAAGCTGATGATAACTGCTATTAAGGTCTAAAACCCAGCAGTTACAGTAATCGAATTGGGAGTTGAACAGTTCCAATTCGAAATTGCCGCCTCAAGAACAACACCGCTATCAGTATAAAAATCTAACCCAATTTGAATCATACCGCTTCCTTGTGGCAGGACTTCTGCTTCAACTGAGTAAGTCCAACCAGAAACCACTGTAGAGCGAGGCCATTCAGTATTCCACAAATGAAACACATCCGATGGATATCTTGAAGTTGGTATGCTAACTGATCCATCACTAAGTACATCAAAAGCAGTTGCATTATTGGGATTATTTAGCCATGCGTTAGGATTTTGCCATTGACTTCTCGGTATGTGGAACCCAAAAACCTTATCTTCTGGTTTTGTACATGAGCTACAGATTATTCGATCGGATATTAAATGCTTTATTCCTTGTGGGTCTTTCCCATATACTTTCAATGATTTTAGTATAACAGAACCATCGCCGGAACCATCATTAACACCAACTACCCAACCAATGACAGAAGTATAACCCTGTGGTGGGAACGAATAAACTGTTTGTGCATATCTTATATTTTCCCATTGTTCTATAGGAGCCTTTAGGAAGCAAGAATTTATAACTGGATTTTGAATTTCTAAGGTATTCCCTGCCCAAACCATATCAAAGTCATAAACTCCCCCATTAAAAACAAAACCATTAATTTTTAAACTTAAGGGAGAGGAAGGGGATATATTGGATGTAAAAAATCCATCACTGTTGCCCCCAAAGGCAACAAATGGAAAAATGATAATACATACAACAGTAATTAATTTTTTCATAACCTACATCCTTTCTTTTTGGGTAGTGTCGGGCGTTTTTCACATAACTTGGTATCTTTTTGACGCGTTTATTAAGCATTTTCATCGAATATCTATTGTTTTCAGCGGCTTTCATCAGAAATTATTGATTTTTTACATGCTTAACAAGATCGGAAATTCCCTGTTTATTAGCATCTGACATGTCCTGACTTCCATCCGCATAACCTTTCAAATATACACCTTGGAACCTGAACCCATAATCACTCTCAAGTTTTATTATTCTGCTTAGTCTCGTTGCAACATCTTCGGGACCAATATATGGACATTTACCGTCAGCCCATACTCCATCAGCACCCCCCTCTTCTTCAATTGCAAAGTACATAGTACCATTTGTTATGTGGGGTGCAAACATCGCCATAGTTGTAGGTCCCCAGGTACAAGCTTGTAATTTGCTAACATTTGCATTGGTCTGAACCCATTTTACTCCGTGTGATAGTGAATAGCCTATTAATTCACCATTCATGGGATCATTTTCTTCGAGAAGGCTGCCGGCCATCAATGTTGTTTCAATATGTGGGAAATACTTTTGAAACATTTCAACATGCAACTTTGCAGCATTTAAAAGCTTTCCTACAAATATTTTATAGCCCATTGGCTGCATAATGTCTGGTGCATTTAACCATTGTTCACCATAGTCACCGCCAACGCTCAATTGAATTTCATCTGGAAGGGCTGTAGCCTGTGTTGCAAAAAATTGTGTCATATCTTTTAAAAGTTTGTCAATTTTTACAAGATATGCGTTACTCCACGGTAATGGTTGCCGTAACATTGAAATATGATCTCTTTGAGAGAGGATCGAATAGTAGTCAACTCCGGATATTAAGTTAGTAAATAACCATGAAGGTGATGCCTCATCCATTGGGCCACCATTGAAATAAATGCGAATAACCGCATACATTCCATTTGACTTAACAATATCAATCAAGTTGTTCAGTTGATTAAAATTATATTGATTCTCGCTCGGTTCAACATCTTTCCAATGGACTACTAAAGCCACAGCTTCAATACCACAGGATTTTGCAGTTTTCACTTGGCGTTCGGTATATGCTGCATCCATCGGAGTTAAAGGTAAAAATATTCCAACAAAACCCTTGGGTAAACGCTTAGAGGGAAGAACATTCGACTCCACACCACCGTTGATCGGCATGAGTACGAAGGTTGATGGGTTCCATTGAAAATCAACCCAGTATTTGTCAGAGAAGCCTGGAACAACAACGTTCCTTATTCTTACCGTATCTGTGCTTTTTGTCTCATACTGCGAACCTGAGATGTCGATTGTAAAATCAGCTTTACATACACCAACCAAAACAAAAAAGAAGCCCAAAGCAAATAATTTTTTCTTCATTTTATTCCTCCGTTGCGGTTTTATTTGTGCATCATTAGCTTGGTTTCCCACGAACGAAATATGAAAAATCCGTAGCGATAGATGGTTATCGCTACGGATTTTTTTCCCCATTATTTATGTATTTCCTTCCTATTTTTCTGTGCCCAAATTAAATTGCGAAACAGAACCTCTTTCTGAATATTGTCGTTAATTATTTTGTCATTGGCCGTATTACCTTTGGCTCCGCTACTGCAATGAATGGATACCTTTTGAAAACTTCTCTCCATGATCGATTTTTCTGTATACATCAGGTTATCCTCCTTTTAAAACTTGATGTTTAGGTTTTTTGTAACTTATTGAAATTACAACACCCTTTAAATCGTTTTGAATCAATTCAGTATCAATAAAATAAATATATTAACTTTTATGGATAGTTGACAAATGCAAAAACTTGAACATCAAGTAGAAAATAGCTATCGAATAATTTGCTTGTAGAAATTCTCTTTAAGGAGTTAGTCCTGCTGATATTTACAAAAGTGTTAGGGACGTCGTAAATAAGTCGAAATGTGTTATGCCATGACAGGATGAGGCTGTGTCTATGTCGCAGCAGTTGATAGGGGATATAAAATCTGAAGGGAAAACAGACCGGCCAGGGAATGGGCGCATAGTCGATCTGTTTTCGTAAGCTGGCTGACGATTGACATCAAATAATGTTGGATATTGAAACGACTTACTGTTTTATTTTTGTAACTTGATACACCACTTTTGGATATTTAGTAATTGAATATTTTCCATCTTTTGATTTTTTTACTATCATTTGATTGTCATTGTTTGTTGTAGAAAATGAAGACTTGCTTGCCTTGCAATCCGCGTTGTACTGGCTTCCAGTAAGCGTATAAGTAGTTGTTGTGCTGCCATCGCTATTCTTTACAGTTTTCGAAGATATATTTTCTAAATAGGCCATGTGTTTATCGGAACAATTTAGAACAGATCCGTTTTTTGGGAAACCGCTTGATGATGGATCACCTGACAATGTTACGGTGCCAGAATAGCCCGAAACGGGTGTTTGCCCATTTCTGAGGCGCATAACCAAACCTGCAAACCAAGTACACTGCCCCCAAGCTTGATTATTTACATAAAAGGTTGGAATAACGCCTGTGTCTATATTTTTTTCAAGATACACATCTTTGCCATAGAAGCGCAGCTTTGGTTTTGCTGTGGGCTTGGGAGAAGAGTCAGACCAGCCATTTTTACTCGCAATTATTCCGAGTTTAAGTTGTGTTGAGGATTTACTTAAAATACTGACCTGGGTCTTATAATTATCTCCAATGATATCAATTGAAGTAATTTTGTCCAGGCCACTGCCATTAACATAAAGGGGTATCGTTGTGTATCCCTCATACGCAACTTGGAAATAATTGTTAAAAGTTGAATTAGAGCATGAATAACTCCATTTAGACCCGCTGAAACTTGAAATTGAGGGAGTGGCTGTTGATGCTGAAGATAATGAGTTCGATTCATTGATAGGGGGTGTTTCTGTAAAGTTTATTTTGATTTGACTATTATCAAAATCCTCTACAGTGAGTTCATATTGATGTTGCTCAACTCCTGCATAAGTGTTTATTAAATGGATTCCTGGAGTTAAGACGGAAGCTGCCATTGGATAGTAAAATATCAGTTCATCATCGTTTTTTTGTAACACGGCTGTGTCAATTATTTCTTTTGTAATATCTTGGCCGTTCCAATGGATAAAAACATTGGCTGTGTCAATTTTTCTTTCGTTATCAATTTTTATAACCAAGTTTATAATTCTATTCTTCGATACGAATCCATCATAGCTTGGAATAATCATGATATTTTCGAAAGCGTATGCAAGAGAACTCCCAAATAAAGTAATTAATGCAATGAAAATAAGCTTTTTAAACATAATCCCCCTTATTATTTTAAGTTGAGTTATAAAACAAAACCTGAATTAATGACAGGACTGGCTGTTGGTCGCCTGTGTCGCTACAATTCCCATCTTACGTTCTTTGCTGGTGTTAATGAGTTAGTCTGTTGATATTTTCGAAAAGTGACAAGATATCTCGAAATATGTTTGGATAGCCATTGATATCCAGTATCAGAACGATCTGTAAGCCTCATGGCAATGCGCTCACATGGTGAGGTTTATGGGTACCCGCTCTCAATGTTTCTGAGAACGGGTTCATCAGGTAAATGTTATGTTTATCCGGCCTTGAAAATCCTGGATGGCAGCCGATGCAGAAAACCTAACCCTGTCCGCCCATAATATACTCCTTTCATGCTTGAAAAATCCGGATTGCAGCCGATGCAGAAAACGGCTCGTTAAATCAAGAGGATCACTAACCTATTTGTTCTTATTGCGGTCCGCTACGCCCTCGTCGTAGCCTTTGTCGTATATCTTGTCTTGTTCGTTACGTTGTATGCATCTGCCCAGACTATGTGATAGATCGTCGAGTAAATTCCCACCTCTACCCTCATCATACCCATCTTTGTATGCATCATCGTTTCTGCTCATCTCTCCTCCTTGCATTTCTGTTTCAGTTATAAGATATATTGCATCGGAAACTCATTAATGGCATGAAACTCCTTGGTACAGAAAGTAAACTCCAAGGGCTTCACCAGACCCTCGGAGTTTACTTCTCCAAAAGTTATTTACTTCTTTTGGATATGACGAAGAGTAATCTCGCGAATTCCCCATAATTGCCTCCCTTTGAATTATGATGTTCGTTTATTGAAATGTTGTCCTGCTTAAGTGGTTAGTCTGCAAAATATTTATAAAAGTGTGCAGGATATCGAAATAATGTTGGGATACGTTATGCCGTGTGTTGCGGTCTCCTCATCACCCAACAAAATTACCCTCTGCATATCCCACCATTTGTTGGTTCAGCACAATTTGCTTGTAATGAATCGCTCTAAGTGGTTAGTCGGCAGATTTGCAACAAAAGTGACGGTGTGTTGAGAAAATATTTGGAATGGGTTATGTCGTTGGTTGATGCTGAGGATAAATCGCATTTGGGATGGGAGGGAGAAAAGTCTAAATAAAAAATCGGCTAGGCGATGGAGCATAGCCGATCTGTTTTCGTTAGCTGGTGGAATAATAGAGGACAATGACGTTTTTTAATTCTGGAGGCTTGATCACGTCAGGATTGGCTATCCATTCTGTAAAGGTTTTCATCGTATCTTTCAACTCCTTTTCATCGAATTCCAGCACAAGCAGAATTTCCTGAATTTTCTTGTCATTAAACTGATCGTCAATCTCACGGTTAAAGTCTTCATCATGATTATGCTCTTCAATTGGCTTCATTTCACCATCAACATTCCATGAAAAACCAAAGGAATAATATGGTTCGGTAATATCTTTAAGAACTTCTTCTAAAAGAACTTCTTCTAATACTTTTAAGTCCGCCGGCAAATTTGGCAGCTGAATTTTGCCACCGATAGATTCTATTGATAACCGGGCAGGTATTTTGCCATAGGTGATGGTATATTCTTTCTCTTTAACCCCAGCATATCCTGCACATCGTACAGTAAAGGGATTAAATTTGCTCCTAATATCCGCCAACTTGGTGCATATACTTTCCCAAATCTTTTTAAAATCCTCTATTGCGTCCTTTATCTGAATTTTGGCCTTTATCTGATTTATTCTGTTGATCAGTTGTTCTTCCGATTCGTCTGTTTCAACGTCTGCGAGCAGGTGCTGATTTGCTATTTTAAATAGGTGCTCATTCCACGACTTATAGACTGTATTTGCAAATTCGAAACCCTTGCTTTCACCAGCCACCCAATTCTGCAGTTTACCGAGTATAGATAGATAAATGGAGTTTTCGGACACATAACATTTTTTCTCTATATGCGGCATAACCCATTTGAAATTTTCTAATCGCTGCTTGTCGGAGAGACCGGCTCCACAGAAGGCGACCCAGAAAATCTGCCCGATTATTTCATCCGGAGTAACCTTTTCATCAAGAATACGAATTGCCAGACGGATCAGTCCCTTTTCATACACACCTTCCAGAAGCGGATTATCAAAACTGGCATCTTCGCTCAGATTCCACAGCCGGTGGGGATACATTGATTTCAGCGCATTTTTGAGTAATATCGTCTCATGGTGGTTGGATTCTATGGACTGAAAGAGTATTTTGTCGGCTTTAAGGTCATCAAAAATCATTTCGATTGAAAGGTTTTCAGGTGTTTCCAGTTGTGAAACATCGCCATTGCCAATGTTTTTCCAGTTTTCAGCCAATGATGCCAGGAACGTATCAGGCAGTTCGCTGTATGTTTCATACCAAGGATACATATATCGGCAGTTTTCAGGAAGCAGACTGATTTTCCACTGTCTAAAACTGTTCAGTGGAACCATCCTAAGCATAGATATGGTATCGTCATCAATCAAGATATCGTTGACCTTGCCAACAAGTTCGTCTGATTTTAAGATTAATAAAGATAACTCAGGATGAAAATTAAGAATATCAGACTTCAATTCAAATACCGCTTGTGAAAAATAATTGGACCAGTCAAAAATCCTGAAAGTGTCCTGAGCTTCAGACCATGACTCATCATCCCTCGACAAAACCAAGTGATGGATTTTCTTCCAGAACTCACAGGCAGCATTTATGGCATCTTCTAGGTTACTGATATCCTGTATGATAGAATCATTATCTTTTTTTTCTGCTACCGTTGACCTGATCTCAGTGGCCAATTCGTCACGATAATCTGTAAAATCGGTCTCCAGACTGATCTGGCCATACTTGAGCAGCAAGTCAAAAGTTTGTGAAAATTCCAATTCAGTTGTAATCATTGTTATGTCCTGCAGTTGTTTTGCGGGTTAATTCGAAAATTGTCCCTGTATGGATAATATGCTCGTTTGTATCGATTTTTATTTTATGCCCACGATCAAGTCCAGTATACAGGGTCAGCAAATTGATGTGAAAACATGATAAGTTTTCATTGTAACACCAACCTCTGAGAAAGAGAACTCTACCTGTCGCCTGGCTGCTTTTCGGTTTGTCTTTGATGGCAATATGAACAGGAAAAAGTTGTCGCGTTTCGTCTATCTTTTTTATTGTGATGTTAACTCTACTGGTATATGTCGCTGCTTTTTGGAGAAAAGTTACTACTGAATTAAAATATTTCAATACATCTTTGGATAAGTTTTCTTGAAGTTTGTAAATTCGTTGTCGTTCATTTTGAGCGCAATCTTCGCAATTTGGTGGGCAGTCTTCGAATATGTTGCTTTTTCCCAGTTCAGGTTGCCAACCAAATTCTTTTTTCCAGTCTTTTTCTTCATCAAGAAAGGATCGTCTGGCAGCCCCATAAACATGAGTTCGAATGTTACTGTGGAGTTTCATTATGTCTGCAGAAGGATATAATATGAGAGATGTATTTATTTGTTTGAATGAATTCTCTAAACGAATTTTTGCTCCAAAGCTTATTGGCCATGAATTTATTCCACTTACGCTTTTATCGGTGAACGTGCTATCATGATAAATACTGCTAAGTCGCTTTGAAATATCGACTGGAAAAAACTTCGCGTGTTTTTCAGAAATATTTTGAGAGTACCACCCTCTGACAGGGATCACATCACCATCTTCACTTTCAGCAAACCAGCGTGACCAGCCATCCTTTGTTTCATCAGTAGAAAATTTTTTTATTGAAGATAATCGTGTTTGAGAAAGTGATATACTATTCCAGATATCATTCCAAGGATAAGGATAATCAATACTATATGGTTTGTTTATTCCGTATTTGAAGAGTTTTTCAAAGATTTCTTTTATACATTCATATTTTTTGTCTTGTGGTAAAATCACCCATGTTTTCGGGTCTTTCTCTCTGCTACACATTGCAAAAAAAATGTTTCCTGGAACAGATTTTTTATCAATGCCATATCGATTATGTAAGAAAAATGTTTCGCTGTATTTCTCAGATTTAAGTATTAAACCTTTACGGGCTGTTGAGTCTACGACAAACAACTCACTAATTGCTTTGCCTGGGTAAATATCCATATTGAATCCCTTATCTGTCAATGCATAAACTTAACCTAATGATTTGATGGATAATAAAATGGAAATTCCTATACTATTGAATTAACCCGAAATTGCCAACAACTCCTTTTTTAGCAGTTGGGTACACCGAATTTTCTTGTGTGTATAATTATTGGAAGCAATCCCATATTGCACTGCGATTTCTTTATCCGTCATATCGTCACTTTTCTCAATCCAGTCCAAGAACAGTTGGGCACAGTTCCTTTTAGTGCGGTCAGTTTCCGATTGTATCCAATCATCCAGAACAGACATCATACTACTCTTCAACGTTTCTTCTCTGAAGGCATTATCCCGTTCAATTGAAAAACTTTTTTGCATTTCAATTGAAAGGTTTTTTTGCGTTTCTTTATTATCATCATCTTCCGAGTTGTTACTGGAGTCGGTAGATACAGTAGAATAATAAAACGTATTATCTTTCTTTTCTTCCATTTTAGGACCGATCGGCCATATGCTGGTTATCTGTTTTCCATTTTTAAATGTAGTGTGTATAATATCTGAAGGCTGCTTTTCTTTCGGTTTAAGGCCAATCTCATTTTCCCAAAAAATACCTGAAATCAGCTTTGGTGGATACTTAGTATTTTTTTTGGGATTTTTAAAATCACTGAGCGCCCACCTGAAATTTTTGTTGAGAAGTCTCACATACTGCTTGTCAACAGTAGCTGTGACTTTGGGAGATAGATTTAAAATTTTCATGAAAAAACCGGATAAGAAATCACCGATTTCACCATTCGGAAGCTCTTTTCTCAATACTTTCATTTTCATTTTGATAAAAGTACAGAAAGCATCACAATATCCTATTTTCATTATCGGGCATTCACCACATAGAGTATTCATTCCCAAATAGTTTAAGCATAGAAAAACAGTCGAATGTTTATTTGGATTGATAAAAACTGAAAACACCTCGTTGAAAACAGTGTTGATCAGTTTCACATACTCCTTATTATCATTAGCTCTGACATTTGGAGTTTGCTCTGAGACTTTTATGAAAAAAGTGGATAAGAAGTCATCGACTTTATCATTCGAAAGCCTTGTGTCTATTTCTTTCTTTTTCTTTTTGATAAAAGAACAGAATGTCTCACAAAAGCCTTCTGACTCTATCTGACATTCATTGCATTGAGGGGCCCCTTCCAAAGATACCAAGCATGGAATGACAGTCCCAGTTTCATTTGTCATAATCTGTTTTCAACCCCTGATTTCATCAAATTATATCCGCTGCCACATAAGCAGAAACAGCGTTGTTCATGGTTAAGGCGAACTTACCACCGCGCCAGGAATGGCCGGTACTGTCCGCCTTTTATTAATACTTGCTTCAGATGATCGACCTGATGCTGCATGATACGCTCAATTGTCTGTTTTTTACCGCGGAAAACGGTTTCCGATCCGATCTTGTTCAGAACCGCCCTGGTTAATTTTTTTCGGGTTTCATCCGTAAGACGGTGTTCAGTGTTCAGTTCAAGCCGCTCCCTGCGGTTAAGAAGCGTAAAAACCGCCCGATCCACGGCAAAAGATCGAAATTCTTCCACCATGTCGTAAATGAGAGTCGGCTTGTTTGATTGATAGCTGTGTAAAAAGCTGCATACCGGGTTCAGACCAACCCGAATCACAATATTTAATATTCGGGAATAGAGAATGCCATAGCCATAATTGAGAAGGGAGTTGACCAAGTCTGTTGCCCCTTCACGTTTTCTTCCTGCAAAACCTACGCTGGAAGGTAAAAGAATCGCAACCAGTTTCCAGTAAATCGCAGCAGATGCGCCTTCCAGCCCCATCAACTGCTGTTTGAAGCTGGAATCATCTGTATGTTTCATTTGTCTGATTTTTTTAATCAATGCGTTAAATTCTGTTTCTTTTTCAACAAATACTTCCCTGAACTGTCCGTTTTTACTGTTTTGATATTTGCCGAAATATTTCAATAACGCAAGTTGATTTTTCACTTTCCCATAAACAATCGTACGAGCAATCTGTTGGCCCACCGCATCCTCTGCATGACGAATTTGGCAAATGGAAACTTCCGCTGCCGATCCAGATGGCGGATAGGCAACGGCTATGATTTTACCCAGACCGTCAATAAAATGAATATGAACATCCTGGCTAGCACAAAAACAAACAACATCCGAAGACAACGACACGCCCTTTCCTGCCAGTGTAATTCCACGGAGTTGCATTGACGGTATCTTAGCCACAACAGTCTGTTTTTCACGCACCACAATCTGGCCTTCCCGAATGCCAACAAACAGACCGGGACTGGTCACCACCAGTTCACCCCCTTGAACCTCGGCACGTTTATAGTGTTGTCTTTTTTGCGAGATTTTTTTATCAGCAGTTTTTTTGACGCCGGAAAGATCAACCGGACGGGATTTGCCCCATATCAGCGCCAAGCGTTTTTTGCGGTTATCGCCTGGATGTTCCATGAGAGAGGGCAGTTCAAGATTTTCTGGAGGTGTAACGGGCCATGAAGATGTGGCGATTCTATTCCGAATCAAGCTGGAAAGTGCGTCTTCAATTTGCCGATCAAGTTCTGTGAACTGTTCATCAGGTGAAAGAAAGCCATAATACTGCCGCCACCCTTCGATGGTTTCATGTAGCTGTTGCAGTATAATCTGCGGATCTGACCTGTTTTTTTCCGAAAGCACCCATGCAATTCGCCGGTTCATTTTGTTGATCTTTTTTACATCGATGCTTTTTGTGGCGCCCTTAAAACAAACCCCCAGAAAAGAAAACCCCTGATCCAGATGTCGGACTGGCGACTCTTCCTTATTAAGTCGCAGTTTCAGTGACTGTTTGACAAATTCATCGACTTCTAAAATCGCATGATTGATCTGTTCTTCTTCTGACAGTTGGATCAAAAAGTTATCCGCATACCGAATCCAACCCCAGCGCTTGTCATTAGCCAGTTCATCCAGTGGATGCAGATAAAGATTGGCTATGAGAGGTGCAATAATCTGTCCCTGGCGAACCCCACTTTCAACATTTTTCCATTGGCCGTTACGGTCCACAACTCCCATACGACACCATACGGCCATGATTTCTATCATTCGGACATCACCTTCAACCAGATCCGCAAACGTTTTCAACAAAAGATCATGGTCAAATGAGTTAAAACAGTTGTCGATATCACCATGGGCCACCCATTGCTGCTTTCGATTGGTCAGATTATGTTCCACCCGTTTTAGTGCCTTGTGTGGACCTTTGCCAATCCGGTAGCCATAACTGACATCCAGAAAAATCTTTTCCGCAATGGGTTCCATAACCAGCAACATGGCAGCCTGAACGACTTTATCGGCAATGGTGGGTAGTCCAAGTTCCCGCCACTCGTTTGATTCGTTAAATTTTGGGGTAAGAAAAGATTGAACCGGCTCCGCACAATATTTACCTTGCCGAATAACACTGCGAAGTTTGACAAGATTTGCCTCTTGATTTTCCTGGAATTCCTCGACAGAAACCTGGTCAATACCGCCTTTCTTCCTTTTTTTACTGATCCGATCAAAGGCAGTCTTAAAGTTGGCCTCGCTGATAAATTTCTCGAAAAGGCTGTTTCTTTGACTTGGCATAGGCAATTTTCATTCTGATTTATGGGATATTAACATCAAAGATTCCTGCCGCCTTTCAACGAAAAGAGAATGTAACGAAGTTATATTGATTTGCTGGTACCGTGACATCAAAAATTCCTGCCGCCTTTCAACTACAATGGAGTCTCTGTTGATTATGGGGCGCGAATAAGTACCGTGACATCAAAAATTCCTGCCGCCTTTCAACTGTAACTGAACGAGTTTTTAAAAGGAACAGAGATGTACCGTGACATCAAAAATTCCTGCCGCCTTTCAACTTGGTCGACAGGATGATGATGAAATAAGCGATGATACAGTACCGTGACATCAAAAATTCCTGCCGCCTTTCAACGAAATTATTGAAAATGTTAATAGTCGTTTTGCAACGTACCGTGACATCAAAAATTCCTGCCGCCTTTCAACAATATAGATCAATCGGACAATTACCTAAGTACCACTTTTGTACCGTGACATCAAAAATTCCTGCCGCCTTTCAACGCTTTGTTGGCCATGTTGATCCGAGCGACATTGACAAAGTGTACCGTGACATCAAAAATTCCTGCCGCCTTTCAACAGGAGGAAATAATGACTAATGTGATTAGTTTGCAAAAAGGTACCGTGACATCAAAAATTCCTGCCGCCTTTCAACTGTGATCAGTGAAGATATGAACAAGACCGTAAAAACGTACCGTGACATCAAAAATTCCTGCCGCCTTTCAACGAATTTGGCCAGATCATTGCCGCAAAAAACGACAAAAAGTACCGTGACATCAAAAATTCCTGCCGCCTTTCAACCACTTGATTATCGCAACCGCACTAAACTTGCGACAAAAAGTACCGTGACATCAAAAATTCCTGCCGCCTTTCAACGTATTCAAGACACTATACACCAAGAGTAAAGAATATGTACCGTGACATCAAAAATTCCTGCCGCCTTTCAACGGGAAAACACTATTGATAGATCATTTCGGGGCGGTGTACCGTGACATCAAAAATTCCTGCCGCCTTTCAACATGAGGAGATCCTGCGATCTCGTCAAAAACCATAGCCGTACCGTGACATCAAAAATTCCTGCCGCCTTTCAACAGAGCGACAACCAGAGCACATATGTACTTATTAGTCGAAGTACCGTGACATCAAAAATTCCTGCCGCCTTTCAACTCGTCGCTATGCTAGAAATAGCGCTAGAAAGGGAAAGGAGAGTACCGTGACATCAAAAATTCCTGCCGCCTTTCAACATGCTGCAATGGGCAAAATATTCAAAGAAGATTTTTTTGTACCGTGACATCAAAAATTCCTGCCGCCTTTCAACAACAGGAAATCAATCGAAAAAAAAACCATCTGTAAAACAGTCAATGCAAAATTGCTCTTGCAATCAAAGGGTTGCATCGGCAATAAAATATTCGCAAATGTCTCTTTGCGAAGCTTCATAAAGGTGAAAATAACACGGCATGAAATAGTTATCTTTTTGATATTATAGCCATTGCATTCAAAATCAATGTTCGCAAACCTTAAGGGGCAGGATCAGATTTATGGCATTTGCGAAAAAACGGGGCAGAATCATTTTCAAATCTATTCGAATTTATTGAACAATATCAAAGCACAAAACTTCGATTTTCGCAAACATTAAACCATGTTCATGCCAGAGATACGGTTTTCGAATATTTACCTTGACTGAAAAACAAGGAAGCACATTAAACAACAGATTAGATATCAATATGTTAGAACATAAAGTCAGTATGCCCCAAATATTCGCAAACCTTTTTCAACCTTTCAGACGCTCCACTTTCAATGCAGTAGGCCCCTTATAATTTTCTCCTTCGATAAATTTTACCTTATCCCCACTTTGTAACGACGTTTCAGGCCTACATATCTGATTTCCTGCGAAATGGATATTTTCTCTTCCGTCCATCGTTATAAAACCAAATTTTTTATCATGTTTGTAAAATTTAACTGTGCCGGTCTTATATACTTCCGGTTGGGACTCTGTAATTCTGGCAGGTTCTTCCGATCTTGCGTATGATTGGTTTCCCGATTGATTCATTGGTGGCGGTGTGGGAGGCCACCATGGCCACCATGGAGTGGTCAATATATCTCTGACTGGAAAAGCCGTTTTTTTCATTTCCACATAGCCAGGGCGATTATCTGACTCATTATCTTTTTTCAACTTTGGATAATTTACCTGAATCTTATCATCTTCAACGTAATAAAGGGCGGTTCTCAAATTGTTAACAGTGTGAATGTTGTACCATGACGATTTTTTATCTTCAGACACAAGCGTGTTGGTGGCTTTTTCCCATTCTCCCTGTTTGCGAAGATCAACACTTTTAATCTTGATTTTCACACTTCCAAAACCAAACGCTTTACCCATTCCAAGTTTATGAGCCAATTCACTCTCCAGCTCCAGTGTATAGCGTAAAAGCCCCAGTTCCCACTCTCTGAGGTTTTCAAAAAACACTTCAAATGAAAAGTCATTCCCTGCAGCCAGTGGTTCAACGGTGCGGTTATTGGCGTCTGGTTCGATAACATCGCCATTAATCGGGTTTTTCCCCTCATCCACGATCTTTTTCCACCCCTGATGATGGAGAAAAAATTTGCGGCCCGGAATGGTTGAATTTTCATTTGGCATTACCCAGGTCAGTTTGGGCCTCTCCTGCAAGGGAAGTGTTACCGCCCGATCTTCCGGCCTTTCACCTCCTTGGCAGAATTTGGCATTGCCATTCATTTTTGCAAAACCAAAACGCACCCGTCCTTGATAACCTGTTGTTCCAAAAAGGTGACAGGACGGGCACAAACCATTCACGGGATAGCCTTCACGGTAGAGGGGAAGAAACTTACATGTTTTGGCATTACATGTATCGCATTCGTTCAGGCATGTGGCTGCACAGGGTAAAAAGTCATTGTTTGGAAGGTGTTTGGCAAGCAGTTCAGTATCTGCAGTTCTGGAGATTTTTACCGGTATTATTTCATTCACTATTTTATCAGATTTTGCTGATTCACGATAAAATATCATGCTGCCTATAATCTTTTGATCTTGTTTGTAATTCAAGACGGGGAGCGAGCGAAAAATTATTGGAGGTGACTGAGGATTATCTTGATAAGACTTCATAATTAAGTGGTAACGATTTATAGCCTCAGCATTGACTGTAATGGGTTTCTTACCTTCATCTTTTACCCAAAATGCTTCACACCATTTTGCTACTGTATAGGTTACTCCCTTTAACTGACATCGATAAACTCTATCGTTTTTTGACGGTGTGCTGCCATCTTCAGTAATATGAATATCTTTCCAATCAGACTCACATTCTGGTAGTGACGGGTCCGGTGTATTGGATGAATCTACTTCAACCTTGTTTGGACCAGTCACGCGCACAAAACCAATTTTTTCTTTCCATTCTATGTCTATGTCTGTTTGCGGTTTTACCAAGGAGGCCACAAAATCTTTTACCCATAACTTTACAGGCTCTATCCCAAGCAGTTGTTTTTCGGACAAACAGTTACGTGGATCGAATCCAGCATAAAATGGCAGCCTAAACATCTTATAAGGTTGAATAAACATCTTTTCATTGTTCTGTATAATTCTGCCAGGCCTATAGTGTTTAGCCATATCTGCATTGATCCGCCATGACAGATGGGCTTTCTGGTTTATCACCCGAAAACAGGAACCAGTCAGTGCTTCAAATACCGTGCTAACCATTCCGCGAATCTCGCTTCCCGGAATCAGCACCTCATCATCAATTCTGAAAAATCGAAAAGATTTGTGTCCTTCGGGTGCATCGTTTGGCGGGAGCATTGTATTTGTTTGGGTGTCTGGTATAATCAGAGGAGTTTTGGTAGTCAGTGTACAGACAAGGCGTCCGGTCAACAATTTGTCATCGATATGGTCATGGCTGACTGGGTGCCTTTCCCGTTCTGCAGGCTTTCCTGGCTGCAAAAAATAGTGGGGATAATACACTGCGTTCTGATCAAGATCGGGTTTCTGAAATTTCGGATAGGGTTCGGCAGTGCATTCTTCGACTGGAATATCCGCTGTTGGTTGTGGTAGGGGAACTTCTTCCAAATTTAGCCAATCCGGACCATTTGTGATGGCCAAATGACTGATCCATCCATAACCCGTCCCACCGTTTGAACCCAATGGATATAAACCATCTCGAATCTCTTTAAATGCGGCTATCAGCGCCCTTTGCATTTCAACGCTGGAATCCCGGTTAATCCAGAACATTCCCTTAAACACCAGAGGATGTTTTGACGTACCGACCAGCGGCTCATCGTCGTATTTGCACTGATCCACTGCCCCGCCGCTGATTCTATCAATGGCAACATGGTCCATGCGATATGTTTTGATTTCATCCGATTTGGGTGTCAAATCTTCAAACCGAAGCTTTCCTTCATGATGTTTGCTGCCAAATGCTTCGCATAATAGACAATCACAATCCTCATGTGATTTGATCAACAACGCGTCTCTTTTGCCAAATGCGGATCTGATTAGTCCTCGTACCGTATCAGATTTGATTGCCCACTGATATGAAGGCTCTTTTTCACCGGATTTCAGGATTGGCTTTTTATAGAAAACAGAATCTGTATTCCCATGAAACAGAGCAGCCAGAGGATCGCCAGTCAATACAGGACCGTCAAACTGGACTTCCCAGCATATCTTATCGAAAGAGAAGTCTCTGGCATTGTTCAGATTAACATCATTTTTTTCCGCTAACCCGCTGACGGTTGAATAAACTGATAGCAATTCGTCTTCTTTGTTTCGAAATCCGTGGTACTGAATATAGTCATTCTGCCCTTTTTCGACATCCCAGCAGAATATCCTGGGACATTCCAGTACGAACCGGCCTCTTCCTGTGCCGGATTCGCCACCGATAAATAGCCGTTCGTTTTTCCACCATGACAATACAGTTATGATTGTATCGGGTATTTTTGCACCACCGCGATATCGCATGACAAACGGAAAAGTTTCCCCTTCAATACCCAGTTCCACATCAAAAAGAGAGCCTTCATTGACAATGCTCAATACCGGGTTCTTGCATATTTTCTGTCGAATGGCGGGAGGCATGGAAAACTTGCTTTTTGTATCCAGAAGCCGTATCTGTCGTAGAACCTGGCAGACTGGGCAGGAACAGAGATTGTGCGGCCCCAGTTCAACAACGCACCCCATACCGTCCGAAGCTTGATTGATATCCCTGCGCAGCGCGCCTCTCAATGCTGTGCGCGGTAATCGGAAATGATCGTTTGAATCCTGCAGTGTCGGCATGCTGGTTTGTTTTCCAGCCTGAGATCCCGTACCCATATAAAAAGGAGTCAGAGCACGAAGGGTTCCGACAATGATCCACTCACGCGTAAATCCCCCCTTGACCCGACTGTTCATATCATGTCTTGGGGCATGGGAAGATGTCGGCACCTTGCTGAAAGCAGCCTCACCCAGCGGTCGCTTTCGCTCCAGGATTGGATCATTATCTTTGGCGCGTTCATAGAGCTTCTGTCCCAATTGATTACAAAAGGAAATCCAGTTTTTATATATGATTGATCTTGCGGGCGACAGTTCGATCGTGTCTTCAAGTACCTGTCTGATCGTTTTTTCGTCTATACGTTCATCCCAGAGATAATGGGCAGTTATTTCTCCTTCTTTATTCAGCCTGCCCCTTGGCAGAGACGAAATCCCTGGCGACATACGGCGCATTTCCCGGACTGCATCTGCCAAAGTTCTCAGATGCCGCATATTTCCAGTAAAGGCTTTGCAAAGAGTATTGGCAAGCTCCTTTGTTTCCTGATCCATGTTGAAAGGTGGCATGGATTGGCTGCATTGAGATGGGGCGGCACCTGAATGAGGGTTGAAATTGGAAGCTGATTGATTGGAATGAATTGAATCAACAGGTTCGTCTGAAAGTTCAAGCTTGCAGTTTGCGCCGCAAAGAGTATCTGTAAAAGACAGCGCGGCTTTCAGGAGTGATATAACGGTTTTCTGATGGCTTTCCGTTATGGCATCACTGATATAAATATAGCCTAACAGATTTTTAACAGCGGTCACTTCCCATACACCATAGTGATCATGGGCTTTTTTTGAAAAGAAATCCACCCGGTTCGATGTCCGTTTCTGTGCTATGTCTTCCAGTCTGTATTGAGCGACCCCTGCCGAAAGATTTTCCCAATGAACATGATAATCCGTTGACTGACAGGGAGTATCGCTCTTTTTGCCCGCTTGGTCAAAACGGCCCAGCAGCAGACAGAGCGGACAGACATCGGCCTCACTGGTACATACGGTTTTACCATACTCCCATTCCAGGGTAGGCCGATATCGAAGATGAGTGGGCGAAGGCCCTTTGGTATCAAAAAAACCGGAACAGCAAGGTATGCCATTCCATGTTCCTTTGTTGCGGGACAACAATGCCTCCACTTCCCGAATGATTTTGGATCGAACAGCAGTACCGGTTACAAATGGGAAGCCTTTTTCAAGCGTGATTTTATGCCACCGAGCAAAGCCCTGTCCGCGCATCCATTGGGTATTGGCTGAATTCCGGTTTGATTTGTCTGTCCATTCAATCAAACGAAACGGTTCATCAAAAAATGTCAGGGAGAGTTGAAACCTGGGCATGAATTCACCTCGTATGGGATATGTTCAGAATGAACTTCTGGGTTACGATTGCGTCTTTAACACGCTATTTTCCAGTGGTGTACTTTTTACTGTTGATTGTAATCCAAGCGGACGGAAAGCGGCCATTTCATAAAAAGAAACACATTTCTTATCCTTGATGTACTGATCGATTTTTTTGCTTAAAAAAAGCGTAAAAATTTGGTAAAGATATTTATTATTCATCTCATCATGGATAGCAAGGGCAACATCTTCTGTATACTTTTTCCGAAGCTCAAACAATCCACCGATAACTTCATTGGCGCCTCTTTCCAAAAATGATGTAGAAACCGATATGTGTTCGTCCAAAGGCGAAGCAGTTGCACCAACCATGTCGGTTTCACATGCTCCCAGCAGAATAGCCATACCAGGTATTCGCGGCATGGAAAGTATTTCGCGGATGGTTAGTCTGCCATTTTTTAGTTTCAGACCGGAATCGAAAGGACGATTTGGGTTGGCTGTTCCATGACAGAGAAGAAAAAGATGGGATGATGTATTCTGTAACGCAAGAATATCTGATGAAGAAGCCTGATCATTCATAAGCAAATTTCTTCTTCTCAGTTTATTATAGTTGTATTCCCCTTCCTCGAAATATTTTAAAATCTGTACACTTGCGGCGTATGGCGATGCTGATCCATGGTCACTACCTATCAATGACCATGCAGGGAGGTATGTGAATTTTCTCTTATAAGCCCATATCTGGTGCGGATTTTTTTCAGAGTTTGCAACATCTATCGCCATATGAATTGGTACCAGATGCAAAAAACCATTCGGAATAAAAACTACTGGCTGTTCTCTCGGAAGAACAAAAAGAAAAGATAGTTCTTTTCCTATAGATTCGCACAATTTTTTCATGTACGGTGCTGAGTCGTTTTTATCACCACCACATGCTCCCAGACGGTGATATGACTCTTGCCATATCATATACTGACTCCAGACGATATCGAGATTAAATGGCCCATGTGTTATCCAGCAATTATTCTGATCATTTTTCTGAGAATCATGAACCATCGCATAACCTTTTTTTTTACCTATTGCGTCAGTCGTTATGAAAAAATGAACGGCTATCCAGGGTTGCGGCGTTGCAATGAATATTTTTTTCTGGCTTATGTTGTCTGTTTTTTTGAGTTTTTTCGGTGGACTGGTAGAAGGTGCAGGTTTGAATTTAGGGATGTATCCCATCCAGCCTGCGTCTTGATCATCAATATATTTTTTCAGGGATTTATCATTTCGGGCCAGTTCTTCAACAGCTTGACGTTTCAACACCGGTCGGCCTTTCAGTGAATCAGCGATTTCAGCTTTTTTTGATGCTTCGTCAGCGGCATGAAATGCCATTTCATAAATATCCTGCTGCTGGGACCAGTACCAGCGCAAATGGCAGTTGCTGGTAGTGATGGATTCTCGCTGTCGTGCAGCATCCCAGAGAGCTATCGTGATATCTTTCAGAGCGAGACCGGGGTGTGCTTTGAGAATAGCAACGATTGTTTTCCAGTCGTCGTGAGAAAAAGGCTTTTCAGACAAGTCGGTAATTGTTTCGTTTGCATAGCCTGTAATTTCAGGTGAAGAACAATTTAAGAGAATGGCCGATTCCAACTTTTCAATGGGTTCCCCATCTGCCAAAATGTGGTCCAGATAGGCGTGACAATTTGTCTTTCGGGCATACCATAGAATCAATGGATAATCCGCCTTGTCAGGTCCAGCGATTCCCAATTTACCGAAATAAGATTTAAGGCATTGTTCCAGTCCAGAACTGTCTGTGGCTTTTATTTTATCCTGTTCCAATAATATCAGACTTTTTATGCGGAGGTATTCTATATCACCGGGATATTTACTATACCCAAACGCTAAAGCCTCAAGCGCCTGCTGAAAACCCTCAATTTTTTTTGCCGGTACGCTAAACCCTTTCTGACGAATGATTCGACTGCGCATCAGATATGATAGTGAAAGCGCCTGTGCCTGCATCTTACGATCAACAAGGTCGCATAACGGCGGTTGACGCATCAACAACAGGTTTTTGATGGTTTGATCCAGGGCTGATCGACGGATTGTATGAGACAACCGACCTTTTTCCTGGATATTATAAAGAATTTGATTGTTTAATTTGATTTGCTGATCAAGATGAAAACGCAATATCACATCTTCTGCTCCAGCCAGAGCGCTACATTTTTCAGCAGAAAATCCAACCCCATCAAATGAACTTGCATATTCATCCTGATCATCATTTAAAAAAAGAAGAGCAGAACCCACATAGTTTATGATTTCAGCAGTTTCTTGAACGGATTTGACATACGAAGTCAGGACTTCACGGAATGCCGAATTTCGATTTTTCAGGCGTTGCTGCCATTTGTTATCATCTCTTAGGGTAATCGAGAGAACCTGACTATGTGATAAACCTCTTTCATACGATTTTTTGATCAATTCCAGGCTTGTCATGTATGCCTCCGTACGATTTAAAGATAGGGAATTTTTGCAAAAAATGCACAACTCATAACGATACCGTCTCAAAAGCTAATAATTTTGCTTTGCCTTCATTGACGGCTCTCATACGATACTTGACTTCCATGATCCATAATTGTCAAATGCCCTCTTCTTCGTAATCGATACTGGCAAGAATTAACTCGGCGAACGTCACATTTTCGTTAGGTGGCATTTCTATCGCTTTCTCTAAAAGAGCATTTTCCTTAAAGCTTACGCCTTTTAAATATTTGATTATCGTTGATTCGTAAGTTGGTTACAATGGTGGCCCATCGTGTAACTGTGCAAGATAGCGTTGATCCTTTTCTGATATTCGTTGCTGCCGAAGCCAGTCAAGCAGTATTGTTATAATGCCTTTACCGCTTTCTTGCGACAAAAACCAATAAAAGCAGCATCAGGGTCTTTCGGATGTTGACCTTTTTTGTCGATCCATTCCCGCCATTCCGCCTCAAGGAAATAAATATCGAAACCAGGTGCAGCTCGTTTGGCTTTTTCAAAAGTATCAAGTTTCAGTCTGATGGGAGCATGGCTTTCAAATGTAATGACAGGTGCCAATCGTTCGGTAGCCTCTTCAGCAGCAGCAATGGCGGCTGGAAGAAGTCTTTTTCGACTTTTGGCAAGTTCTGGAATAAGACGCTTGGGGACATGGGGGGGACTTGGTTTTAAAAGCAATCCGTGGTCAGCATTATAAACTTTTGCAGTGTCATAAATTGCCGCCACGTCTTTTAGGCGCAGGAGAAATTTCCTTTTAAAACCTCTTAACCCCTCAGCAGAACGGGCATAATCTGCTCCGAATTGCATTTGAAGAAGATCCCATGGAATAAGTGCATCTTTTTGCAGATATGAAAGGCGGTAAGTAAGCCAACAATAAATATCAAGTGCCAGAGGTGAACGCTTGAGCGCCATTAATGCTGCCATATCAACTGGAACAGGCCTTTCAATTATTTCATTGAAAAAATCAGTGCCAAGCGTAACGGATGATTTCCAGATAGGCATTTGGTTCGGAGTTCTGGGATTCCACCATAAGTTGCAATTTTTTGCGATACCCATCGTGCCAACTTCAATCCCTGTTCCGCCGTTATATTCACTTTCTAACCGGTAAGATATAGCCGATGAAAAAAGGCGCTCGGCCTGTTTTACGAACCTTGTAATATCACCCCTTGGACCTCCGGCTCTAAAAAGATGTAACTCTGCCATGAATGCCGAAAGTGAGGCCCCCAGCAATAGAAACGGGGAGCGAGTGCGGATGGCTTCGGTAGTTACCCATGACAGCAACAAGCGAGGAATTGATCCGAATGGCAGCCCATTGGGTGACCAAATGGACAATTCATATCCACCATTCCGGCGCTTGAATATGTTTCCAACTGTTTCCTTATGCGGTAAGGTGGCTTGTACAAATACCCGCCCCATATAGCCAATCTTAACAGCCTGCTTGGCTTCCTCCACCTCTTTGGCCATAACTTCGACCAGTTGCTTTTTCAAATCATTCTTATCGTCCATTTTTTTCCCTTGTTTGGGATGGTAGAACAAAATTACTTATTTTATGAATGAAGGAATAAATCAAGAAAAATGTTTAATTTGGCAACCAATTGTCGTGCAATAATTCTTTTTTTTTGCGATGAAACGGTTCCGGATTTGCGATGAAACGGTTCCGCCGCCACCCCGCAAACCCTTACTGGTACTTGTGTTGCAGCCAGCCCCCTGTAGTACCCTATACACTCCTATAAAAAAACACCTGTATGGGTTTGGGGGGGGGACATAAAGTCCAACTGCATTTTCAAAAACAGAAAAAAAAGGCAATAGGTTTGGGATCGAATCATTTATCGCCTTACACTTTCATCATTCACGAATGCTTTAAGCAGGGAGTCTGTGGGAACGACAAAGAAACAAAGGATATGCTCTGATGGAAAAAGTGTAAACCACATTTGGGCTGTTATGAAGAATACCGATAACACGATAATGAATCCACCATTGGCTCAAAAACGACTTATACAAAAACGGGCAATAGGAAAAAAATGTTAAAGCAGTTTTTCTGTTACTGGCAGCTTTTCACATTTTATCTGAATCGGCCGATTGTCAAGCCACAGAAAATTGCGGTTTGATTTTGCTCGGAAGATGTTTTTGTCCATGAAAAGAACCATCCATTAAACATTTTAGCGACTTCATCAAGCCTCAGAAGATTTGCAGTCATAAAACTTCCCTCCGTTAAAAATTGCATCCAACAGCCGCAGAGCCGTCGCCACCTCATAAAGAAAGTCAATATCTGTCGCTGACATCGCGCCAGAAGTGTCACGATTAAACCTGCAGGTCCACATGGCATCGCACCTGCATTTGCAAACACCGCAAGTGGGAGACACATGGTCAAGTAATGAGCGCAGTCAACGGCGCGCATCTCGTCTTCCCTTTGAATCTGGAGCGCCCGCCGTCGTGATACTATTTTTTGACCGTTCGAGTTTGTTGAAAACATAGATATCATCCTCATGTGTTACACATTTCATATTGCACACAATTTTTCATGTAATTCATTTAGCGCACACATCGCCAAGTCTTTTCGTATCTCTTCTTCCAAAGAAAAGTCCTGGATATTTCTTCCGTACAGCCACCAGATATAACTGTCTTCCAGCTCGCAAATTGGGACGTCTTTAAATTTTCCCAAAGGCATATTTTACATAATTTTAACAGGGGGTATAAAGCCCAATTCGCGGGTGCTTTATACCCCCCTTTAGGGGGGGCGGATTCGGCGAATCCGCGAATTTAATTAAATCAGTATGTTACAACCAGCCGAACTCGTCGGCGGATTCATTTTTTAGGCGGATTTAACCAGTTGAAATAGTTATATTTTTTTGCAGATTTAATTCGCCTATCGCTTTTGGCGGATTCAGGCGAATTAAATCTGGGCGGATTGAATTCTGACCGTTTGCACAACTTTATTGCCTCTTTTTTCGTCAACCAGTATTATTTTTTTCGCCAATAAAAGTACCTGCAATAAGTTTTCAATTTTTGAATTATTTACAAAAAACTTTTCTTTTATGTTCTCCCTTATAACTTTACCGGGTGCATCCCTGGCAATATCCCTGATCGTCAAACCACATCCGCCGCCGCCATAATGTGCCGTCAATTCTTTGATAAGCATTTCTGCAATTTCGTCTGTCTGTTTGGATTTCAATTCCACGCGGTACAGTTCGCCGCAGTCACCATGTTGAAAATAAAAATCATCCTCTCTTCTGGATGAGTACGAGTTCTTTGTCATCCGTGCGTGAATGTATCCAGTAGGATCGATGCCGAGTTCTTTAGCTTTTTCTGGGTCAAGGTGCTGCATTCCCATTGCCCACCTGCAGGCGTCACCCAAACCACCACCACCGCGCAATGCGCCTATATCAAATACATCACCACCTTTAGGCATGTGATGTGAAAAAATTGTGGATGCGCCGTAAATATTAAGGTTTTTCAGCAAATTCACCCACCATGTGTTGTGGTCGTTGTTGTTTTCATCCAGTCCGTAAAGTTGAGCTTTGGGATCCAAAATGATCAAGTCAGGGTCGAAAGTTCCCACCTGGTCGCACAGCCATTTAAAAGCTTCCGTTGCTTCTGGGTTGCCTTTGCCGTCGTACCTCGCAAGCGGCCCCAGATTGTCACAGAACAGCCGTAAGTTGTCGTGCATGGCAGTCTGTAAGTCGCTTCGAGTTATCCCATTGCCTGTAAACGTGCTGCCGATATCATATAACCTGGTGCGAGTTATCGGTGCGGGGTCTTCGACAAACAGACCAATAATTCTTAACGGTCTTTCTGGGAAAAACAGTCGAAAACAATCAAGCCCCAAAATCGAAGTCATTGTAAGTGCTTCGAGCAGGTAACTTTTTCCGGTGCCTCCCCGTGCACAGACAGCACCAACAATGCCCCTGGGTAGAAAATTCTTGTAGATGTATTCAATTGGTAGTGGTGCTTCGAGCTGCCAGTCTGTCAAATCTTCAAATTTAAAATGTTGAGTTGGTTTTTCATCCGGAATGGCTTTGAGCTGCCGCTCAACTTCTTCCAGCCCAAGAAGGCAATGAATATCATTCCAATCACATTTATTCCCATTCATTTCTGGAATAATAACTGTTGCGCCAATTGCCGCAGCCGCGCGTTTCGCTGATTGAACGCCGATGTTTGGGGTCGATGTTGTGTCATTATCCGCAGCAAATATGACTTTAGAATTGGGATAAACTTCGTGGACATATTGACAGATGTTTTTTAAGTTTCCTTCATCCCAAGCGACAATGACCTTGTTTCCTGTAGCCTGGTGAACTGAAAAACTTGTAGCGATACCTTCGCAGATATAGACGTTAGTCTCATCACCTCGAATATCAAGCCTGCTGCCTGCTTTTATGGAACCTTTAACAAGTGTTTTTTGGCCGTCGGGGGATATCAGTTGCAATCCGCAGCATTCACCGGTCTGATCTGTCATCGGAACCACCAGCCTGCCGGAAGTGTCCTGCCGGAAGCCTGCCGCAGGCATCTGTTTTTTCAGTATGTAAGGATGACGTTCGTCTGCTGCTGGATAACTCACGAATCTCTCGATGAACGTCTGTTTTTTCCCGTAATGAAAATGAAACTTTTCATCCGTCTTACGGTAAGAATAATAACAGCCGGTGGCGGATTCGCCGTTGATGCTCAGAACATAAGCGCCGTCAACATTATTTTTGCCGCCACCAAACAGCCGGAACCTATGCCACTTACCATCTACTTTCAAATTATCAGGGAAAAAACCGTCGCTGATCATTTGCTCAGTCATTGCAGAGATAATATTTTCGTTTGACATCCCATCAAATCCGTGATTTTTGCTCGACAAATCATCATTTTTTAACATCATATAACCTTATGATTTTTTGGTGTTTAGCTCCGTTTCACACCATGAGCCGGCACAGGTTTCAGGCAAAAAAAAACCCAGAGAAAAACCGATTACGGTCTTTTCCTGGGTTTGACTTTAAACAAATTTCTTAAAAATGTTTTAAAGTTGAATTTAAAATCTTGCAAATCCTTACGCATAAGGTTACTTATAAGCAAGAAATGCCGCTTAAATAAAAAAATGCGGTGTTTTTGCAAGGCTTAAGTCCCGCCAAGGAAAAGCCCATGTTTTCAAAAAACGGCCTTCTGAGCTTCCAACTCAGAGGGCCATCTTTTTTTTAAACTGTAGTATCCAATCCCCTTATCTACTAACTTCCCGACAGTGTAAAGCTTTTTCTTTTGATAGCTATATATTTTCAGCATGTTTTTCAATTACTTAGATTCTATCTCAGATTACGACCATATTGACTTTATAAAATGTGGCGAGGAAACCCATATCACTTAGGGTTGGGGTCGCTTACCGTCTGTTGACCTGCACCCCTGATTGATTGCTGTCCATACCAAGTTTTACCAATCACGAAAAATGTTTGCATTGGCTTTTTTTTGAAACTCGGAAATGCGTAGCAGGTTGAACACCGGCAGAGAAAAAAAAGAGTTAGAAAGTACCTTTTTGTAAGAATGGGAAATTAACATAAATTAACAGCCTGCGGTGTTTCATCGCGCGCCCGGCGATATGGCATTTTATACCGCTATGGTTCTATTTTTGCGGTGTTTCCCGCACACCAAACAGACAGCTTCCCTGATCCATTATCCTGGTCCAAGACGCTGATATAACGTGTTCAGTGATTGAAACATGTTATGGATGACCCCACGCGCAAGCTATTTCAAATCCTGAACATTGGCTGTAACGCCGATTATCGTTGGACTGTCACATAATTTGGACGCATTTTACATTTCAAAACCTTCTGCTATCCCACAGTCAATTCCTCCAAGCTCGTAAATAGTCAATAATTTAAAATATATTGCTTTCGGTGTAACGATGAAAAGAACTTTTCTTACTTGACTTGTAGCGCGTAACGCCTCACTATACGGGATGAGGTGAAACATGATCGAAAGTTTCAGGCATAAAGGTTTAAAACAATTTTACGAAAAAAACGACCGCAGCGGTTTAACCTCCGATCAGGTCGCTAAAATCAAAATGATTTTGTCATCACTTGATGCAGCGGAAACACCGGACGAGTTGCACATACCAACCTTTCATTTTCACTCCCTCAAGGGTGACAGAAAAGGTTTTTTCTCAATAACGGTCCGTGCC
>SESD01000294.1_pt1 | contig 31339 bp, 30 predicted proteins | sample 3171411 | NCBI WGS metagenome assembly SESD01 (sample SAMN06051880, study PRJNA518727) | freshwater metagenome | biome: subpolar coniferous forest; feature: holomictic lake; material: water; isolation source: holomictic Lake 442, 16.5 m depth | place: Canada: near Kenora, Ontario | collected...
TTCGAGCTGGCGCGACGACAGGTCGTCGGCAACGGTGTGCAAACGACGCGCATTGAGCATCACGCTGGCAGCCTTGGGGTCAAGCGGTGACTCGCCGATGTGGATCGAGCGGATTGCTGCCACGATCTGGTCGGGCTCGGTGTGCTTGAGCAGGTAGCCGTTGGCGCCAGCAGCGAACGCCTCGGTGATACGACGCTGGTCGCTGAACGAGGTGAGCACCAGCACCTTGCACTCTGGCAGACGCGCTGTGATGCGTGCCGTTGCTTCGACGCCGTCGAGGTTTGGCATGGAAAGATCCATGAGCACCACGTCGGGCTTCTCGCGCAGCACCACTTCGAGGCCTTCGAGGCCATCGGTGGCGATACCCACGAGTTCGATATCGGGGACGGTGCTCAGCAGCTGGCTGAGACCAGCGCGGACCATCATGTGGTCGTCGACAACAACTATGCGAATCACTTGCGGTCCTCTTTACGGCGATGAATAGCGTTGGGGATCTCCACGAGAACTCGTGTTCCAACCCCGACTTGGGAGCGAACGATAATACGTCCGCCGGCGTCCGTGATGAGATCGGACAAAGCTCGCAGACCAAAGTGGTCGTTCGAGGCTTTGGCAGCTCGGTCCTCATCAGAGAATCCACGGCCATTGTCTTCAACCTTGAGGATCGCCGTGTCGCCCTGTAGGTCGACATCGACGGTTACTTGTGAGGCTTCGGCATGGCTGGCCACGTTACGCAGTGCCTCTTGAGCGCTGCGGTAGATCAGGCCAGCAGTGGCGGTCGCCAGATGTTCTGCATCGACGTGAACCGTGAGTTGCGCATCGACACCACGGGTTTCGAGGCGGCGCAGCAGGTCGTCGAGAGCTGACTGGATTCCCTCCTCGGCCAGGTTCGGCGGATAGATATCAACGAGCAAGGTGCGCAGGGCCATCACGCTGTTGCGGATACTGGCCGAGCTCGCGTCGAGTTGTGGATGAGCATCGGCGCTGCCTCGTGCGGCTGCAGCCAAGCTGAGCGACACACCGGTGAGCTCTTGCACAACGCCGTCGTGAAGGTCACCAGCGATGCGCCGGCGTTCGGCGTTCGACGACTCGATGGCGTGAGATAAGAGGCGCTCACGGTGCATCTGGCCGTTGCGCAGCCGACGGGCGAGGCGCCAAGCGAGCGGGATCTGCACGAGCTCAATAAAGAGCAAGGCGCCGATGGCGATCGGTGCGAACTGGCGCAGCAATGTGGCGGTCACCGCTGTGACGCTTGTGTATCGGTAGTACGCCTCGACGAGCACGGGAGTGCCTTCGACTGTCTTGCCGATCGTGTAAGCGTCGAGCAGCTTTGACTGTGTCTCGTACTTGTTCTCGGGCTTGGTGAGATCGGCCACTTCAACTTCGGGCTCTCCGCCATTGAAGATGGCGGCTTCGCCACCGCCGAGGCCTAATTTCTGACCGATGAGGCGGACTTCGTCTGAATAGCGGATGACTCCATCCCGTGTCCAGATCTTCACACGGACGAGTTCTTCGTCGAGCACCTTTTCGCGAACGACGTTGTCGAGTGCAGCGAGCGCCGTTGTGTCTCCTGCGAGCAGCGCATCGGTCAGCATCGGCTCGATGAGATCGCGGGAGCGTCTTGCGGTGGTCGTGGCAACGTCGTCGAGTGCCATCTTCACGGCGACGGCGCGGCTTGCGTAGAACGTGAAGCCCGCCGCTACACCGAGCGCCAGAATGCCTGCGAGAAGAAAATGGATGACCGGGCGGCGAACTGATACCGGATCCATATCCAGATTGTCAGCAGCGCGGCTCTGGCCCAGATATCGAGTCTTCGAATCTGAGCGACGGTTGTTACGGCGACCGTCGTAGGACTTCGGCGAGGGTGCAGCGATCTTGAGCGAAGCTGCCAGAACGGGCGCTTCGACAGACTCTCTGAGATCCAATTTCATGGAGCCATAGTGGCGGACTTATGGGCTAATAGAAATGCGCCAATGGTCCTACAACTGGGGACCCAGCGCGACCTCAGTTGGCTCTCGCAATCGGCCGACGCGGGCCGACGAGGCTTACTGACTATCGCTCTCGTTTGGAGCGATGCGCATCACCCAGACGGCTGCCTGAGTGCGATCGCGAACACCGAGTCGCTGGAAGATGCGGCCACAGTGGGCCTTCACGGTTTTGTCGCTGATGCCGAGCGCGCGGCCGATCTGCTTGTTCGGGTTGCCGGCGGCGATCAGCAGAAGAATCTCTTGCTCGCGAGGTGTGAGCGAGTCGTAGATGGCGCGTGGGCCGCGTCCGGCCTTGAACAGGTTGGCTGCGATTGATGGGCTGAGCGCAAGGCCGCCCACTGCGACGGCGCGAATGTTGGCCACGAGTACTTCGGGCTCGACATCTTTGAGCATGTAGCCCATCGCTCCAGCGTCGAGCGCGGCGTTGACCTGCTGCGGATCGCCGGTTGTGGTGAGCGCAATGATCGAAACCTGTGGCGCTTTTGTGGCCAGTTCGGACATCGCAGTAATGCCGTCCATGACTGGCATCGACAAGTCCATGAGCACAATGTCTGGCAGCAGTTCGCAGGCCAGGTCGACGGCTTCGCGGCCGTTGGATGCGAGGCCTACGACCTCAAGATCTTCGATAGACGAGAGCCATTGGTCGAGACCGTTGCGAACGAGCGCATGGTCGTCGGCGATGAGAATACGAATCATGCGGTTCCTTTCGGCGTCGAGATGTGCTGCCGGTCTTCACGGCAAAAACTGCGGTCACACTACCAGTACGGGCGGCTTCCACGTGTTGTATGTAACCCAAGGCGTGATGCGTGCGCCGTGACGGCGGCCGAGGCGGTGTCGGATCGGGCGTAGAGTGGCGCGATGAGTTTTGGACAGACTTCGGGGCCTCCAGCCTCGGCCAAGCAGATTGCGTTGCTGCTGTCGTTGTTGAACAACGACGGCTTTGACTTCGCCACGGCTCGTCATCGTTACGGCCTCAACCAGCGCCAGGCTCGGGGAAAGTTTACCGGTCCCGAAGCGACTGAACTCATCGAGCGTTTGACCCGCGAGGCTGAAGACGCCGAAACAGGGTCCGAGGGCGCAGCGCCACGCTTCGACGATCCAGCGGCGATCAAAGCGCAGCAACGAATCGATACTCAGCGCGACTCGTTGCTTCGCGGCATTCCTGCCGAGGTGTTAGCCAACGAACTCGAGCGTCGAGGATGGGCCATCATCCCTCCATCGTGACGATGGGCGACCGCGGCCTTTAGTTGGTGCGGGCTCTGGCGATCTCGTAACACGCCAAGGCTGCCGCTGCTGACACGTTGAGCGAGCTGAGTCGGCCGCGCATGGGGATGCTCACGATGAGGTCGCAGCGTTCGCGCACAAGCCGCGAGAGGCCAGCGCCTTCGGCCCCAAGCACAAGACATACGCCTTCTTTGGCGAGGTCGCCGATTTCGAACAGGCCGCGGTCTGATGCGTCGTCGAGACCCACGATCCAGATGCCGGCATCCTTCATGCGGATGAGTGCCTGCGGCAGCCCACCCACCACGGCCATCGGCACATGCTCGATGGCGCCCGCCGCTGACTTCGCTGCGGTTGGGGTGATGTGCACGGCGCGGTGTCGGGGCAGAACCACGCCATCGACCCCGGCGCCGTCGCAGCAACGCAACAGTGCGCCGAGGTTGCCCGGATCGGTGACGCCGTCGACAGCTACCAAGAATGGCGCGCGCCCGGCACGGCGCTTGATGAGTTCGGCGAACTCGGTTTCGGGAAGTGGCGCAGCGAAGGCAATGACACCCTGGGGCGCCTCGCTACGCGCGACGGCTTCGAGCTTGCGGCGGTTGACCTCGAGCAGTTGCACTCGCTCGTTACGGGCGAGTTGCATGATGTCGCCGATTACTTCGTTTTCGTCGAGGTCGGATGCAACCCAGATCTCGCGCACTTTGCGTCGGCCGGCGATGAGCAATTCGCGTACGGCTTGACGACCCTCGACCTGCTCGCCGCCAAGGGTCTTTTCGGGTTTACGAACTGGGGCTTCGCCGGGTCGGGTGACGCCGCCGGTGCGGCCTGCGCCGCGAGAACTGAACTGGCGAGATCCGGTGGGGCGCCCGCCGCCACTGCTCGAACGTGATGAGCCGCCTGCGGAACGTGAGCCGCCTGGGGCGCCAGCACTGCCTCCACGTGAGCCGCCGGTGCCACGTGAGCCGCCGGTTGACTTTGGCGCGGCCGAGCGCCCTGCTCCGCCCGATGTAGTGCGGCTTCCTGGTCGGCCCTTGCCTGATGATGGTGATGCACCTCGAGGCGCCATGTCATTTCCTTACTGATTACGCCGCGTCATCGCGGCTGTGTTACTTCTCGCAGAATGACTGCGACGGCCCAACAAGCAATACCTTCGCTGCGACCAAGAGCACCGAGGCCCTCGGCGCGTCGACCCTTTACGGTGACGTCAGCACCTGCCGCAGTGCTCAGGCGCTGTTGCATTTCGTCTCGCCGAGGCGCCAACTTCGGTTGCTCGCAAACAACCGAGCAGTCGATGTTGCCGATCATCCAACCAGCCTGAGTGACTAAACCGGCAGCGTGAGCCAGTAGCAATAGCGAATCGGCGCCCTTCCACTGTGGGTCGGTGTCGGGAAAATGCTGGCCGATATCGCCTAAACCAGCCGCACCGAGCAACGCATCGGTGACTGCGTGGGCCACAGCGTCGGCGTCGCTGTGGCCGTGTAAGCCGCGTTCCCCGGGAAAGGTGACCCCGCCGAGCACCAGCACCCGCGATGGGTCGTCGCTGAATCGATGGATATCGAATCCTTGGCCAACTCTGATCTGAGGAAGTGTCATAGCTGGCCCACCTTTGCTCGGGCCCATTCAAGATCGGCAGGCACAGTGATCTTGCGATTGTCGGCGTGGCCGACGACGACAACCACGCGCTGGCCCATCGACTCGACGAGCATTGCATCGTCGGTGCTTTCGCCCTGCGCCGCGTGAGCTTCGCGAAGTATGTGCGCACGAAATGCTTGCGGGGTCTGCACGGCTCGCAACGAGGCGCGATCGGGAGTGGACACAACGGTGCCGGCCGAGTCGACGACCTTGATGGTGTCGATCACCTCAATGCCGGGCACGGCACACGCAGCGCCTTGAGCGACTGCGTTGATGACCTGTGCGTAGAGCTCGGCCGAGGCGAAAGGTCGAGCGGCGTCGTGCACACAGATGATCGTTGCATCTGCGGGGACCGCGGCGAGACCATTTCGCACCGATTCGCTGCGAGTGCGGCCGCCAGCAACGCCGTCCTCGATGATGACGTCGGCTTCGGGAACGACAAGCACCACGCCATCGGAGGCATCGCGGGCCGTGCTCATCGACCAATCGAGGATGCGCTCGGCACCCAATTGTTCGTATTGCTTCGGTCTGCCAAAGCGCTGCGAAGAGCCTCCGGCGACGACGATTGTCCATACTTTCTCGTCGCTATTTCTCAGCATGGCCTAGACGGTAGTACCGTCTCGTTGTCATGGCATATGAAGAGGTGCTCTCCCAGAACGAATTCTTCGCCGACGCGAGTCGTGAAGACCTCGAAATCATCGCCCTTACGGTGCGCGAGCGGTCGCTCGTTCGGGGCGACGTCTTGTTTCATGAAGGCGAAGAAAGCCAAGCGTTGTACATCGTTCTCAGCGGGCGCGTTGCGCTGGCGATGTCGAATCCCATCGACAATCGCGAGACCATGGTGGGCCTCATGACACCTGGCGATCTCTTCGGTGAGATGCCAATGCTCGATCAAGGCGTGCGTTCGGCCGATGCCCGTGCTCTTGAGCCGTCGTCAGTGTTGGCCATTCCGTACGCCGGCATTGTCGATCTGTTCAACAACAAGCCGGCGTTGCTCTGGGGCGTTGCCCGGATGCTTGCCAGTCGCCTGCGCGAGACCAACGAGGCACTCGCCGATTCGGTGTTTCTCGATGTCACCGGCCGTACAGCCAAGCGCTTGCTCGAACTCGCCGATGGTCGCGATTCGTTCCAGTTGCCGGTGACTCAAGAAGAACTCGCAGGCATTGTCGGCGCCTCACGCGAGCGAGTGAATAAGGCAATCGCCAGCTTCATTCGACTCGGTTGGCTCGATCAGCACGATCGTCAGTACACCATCAAGATGCGTGACCGACTCGAGCAGCGTTCTCGCTAAGCGTCGCGGCGTTCGTTGATCACGATGCCCACACCAATGATCACGATCACCACAATCGCTAGTGGGATTCCGGTGGTAAGTCCGCCGGATTCGCCACCATCGAAATCGGGCGTACTGATCATGCGCATCGCCGACTGATACGGCAGCCACGTGGTGGGGTTCTTCACTTTCGCTACAGCAAGCACAATTCGCGCGAGGTTCTCGAGCAGTAACGGCCAGAGCACCAGCAGCGTGACTGACGCAGCCGAGTTGCGGATGATGAGACCCAGGCCGTAGCCGAGCAGGCACAGCATTCCCGACAGCAGTATCAAGCCCACCAACGCGGTGTTGGTATGGCTGTCGAACGACAGGCTGGCGTCTCGGTTGCTGAGGATCGTCGAGCCGGCAGCGAAGGCAACCAGCATCACGATTGTGGTGATGGCCATCGAGAACACCAATGCGACGACGCCCTTCGCGATGAGCACCTTGCGTCTGTTTGGCGTGGCGGCGAAGGAGATGCGGATGGTTCCGTTGCCGTATTCGTTGGTGATGCTCAGTGTGCTCACCACGCCCAGCAGTAAGGCGCTGAGCACCATCGATTGGGTAATCATCGTCACCAAATCTGAGCCGGAGAAGTCATCGACATTGCCGACAAGCGCCGCGACGAGGACCACGATCAACAGCGGAAACACCGCAGCAATAATGGTGAGAACATAGGTGACGCGAATTGTGCGGAGTTTGATCCATTCGCTTCGAAGAAGATCCATTACGAAACCTGCGGGGGAGCGAAGGGGCTGTGGGTGCGGTATTCCTGGCTGTTTGCGGTGACCTCGAGGAACGCATCTTCGAGCGATCCTTGCTGCGGCGCCAACTCGTGCAAGACGACTCCGTGTCGCGCAGCGAGTTCGCCGATGGTTGCGGCGCCTACGCCCATGATCTCGACCGTGGTGTCATCAACGACCGTGATCGCGGCGCCGAACTCGATGAGCGGTTGTCGCAACGAATCGACGTTGGGACTTTGCACTCTGACCCACTGACGAGCGTGCTTGGCGACGAAGGTCTCTACTGACGACGTTTCGACCAAACGGCCCCGACCGATGAGCACTAGGTCATCGGCCATCAGCGCCATTTCGCTGAGCAGGTGGCTGCTCACGAGCACGGTCTTGCCTTGGCTGGCGAGATGCACGAGCACATCTCGCATCCACCGAATGCCCTCAGGGTCGAGGCCGTTTGCTGGCTCATCGAGAATCACTGTGTGCGGATCGCCAAGCAGAACCGATGCGAGCCCGAGGCGCTGGCGCATGCCGAGCGAGAAGCCACCGACGCGCCGCTTGGCGACTTCGGTGAGGCCAACCAACTCGAGCACTTCGTTGATTCGTTTGAGCCCGATGCCGTTTGACGAGGCGATGGTGCGCAGGTGGTTGCGCGCCGTGCGACCCGGATGCACGTAGCCAGCATCGAGCAGTGCGCCAACTTCGAACAGCGGTCGCTTGATCGTTTGGTACGGGCGTCCATCGAACAATGCCGCGCCTGCGTCGGGACGATCGAGGGCGAGCATGCAACGCATCGTTGTGCTCTTTCCGGATCCGTTGGGTCCAAGAAATCCCGTGACTCGGCCAGGGGTGACCTGAAAACTCAACTGATCGACCGCGACGGTTTTCCCAAAACGCTTGGTGAGTCCTTGGATCTCAATCACAAGTTGGAACCATAGTTACGCAGAGGGCTTACGGAGTCGATACTCCAACCGACCGGAGCCAGTTTTCGGCAACAATCGTTGGGCGTCCCTTGCTCACGATGATCGCGTGCATCATCGCGCGAATGTCTGCGGTACCCAGCGCGCTACTGACTGCGTCGAGTCGCTGGGTGATATCTGGTGTTGACGCCGCGCTCGAGATGAGTGGCAGGACAGCTTGATCGGTGGCGAGGCCGAGGTTGTCCTCGAGTTGCGACATATCGCTGGTGATGTTGTGGTCGGTGCTGCGCATGACGCCGCAGCCGACGTCGCCCTTTGCGATGGCGTCAGCCACCTTGGTCTCATCGAGTTGAACAACATTGCTGAACATGGCGCCGTACAACTTGGTGAAGCCGGCGAGACCAAACGAGGTACTCGCGGCGAAGTCGGCGGTGCTCCCCAAGGTGACGAGGTTGGCCGCAGCGGCGAGGTCGGACATGGTGGCCAACGAGTTTGCGGTGGCAACCGAGTTTGAGCAAACAATGCTGGGCTTGTCCTGCGCCAGCGCTGGCGCTCCGAACAACATTGTGCTGGGCAGGATTTCGCCGATGGCGTTGATCTGAGCGGTGACTCGATCGGCAGTTGATTGCCCCGAACTCACGGGCGGACCAACGGTGGTCGTGGTCGCGCCGGCAACAGTGACCACTGGAGCGGCGGGTTCGGGTGGAGCAGTAGTAGTAGTGGTGGCAGCGGCGACGGTGCTAGTGGACGCGATGGTTGTCACGCTCGACGCAGGTGCCGCGGTAGTTGTGGCCGCCGCAGCGGCTGGCTCGGCGGCGATGACCTGGGCGAGTAGGTCGCCGGTGTAGGTGATGAGAATGTCGGCCTGACCGCTGTTGATCGCGGCGTAGCCTTCGGCCAGATCGGCCACGGGGTCTTTGCGGCCAACTCGGATGCCGGCCTTTTCGAGAGCCTGGGCGTAGACCTCGGTGAGCACCCGGCTCTGATCGTTGTCGAACCCAACCACAACGACGGTCTCAACAGTGGCATCGGTTGTTGGCGCCGAGCCAGAACTGCCACAAGCGCTGATACCCAGCGAGCCGAGAATCAATAGGGCGGCGCTGATGCGCCGACCCAAGTGAGTTGTGATCATGCGAGACTCCCCAAACGTGCGACCGGAGAGGTCAGATTCCCCCCGCAAACGTGTCGATCATCAATCGCACATCGTCGGCCAAAGGATACAGAATCGGCGTTGTGCAACCGGTTGCGATGTATTCGCTGACCTTGGCACGCACTTCGTCGGGCTCACCGCTAGCGGTGATCATCTGCACGATGTCGTCGGGCACCATCTTGCTGGCGGCCACAACTTCGTCGTGTGTGGCCGGCCACGTGAGCACCGCACCAATTTCGTCGAGCAGCTCTTGCGGTACGCCCGACGCCTTCATGATGTGCGGCTGCTGGCCGAGGTACTGCGTGACCAACAAGCGAGCATTGTCGAGCGCGTGCTTGCGGTTGCGATCAACAGAACACACCACCAACTGCGGGCGGTCGATGTCGTCGAGGGTGCGTCCGGCTTTGGCAGCGCCGCGAGCTAACGCCTCGAGCGCGCCCACGTTGTAGCTCGGCGACACGAGATAGTTCAGCACTGCGCCGTCGGCGATCTCGCCAGTGAGCTCCATCATTTGCATGCCGGTGGCACCGATGTAGATGGGCACATCTTTGGGTCGACGTTCTTGGTAGACGTAGTCGAGCTCAACGCCGTCGAGATGCACATAGTGACCATCGAACGTGACGGTTTCGTTATTCAACAGGGCGCGCACAACGGTGACGATCTCGCGCATGACGGTGAGCGGCCGGAGCCGCTCGATGCCAACTTTGGCTGCGAGTGGATCCCACCACGCGCCAAGTCCGCAGATGTAGCGGCCTGGCGCGAGGTCGTCGAGTGTGCTGAATGTGCTCGCAAGCCTCGCCGGATTGCGGGTCCAACAATCGATAACGCCCGAACCGATCTTGATGCGGTTGGTGGTTGCGCCAAACGCAGCCATGGGCACAACGGCGTCGCGCACGAGTCGACTATCGGCCTGCCAAACGGCATCGAACCCTTTGTCCTCGGCATAGCGGACCAGTTCGATTCCCTCGGAAATGGTGTGGGCGTCTTGCAGATATAGCGCGACAGGAGTAGTCATGAGTACCGATCGTGACCGAGTGGTTTACAAACTGTCAAGACAAAGGTTGCCGCGCTCGCGTCATTGCATGCCGAGATCGCAGCTGAGGCGGTGGCCGCTGGGTCCTACCTGAGCCAACTACCGTGACAGAGATGAAAGGTACGCAGGAGGCGAAATCCAGTACCAGCCGCCTTGTGACGTTCTGTGTTGTCGCCGCGTTGATGCTGACAGCGGTTGTTGTCTATGGCTTCACGCATACCGGTCGATGGAAGCGATCGGGGCCACCGATCACCGTCTCGAGCTGGGCGCCGTACTGGCAAGCCGACTCGGCGCTGGCGTCGTTCAACGCCAATGCCGCTGTGTTCGGCGACGTCTCGATGTTCGGATATTTCACCGATGCGGCCGGCTCAGTGAAGCCATACGCAACGATGGATCCCAACGCTCCGCTTGTTCTCAAGCGAGATGCGAGAGCTGCTGGCGTCGAGTTCGTGGCCTCGATTATCGACGCCACCAAGCCACGCGAAATGGCTGCCATCCTCGCCGACCCTGCCACCCGCGCCGTGCATGTCGACGCGCTGACTCAGTTTGCAATTGCTGGTGATGTTGATGGTGTCGATCTCGATTACGAGAACTTTGCCTTTAACGATGGCAAAGCCACATGGGCTGCAACGCGTCCGAACTGGATTGCGTTTCTCACTGAGTTGTCGAAATCGTTACATGCTTCGAACAAGACCCTCACCGTCAGCGTGCCACCCGTGTACGACAACAAACGCACCGATGACAGTGGCTACTGGGTCTATGACTATGCGGCGATGGGCAAGATCGTCGATCACATTCGTGTGATGGCGTATGACTTCAGTACCTCGGCGCCAGGCCCGATAGCTCCACTTGACTGGGTCACCAAGGTTGTTTCCGCGACGCGCTCGATGGTGCCACGCGAGCGCATCATCCTCGGCGTTCCTGTGTACGGGTATGACTGGGTTGTGAACACCGTTGGCGTATGCCCGGTCGACAACAAGCCGCGTCGCAAGAACCTGTCGACGAAGTCGGCTGCCGAACTTGCCGCGAGCAAAGGCATTGCGCCGACATGGGATGTCGCCAAAGCCGAGCGCACGTTTGCCTACGCCGAAACGGTGACCGGAGTAGACGCCGCAGGGGCGGCCACGTCGTGCACTGCGAACCGGGTGGTTTGGTACGCCGACGCACAGGCAGTGCATCAACGCGCGTGGTTGGCCGAGCGGCAAGATCTTGCGGGCATCGCGCTGTGGTCGTTGGGTAACGACGATGCGCCGGTGTGGCAGGGCATCGCGGCCGCTCGCGCTGACCTTGCGCAGTGGCCGTAGTGGCGAGGTCGACTGCAGCGCGATGCGATGGCTATAGCCGGCTGAACAATCGCACGGCTTGCTCGGCTGCTTTGGCGCGTACTTCGGTGATGTCCACTCGCGTGCAGACGCCGTTGTCGAGCAACAGGTCGCCATCGCCGTTGCGCACGTCGAGCGCTCTGATGCCGGGCGTGAACGCCACGTGCCACGGCGAATCGACGTGATCGTAATTCCAGGTGACCTCGTCTGAGAGCGCCTCGGGAACGAGCTGCCAGCCGTTTGCGAGCCACTGCCACGCAGCCTCGGGCGACGCGGTGACGTCGTTGGCGCGGTGGGCCACATAGGCCAAGCGAAACTCTTCGAGCATGTCGGCGCCAATGCCATCGGTGCCCAGCACAACCATGTTTGGCCGTTGTGCCGGAAACGCATATCCGACCGCGTTGTTCATGTTGCTGCGCGGGTTATGAGCTAACGCTCCGCTGAGGTAACGGTTGAGATGAACGCCGTGCACGAGTAGCCAGTTGCTTGCGGTGAGATGGTCGAGTCGAGCAGCCGCGCTGGAGTCGATCTCGCCTTCTCCAACATGAACATGAACGCCTACGTCGAGCGCGTTGGCGAGATCGGCCGCCGCTTGAAGGGTCTCATCGCTACACGTGAAGGCCGCATGAATGCCCACCATGCCGCGTCCGCCGCCCCGAATGAATCGTTCGCACTCGGCGAGTCCGCGCGTGGCGGCCGAGGTCATTGATGTCGGCGGAAGTGCTGAGTCCCAGAGAGCCCCGTTGTCCTGCCAGCGATCGGTGACGCCGTAGGCGCACACCACGCGCACACCCACTTGGGCGCACGCGTCGGCGATGACCTGAAGGCTGCCTTCGATCGCGTTTGGTCCTTCGTGGTGGTCGATAATCGCAGTGGTGCCGCTTTGTAACGCCTCGACTGCTCCGAGCATCGCGCTCCACTTGAGCATCTCAAGATCGAGCGCAGCGTCGAGTCGCCACCACACCTGCTGCAGGATCGACAAGAAGTTGTTGGGGCGCTGTGGGGGAGCCGGCATTCCGCGCGCAAGCGACGAATACAGATGGTGATGAGCGCACACCAGACCAGGCGTGGTGGCCGACATCAGTGGTGTTCGCCGCGCCAGATCGGTGAGCGCGGAGGTTCGAACATTGCCGCCATCGGCTGGCCATCAATAGCGGCAAACGCCATCGGCCCCCACCAGGAAGCGCCGGCCGCTCCAGCGGGCAGCGAGTCGCGCGAGAACCAGCCAACGTCGGCGGTCTCGAGTGGATGCGGCTTGAGTTCGCCGCCGGTGGCCCGACAGTGGAACAGCAGCATGTACATCGCAAAGCGGGTGAAACCCATGCGTTGGCCATCGAGCACAGCAATGATCTGCACTGGTTCGCACTCGATGCCGGTCTCTTCGAGCACTTCTTTGACGACGACTTCGGCAGGTGAGTAGCCGGCGTCGGCCCAGCCGGTTGGGTACAACCAGATGAAGCTGTCAGAGCGCTGAACGAGCAGAATTTCGCCGTCGTCGTTGCCAACAATGGCGCCGATTGCGACCTTTGGGGTCACGTATCCGGGCACGCCTTCGCCGACGCTTTCCATCCATTCCTGAATGAAGTGATCTTGCTCGCGGCGTACCTCGAGGGCATCGTCGGCGGCCGCTTTGATGTCGCCTGCGACGTGAAGCACTTCTTCGAAACGCTCGCGCTCGTACAAGCTCTGGGTGAAGCCCAGACCTGTGCGCGCAATGCCAGCGAGCGCTTCGCTCCAGCGAACCAAATCTCGGGTGAAGTCCTGTGGGTTTGGGTCACTCACGGGGGCGACCCTACCGCAGGGGTCATCACGCAGGTCCTATCGCAGCGACCCAAATGACGGAGTTACTCGCCTTGATCCTGAGGCGTGTCTCGTTGGTTGCGACGGTTGAGAACGGTCTTGGCTTTCCACGCACCCCAGATGAGGCCAGGTTCTTGTAGCGACTCATCGACATCGGCCCACGCCGCTGGACTGAGGTCGTAGATGTCGTCCGGGAACGACCGCAACGAGAAGTCGCCGCGTTGGGGCGGCGTGACCCCAGCAGCGCGTAGCACCGACGTCGGGTAGCGCACAGCACTGCGCAAGACACTGAGCGGATTGCTGCGCTGCGCATCAACATCTGTCGCCAACAATTCGTTCATCTCGCGCTGTACGACCGGTGCAGCAGACTGAGCCATGTGGCGCGCATCGGCCAGCAGCTGATCAGAATGTGGATACCCAGCTCGACGAGCAGTGTTCATCACGCAGCCCACGAGCCACTTGGCCAAAACGGCTTCGACTGCCTCGGCAAGCAGTTGCGGATATTCGTTCACCCCCTCATCCTCGCACGGTGGTACCGAATCCCTCAATGAGGACTCACCTACACTTGCCGCTCATGAGCATGCGTCGATCGGCCAACTCGCTGAGGCACGTGCCGTTGTTCTCAATCGCTGTGCTGGGTGCTGTGTTGGTCGCTTGCAGCGCAGCTCCAGTTTCAACAACGCCTTCAGCCCCGCCCGAGTCGTCAGTGCCCGACGATGCAAACGTGAGGGCCGACGACGGCATTTTGCGCATCGGTATCTTGCTGCCAGCGAGTGGCGAAGGAGCAGCCATCGGGCAGTCGGCGCGTGCTGCGGTTCGTGTTGCCGTTGCCCAAGCCAATGCCAACGGTGGAGTTCACAATCGACCTGTCGAAATCGTGATCCGCGACGAAGGCTCCGATGCGGCGTCGGCGGCAGCGAGCCTCCAAGAGTTGGTCGACTCGCAGGTCGATGTGATTGTCGGACCCGCGTCGTCGAACGTAGCGATATCGCTCGCGTCGACCATCGCAAGTTCAGGTATTGCTGCGTGCTCGCCCAGTGCATCGACCATTGCGCTCGACAACATTCCTTCACGCAGCATGCTGTTCCGAACGATTGCCTCTGACAGTTTGCAGGCCGAGGCAATGGCCGAAGCCATCGAGCAGACAGGCTCCAAATCGGCTGCCATCACCTTTGTCGATGATGGCTACGGACGACCCTTTGCGCAGGCGTTGCAGTTGGCGCTCGGGCGGCGGAGCATCAAGGTCAGCGACTTCGCTGGGTTTGCCGTCGACGATGACGAGTTCGGCCCTGAGGCCAAAACGCTGGTGGCATCGCAGCCCGGCGCGATCGCCCTCATTGGCGATGCCGATGCGGGTTCGCGCATGCTGGTGGCGCTTGCTCAGGCCACTGATGGAAAGCCTCGAGACATCGTTGTGAACGATGCGCTGCGACGCCCCATGTCGATTGGAGTTCTTGGCGCTATCGCCCCTGCAGTACTCGCCAAGCTCGTCGGCGTGTCGCAGAACGTGGTGACCGCCAACGATGCGGGAGCAAGCGGCAAACTCGTCGCAGATATTGCCGAACTCACAAACGAGTCGGCCACTGGGCTCTTCGCGACTCAGGCGTACGACTGCGCGAATTTGTTCATGCTCGCAGCAATCCAAAGTGACTCAACTCGAGCAGACCTCATCGCCGACGAAGTTGGCGCGGTCAGCGTTGGAGGGCAGTTATGTCTGAGCTTTATTGCGTGCGCAAACTTGCTTGCCGACGGCCGCAACATTGACTACGACGGCCCCAGTGGACAGCTGCAACTCGGAGTCAATGGCGATCCATCGACCGCAGTCTTTGAGGAGTTCACCTTCGACTCTGGTGGTCGAGATATCAAAAGGATGCCGATCACTGTTGTTGCCGGCGGGGGCTGAGCCCGCCGTTACTTGTAGTCGACGAAGAGTTGTTCGGGCGGCGTGACCATGCCCACGTAGAACTGGCCAAAGTCGGCATAGATGGCCGAGGCCCGATCGAAGCGCATTGTGTAGACCACGTCTTTGAGATCGTCGACATGGTTGCCAAACAGCGTGACGCCCCACTCGAACTCGTCGAGGCCCGACGATGCGGTGATGAGTTGCACGATGCGGCCAGCAAAGGTGCGGCCACTCTTGCCGTGGTCCTGCATCAACTCGACTCGCTCTTCGTACGGCAATGTGAACCAGTTGGCGCCCTGCTCGCGTCGCTTCGACATTGGGTAGAAACAGAACGCATGCTTGCCCTCGGGAGGAAGCACCGGATATAAACGAGGCTGCAGCATCTCGGCAGGCATGTTCTTTGCGTATTCGCTGACCTCGGTGATCGAGACGTAGCTGTCGCTCACGGTGAGGCCCGCAACTTGCACCCGGGCCTGCAGGCGGCGCAGCACGCGCATATCGGCGTGTAGCGCCATGATGGCGACGTCGCACTTGTGGCCGAGCATTGCGGCCGTGATGACTTGAGCGCCTTCGGCTTGGGCTGCTTTGACGCCAGCAGTGAACACGTCGTTATCAAGGTGTTCGGAGTTGTGGCAGAACAGGTGCAGGACCGTAAGGCCCGTGCTTGGAACGACGGGCTGGGACTGGGTCGACATGGCATGCACGTTACCGGCCGGTGCGTGCGAGCACTATTCGCCGACCCGGTCAGTCGAGTCGTTCGGGCGAATAGATGTTGAGCCGATCGGAGCGCACGAACCCGGCAAGCACCAGGTTGGCGCGCCGCGCGGTCTGCACCGCCAGCGACGTGGGGGCGCTTACGCTGACGAGCACGCTGAAGCCGCCGGCCCATGCCTTTTGCACCATCTCGAAGCTTGATCGCCCACTCACAAACAGTCCGAGCCCGGTGGCAGGCAACTGATGATCCAGCAACATTCGCCCGATCACCTTGTCGACAGCGTTGTGGCGGCCGACGTCTTCGCGGGTCAGCGAGATGTTGCCCTGCGCGTCGAACACCGCCGCGCCGTGAACAGCGCCCGTGCTGCTGAACAACGCTTGGCTGGCGAGGACCCGCGCGCAAATGTCGGGGAATGTGTCGAAGTCAAAACCGACTGCGTTGGCTGGGTCGAGCGGAGCCAGGGTGCTGCAGAGTTGGTCGATGCTGTCGTTACCGCACAACCCGCAACTGCTCGACGTGGTGCCGAGCCGCGGGGTTGGCGTCGGCGCGCGCCCGCCAGTCTCGACAGTGACCACGTTGAACTCACTGGTCACGGCTGAACCATTCGCACAGTATCGAACGCTGGTGACAGGCATGCCGCCGAGCGCTCCCTCGGTGTGGCAAAAGCCAACGGCGAGTTCGTAGTCGTTACCCGGGGTGCGCATCGTGGTGCTGATCTGCACGCCATCGAGCTGAATCGACATTGGCTCTTCGACGATGAGGTCGTCGGGTTCGCGACGCCGCGGCCCACCCGAGGTAACCCGGGTGACGAGCAGTTTGTCGGTGCGGCTACGGGGCATCACTTATTGAGAGTAGCGAACATGTCTAACGTTTTTGTGCTGCCGGGCGACGGCAACGGCGCGGTCATCTCGGCCGCACAAACGGGAGGTATATCAGTGAAAATCAATCCTCGAATTTTGGGGGCCGAGGCTCTTGGCACCGCGGTGCTCATGCTCGGCGGACCCGGTACGGCCATCTTGATGGCTCCAAGTGAATCCAAGCTGCTGGCCGTATCGCTGGCGTTTGGCTTTTCTTTGCTCATCATGGCCTATGTCATTGGGCCAATTAGCGGTTGCCATATCAACCCTGCGGTGTCGTTTGGTTTGTGGGTGTCACGCAAGATCAGTGGCGCGCATGCGCTCGCAGCGGTCATTGGCCAACTTATTGGCGCATGGCTCGGTGGGCTCATCATCTGGGGCATCGTGAAGGCCTCGAACTCCGACTTCGGCGGCGAGGGGTTTGCCTCGAACGGTTATGGAGTTCATTCTCCTGCCGGTTACAAACTCGGCTCGGCCGCTATTGCCGAGATTGTCTTTACAGCGTTGCTCGTCATCGTGGTGTTGTTCACCACCACTAAGAAGTTCAGCGTTGGCATGGGCGGTCTCGTTGCCGGTATCACCTTGGCATTGATCCACCTCATTTCGATCCCGATCGACAACACCTCGGTCAACCCGGCACGCAGTTTTGGCGCGGCGATCTTCGCGGCACCAAGCAACGAAGCACTGAAGCAACTCTGGGCCTTTGTGGTGTTCCCACTAGTTGGCGCAGCAGTCGGTGCCGCCGTGTTCATGATGCTCAATTCAGCAAAGGCAGAAGCGGCAGAAGCCTAAACAGCAACGCCCTAGGTCTGGGCGGAGGCATGGCGCCGCGTTAAGGTGGCGCCATGCCTACCGCTTTTCCTCCCTTTGACGGCTCCGCGCCTGTCAGCCAAAAGTTCAGCTCAGCCCCAGAGATGGGCATCGATGCTTCGAAGCGCTACACCGCAACGATGGACACCTCGATGGGCACCATGGTGATTGCGCTCGATGCGATCAACGCTCCGCTCACGGTGAACAACTTCGTGTTCTTGGCGCTGAACCACTACTACGAAGGCGTCATCTTCCACCGCATCATCAACGGCTTCATGTGCCAAGGCGGAGACCCAACCGGCACCGGCACTGGTGGCCCCGGCTACAAATTCAACGACGAGCCCGTCAAGCAGCGCTACCAGCTTGGTTCCGTCGCGATGGCGAACGCCGGACCAAACACCAACGGCAGCCAGTTCTTCCTCATCAGTGGCGCCAGCGGCGTTGGCTTGCCGCCGCAGTACAACCACTTCGGTCAGATCGTGAAGGGCCTCGAGGTCCTCGACGCAATGCAAGCAGTGCAAACCGCTCGCGGCGATCGCCCGCTCACCGACGTTGTCATCAACAAAGTCACCATCACCGTCGCCGATTGAGCCGCACGCTCGGGCCCGCTGAGGCACGTCGAATAGCGCTCGCCGCGCAGGGCTTCGCCGATCCGCGACCCACGGGCCGCGTCGATCGTCGTCATCTCCGCAAGGTGCTCGATCAGATTGGCCTCATCCAGATCGATGCGGTCAACGTGTTGGTCCGCAGCCAAGAACTCCCTTTGTTTTCGCGCCTCGGTGCGCATCCGCGGTCACTGATCGCAGAGGCCACCGAGGCTGGCGAACTGTTTGAGTATTGGGTGCACGAAGCGAGCCATGTGCCCACCGAGCACTACCACTTACACAGGTGGCGAATGGTGGGCGAGCACGGTTGGGGCACGTTCAAGCGACTCAACGAACGTCGTCCAGATTTCGTTCACGAGGTGCTTGAACGAGTTCGCGAAACCGGTCCGGTGGTGGCAGGCGATTTCAATTCGCGTGTCGGCCCCAAAGGCACATGGTGGGATTGGGACGATGCCAAAATCGCGCTCGAGCACTTGTTCTACATCGGCAAGGTCGCGGGGCGTCGCCGTCCAAAAGATTTCGCGCGTCTCTACGATCTCGTCGATCGATGGATACCAAGCGAGGCACTCGAACGCGAGGTGCCCGGTGAGTCCGATGCACGCAAGCAACTGTTATTGCTCGCCGCCAAGCATCACGGGGTCGCAACGCTGAACGACCTCACCGACTACCACCGTCAGAAGAATGCGCCCTGCAAACCCTTGGTCAACGAGCTGGTCGAATCCGGCGAACTGGTTGCAGTGACTGTCGATGGTTGGAAGCAGCAGGCGTACATGCTTCCCAAGGCGCGTGTGCCGCGCTGCGTGAATGGTCGAGCGTTGTTGAGTCCATTCGACTCGTTGGTCTTTAACCGCGAGCGAACCGAACGCCTTTTTGGTTTTCATTACCGCATCGAGATTTACACGCCGCAGCCCAAGCGAGTCTTCGGGTATTACGTGCTTCCGTTTTTACTGGGCGACGAACTCGTTGGTCGGGTCGATCTCAAGGCCGATCGTCAGAACTCAACGCTGCTGGTGCAGGGGTCGTATGCCGAGCCGGGTGTTCCCGATGCGGTCATCGTGCCCGAACTGGCCGATGAACTCCGGCTGATGGCGCGTTGGCTTGAGCTCGATTCGGTGCAGGTTCAGCCACGCGGCGATCTTGCTCGCTCCTTGTCGAAAGCCTTCTAGCTCGTCGCTGAAGCGCAATGCCCACATGCCGCGTCGGTGAGGTCATTACGATTCGATTGATGTCCTCTGAAGCCGAGCGCGACAACTCCGAGACGAGCAACACCAAGGCTGCGTTGCCGTTGTGGGTAACGGTGATGCCCCGGTGGGTGTGGCGAGCGGTCGCAATCTTTTGGGTCGGCTATCTGGTCACGCTGTCCACCAGGTTCATGTTCGACCGGCTCACCGGGCTATTACTGCTGTTGTTGGTTTCGCTCTTTCTCGCGTTGGCGATTGAGCCAGGGGTGAACCGTCTTGCGGCCCGTGGCTGGCGCCGGGGTTCGGCCACGGCGATCATTTTGCTTGCGGTGTTCTTGTTCACCGTCATCTTTGTTGTCGCCATCGCTTCGTTGGTGGGTGGCCAGATCGCCGACATTTTGAACGACACACCAAAGACCATCACCAAGGTGGTCGGGTTCATCAACCGACATTTCAATACCGACATCAATCCGCAAAAGGTGATCGACAGCACTCAAGACCCCGATGGCGCATTTCAGCGGTTCATTAGGTCGCAACAGGCGAAAGCATTCGATGTTTCTGTGGCCGCACTTGGGGTCTTGCTGCAGCTGTTCTCGGTTCTGTTGTTCACGTTCTACCTTGTGGCCGATGGCCCCCGGATGCGACGCAGCATTTGCAGCCGGATGCGCCCCGAGCGTCAGCAACGGGTGCTCTACGTGTGGGAATTGGCCATCACCAAGACCGGCGGCTACCTCTATTCACGAGCACTCCTCGCATCGTTCTCAGCCTTCTTCCATTGGGTCTTGTTCCAGTCGTTGGGCACGCGCGCGCCAATCGCGATGGCGTTGTGGGTGGGTCTCATTAGTCAGTTCTTGCCCGTCGTCGGCACGTATCTCGCTGGTGCGTTACCGATTCTGTTGGCCTTGGTCGACTCGCCTGGCAAAGCACTGGTGATGCTTGTGTTCGTGGTGCTGTATCAGCAGCTCGAGAACTATCTGTTCTTGCCGCGCATTACTGCGCGCACGATGGAGCTGCACCCAGCGTGGGCGTTTGGCGCGGCGCTCGCTGGTGGCGCCGTACTCGGGCCGGTTGGAGCGATTCTGGCGTTGCCAGCGGCCGCAATGGCTCAGGCTGTCCTGAGCGAGAGCGGTGTTCGCCATGAAGTTATCGATGTGCCGCTGACCCGGGTCGGCAGCGACACGTTCAGCATCAAGAAACGTCGGCGCAAGAAGGGCGACCAGGCCTCAGCCGATGAGTCGTCAGCAGATGAGCCAGCGTGATCTCGTCGGACTGGCTGCGTTAATCCGTGGCTGAGATTCCTTTTGTCGAGCCGCTCAATGGCGTGCGCTACGGCGCCGTCGAGCAGGTCTCACCGCTGATTCGGCGCATCATCGCCAACAACCCCAGCAAGTACAGCTACCGCGGCACCGGCACATACATCGTGGGGCACGGCGACGTTGCGATCATCGACCCCGGTCCTGCGCTTGATGAGCACCGCGATGCATTGACGGCTGCACTCGAAGGTGAACGTGTGCGGGCCATCTTGATTACGCATTGTCATAGCGATCATTCGCCGCTGGCAGCGTGGCTGCGTGAATCCACCGGAGCTCCCACGATTGCCTTCGGGCCGCACGGCGTAGTCGCTCTCGACGATGAAGACGATGAAGACGATGAAGAGACCGAGACTGAGTCCGACATCAAGATGAAGGAGTCCATCGACGTCGCCTTTGTCCCCGATATTTGCGCCGTCGACGGCAGCATCGTGGCGAGCGCTCGCGACTGGACCATGCGCGCCGTGTTCACCCCTGGGCACACGTCGAATCACATGTGCTTTGCCCTCGACGAGGAAGGCGCGCTGTTCACCGGCGATCACGTGATGGGTTGGAGCACCACGGTTGTGTCGCCGCCCGATGGCGACATGCGCGCCTACATGAACTCGTTGCGCAAGGTGATCGATCGCAACGATCGCATCTTGTGGCCAACGCACGGCAATCCGGTCACCGACCCGCAGCCGTTCTTGGCCGCGTATCTCGCGCATCGTCTCGAGCGCGAGGCGCAAGTGCTTGCTCAGGTGCGCAACGATGTTCGTACCATCAGCGCAATCGTGAAGGTGTTGTACTCAAACGTTCACAAGGGACTGCACAAGCCGGCGGGACGCAGCGTGTTGTCGCATCTCGTCAAACTTGTTGCTGACGGAGTTGTCGCGGTTGATGGCGGCGGCGCGCCATCGCTGAAGTCCACCTTCGTCGTGCCGCGCGCGTAGTTGCGCTCGGTGCTCGAACGCTGAAGACTCTTGTATCCACTCATCGGAGGCACCATGACCACAGGCTCAGCAAGCGTCATCATCAATCGCACACCCGCCGAAGTGTTCGCGGCTGTCTCCGATATCACCCGCACCGGTGAGTGGAGTCCCGAGTGCATCTCGGGCCGTTGGGTCGGTGGAGCAACCGGTCCAGCAGTCGGCGCGAAGTTCGAAGGCGACAACAAGGTCGTCGTGGCCGGCATCCCGATGAAGAAGTGGACCACCACCTCTGAAGTCACGGCATGCACGCCGGGCGAAGTGTTCGAGTTTGTTGCCGAGGGATACACCACTTGGCGCTACGAGCTCGCGCCAACAGACACGGGTACCGGCACCAAGCTGACCGAGTCGTTTCGTTTCGATGCATCAGCTGGTGTTCAGGGATTTATCTACGAGAAGCTTCTGCGCCGGTCGCGTTCGATGGAAAAGGGCATTCAGGCAACCTTGACGAAGATCAAGGCCGCGCTCGAGTCGTAACGCGTGACCGAACGAACGCGTGGTCGAGGTCTATGCTCGTTCACAAGCCGTGTCGGGAAAGCGCCCGACCCGCTCGAAGGAGTGGCCGTGCCAAAGACGAAATTGTTCGTGCTGGGTGCTACCTCGTTAGTGCTCGCTCTGTTCGTAACCGCCTGTAGTTCGGGTGGCGATTCCACTCCAGAAACGACAACAACAACCACAGTGTTCGTGCTGCCAACCACAACGGTTGCGCCTACAACCACGCTGCCGCCAGAGAGCACCACAACCACAACCACCATCTCGGCCACAGCTACCGACTGGGAAGTTGTCGTCGGCATTTTCACCACCGAGGCCAAGGCCCAAGCTCAGATCGACAAGCTCACCGCTGCCAAGTTTGTGCCCTTCTCGATCAAGCCAGTCGATGGCAAGTTCGCCGTGGTTTTGCCAGGACTCGTACATCAGGCCGCCAGTGCGATGGCGTTCAAGATCAATCAAGCAAAAGTTGGATCAGCCCGGTTGTTCCATCTCACCGGCGATTCGGCGACCAACTTCGAAGTTGTGGCTGGCATCTACACAACGTCGGCGAAAGCCCAAGCTCAAATCGACAAGCTCACGGCAGCCAACTTTGTCGGCTTCAGCATTAAGCCGGTTACTGGCAAGTTCGCCGTGGTGCTGCCTGGCCTCACCAACCCTGTTGCCTCGGCGATGGTCACCAAAATCGATGCGGCGGGCCTTGGCCCCTCGCGCGTGAAGCAACTGCTCTAGCTCACGGCACCCAGGGTGCCGGCCGCTTCTCGAGGTATGCGGTCATGCCCTCTCGGGCAGCGTCGCTTGCGAACAAACGAGCCGACAATTCGGCGGTCCACTCGAACGCTTGCTGCTCGTCCATTGTGGGCACGGTGGCGATGAGTTGCTTTGAGGCCGCAATTGCACCCGGCTCGCCTGCGAGCAGGTCGTTCACGATTGCATCGATCTCGGCGTCGAGCGCTTCGGCTGTTACGGCTGCATTGATGAGGCCCATCCGCGCAGCTTCAGCCGCAGAGAACCGGTGGCCGCGCAGGAACGCTGCTTGCGCATCGACCATGCGCAGCTTGGGTAGGCACACCACCGAGATCATTGCCGGAGCAACGCCGATGCGTACCTCAGTGAAGCCGAACTTGGCCGAATCGACGGCAACCGAAATGTCCATTGCGGCTGCGAGTCCCATACCGCCGGCCACACAGTGCCCGGCGATGCGTCCCACGTATGGCTTTGGAGAGTGACGGAACCGGCCGAAAAAGGTTTGCGGAACGAACGAACTTGTATTCGCGCCGTCGGATGAGCGCTCGGACAAGTTCGCGCCAGCGCAGAACACTGAGCCTGAGTTGGTCAGCACGACGACGCGTACTGATGCATCGTTGTCGGCGAAATCGAGTGCGGCAACGAGTTCGGTGGTGAGCTCGGCACTGAGCGAGTTGCGTCGCTTGTCGTCGTTAAGCGTGATGGTGAACACGCCATTGTTGAGAACCGTTTCAACAACCGACATCACGACCCCCGAGGTGCTGGAACGTTTGTTGCGCCACCCGCAAATGCCTGCGCGCGTTGCAACCAATGCATCGCAAGGTCGCCGGCTTGCAGGTCGGTGTCGGCCACATTGCGGCGCTGGGTGACAACGAGGCAGAAGTCTTCGAGCGAACCCGTGACGGTGTCGTCGGCGGTGTCGGGCCCCCAGGTGAACGTGTGGCCCGTTGCGCCGGTGAGGACCAACCTCACGGTGCCTTCGGGAGCTGTTTCGCCGCGCACGGTGTATGACCATCCACGTGTGATGAAGCCCAACTGGGCGATGTGGCGGATGCGATCGGTAGCGGGTCGACGAACTGCAACGGCATCGGCGATGTCGGTGCCGTGCGCCCACACCTCCATCAGGCGAGCAGTGAGAAACGACTTGGCGCCCATCGATGGGCCATACCACGCGACACGCGTGGTCTCCTCGAGCGTTGCGGCGGGTTCGGCAAGAAGTTGGCGGTTCGTTCGCCATGCCGCGAGCTTCTCGGTGGGGCCCAACGCGCGAAACGCGCCGAGGGTGAAATCATCGCCGCCGTCGTTTGAGCTGCCCGCTTGAGTCAGTAAGGCATCAACGCTTGCGCGGAACTCGGCGGGGTTGGTGACTGCAAGCGCTGCGGCGCCATCGAAATAGGTGAGGTGTCCGAGTTGGTCGGTCACGTTCCAGCCGGGGCTCGGCGTGATGGCAGACCACTGCTCGGGCGTAAGCGCTGCCACCAATGTGTCGAGCGCCTGCTGCTCGTCGATCAGGTCGCGTTGTACTTCGGCGAGATCAGTCATGTGGTGCCTCGTTCGTTGGTTGAGCGCGCATACCGCGCAGGAAGATTTCGAGCATTGCCTCGGATGCGTGGCGCGGCGATGTCTGCAGTGTTGGCGTGACCTCGGGGCGCGAAAGATCGCGACCAATGTTGGCTAACACTCGCGCAGCCGCGCCAGTGTCGACCGGGTGAATGTCGCCGCGCTCGAGCGCAAGGTCGAGCAGGCAGTGCGTCACGGCGATGAGATAGTCGGCGTGCACGTCGCCGAGTCGCAGTGCCGCAGGCATGGTGGCGAGGTCGCGTGCGAACGGCTCGCTGAGACCATTGACCGCTTCATTCGCGGCCTTGAGATACGACTGCAGCGCGTCGAGCGGGTTCATGTCGGGCGCAAGCGCTGCCATCGCACTGCGACCCACCCGCCAGAGGTTGCGGTCGACAACCACGAGCACAAGTTCGTCACGGCTTGGGGCAAGGCCGTACAGAGTGCGCAGCGAACATGTTGTGTGCGCCGCAATCTCGGCCATCGTGAGGTGAGCGAAGCCGTGGTCGAACAGATGACCAAGTTGATCGAGCACTTCGCGTTGGCGATCGGTAAGGCGCCGTTCGCGGTCGCGGTCGAGTACGGCGCGCGGCGGTTTCACAGCGCGCACGCGACGATGTAACTCGGTTGTCGCGTCGAGCGCGATGGTTGCGCTGTGTGCGCTCATATGAGCAGCGCTGTGGGAATGTCGACGATGCGACTGCGCAGCCACTCGCCCAGGCTCTTGGCCTGCGAGTCCTGGCGGGTTGAGGCAGCGACGCCTTCTTGCAGCAGATCGTGGATCACGAAGTTGAGCGAACGAATCGACGGCAAGCGATAGCGGTCGACTGAAAGCGCGGCTGTTTCGGGAAGTAGCTCGCACAGCTTTTCGGTGGTGAGGAACGAATCGAGCCACGCCCACCCTTCGTCGCTGCGAGCGAACACGCCGAGGTTGGCGTTGCCACCCTTGTCTCCCGAACGTGCGCCGAAGAGACGGCCGAGAGGCATGCGTTCGGTGGGGCCGCCGGGAGCAGCAGCCGATGGGCCTGCGTGGCCAACAACATGAACGGTTGCTTGCGGAGCGACTGAATCGATCACGGTCTGTTCTCCACCGAGAATGACCACGTGCTGGGGAACGAGCTCGGCGGGCACCAAGGCTGGCCTGTAGACGCCGTATGCCGAGCCGCCCGAAGGGCCGCCACTGACGCCGAACAGACCAGGGATAGTTGCCAGTGCAATTTCAGTCACGGCGTTGGCGACGGCACGGCCCACCTTGCGCTCGTCGGGGTCTTTCAGCGTGATGCGCCACAGTGCGATGGCTTCTTCGTTGCTGGCGGGATCGACCTTGTCGGTGCGAACTACTCGAGTCGTGACGCTTGCGAAATCATCAGCGTTGTACGGACACGCTTCCCAGAACGCAGCTTCGACGAGTTCGGCTTTTGCTTCGATATCGAGACCGGTGAGCGCAATGGCCATGTCGTTGCGGAACCCGCCTACCTCGTTCATTGCCACCTTGAGGGTGCTCGGTGGTGGCTCACCTTTGGTGCCGCTGATACGCACGCGGTCGCGGGCGATCTGCTCGAGCTGAATGGTGTCGAAGCGAGCCGACACATCGGGACCCAGATACGACGGGCCACCAATTTCGTAGAGCAGCTGCGACGTGACGGTGCCGATAGAGACCTCGCCGCCGGTGCCGTCGTGTTTGCCGATTACGCATGAACCATCGGCCGCGACCTCGACCCACGGGAACCCGACACGAGTCATGCCGGGTACTTCGGTGAAAAACGAATAGTTGCCGCCGGTTGCTTGGGCGCCGCACTCGACCACGTGCCCGGCTACAACAGCGCCGGCGAGCGCGTCCCAGTTGTCGCGGGTCCATTGGTGATGCCATGCGGCGGGACCGCATACAACTGCGGCGTCGGTGACGCGACCTGTGATGACAATGTCGGCACCGCGGTTGAGTGCATCGACGATGCCCCAACAACCGAGATAGGCGTTAGCGGTGATGAACCGCGATGTGTCGCCCACGGGCTCGCCGGTTTCGAAGTGAGCGAGGTCGACACCGGCGGCAACGAGTTCGTCGAGTCGTGGCAACAGGTTGTCGCCGTTGACATAAGCAATGGTTGGATTGAGTCCGAACTTTGCGGCCACCTCGGCAACGGCGTCGGCGCAGCCGGCCGGGTCGAGGCCGCCCGCATTCGTGACCACCTTGATGCCTCGATCGAGGCAAGTACCCATCACCTGTTCCATCTGCTGCACGAAGCTGCGGGCGTAGCCGCCGCCGGGTCGCTTGGCCTGTGTGCGCGCCAAGATCAGCATCGTGAGTTCGGCCAGCCAATCGCCGGTGAGAACGTCGATGGGTCCGTCGGTGACCATCTCTTTGGCGGCAGACAAACGGTCGCCGTAGAAACCCGAACAGTTGGCGATGCGCACTGGCTGCTTCATGATGCACCTTCGGTGGCAGGGTCGGTATCGGGCTCGATCATCAACAATGCGTCGCCGTTGCCAACCTGTTGACCGATGCGCACAAACACTTCGGTGACGGTGCCATCGGCCGGAGCGCTGATGTGATGCTCCATCTTCATCGCTTCCATCACGACCAGGGTGCTGCCGGCAGCCACATGGTCGCCGACGACTACTCGAACGTCGATCACGGTGCCTGGCATCGGTGCGTTGAGCCCGCCCGTGGTGAGTTCGGCCCCAGGAATTTCGAAGCGCGGCACGATAGTGAAGTCGATGGTGCCGCCGGGGGTCTGCACGTAGATTCGGTCGCCAGCGCGGGTGATGCGTGCTGTTGAGCGGCGGCCGTTGACCTCGATGTCGATGTCGATTGCCGAGTGGCGGTGCACGCGAGCGCTGCCCTGATTGCCGTGATCGCCGAGGTCGAACGAGCCGTTGCGTCGCGACTGGTAGATGACCTCAACGTGCCGGTCGCCATGCTGAACACTGAGCCGCTGGGCAGGTAGGCGAGCGTTGCGCCAACCCGTGGGCAGGTGGGCGAGCACGCCAGCCTCGGCACGGTTCTGGCCTTGGATCCAGAGCACCGCAGCGGTAGCCGCACGATGCAGGTCGGTGTCGTTCAGGGTGAGCTTGCGTGATGGCCGAACACGCTCGATGAAGTCGGTGGTTGTGTCGCCTTCGATGAAGCTGGGGTGGCGAAGCGTGGCCGCAAGGAAATCGCGGTTGGTGGTGACGCCACCGATGTGAAGCCGTTCGAGTGCAAGCGCCAGCACCGCAGCCGCTTCGGTACGAGTAGGTGCATATGCAACTACTTTGGCGAGCATTGGGTCGAAGCTGACGCTGACAACGGAGCCCTGCTCGACGCCTGACTCCCAACGAACCACCGGAGCGTCGGCCGGGGCAAACGCAGCCAGCGTGCCCGTGGCTGGCAGGAAGCCAGCGTCGGCATCTTCGGCACAGAGGCGAGCCTCGATGGCGTGCCCAGTGAATGTGATGTCGTCTTGTTCGTAGCCAAGCACCTCGCCGCGAGCAACGCGAATCTGTTCACGCACAAGGTCGATGCCAGTGACTTCTTCGGTCACTGGATGCTCTACCTGCAGACGCGTATTCACTTCGAGGAAGTAGAACTCGCGGGTTGCGTCGTCGACCAAGAACTCGACAGTGCCGGTTGATTGGTAGCCAATCGAGCGGCCCAGTTGCAGGGCGGCTTGGCCCATTGCGGCGCGCATTGCATCGTCGACAATCGGTGACGGCGATTCTTCGATGAGCTTTTGGTGACGGCGCTGAATGCTGCATTCACGCTCGCCGAGATGAACCAGGTTGCCGTGGCTGTCGCCAAGAATCTGAATCTCAACGTGACGTGACGCGGCCACATAACGCTCGAGAAACACGCGGTCGTCGCCGAATCCGCTCAGTGCTTCGCGACGGGCTGAGGCAACGGCTTCGTCGAGCTCGGCAGCGCTGCCTACCACTCGCATCCCTTTGCCGCCGCCGCCCGCGGCAGCTTTCACGAGTAGCGGGTAGCCCACTTCGCTGGCGCGGTCGGGTGTGTCTACTGAGATCAGCGTTGGCACCCCTGCGGCCACGGCCATGCGCTTGGCCGCCAGCTTGTCGCCCATGCCGCTGATGACATCGGGGGAGGGACCGATCCAGACGAGGCCTGCGTTGATGACGTCGGCTGCGAAGCCAGCGTTCTCAGACAAGAAGCCATAGCCGGGATGGATTGCCTGGGCGCCGGTGGCGTGAGCGGCATCGATGATGGCCGCTCCGTCGAGGTATCCGGTTGCGAGGCGCAACGACTGATCGGCGTCAGCGACAAACGGAGCATCGGCATCGGCGTCGACAAACACGGCGACAACTTGGATGCCCATGTCGTGCGCGGTGCGGATGATGCGGCGAGCAATTTCGCCGCGGTTGGCGATGAGGATCGTTGAGAAGTTCACAGCCGGAACACTCCGTATCCCTCGGCGCCGGCGATAGGTCGGTTACGTACAACCGACAAACACATGCCGAGCACGGTGCGGGTATCGCGCGGGTCGATGATGCCGTCGTCGCTGATGGCGCCAGTTGCGGCCAATGCGAGCGAACCTCGCTCTTGCACGTCTTCGACCATCTCGACGATCTTGCGGTCCTCTTCTTCGTCGAAGGGAAGGCCTTGGCGGGCGGCTTGCCCGCGGCGCACCATCGACATGACACCCGCAATCTGTTTGGGTCCCATCACGGCGATCTTGGCGGTGGGCCACAGGAAGGTGAAGCGGTTGCCGAACGCTCGACCCGACATGCCGTAGGTGCCAGCGCCATACGACGAACCAATGGTGACCGTGATGTGCGGCACGGTCGAGTTCGTGACTGCGTTGAGCATCTGCGAACCCTTTTTGATGATGCCGTCGGCCTCGAAGTCACGGCCCACCATGTAGCCCGTGATGTTCTGCATGAACACCAACGGAATATCGATCTGGTTGCAGAGCTGAATGAAGTGCGTGGCCTTCTCGGCCGAGCGTGGGTAGATGACTCCGTTGTTGCCGATGACGCCTACTGGGTAGCCGTGCACGCTGGCCCAGCCGCACACGATGCTGTTGCCGTACCGGGGCTTGAACTCTTCGAATCGCGAACCGTCGACCACTCGCGCAATGACATCGCGCACGTCGACTGGCTGGCGCAGATCGCGGCTGACCAATCCCAACAGCTCTTCGGGATCGTGCGTTGGTTCGTCGGGGCTCATGCTTGGCTCGGGTCCGGGCTTGCGCCAATTGAGATGCGAGACCACTTCGCGACACAACCGGATTGCGTCCATTTCGTCTTCGGCGAAGTAGTCGCCAAGGCCAGACACTTCGGCGTGCATCTGTGCGCCGCCCAAGGTTTCGTCGTCGCTCTCTTCGCCGGTGGCCATCTTCACGAGTGGTGGGCCAGCGAGGAAGATCTTCGACTGCTCTTTGACCACGATGTTGTAGTCGCTGAGACCGGGTTGGTACGCGCCGCCAGCAGTGGATGATCCGAACACCACGCACACCGTTGGGATGCGCATCTTCGAGAGTTCGATGAGTTCGTAGAAGAAGCGGCCGCTCTCGGCGAAGTGGTCGGTCTGCACCTTGCGGCCACCGCCGCCATCGGCCTGCACTCGAAGGTCGGCGCCAGCTGACTCGACGAAGCTGACATACGGCATGCGGTTGTCGCGAGCGATCTCGAGTGCGCGCATCCATTTCTTTGAGGCGTACGGGGTGAGCGCGCCACCGAGCACTGATGGGTCATTCGCCAAGATCACGCATTCGGTGCCGGCGATGATGCCGATGCCCACCACCATTCCGCCGCCGAGCGCGTAGTCGCTGTCGTATCCAGCGAGCGCGCTGATCTCGAAGAAGGGGCTGTCGGGATCGAGCACGTTGGCGATGCGTTCGCGCACAGGCAACTTGCCGCGTGCGCGCATGCGCTCCATTGCCTTGGCGCCGCCGCCAGCTTCGGCGTCATCGAGCAGGCCGTCGATTACTTCGAGCTGTTCGAGCATGTCGGCCCGGTTCTGCTGAAATTGCTCAGACGCTGTGTCGAGTTTCGAACGCAGTGGCGGTGCCAACAAGGTGCGGTGCATGTTGCCGATAATACGTGCGGTAATTTGTGACCGTCAATGTTGCCCTGACAACATCAGCAATTGCGGCGCCCGGCCGCACAGGAGGCTTGAGCGATGAAGACACCGATTACCGAGATGCTTGGCATCGACGTTCCGATCCTGGCGTTCACACATTGTCGAGATGTTGTCGCCGCGGTCACCAGAGCCGGCGGCATGGGCGTGCTTGGCGCAGTCGCGCACTCGCCCGAGCAACTTGAAATCGACCTCGCGTGGATCGAGGCCGAGGTGGGCGATCTGCCGTATGGCGTCGACCTCATCGTGCCGGCCAAGTACGCAGGCTCCGACGGCGGCGGCTACACACTCGACGACATCCGCAGCCTCATCCCGGCCGCACATATCGAGTTCGTCAACGACATCCTGCGTCGCTACGACGTGCCCACGCTGAACGCAGGCGAGGGCGGCGGCATTCTCAGCGGGCGCAGTGGCGGCGATGGTGCCGTGCCATTCTCTGCCAACCAAGCCGGGCCGTTGCTCGAGATCGCGCTGGCGCATCGACCATCGTTGGTTGTCAACGCACTCGGTCCGCCGCCGTCGCACATGATCGAGCGAGTCAAAGAAGAAGGCCGTCTCATCGGCGCGTTGGCTGGCAAAGCGCAGCACGCTCAGCGCCACGTCAACGTTGGCGTCGACATCATCATCGCCCAGGGTGCCGAAGCCGGTGGCCACACCGGTGAGGTCGGCTCGATGGTGCTCATTCCCGAAATCGTCGATGCAGTTGCCCCGGTGCCAGTGCTTGGTGCAGGTGGCATCGGTCGCGGACGCCAGATGGCCGCAGCGATGGCGCTCGGTGCAGCAGGCGTGTGGTGTGGTTCGGTGTGGCTCACCACCGAAGAGGCCGAGACGCATCCAACCGTGAAGCGCAAGTTTCTCGAGGCCACGTCGTCCGACACTGTTCGTTCGCGCTCACGCACCGGCAAGCCAGCGCGGCAGTTACGCACGGCATGGACCGACGAATGGGACGACCCCACGCACCCTCAGCCATTGGGTATGCCGATGCAGCCCATCTTGGTTGGCGAGGCGTTGCAGC
>SESD01000295.1_pt1 | contig 31093 bp, 22 predicted proteins | sample 3171411 | NCBI WGS metagenome assembly SESD01 (sample SAMN06051880, study PRJNA518727) | freshwater metagenome | biome: subpolar coniferous forest; feature: holomictic lake; material: water; isolation source: holomictic Lake 442, 16.5 m depth | place: Canada: near Kenora, Ontario | collected...
CCAGTCTATTCGTTATAAAGGCGATGGCTCGGCCCCCGGTCCCTTCGATTACTTTCTTGCTTCATCGGCCTTATGTGCGGCGTATTTTGTAAAGTTGTACTGCAACACCCGCAACATTCCTACCGAAAACATCCGCCTCTCACAGAATAATATTGTCGATCCGGAAAACCGTTACCAACAAATTTTTAAGATTCAGATTGAATTGCCGGAGGATATATCTGCCAAAGACCGCCAAGGTATTTTGCGTTCCATCGAACGTTGTACGGTTAAAAAAGTGGTGGAAGCCCGACCGGTGTTTGAGATTGAAGAGGTAGAGAACCTAGATGCCGATGCGCAGGGGTTGTTAACGTTAAAGCCGGCTTCTGACGCCAATACATATATTGCAGGCAAGGATCTGCCGCTGGAGCAAACTATTGCTAACATGTCCGGCGTGTTGGCTAGTCTGGGTATTAAGATTGAAATCGCTTCGTGGCGCAATATCATTCCCAATGTGTGGTCGTTGCATATCCGTGATACACACTCGCCGATATGCTTTACTAATGGCAAGGGGGCGACGAAAGAAAGTGCCTTGGCGTCGGCCCTGGGCGAGTATATCGAGCGACTGAGTAACAACCATTTCTATGCGGGTTCATTCTGGGGGGAAGACATCGCCAACGCAGCGTTTGTACATTACCCGAACGAGCGCTGGTTCAAGCCGGGTCGTAAAGATACGCTGCCGACTGAAATTTTGGATGAGTACTGTCGGAAAATTTACAATCCCGATGGCGATTTACGGGGTTCGCATCTGGTCGACACTAATTCTGGCAATGTGCAGCGCGGCATCTGTTCATTGCCATATGTGCGCCAGTCGGACGGTGAGGTCATATATTTTCCGTCCAACCTGATCGAAAACCTTTACGTCAGTAATGGCATGAGCGCTGGAAATACCCTGGTCGAAGCGCAGGTGCAATGCCTATCGGAGATTTTCGAGCGTGCAGTCAAGCGTGAAATTCTGGAAGGTGAAATCGCCTTGCCGGATGTGCCTCAGGAAGTGCTGGCAAAATATCCTAGCATTATGGCCGGCATTCAGGTGCTGGAAGAGCAAGGCTTTCCGGTATTGGTAAAGGATGCGTCGCTGGGTGGGACCTATCCTGTGATGTGCGTCACTTTAATGAATCCGCGGACAGGCGGCGTGTTTGCCTCGTTCGGTGCGGACCCAAGCCTAGAGATCGCGCTAGAACGGAGTTTGACGGAATTACTACAGGGGCGCAGTTTAGAAGGCCTGAATGATTTGCCTCAGCCCACTTTTGCAAGTGAAGCAGTGACTGAGCCAAATAACTTTGTTGAACACTTCATTGATTCTAGCGGTATTGTGTCGTGGCGCTTTTTCAGCGCAAAATCGGATTACGATTTTGTTGAGTGGAACTTCTCTAGTCAGGGTGAAAACTCAAATGCAGAGGAAGCTACGACCTTATTTGGCATTCTCGCAACCATGGGCAAAGAAGCTTATGTTGCGGTCTATGACCAACTAGGTGCGACCGCCTGCCGGATCTTGGTGCCGGGCTATTCTGAAGTTTATCCAATAGAAGATCTGATCTGGGATAACACCAACAAGGCGCTGTTGTTCCGCGCTGATATTTTGAACCTGTCTCGTCTGGACGATGCCAGCCTAGAGGCACTGCTTGAGCGTTTAGAGAATAATGAGCTGGATGACTACGGCGACATCGCTACATTGATCGGCATTGAATTTGACGAGAATACGGACTGGGGTCAGCTAACAGTTCTGGAGTTGAAGTTGCTGATTCATCTCGCCTTGCAGCAATTTGATGAAGCGCATGAGCTAGTGGGTGCCTTTCTTCAGTATAACGACAACACTGTCGAACGCGGATTGTTTTATCAGGCCTTGAATGTGGTGCTGGAGGTTATGCTAGACGACGACTTGGAGCTCGACGACTACGAGGTCAACTTCCGTCGGATGTTTGGCAATACTAGGATGGACGCCGTAATGGGCTCAGTGGATGGCAGCGTGCGCTTCTTTGGCTTGACACCAACCAGTATAAAACTGGAAGGGCTCGACAGGCACCACCGCCTAATTGACAGCTACAGAAAATTACATGCGGCTAGGGCCAATATAGCAGCTACGAACAGTTAGGATTTCGAGTCATGAAGTTTTTGCTGAGGCAGTGCTTACACCCAGCACAAATGTATGCTCGATACCAGAGCGACAAATTGTGCTGGCGTGCATTCAGACTGACTGCTGGCTGCCCATATCCGCAGAATCAGCAATAGGAAGAGTTAATTGACTGCTTTGATAAAATTTCGCTATAGCAATTTTATATAAAAATATGAATATATCTTACTGATTATTAAGTAAATTGGTAAACAGCCTAGCAACAGCCTCGGAAAGTTAAAAAACCGCTTTAAAGAGGTTTTCTTTAATGCCCATATTGCTAAATTATTATACGGGTGGAGGTGGGGGTGGAGGTGGGGGTGGAGTTGCTGTGCTAGAATTTTTAGTATTAGCCCACCCACCACTAAGTTGAACGGATTCTTGTAAAAAGTCCTAGCTCAGAACAGCTGCAGAATTGTCAAAGTGGTACCCAATTCCTAAATCCAATCCAAATTTATTTTGCGAAAGTGGGTAAAATGAAATACCTGCCGCAGCAACAGTTTCGTCCCTATGATCTGAGCTTAACGCTTTGATTGTAAACGAAGGGCCTGAGCCTCCAAAAGTATAGCCCACACCAATCATTGCGCCCACATCAGCTTGCGCTTGGAATGATAATGCTGTCATGACTGCTAGCAATATAGATTTTTTTATCATAAGAAATCTCCTATTAATAATTTAAGCGTAACAAAAAGTTAAGCTAAATCACTACTAAGCACATCCGTAGGCATGCCAATCATTACGGATGTGTTAGATAACATGTATTTTTATAATGGCCTTTTATAAACCTAAAAACAATAAGTGCAAATACTTACCAATGTCGACCGTTAGCTATTGGTCGGTAGTGACGTTTCTCAACGGCAGATGTAGGGTAATTATTTTTAATGCCTTCAGCGGCTCTAGGTAAACAATATTTTAGAATTCAAAGTCCATATTTTAAGTGGGGTATGTTTAATCTAAGCGCTTAAATTGGTTTGGGTCAGGCTTGCCAAATACAACAATGATTACCCTATCACAATGTATAGCATTGATCTTTTCTTGCTCCTCTTCCGTTGGCGATTCCTCCTTATAGATAAATATTTGCATAGACTAATCTACTGTATTAGCTTTACTTTCTAATGGCTGCAACCCTAGTTTCAATTGTCGCTATGTTCTACCGCATCAATGAGCTTTTTACTTCCAGAAATATAATCACTTACTCTTTAATAAGCGACAACGAGGAACATACCCTTATTACTCAAATCTGAGTAATCATATTAGTACGACTTAATTCTGTGCAATTTTATAATCAAGATCATCAATATTAGGCAACAAACTCTTCAATCATGAACGAATAATGATTGATTGTTTTCGTAAAATCTTTTGACACATATCCCTGAAAAGTATCTAATTGGGAGGCAATAGAAAGCCTTTAAGGCTTCTTATTTTAGAGCGTATAACAAGGAAAGTTCTATATTGAAAAGTAAAATCGACGACAGCTTAAGCAAACTCAACACGGCGCTCACTAAGGAGCTGTTGCAAGTTCTTATTCCAATTATTTTGTTGATATTAGTAGCAGCAATTGCAGCTTATAAGCTGATTGATGTCGCTCCCCCCAAAAAGATAGTTATGTCATTAAGCAGTCAATCTCCTAACTACAAAGTATATGCATCAATCTATCAAGCCTTATTAAAAAAAGAAGGTATAAATTTAGAAGTAAAAGAAACTAGCGGTGATATAGAAAATATAGCGCTTTTAAAAAACCCATCGTCTGGTGTTAACCTAGCTTTTGTACAAGATGGGGTCACGCGAACCGAAGGTGCAGGGGAGCTTCAATCACTTGGAAGCCTCTATTACGAACCCGTTTGGATTATTTGCCGATGTAACTCAAAGGTTAGCCACCTAGCCAGCTTAAAAGGCAAAAGAGTTGCTATTGGGAAAAAAGGGGAGGGATCAAACCTACTCGCTATTAAGTTATTACATGAAAGCGGCGTAAACCAGTACAACACAACGCTATTAACATTAGGTGGAGAAGGCTCAGTTGATGCTTTACTCAACAAGTCTGTTGATGCAGCTATCTTAGTAGACAGTATCAACTCATCTCTCATAAAGAAAGCTTTGTCCAAAAACGGTATTCGTCTAGTCAATTTAGATGACGCTGAAGCTTACACAAAACACTTTTCCTATTTACATCGTCTAAAACTACCCGAAGGTGCCATAGATATAGAACGCAATATTCCTCCATCAAGTATTAACTTAGTATCCCCAACGGTGACCCTACTAGCCAGCGAAAAACTCCACCCAGCATTGATATATCTCATGATGAAAGTCATTACACAGGTTCATCAAAGCGAAAGTCTTTTAAGTACGAATTACGAATTTCCATCGATTAAAACATCAGAAGTTACACCAAGCACTCAAGCAATTAATTTTTATAAGTCAGGTACCCCGTTTTTAGATAAATACCTACCATTTTGGGCAGCCACGTTATTTAGCAGAATTTTGATTGTCATCCTTCCAATACTAGCCATCCTTATTCCACTAATTAAGCTAATACCAGCGATCTACACTTGGTTTTTGAAATTTAGGCTGTTTAAATATTATGGTGAACTTAGATTTATTGAGGTGCAATTAAAACAAAAGACAGAAAATGAAAATCGTGAGTATTTTTATAGAAAACTGGATGAGATAGAGCAAAAGGTAAGTGAAATGAAGTTACCGATTAGCTTCTCACAACACAGCTACGAACTGCGCGGAAACATTCAATTTGTCAGATCTCAAGTGAGTAAAGAAAAATCTAAAATAACTTAATTAAATTAGCAGACATCATTCCCTACAAACATACTGGAGTGAGCAAATGTCTCCCCTCTAATTCTCGAAATAAAGCATAGAGGATGCATAATAAACTTTTAATAAAAAGTAAATAGAATATATCAAAGATATTCAAATCATGAATATGATTTGATAATGTAAATTTTGACCATCGACTACCCAGTTATTCAAGTAATAAAATTTCACTAACGCAATTTTATTGAAAAATATGGATATATCTTATTAATTAATAATTAAATTGATCAACAGCGTAGTAACACCTAGCACCAATAAATAAGCCCTCTTACGAGGGCTTATTTATGGAAATGGCGTGACTCACGCACTCACTGCACGCATCCTGTCCATTTTCTCTATAACTGCCTGATAGAGATCATGGTCGGAATCAGGGTTATTGCGATCTGGATGGTGGGCACTACGAATCTTTTTCAGTTTGGTCACATCATCTGGTAGGTCATGTACCTTGGTCACTCGGTCACCGTTCTTGACCATCGAGCGCTGAAGCTCAGCCTCGGCACCTTCGCGTGTGTCATATAATTTTTTACTGCCAAGACGCCAACTATCCTGATTTTTGCGTGGGGATAGCTTTTCCTTACCATCAAACCAGATCCATCTACCAGTATCTGGATCTTGTTCAAAATGAATGGTGGTGATGGCGTAGGTATGAATTGGCGGCTCGATTTCCCTGCCGTCTAGCTTAATGATTTTGCCGACAGTACCGACCGCTACAAGGTAATACGCGCCTGCCTCATGCGGGCAGAATGCGCTGCTGTTAGTTGGTTTAGGCTTACTGTCGTTACTTGATGCATTCATTTCAGCCATGCGGCTGAGTGCTCTGCGTTGTGCGTTGGTCAATGTTATTGCTCCTTAATATTAGTTGAATCCCAATGAGATCAGCCCCTAGACTCCTAAAGCAGCTTTGAAGCCCTTATGTCCGCGCGAGAGTCGTTCTTGATATCATCATCGCTGGCGATCAGAGACTGTTCTTTTGGGTCAGCAGTTTAGTAACACCTGTTTACTGATGGTATTGTCTGCTGTGTGTTCGCACTGCGTCCAACATGGCGGCCGCATTCTCTGGTGGGGTTAACTGTGTAATACCGTGACCTAAGTTGAATACATGGCCATGACCATGACCATAGCTTTGTAATACTTTAATCACTTCTTTTTCAATGGCTTCTGGTGTCGAGAGCAATATGGCTGGATCTAGGTTACCTTGTAAGGCCACCTGCGCGCCCACACGCTGTCTTGCACTGCCAATATCAACAGTCCAATCTAAACCAAGTGCATCAGCGCCAATCGCGGCCTGAGCTTCTAGCCATAAGCCACCGCCTTTGGTAAACACTACGCTCGGCACTACTCGCCCATCACTCGTTTTAGTTAAACCGTCAACGATTTTCTGCATATAATTGAGCGAAAACTCCTTGTACGCATCATGAGACAGTGCACCGCCCCATGAGTCAAAAATCATCACCGCTTGTGCGCCAGCAGCAATTTGTGCATTCAGATATTGAATCACAGTTTGTGCTGTGGTATCCAAGATATGGTGTAGTAAATCTGGACGAGCATAGGCCATTTTCTTGATTGTTAAAAAGTCAGTCTTGCCTTTGCCTTCAACCATATAGGTTGCTAATGTCCATGGGCTCCCTGTAAAGCCAATCAAAGGTAAGCGGCCATTTAGAGTTTTACGAATCTGGCTAACTGCATCAAACACATATTGTAGTTTGCTCATGTCTGGCACTGTGAGCTTTTTAATATCCGCTTCTAGTTGAAGCGTACGCTCAAATTTCGGACCTTCACCTTCTTCGAAATATAAACCCAAACCCATGGCATCTGGCACAGTCAGAATATCAGAAAACAGGATTGCAGCATCCAGAAGTGGATAGCGATCTAACGGTTGCATGGTCACTTCGGTAGCAAAATCAGCGCTCTTACACAACTGTAAAAAACTACCTGCATTTTTTCGGCTTTGCCTATATTCAGGTAAGTATCGACCGGCTTGACGCATCATCCATACAGGCGTGTAATCAGTCGGTTGGCGCATCAAAGCTTTTAGGAAAGTGTCGTTTTGTAATGGATTCATATTTATTACCTAATAAAAAAAGGATGCATCTGCACTTGCATCCTTAGTTTTTAAATGTGGAAACTGGCGTGTAAGAGAAACTAGCGTGGAAGTATCGATGTACCCATTAAAAATTCGTCAACGGCACGTGCTGCTTGGCGGCCTTCGCGAATCGCCCATACCACTAATGACTGTCCGCGTCGGATATCACCAGCGGCAAATACCTTGGCTGATGAAGTCGCATAGTTTTCAGTATTAGCTTTTGCATTACCGCGTTGGTCTTTCTCTACGCCAAAGGCTTCAAGTAGCTTTTGCACTGGTGACACAAAGCCCATCGCGAGCAATACCAAATCTGCTTTAATCACAAATTCCGTGCCTGGCACTTCCTGCATCTTCCCATCTTTCCACTCAACTTTCGTGCCTTTTAACGCCACTAACTTGCCATTTTCACCGATAAATTCTTTGGTAGTAATAGACCAGTCACGGTTTGCACCCTCTTCATGTGAGCTTGAAGTACGCATTTTAAGTGGCCAGTTTGGCCATACCATCTCTTTGTTTTCTTTTTCTGGTGGCCGTGGCATTAATTCAAACTGCGAAATGGTTGCAGCGCCATGGCGGTTTGACGTACCGACGCAATCAGAACCAGTATCACCGCCACCTATCACTACTACATTTTTATTCGTAGCCAATACTTGATTCGGCACTGTATCACCTGCCACCACTTTGTTTTGTGGGCTTAAAAAGTCCATAGCAAACATGACGCCATCAAGCTCACGGCCTGGTACTGGCAAATCACGTGGATATTCTGCACCGCCGGCTAAGACTACAGCATCAAATTCAGCCACTAAGTCATCAGCCTTAATATTCTCGCCCACATATTGATTGACTCGGAACTCAACACCTTCAGCCGTCATTTGCACAACACGTTTATCAATATGTGATTTTTCCATTTTAAAGTCTGGAATGCCGTAACGTAGCAAGCCGCCGATACGGTCATTCTTTTCTAATACCACTACAGTGTGTCCTACGCGCGCTAACTGCTGCGCGGTAGCCAAGCCAGCCGGTCCAGAGCCGACCACAGCCACTTTTTTACCTGTTTTGTGCGTAGGGATTTGTGGTTTGACCCAGTCATTTTCCCATGCTTTATCAATAATCGCGTGCTCAATAGACTTAATGCCTACTGCATCGTCATTAATGTTTAATGTACAAGCCGCTTCACAAGGTGCTGGACAAATACGTCCTGTAAATTCAGGGAAATTATTGGTTGAGTGTAAGACGTCAATCGCGGCACGCCAATCTTGGTTGTACACCAAGTCATTCCAATCAGGAATAATATTATTGACCGGACAACCAGAAGTACAAAATGGAATGCCACAATCCATGCAACGTGCACCTTGCTGCTTGGCTTGATCATCACTTAAATGCAATACAAACTCTTTGTAGTTTTTAACGCGATTTTGTACTGGCAAATTGGCCTCAGCCAAGCGTTCGTATTCTAAAAATCCAGTTGCTTTTCCCATTATGCGGCTACCAATACTTTATCTTCAGCAAGTTCAATTAAAGCGCGCTTATATTCGTTAGGCATCACCTTAACGAACTTAGCGCGCATATTATCCCAGTCCGCCAGCAATGCCTTAGCACGCTCGCTGTTGGTATATTTAACGTGATTGTTGATCAGCGCTAATAAGGTTACTTCATCGGGCTGATTGAGATGCTGCACAACTTCTTTTGCTGCCTTAGCTTCATGCTCAACCTTTTCCAATGAAACCATGCCCATATTGCAGCGCTTTGCAAATAAGCCGTCTTCATCATAAACATAAGCTACACCACCGCTCATCCCAGCAGCAAAGTTTTGTCCAGTTGACCCCAATACCACTACGGTACCACCAGTCATATATTCACAACCATGATTGCCCACACCTTCAACAACGGCCGAGGCGCCAGAATTGCGCACACAAAAACGCTCGCCTGCCACGCCGCTGAAATAGCTCTCGCCATTGGTTGCACCGTACATCACTGTATTGCCAACAATAATGTTTTCATGCGATTTCCCGCGGAAATTACTTGGCGGTTTAATCACAATACGTCCACCACATAAACCTTTACCCACATAATCATTACCTTCACCAACCAGCGTAAAGCTAATACCTTGGGCTAAAAATGCCGCAAAACTTTGACCTGAAGTGCCGGTGAAATTAATGCTAATGCTATCGCTTGGTAAGCCTGCACCGCCAAAACGCGTAGCGACTTGATTAGACAGCATGGTACCTACGGTACGATTGGTATTAGAAATTGGCAGATTCAGCACTACTTTTTGACCTTGCTCTAAGGCTGGTTTAGCCAAATCGATTAACTTATTATCTAGCGCATTTGCCAAACCATGATCTTGCACATCATTATGTTTACGTGAAACGTTGGCTGGCATGTCTGGTAGATGGAAAACCTTAGAAAAATCTAAACCACTAATTTTCCAGTGATCAATGCCCGCCTGCATATCAAGCAAATCTGCACGGCCAATCAAATCGTCAAACTTGGCGACACCGATAGAAGCCATCAATTCACGGACTTCTTCAGCGACAAAGAAGAAGTAATTCACCACATGCTCTGGCTGACCTGTAAAGCGCTTACGTAGTTCAGGATCTTGTGTAGCAACACCAACAGGGCAAGTATTAAGATGACATTTACGCATCATAATGCAGCCTTCTACCACTAGCGGCGCAGTCGCAAAACCAAACTCGTCCGCGCCCAATAAAGCACCCACTACCACATCGCGGCCGGTTTTAATTTGGCCATCGACTTGCACTACCACACGGCCGCGCAACTGGTTGAGTACCAATGTTTGCTGAGTCTCAGACAAACCAAGTTCCCATGGCGTACCTGCATGCTTCACTGAAGAGATTGGCGATGCGCCAGTACCGCCATCGTGACCTGCGATCACAATATGGTCAGACTTAGCTTTTGCCACACCTGCAGCGACAGTACCCACGCCAGTTTCAGAAACTAATTTCACTGAAATAGATGCTTTAGGATTGGCATTTTTCAAATCATGAATCAGTTGCGCCAAATCTTCAATAGAGTAAATGTCATGATGTGGCGGTGGTGAAATTAAACCCACGCCTGGTACTGAAAAACGTAATTTGGCAATATATTCACTAACTTTATGGCCTGGTAATTGACCACCTTCTCCAGGCTTAGCACCCTGCGCCATTTTTATCTGGATTTGATCTGCAGATGCTAGGTATTCAGCAGTAACGCCAAAACGACCTGATGCCACTTGCTTGATTTTTGAGCGCATTGAGTCGCCGGCCATTAGTGGGATGTCTTTGACAATCACATTCTCGCCAATCACCTTAGCCATACTGCTGTCAGTGCTGACTGCAATAAAGCGTTTAGGGTCTTCGCCGCCTTCGCCAGTATTGGACTTACCACCAATACGGTTCATGGCAATAGCCAGAGTGGCATGAGCTTCAGTAGAAATTGAACCTAAAGACATGGCACCAGTGGCAAAGCGTTTAACGATTTCTTTTGCTGACTCTACTGACTCCAGAGGAATGGCTTTGCTTGCCGATTTAATTTCAAACAGACCACGCAGTGTCATATGGCGGCGTGATTGATCGTTAATCAGCTTGGCATATTCTTTATAAGTATCGTATTGATTAGTACGCGTCGCATGTTGCAGTTTCGCAATCGAGTCCGGCGTCCACATATGCTCTTCTCCACGAATACGAAATGCGTACTCACCACCAGCTTCTAAGCTATTCGCCAACACTGGATCTTCGCCGAAAGCCGCGCTATGCATACGCACTGATTCTTCAGCCACTTGATCCAATCCGATACCTTCAATGTTGGTAGCAGTGCCGGTAAAGTATTTTTCTACAAATGCAGAATTCAAGCCTATGGCTTCAAAAATATGCGCACCGCAATAAGATTGGTAGGTAGAAATACCCATTTTAGACATGACTTTATATAAGCCTTTGCCGATCGCTTTTACAAACTTCTTCGCAGCTTCCGCATTGTCTTTAGTACCAAGGTGATTGATGGTCTCGAATGCTAACCAAGGACAAACCGCCTCAGCGCCATAACCTGCTAATAATGCAAAATGGTGGACTTCACGTGCAGAACCAGTATCAATCACTAAACCGGTGCTGGTGCGCAGACCAGTTTTTACCAAATGCTGATGTATAGCAGAACAGGCTAGTAAGGCTGGAATCGCTAAGCGTGACTCACTGACATTGCGATCAGACAAAATGATAATATTAAAGCCATCTTGCACCGCTTTTTGCGCAGCACTAGCAATGCTAGCTACCGCCGCGGCCATGCCTGCCTTGCCTAAATTGGCACTATAAGTGATATCTAACACTAAGGATTGATATTGATTTTGAGTCAGGAGAGCAATTGATTTTAATTGCTCTAACTCATCCAACGTTAATACAGGTTGACTAGCCTCTAAGCGCAATGCTGGCTTGGTTTCATCTACACCTAATAAATTGGGTTTAGGTCCAATAAAAGTCACCAACGACATCACCAACTCTTCACGAATCGGATCTATTGGCGGGTTGGTGACTTGCGCAAATAGCTGTTTGAAATAGTTGTATATCAACTTAGGTTTAATGGACAACACAGGCAATGCAGCGTCATTACCCATAGAGCCTGAAGCTTCTTCGCCGTTTTGGACCATAGGCAACATAACAAATTTAATATCTTCTTGCGTATAGCCAAACACTTGCTGCATATCAAGCAGATTAATCTGTGGCAAGCTAGCGGTGATTTCAAGCGCACCGCCGACTTTAGGCATATCACTTAAAAAATAACGACTTTTTTCTATCCATTGCTGGTAAGGCTTAGCTGTTGCCAATGCTTTTTTAACTTCAGCATCATCAATAATGCGGCCTTGCTCCATATCAATGAGTAGCATTTTCCCTGGCTCTAAACGCCATTTTTTTACAATTTTTTCTTGCGGGAAAGTGAGTACGCCCATTTCTGATGCCATCATCACTAAATCGTCATCGGTCACTAAATATCGCGCTGGACGTAACCCATTACGATCTAAGGTTGCACCAATCATACGGCCATCTGTAAACGCCACTGCGGCTGGGCCATCCCATGGCTCCATCAATGCAGCATGATATTCGTAGAAAGCGCGACGCTCTTCATCCATTAACGGATTACCTGACCAAGCTTCAGGAATAAGCATCATCATCGCGTGTGGCAAGCTATAACCACCAGCCACTAGCAACTCTAAACAATTATCAAAGCAGGCTGAGTCTGACTGCCCATCCACAATTAATGGCCATAGTTTTTCTAAATCTTCGCCTAACAATGCTGAGCGCATGGTTTCATGACGTGCGGCCATCCAGTTGACATTACCTTGTACGGTATTGATTTCACCATTATGCGCAATCATGCGGAATGGGTGTGCCAAATCCCAAGCAGGGAAGGTGTTAGTTGAAAAGCGCTGATGCACTAGTGCGAGTGCTGAGACTACTGTCGCATCATTTAAATCTTGGTAATAAATACCCACTTCATTTGCTAGCAACATCCCTTTGTAAACGATGGTACGTGACGACAATGACGGGATATAAAAGGCAGCATTATCTTGCAAATTAAGCGCGGCTACTGCGTGCTCTACGCGCTTACGAATCACAAATAGTTTACGCTCAAAAGCATCCTGATCAGCGACAGTGCTTGAGATCAATACTTGACGCATATTTGGTTCTACATCACGTGCAGCTTGGGCAATATTGCTGTTATCAACCGGCACTTGGCGCCAGCCTAATAAAACTTGCTGCTCTTCTTGAATAATTTTGCCAATTAAAGCCTCAACCTGCGTACGGTTTGTATCTGCCTGTGGCAAAAACACATTACCCACGGCGTATTGCCCAACGGCAGGCAATTGAATATCTAGTTTAGCCGCTTCTTTGCGCATAAATGCGTCTGGCATTTGCATCAACAGTCCAGCACCATCCCCTAGTTTTGGGTCGTAACCGGTAGCACCACGATGGGTTAAATTGGTGAGTAACTGCAAACCTTTTTGCACAATATCATGGCTCTTTTTACCCTTGATATGCGCAACAAAGCCCACACCACAAGCATCATGCTCGTTGGAGGGGTTGTATAAACCTTGCTTATCGGGCTTGCTAGGGTTCGAAAGGGCCGAATTCGCAAGCGCTGAATTTAAGATGCCGGAGTGATTTGACGCTGAATTTTCAAGCGCGGCTTGAATCTTGGTCTGCGCAATTGGGTTACTTAACTCTGATGCCATATTATCTGATCACAAAACATTTAGCTGAACCGGCGATTTTACCGTCAAATGCCTATGTGTTCAATAAGATAGAGCCTAAAGATTAAGTTTATTTTAAGCAGCACACTCGTCAGCCATCAACCAAGCATGAGCCAGCGGAGCACATTGAGACTCACAACCTAAGTTAGAGCTACCAGTTGAAATGCTTTTTTAGCCGCCGCGATGGTGTAGGCAATGTCTTCATCACTATGTGCAGCAGAAACAAATCCAGCTTCAAACGCTGACGGGCCAAGGTAAATGCCGCTATCGAGCATGCTATGAAAGAACTTATTAAAGTGCTCTTTATTCGACTGCATAATTTCATTAAAGCTGGTTGGGCAGTGCTCGCAGAAATAAAGCCCAAACATGCCACCCACATTTTGCGCATTAAACACTACGCCCACTTCTTTCGCCACCGCAATCAAGCCATCAACCAATTTTTTGGTTTGCGCCGCTAGCTTCAAATGAAAGTCTGGCGCTTGAATTAACGCCAAGGTTTGTAAACCGGCAGTCACCGCAACTGGGTTGCCAGATAAAGTGCCAGCCTGATATACCGCACCTAGAGGCGCTAAACAACTCATAATATCTTTACGTCCACCAAAAGCACCCACGGGCAATCCACCGCCGATGACTTTACCCAAAGTCGTCATATCCGGCTTGATGTTGTACAGCGCTTGCGCACCGCCAAGATGCACACGAAAGCCAGTCATGACTTCGTCAAAAATCAACACTGCGCCATGTTTAGAACATAACTCACGCAATGCATGCAAAAACTCCATATGCGGCACGATTAAATTCATATTCCCCACCACTGGCTCAATAATCACGCATGCAAGCTCGTCACCGACTTGCGCAAATAGATCCCGCAAGGCCTGTGTATTGTTGTATTCCAGGGTTAATGTATGCGCTGCCACCTCTGCCGGCACCCCGGCTGAGCTTGGCTCACCAAAGGTAAGCAAACCCGAACCCGCTTTAACCAATAGTGCATCCGCATGGCCGTGATAACAACCTTCAAATTTCAGAATTTTGCTACGTCCAGTAAATCCTCGTGCCACACGAATAGCGCTCATGGTCGCCTCGGTACCACTGCTAACCAAGCGCACTTGCTCCATACTCGGCACTAGCTTATTAATCAGTTGCGCCATCTCCAGTTCTAGGCCTGTAGGGGCACCAAATGACAAGCTATTTTCTGCCACGTCTTGCACTGCTTTAATCACTAGTGGATGCGCGTGTCCTAAGATCATCGGCCCCCAAGAATTGATGTAGTCAATGTATTGCTTGCCATCAACATCCCAAAGCTTAGAGCCCAGGCCTTTTTTAAAAAATATCGGCGTACCGCCTACGCTACGAAACGCGCGTACCGGCGAATTAACACCGCCAGGAATAAGTTGTTGAGATTTTTCGAACAGGCTTTGATTAAGTGAGGTCATGATATATACAGTTGTGAAAATTGTTGGGTGGTTGATTCTACGTTATCTACACTGAAAATTGCGTTAATCATAGCCAGTGCATTGGCGCCGGCTTCAATAACCAAAGGCGCATTTTTTAGTGTAATGCCGCCAATCGCTACGCTAGGAATACTGAGCATTTTTGCTTGTTTAAATAAGTCTAGACTAGCTATTGGTGCATGCGGCTTGGTACTTGAAGCGAAGCAGGCTCCAAATGCTACATAATCTGCGCCTGCTTGCTGCGCACTTTGCGCCAGCTCAAAACGGTTATAGCAAGATGCACCTAAAATTTTATTAGCTCCTAACCTCGCACGCGCTAAGGCTAGGTTGCCATCATCTGCCCCCAAATGCACGCCATCTGCGTCTAGAGTCAAACAAAGTTTAATCGAATCATTAATAATCAGTGGTACCTGATGTTGCCGGCAGATAGGAAGCAACGCTCGCGCTTGCTTTACCTGCAAGGCATGGTTTGCCAGCTTGTTCCGATACTGTACGAGGCTTGCGCCACCCGCAATAGCTGCGCTCACTAACTTGCACAGCAATTCGGTATCTACGATATCTGGGGTGACTGCATACACACCTCTAATCATAAGTGCATTTCAACTAGTGCGCTTTAGCGGCAGTATCGCCGCCGTTCACTACCGAGTCTTCTTCATCGCGCGCCCAAAACATACGATCAGGAATAAATTGACCCATGCCAGGCCTAAAACCATTTTTCAGAGTTTGCCAAGTATATTCCTGCGCTTCCAAAATAGCCTCTTCAATCGTGAGGCCATGGGCCATACAGGCAGCAATTGCGCTAGTGAGCGTACAACCCGAGCCATGATAGCTACCGATTAAGCGCTCCCATTTATAAGCCTTAATTAATTTATTATCCCCATAAAGGGTATTCGTCACGTCCGTTGTGCGCTCGTGGGTGCCGGTAATTAGCACATACTCACTCCCCATTGACAGCAATCGCGCCGCACATTCATCTAGCGAGGTTAGTGCTACTTCATCGTTATCATCAGGAAAAGCAAAGCGTCGCGCTTCTAAGCTGTTAGGGGTAATCAAAGTAGCCTGCGGAAACAAAAGCTCTACCATGGCGTCCATCATGTCATCGTTACTTAGATCGTCACCACGTCCTGACATTAAAATTGGATCAATCAGTAAAGGCACATCCGGATAATCCGCCATAATTTCTGCGATGACTGCAATATTTTCTACCGACCCGAGCAGCCCCAGTTTAAATGCTGAGACTTGCACATCTTCCAAAATGGCGCGCGCTTGATCGTTCACCCAATCTGAATCCATCGCTAACACGCTATCCACACCACGCGTATCTTGCACGGTAATCGCGGTCACTACAGACAGTGGATGACAGCCTATGCTTGCAAAGGTCAGGATATCTGCCTGCAAACCTGCCCCGCCACTTGGGTCAGTGCCCGCAAAAGTCATGACTGAAGGAGGTGATTGATTATCCATTTTTCTACCGTTAATTATGATTGCATCAACTGGAGCGGGTGACGGGAATCGAACCCGCGTATCGAGCTTGGGAAGCTAGCGTTCTACCATTGAACTACACCCGCCGCGTATGTGTTAATTATACCTCAATCATTTTGGCTTAATGGTTGACGCTAGCAAAGAAGTTGCACCCTTTTTTGCACGCTTACGTCCTATTAGCTTCATTGAAAGTCGGCGATATCTTCAGGATGACATTGCTATTTTGGTCAAACATAAGTGCAAGCACTTACTACAGTCCCATGACATACCGACTGTTTTATAATATTTCTTAAATCCAAACAGTATTGTATCTTTAGTGAGATTTGCTTGTGGCTAACAAGAAAACATCTAACCCATTCACGACTAACAAGATTGCTGACGGAGCGCAAGAAACTAAGTTTCACATGCCAGTCGCAGGCGCTTCTGTAAATGGGGCAGCCATATTGCTAGATCGTCGTAATCAACAAGCTGATAGATGTAAGCCGCCGTTCGGTCGCCGTAAAGTAGGGATAGAGGAAGAGCTGGCAAAAAATCTTACTCAAACGTCAATCATCCCGTTGATGGCTAATACATCCTTAGAAGCTATGTTGCATGAATTACAATTAAGTTATTTAGCGTTAGTAATACAAAATGAAGAGCTACAACATTCTTATCAGTCCATAAAAGAATCACGTAAACGCTTACTCAAGCAAGTTGAAAAAGCAACGCTTGAGCTTGATCAGAGCAAAGCCGAATCTTCTGAGGCTAATACCGCACTCAAAGTGATCCTTAAAATGCGTGAAAAGGAAAGCTTAGACGCAAAAAATTTACTTATACTTGAACTAAAACAAGAGGTTATGCCGTTTTTACAAAGACTAAAAAACAGTAGCCGTGACCCCAAACATATACGCTTACTCAGTACACTAGAAGCCAACTTGCAGCGTTTGATTTCATCGTATGGTTACACAACCAGCCTAAGTTCGGCCTATAAAAATTTGACGCCAAAAGAAGTTCTAGTGGCATCCATGGTGAGAGAGGGCGCGTCAACCAAGGCCATAGCTGCAACCTTATCTCTGTCGCCCGAAACCATCAGCATACACCGCAAAAATATACGGAAAAAACTCGGCCTAGAAAGTAAGGCGAATAATCTACGTAGCTATTTAGTGACCATAGAAAAGTAGCTAGCCAATGCTATTTGTTAGGTGTCACTTGCGTTTGTAGGGTATGCCGTCTCTGCTTTTGGGCTAGCGCTTAAACCCATCGTCACGTTATCTGCATAAGTAAATTTTCAATACAACGGCACGCTCAACGCCATAGATTTTCAAGCGGTGAGGATGCTCTCAAATTAGCGCAAGGCTCGGCAGAAGTTAAGGATAATAAAGAGGGTACGACTTCTTAACAGGAGGCCTTAGAAATCTAAAGGATTAACGTCCATAGACCATCTGACCTTAGATGCAATACTTGTACCCCTTAATTGCATCACCAAATTTCTCAGTAATTTCTGTAACGCTGGCCGATGCGAAGCTTGTATCAGCATATGGCCGCGCTCCATGCCCTTTAGGCGTTCCATTTGTGGGCGCACAGGGTCATACACCAGAACATCCTGACTTAGGTTTCGCGCCAAACTAAACGCATGCTGTAAAAACTGATTCGCCAAAGCATAGTCGTTTGCCTCTGCTCGCAGTAACGCGGTAAACACATAGGGTGGGAACTGCACTTGCTCACGCTCTTGCAACATGGCATTGGCATAAGCCACATAATCTTGGCTGCGCAAAGCGTTGAATAGCACGTGCTCAGGAAACTGGGTTTGAATAATGACTTGGCCAGCTTTGTCGGCGCGACCAGCGCGACCAGCCACTTGCATCAGTTGCGCAAATAATCGCTCGCTGGCACGAAAATCTGGGCTATGTAGCGCGCTATCGGTATCAATCACGCCAACCAAGGTTAAGTTTGGAAAGTCATGGCCTTTGGCTAGCATTTGCGTACCAACCAAAATATCAATTTCCTGTGCATGTACTCGCTCTAGAATTTCTACCAACGAATTTTTACGGCTTGTGCTATCACGATCCACTCTAGCAATCCGTGCGCTAGGAAATAATTGGGCCAGCGTTTGCTCTAGCCGCTGCGTGCCTTGTCCTGTCGGATGCAAATCAGCATTGCCACAGCTAGGACATTGGTTGGGAATTCTTTGTTCATGTCCACAATGATGGCAGCGAAGTTTCTTTTGCCCCAAATGCACCACTAGTTTACTGCTGCAGCGCATGCAAGGGGCAATCCAATGACAAGCAGAACACAGTAAAACTGGCGAATAACCACGCCGATTAATAAACAACAAACTTTGCTCTTTACGCTCCAAGCGTAAACGCAAGGCTTGGATTAACTGAGGCGTCAACCCTTGCTGTAAATGGACTTTAGTGGTGTCTATACATGTAATCTCTGGCAGCTGTGCCGCAGTTACCGCGCGCTGATTCAAACTCAGTAAATTGTACTTGTTTGGCTGGCTGGTGCTTACCGTTGCATTGTGCCAACTTTCCAATGCCGGCGTGGCCGAACCTAACACCACTGGAATGTTTAGTCGCTTCGCACGCACCAACGCAACGTCGCGCGCATGGTAGCGCATGCTATCTTGCTGCTTATAAGAACTATCATGCTCTTCATCAACAATAATCAGCTTGAGGTTGGGCAGGGGGGTGAAAATTGAAAGGCGAGTGCCGATAATTATTTTTGCCGCGCCCGACTGCGCTAACTGCCAGTGATGTAAGCGCTCACCCTCGCTCAAATTACTATGCAGACTTACCAAAGAATAATTCGCCAAACGACTTCTAAAGCGCGCTTCTAACTGTGGCGTTAAATTGATTTCTGGCACTAATACAAGCACCTGTGCATCTGGTTGCTGCAACGCATGTTGCATGAGCCGGATATATACTTCGGTTTTCCCACTGCCAGTAATGCCATGCAATAGCCACGCACCAAAGCCCTGTGGTGCCTGCACAATACTGTCCACTGCCAACGCTTGCTCAACATTTAGATCGGGCGCAGATGTCACCTGGAGTTCGGGCATGCGTATGGCGGCTTGCACTTGATGGCTACTTGCCCAAGAAAGATCCACAAGCTGTTTAGCCACTTTGCGAGCACCACTAGAGATGGCATCTAACTCAATTTCAGTTAGTTGTGCGCTAGTTTTTAGTGCCTCAAGTACGCGGCGCAATAACAACTGGCGCTTGGGAATTTCCGCAATATCGACGTTTAAGCCTAGCGTCGTAAGCTGGTAGGCGTATTGCTTACGCGATACCGCTGGCGCAATTTGCCGTAACCGAGCTGGCAATGCCGATAACAGCGCCTGGCCAAATGGATACTGATAATAGTCGGCACTAAATTTAAGTAAACTTATAACTTCATGATCTAACGGTCGTTCGTCGGCAAACACGTGGCTGACGGGTTTTAATTTTTCTATTGGAAATTCGCTAGTATCTGCCAACGCTATCACGATACCGATTTGACTGCGCCGACCGAATGGCACAAGAACGCGCTGCCCAACCTGCACGGCATGACCGCCACTTAAATAATCGAATAATCGATCTAAGGGCACATCTAAGGCGATTTTAAGTATGGATTTTGGCAAGGTGGTTTTTGGAATTAAATTAAAGGCTAATGCTTGATTTCAAGTGATTAAAGAAAAAGTTACGGCAGTAGGTTAAAATGCTGCTTTACACTTAAATGATATAAATTAGCTTTGAAAGCACATCTTACCCAATTACTTGCTACTGCAGCAAAAAGTATTGCTCCCGACCTCAACGCTGACAGCATTTTGCTAGATCGCCCTAAATCGGCCGAGCATGGGGATTTTTCTACCAATTTGGCTATGATTTTAGCAAAATCACTTAAGCAAAATCCTCGCGCCATTGCCACGCAAATTATCGCAGCGCTTCCAACTAACGACTATATTACGAAAACAGAAATTGCCGGCGCTGGATTTATAAATTTCTTTCTAAGTGCGCAATCTAGGCAAATGGTGGTGCACGATATTTTTACTGCCGGCACACGATATGGCCACAATACTCAGGGTCATGATGCGCAGGGTAAGCCTCAAAAAGTACAAGTGGAATTTGTGTCTGCTAATCCAACTGGCCCCCTTCACGTCGGCCATGGTCGAGGCGCGGCAGTAGGGGATTGCTTAGCACGATTGCTTGATGCCAGTGGCTGGGATGTGACGCGTGAGTTTTATTACAACGATGCCGGCGCACAAATTGATAATCTAACAATATCGGTATTAGCGCGCTGCAAGGGCATTTCAACTGAACATGAAAGCTTTCCAGAAAATGGCTACCGTGGCGAATATATTAATGACATTGCCGCAGCTTATTTAACCAAACATACTGTTATTGCTGATGATATTGAGGTCACGGCAAGTGGCGATATTAACAATATTGAATCTATCCGTAGCTTTGCTGTTGCATATTTACGCCACGAGCAAGATTTGGATTTAAAAGCGTTTCAAATTGAGTTCGATGTATTCTCCTTAGAAAGCGCTTTATATTCAGAAGGTAAGGTTGAGAAAACCGTAAATGCCTTAGTTGCTAGTGGCCATACTTACGAGCTTGACGATGCGCTATGGCTCAAAACCACTGACTTTGGCGATGATAAAGACCGCGTAATGCGAAAGACTGATGGTGGCTACACCTATTTTGTCCCTGACGTGGCTTACCACGCCGAAAAATGGAATCGTGGCTTTGTGCGCGTGATTAATGAGCAGGGCGCCGACCACCACAGCACCATTACTCGCGTTCGTGCTGGACTGCAAGCATTGGATGTTGGAATCCCAGCTGGCTGGCCCGATTATGTGTTACATCAAATGGTGACCGTGATGCGTGGCGGCGAAGAAGTGAAACTGTCAAAACGTGCAGGAAGTTATGTCACCTTACGTGATTTGATTGAAGAAGTAGGTGTCGATGCTACTCGTTATTTCCTAGCGGCACGCCGAGCAGATTCACAGCTAGTATTTGATATAGATCTAGCTCGCACACAAACCAACGACAATCCTGTGTTTTATATACAGTATGCACATGCACGGATATGTAGCGTGCTGAGCCAATGGGCCGCGCTAGGGAATGGCACACCAGTGTCGCTAGTTAGTGCCGACTTAAGGCCGCTCACCAACGCACATGAAGTGGCCCTAATGCAGCGCTTGAGCGAATATCCTGAAACTGTGGAAAATGCAGCGACCGAGCTAGCACCGCATGTGATTGCCAATTATTTAAAAGAATTAGCCAGCGATTTGCACAGCTATTACAATGAATATAAGTTCTTAATTGATGATGAAGCAGTTAAAATAGCACGCTTAAGCTTAATTAGCGCCACCCAGCAAGTGCTTAAAAATGGGTTAGATTTACTTGGTGTTGTCGCCAAAGAAAGAATGTAAGGACTAATAACGATGAGTATTGACTACAAACCACATGCCGACCGCAGCAAATCAACAAAGGCTGGCAACCCCTTAATTACAGGGTTGCTTATTGGGTTTTTACTGGGTGTGGCTGCATCACTTTCGGTAGTGATGTTTATTAAAGGTGGTGAAAGTCCATTTACGCATCAGTCCACAACAGAAAAATCTGTGGCAGATAAAATCGTAGATCAAAAAGATGTGAAGGCAGATTTAGCTAGTGCTAAGCCTGCAGATGGCGTAAGTGGCAATACTGAAGAAAAAACACGCTTTGATTTTTATAATATATTGCCTGGTAGCGAGAGTAAAGTTTCGCCAGAAGAAGAAAATCGACTTAAAGAAAGTGCGCAGCAACCCGTAATACAACAAAGCTACTTTTTACAGGTGGGTGCTTTTCAAACTGGTGAAGAGGCTGACAATATGAAGGCGAAGTTAGCCTTACAAGGTTTTGAAGCTTTGGTGCAAACCGCAACTATTCCAGACAAAGGTGTTTGGCACCGCGTGCGAGTGGGTCCATTAAAAGACTTAGAGCAAATTAACAAAACCAAGAAAGATTTGCTAGCCAACGGTTTTAAGGCTGACTTAATTAAAGTGAATAACGAAAACCAATAATTGGTATCGATTAGTCCTCAGAATTAATAGTAGTACATTAGCAAAAAATTGAATGTATTCTTATCAACCCAATTAAAAAACCCTTTATAAGGAAAGTAAAATGAAGAAGTTATTAATCGCCTTAATGTTATTGGCCTCATTTAATGTGTTGGCAGCGGATCCTCAGGCCGGCACCGAGTTTGATAGAACTGCACAAACTATTCCAACTGACACCCCAAATAAAATAGAGGTCATTGAGCTGTTTTGGTACGGTTGTATCCATTGCTACCAAATGGATCCTATCCTTGCGGCATGGGTAAAAAAATTACCTGCTGACGTGGTCTTCAAACGTGTTCCTGGACTTCCGCGTGCTGACTGGGCACCAATGGCAAAAGCTTATTACGCCATGGAAGATTTAAAGTTAACCGAAAAATTACACACCCCATTATTTGATGCGATTCATAAACAAAAAGTGTTAAATCCTACTGATGAAGTGGCAACCATAGATTGGATCACCAAGCAAAGTGGTTTGGATAGAAAAAAAGTGGAAGAAGCTTTTAAATCATTCTCTATGAACAACAAGCTTAATCGTGCTGCACAATTTTTCCGCGCTTCAGGCGCAACTGGCGTGCCAGGAATTATTATTGATGGCCAATATATTACATCTAGCACCATGGCGGGAAGTAATGAGCAAGCGTTAAAGGTAGCCGATTACCTAATTGCAAATGTACGTGCAGCTAAGGCTGGTAAAAAATAGTTAGAAATCAGCCTAATCATTAATTAAAACCCGTTGTTACCATGCCGGTGATAACGGGTTTTTTTATGCCTATATTGCTGGCATATTGAAATCGCTTAAGAAGAGGATTGCATGATGAAGGTTTTTATTACAGGCGCTTCCAGTGGCATAGGCGCAGCATTAGCCACCGAGTATGCAAAACGCCACCCTGGCGCTGGAACCTTTATTGGACTAGCTTCTAGGCGTAGTGAGTGCTTACACGAGCTGCGGACTATCTTGGAAAAAAACTACCAAATCAAATGCGCAGTCTATTCATTAGATGTGCGCGATAGTGTTGCACTCAACAATGCTGCGGCTGACTTTATACAGCAATTTGGTTCGCCCGACGTGGTGATTGCCAGCGCTGGTGTGAGCCGCGGAACCCTGACTGAATTTGCCGAAGACCATGCCGCATTCCAAGCTGTAATCGATATTAATCTACTTGGCATGGTGCACACTTTTCAGCCATTTATCAGTGCAATGCGCCAAAATCCAAACCAAAAATTACGCGGCCAGCTAGTGGGTATTGCCAGCGTTGCCGGCATTCGCGGCTTGCCTGGCGCTGGCGCTTATAGCGCCAGCAAGGCTGCCGTCATTGCCTATTTAGAAAGTTTGCGCGTAGAAATGGCTGCATCTAAAATTGCTGTCACCACCATCGCGCCCGGTTATATCCGCACACCGATGACCGATGTGAACCAATATAAAATGCCATTTCTATTGGATGCTGATGTTGCGGCGGCAAAGTTTGTCAACGCCATAGAACATAAACGCCGCTTTGTAGTAATCCCTTGGCAGATGGGTTGGATAGCAAGACTAATGTGGTTTATCCCACCCGTGCTTTGGGATTTTGTCATGAAAAAAGCGCCTTATAAAAAGCGCCTTTATTGGGATTGGTTATAGAAACATACAGCCACAGCCTAACTTGTGGCTATAGGTTTTTGTTAACGACTAATTGGTTTGTAACGTAGTCGTTTTGGTTTGGCGCCTTCTTCACCCAAACGTTTACGCTTATCGGCTTCATACTCTTGATAATTACCATTAAAGAAGGTCCATTGTGAATCGCCTTCAGCCGCCAGAATATGGGTGGCAATCCTATCCAAGAACCAGCGATCATGAGAAATCACCAGCACGCAACCCGCAAACTCTAGCAACGCATCCTCTAAGGCGCGTAAGGTTTCAATGTCCAGATCGTTTGAAGGCTCATCGAGTAGCAATACATTGGCGCCAGAAATCAAGGTTTTGGCTAAATGCAAACGTCCGCGCTCACCACCAGAAAGATTGCCAACAATCTTTTGCTGATCCCCGCCTTTAAAGTTAAAGCGCCCGATGTAAGCTCGTGATGGTGTTTCGTATCGACCGACGGTCAAAATATCTGAACCGCCGGAGATTTCATCAAACACGGTTTTGCTGTCGCTCAGCGCATCGCGGCTTTGATCAACGTAGGCCAATTGCACTGTAGAGCCTATCTTTACTTCTCCGCTATCGGGCTGCTCTTTACCGGTAATTAATTTAAACAGGGTTGATTTACCCGCCCCATTTGGGCCGATAATTCCAACAATCGCACCAGCGGGAACACTAAAACTTAAATTATCGATCAATAAGCGATCTTTAAACGCTTTGCTTACACCATTAAACTCAATGACTTGATCACCTAAGCGCTCACCAGCTGGGATAAATATTTCCTGCGTTTCATTGCGTTTTTGGTATTCTGCGCTGGCTAACTCTTCATAACGGGCAATACGTGACTTGCTCTTCGCTTGGCGCGCTTTTGGATTTTGACGCACCCATTCCAACTCGGTATTAAGGGCTTTGCGGCGTGAGGATTCCTGCGATTCTTCAAGTGCTAAACGCGCTTGCTTCTGATCCAACCAGCTGGAGTAATTACCTTTCCATGGGATACCATGACCGCGGTCTAACTCTAAAATCCATTCCGCGGCATTATCTAAAAAGTAGCGATCATGCGTCACGGCAACTACGGTACCAGGAAAGCGCACCAAATACTGCTCTAACCATTCCACAGACTCAGCATCCAAGTGATTGGTTGGCTCATCTAATAGCAGCATATCTGGCTTGGATAGCAACAATTTGCACAAAGCAACGCGACGCTTTTCACCACCGGAAAGCGGACCTATTTTGGCGTCCCAAGGTGGTAAACGAAGGGCATCAGCAGCAATGTCTAGCTGCGTAGTTAAATCGGCGCCACTGGCAGCAATAATATTTTCATACTTAGCCTGCTCTTCTGCCAGCTTATCAAAGTCCGCGTCTGGTTCAGCATAGGCCGCATAGACAGCCTCCAATTTGGCTTGCGCCTGCATTACTTCGCCCATGCCCGATTCCACTTCTTCTCGCACGGTTTTTTCTGGATCTAACTGTGGCTCTTGCGGCAAATACCCAATCGCAAGGTTAGGTTGATGCTGGACCTCACCTTCGTACTCTTTGTCCACCCCAGCCATAATGCGTAATACCGTTGATTTTCCAGAACCATTCAAGCCAAGCAGACCAATTTTGGCGCCAGGGAAAAAAGATAAGGAAATATCTTTAATAATGGTTTTTTTAGGAGGGACGATTTTGCTCACTCGGAGCATAGACATTACATATTGAGCCATGATAAATATTTGCGCATTTGAAAGAATGAAAGCTTAACAGAAAGCTGCCTAGCCTGCTTGCGGCTTCTACTAACAGCACGTGTAAAATTAGGCAACGCAATGTTTGCTATAATGCGTTAGCGTGAAAATGCGCAATCCAAAATAAGCAAAGAAAACCATCCATGCAAACCATAGAATTTAAGATTAAGACTGAATATGTACCCCTATGCGACTTACTTAAGCTTGTCGGTCTAGCCGATAGCGGTGGCCGTGGAAAGTCTATGGTAGCCGAGGGTTTAGTAATTGTAGATGACTATATTGAGTATCGTAAAACTGCCAAAATAAGGGCGGGGCAGGTGGTGCAATGTGAGGGCACCCACATTCATGTAATCGCAAGTAACGGCGCAGAACCAGATGGCAATTAAATCGACCATTTATAAAGTTGACTTACAAATTGCGGATATGGATCGCAACTACTATGGTCAGCACAGCCTTACCTTGGCTAAACATCCTTCAGAAACCGACGAACGGTTAATGGTAAGACTCATCGCCTTTGCTCTTTATGCGGATGAATACCTTGTATTTGGAAAAGGGTTAAGCGATGACGAGGAGCCAGACCTGTGGCTGAAAGATCTGACAGGTGCGATTCAATTATGGATAGACGTTGGCCTGCCGACGGAGCGCGATATTCGTAAAGCTTGTGGTAGGTCTAAACAGGTAGTAGTGGTGCTTTATGGTGGCCGTATTGCCGATATGTGGTGGACACAAAACAGCAAGGCTCTGCTAAAAAATAATAACCTGACTATCCTTAATTTACCTGATACTCAAGAGCTCACTGCTGCTGCCGAACGTGGCCTAACCATGAGTTGCACAATACAAGATGGGCAAATACTAGTTAGTCATGACACTGGTAGTTTTGATATTAGCCCAGTGATGCTTAAAGGATTGGACTCCAGAGGTTAGTCATCAGGAGATATTGGCTGTGGTTGAATTGGCGTGACTTGCTAGTCATGCTATCCAATATTTCTATTCTACTGTGACCGACTTGGCTAAGTTTCTTGGCTTATCAACATCGGTGCCTTTTAGTAGTGCCACATGATAGGCCAGCAACTGTACGGTAATTGTATGCAAAATAGGGGAGAGCACACCAACATGGCGTGGCGTGCGAATGACATTGACGCCCTCTGACTCTACAAAATGACTATCACTATCGGCAAATACAAATAGCTCTCCGCCACGTGCACGGACTTCCTGCATATTAGATTTTACTTTTTCAAGAAGTGAATCGTTCGGCGCAATTACTACCACTGGCATATCGTTATCGACTAAGGCCAATGGGCCATGTTTAAGCTCACCCGCTGGGTATGCCTCAGCATGGATGTAGGAAATCTCTTTAAGCTTAAGCGCGCCCTCCAAGGCAATTGGGTAGTGAATTCCGCGTCCTAAAAATAAAGCATGGTGCTTATTAGCAAAACGTTTTGCCCACTCCCTAATTTGTGGCTCTAAATTCAGTGCGCGCTGCACGCTACCTGCCAGTTCGCGCAAAGCATTTAAGTGCGAGCGCTCCTGCTCACCAGTCAATAGACCTCGCTTTTTGGCCAAGGTCGCTGCCAATGTGAATAAAGCTACCAGTTGTGTAGTGAAAGCCTTGGTAGAAGCGACGCCGATTTCAGGTCCTGCACGTGTATATAACACCAATTGCGAGGCGCGTGGAATGGCGCTTTCTTGAACATTACAAATGCTAAGGGTTAAATTCTGACCTAAGGATATTGCATGTTTAAGTGCTTCCATCGTATCCAAGGTTTCGCCTGACTGGGATATGGTCACAATCAATTGCCGTGGGTTCGGCACTGAATCACGATAGCGATATTCGCTTGCTATTTCAACGCTGGTCGGTAGTTTAGCTATACTTTCTAACCAGTACTTTGCAGTCAATGCGGCGTAATAACTAGTGCCAGCGGCTAAAATTAATATGCTATCCACTTGCTCAAATACTTCGCTTGCTGCATCGCCAAATAGGGCAGGTGAAAAGCTATTGTCGTCTATGAGCGCTTCAATGGTATCGGTTAAGGCACGTGGTTGTTCGTGAATTTCTTTCTGCATAAAATGTGAGTAAGGGCCTAGCTCCATGCTTGCCAAAGACACATCGCTTAAGTGAATTTTACGCGTTACTTCTAATCCATCTTTGCCATAAATAGTGACGCCATCACGTCTCACTTCTGCCACATCACCATCTTCTAGATAAATTACTTTACGTGTAACTGATAACACTGCGGACACATCGGAAGCGATGAAATTTTCGCCGTCACCTAATCCGATCAGGAGCGGACAACCCAAGCGGGCAGTAATCATTATATTCGGCTCTTTCACCGATATAACGCTAATAGCAAAAGCACCGCTTAACTCTGCCACTGCTTTTTGGGTAGCCGCAAGGAGCACCATGCCTTGATGATGGTAATAATGAATCAGATGTGCGATGACTTCTGTATCGGTCTGCGAAGTAAACTCATAGCCTAAGGCTTGTAAGCGTGCGCGTTGTTCGTCATGATTTTCGATAATGCCGTTATGCACCACGGCAATTTCGCCCTTAGACACATGTGGATGGGCGTTGCTTTCCGTTACTCCGCCATGAGTAGCCCAACGCGTGTGACCAATACCGACCTGACCATTCAGTTGAATCTCGTTAGCTTTGTCTGTCATTGCCGCAACACGGCCTACAGCACGCACACGCTCAATACCGCTGGCGTTTAATACCGCAATGCCAGCTGAATCATAGCCACGGTATTCTAAGCGGGCAAGCCCCTCTATCAAGGTTGACACTACATTTCTATTTGCAACTGCACCGACAATGCCACACATAAGGTTTAATCTTTCTAGTTTATTTTATTAGCTTGCTAGGGCGCTTCCACGCAGCGATGGATTTTTGTTCTTTAGCACGGCAAAAAGTGAGTTGATTTGCAGGCGCATCTCGCGTAATGGTAGATCCGGCAGCAATTGTTGCGCCGTGACCAATAGTGATCGGTGCGACCAACTGTGTATCCGAGCCGATAAAAACGTCATCTTCAATAATGGTTCTGTATTTATTAACGCCGTCGTAATTGCACGTAATGGTGCCAGCACCAATATTTACGTTTTTACCTACCGTGGTATCACCGACATAGCTTAAATGATTGATTTTGCTACCCTGATCTACTTGGCTATTCTTTAACTCAACAAAATTTCCTACATGCGCTTGTGCTGCAAGCACTGTCCCTGGACGTAGACGAGCGTAAGGTCCAACCTGACAATCCTCGGCGATCTGTACATCATCAATATGCGTAAATGCAGCTATTACGGTACCTGCCGCAATGTGTGCATTTTTGATTACACAATTTGAAGCAATTTTTACATTATCTCCAAGAGTAACTTCCCCCTCGAATACGCAATTCACATCAATCTCAACATCGCGTCCACATTTTAGAGTTCCGCGCACATCAATGCGTGCTGCGTCTTTTAGGCTAACCCCTTGTTCAAGTAATGTTTGGGCAATACGGGTTTGGTAAACACGTTCGATCTGTGCCAAATCTTGTTTTGAATTAATGCCTGTTACCGACCATTCATCATCAGTGATTTCAGCGACGACTGCCACACCTTGTTGCACTGCAATTTGTACGATGTCGGTTAAGTAAAATTCACCTTGTGCATTGTGATTATTCAACTGAGCCAACCAAGGAATGAGATGCGCATTAGGAAGCGCCATAATGCCTGTATTGACCTCTGTAATTGCACGTTGCTCAACGCTAGCATCTTTATGTTCCACAATTGCTGCTACGCTTCCGCTAGGCTCACGCACGATGCGTCCATAGCCTGTAGGGTCGGTTTTATTAAACGAGAGGATAGCCAGCTGCGTAGTAGCTAAGTTTACTAAGTTTTTACAAGCGCCCGCATCAACTAATGGCACATCGCCTAGCAAAATGAGTGTTTTCGCATCTGCGTCTAAATGTTCGATTGCCTGCTGTACCGCGTGGCCAGTTCCATTTTGATGCGCTTGATTAACCCAAATGATTTTTTCATCGTTGATAGCCGCACGTACCTCAGGGCCACCATAACCATAGACCACGATAATTCTTGATGCGCCTAATTTTTTAGCGCAATCAATCACATGGGCAAGGATGGGTTTAGCACCAATCTTATGCAATACCTTAGGGGTATCGGAGTGCATGCGCGTACCTTTACCCGCAGCTAAGATGACGATATTTAACTTATTCATTAATGAGATTTTTTTGATGATGCATGGTTACCGAAAGTATAACAAAAAAGGCAGCCTAGGCTGCCTTTTTGCTTGGTTTAAAGTAACCCTAGATTTAATGCGTATTTTTACGTAAACGCTCAATGGCTTGAATTTGCGCTAGCGCTTCAGATAACTCTGCTTGGGCTTTTGCATAGTCCATATCAGAAGTTCTGTTTTGCATGGCTTCCATTGCTGCATCTTTTGCGGCAATGGCTTTCGCCTCATCTAAATCATGTCCTCGCACCGCTGTATCAGCCAACACAGTAATTAAACCTGGTTGCACTTCCAACAATCCACCTGAGATAAAAATCAAAGTCTCTTCTGCATTGTCAGCAAGTTTGATGCGTAATGCACCTGGCTTGATGGTTGTGACCATAGGCGCGTGATGTGGGTAAATACCCACTTCACCGGCGCTGGCAGGCGCTACAACAAACTCGGCTTCGCCAGAGAATATTGAAGCTTCTGCACTTACTACATCGATATGAACTGTATTTGCCATCTTTTTTCCTTAAACAATTAACTAATAACTAAAGTCTAACGACCATCAATTAGTTAAGTGTTTTTGCTTTTTCTACTGCTTCCTCAATACCGCCAACCATGTAGAACGCTTGCTCTGGTAGATGATCGTATTCGCCGGCTACAATAGCTTTGAAACCTTTAATTGTTTCTTTTAGTGGTACATATTTACCAGGTGCACCCGTAAATACTTCAGCAACGTGGAACGGTTGTGACAAGAAACGTTGAATTTTACGTGCACGGCCAACGGCTAATTTATCTTCCGGTGATAACTCGTCCATACCCAAAATAGCGATAATGTCACGTAGTTCTTTATAGCGCTGCAAAGTCACTTGTACTGAACGCGCAACGTTGTAATGCTCTTCACCAACCACTAATGGATCTAATTGGCGTGATGTTGAATCAAGTGGATCTACCGCTGGATAGATACCAAGTGAAGCAATGTCACGTGATAACACAACAGTTGAATCCAAATGCTGGAATGTGGTTGCTGGTGATGGATCTGTCAAATCATCCGCAGGAACGTAAACGGCTTGAATAGAAGTAATAGAACCTGCTTTAGTAGAGGTAATACGCTCTTGTAAACGGCCCATTTCGTCAGCCAATGTTGGTTGGTAACCAACCGCTGAAGGCATACGGCCTAAAAGCGCTGACACTTCAGTACCGGCCAATGTATAGCGATAAATATTATCGACAAAGAACAATACATCACGGCCT
>SESD01000298.1_pt1 | contig 30926 bp, 25 predicted proteins | sample 3171411 | NCBI WGS metagenome assembly SESD01 (sample SAMN06051880, study PRJNA518727) | freshwater metagenome | biome: subpolar coniferous forest; feature: holomictic lake; material: water; isolation source: holomictic Lake 442, 16.5 m depth | place: Canada: near Kenora, Ontario | collected...
GCTCGACGAGAAGATGGTGCGGGTGCAATATGTGCCAGAAATTGTTAAAAAAGAGATCCGTGACGATGTTAAGAAAGAGGTGATGGCTAAGTTAAACTACAAAGCTGGTGAGCGTTTAGGTGTGCCGGACTGGATAGACCGTATGCATTGGGAGGGTGATCTGCGCGTTCGCTATCAGCATGATGGTTTCCCCCTTGGTAATTCAACGCCAGCTCAATTTAATCCGGCTAACGGTACTAACGTCACTAATACCACTGAAGATCAAAATCGTTTACGCTTACGTGCACGTTTGGGTGTAAAAGTGGCAGTTAATGATTGGTTGAGCGCTGGCATCAGCATGACCACAGGTAGCCAAAATGACCCACTCTCACCTAATCAGACGCTAGGTGCAAATAGTGCTAAATATAATTTCGGCCTTGATCGCGCATACCTTAAGGCAGAAATTAAGCCATGGTTGAATGTAGTAGGTGGGCGCTTTGCTAATCCATGGTTATCTACTGATTTGGTCTGGGATCCTGATCTGGCATTCGATGGGGTCGCTACAAGCTTAACCCCTAAAATTAACGATAACTGGTCTACGTTTATTACTGTTGGCGCATTTCCTTTAGAGCAGACAGAAGTTAATGCTAATAGTGGTAAACCAGATAACAAAGCGAAAAGTAAATGGATATATGGGTCACAAGCAGGGATTAAATGGACCTCGCCTAACTTATCAACTGCAAAAGTAGGATTAGCCCTCTATGATTTCAGTAATGTAGAAGGTATGACAAATCCTAAGGATACAACCTACTTCAGTGGAACAGCCCCAGCTTTTAAAACCAAGGGAAATTCCTACTATGATTTAAATGGAGCAAACTCAAAAAATTTACCAGGTACGGAAGTGTATGGCCTGACGTCTAAATATCGTGAGGTTAACCTAACTGGTCAAGTGGACATTGCATCTTTTAATCCAGTGCATGTGATCTTGACAGGTGATTATGTGCGAAATATTGGATTTGATGCACAAGAGATTTTCACAAGAACAGGGCAGTCTGCGCCTAAAAAAGAAGTGAATGGTTACCAAGTCAAGCTCGCTGTGGGCATGCCGACTACATACCAAGCAAATGATTGGCAGGCTTTTGCCGCATATAAATACTTGGAAGCAGATGCTGTGTTGGATTCTTTTACGGACTCCGATTTCCATTTAGGTGGCACTAATGCTAAGGGCTGGATTGTGGGAGCGAGTTACGGCATCGACAAAAATTCTTGGTTAACCGCTAGGTGGTTCAGTGCCGATGAAATCACACCACGAGCAGGAATTCCACCGCTCAATATAGATGTGCTCATGCTTGATATGAATGCTAAGTTCTAAGGGCTAATGTATGTATCATAACGTCATAAAATTGGTTTCAGTTAAAACTACAATATTAATTAATCTAATATTGTTGATAAGCCTAATCGCCACACCAGCACTTGCCGCTGACAAGAAGGACAAAGCTTCGCGCCGTGCACAGCAAATGGTGCAGCAACTACAGCAAGAAAAAGCGCAGTTGCAAACACAAGTTGACCAACAAAATCAAGCGAAGGCAACGTGGGAATTAGAGGTCACTAAAGCCACTGAAGATATGACTGCCTTAAAAGCAAAATATAGTCTAGCCATCCGCAAAGGGGATGCACTTGAATTAAGTTTGAAAGAAATGACCGCAGAGCGTTTAGCTTTTGAGGCGAAATTGATGAAAATGCAGGTGGTGCTGGATGCGACGCAAAATTCATTAACCGATTTAGGTGTGGAGTATAAAAGCGCACAATATGACCTTCAAGTGAATGAGAAGCAACGCGCCAACTTAACTGCAACATCGATACAAAAAACTAAAGTGATTGATGTCTGTGAGTCTAAGAATGCCAAGCTCTATGACTTTAGCTTGGAGCTTGTAAAGTTATACGAAAACCCTAGTCAGTACAAAAAGATGGTACTGACCGAGCCCTTCTCTCAATTAAAACGCGTAGAGCTTGAAAATATTTTACAAGACTATAACGACAAAATTAATGAGCAAAAAGTAGGGGCCATAAAGTAATTAATATTAAAGTGCTAGGTTTGATGCTACACCGCTTCAATTTCAAATGGCTTAATATCTATACTAAGTTTTTTAAAATCCATCAATGAAAAATCAAAGTTATCATTCAATCTATTTAATAGCCATAAGTGTAATGACGTCATCAAACTCACTGACTGCTTATTAAGTACAATTTTTGGAAAATATGATTTTATTAAGAATATTGGTGGTTATAATTTTATTGCCTTGTTCAAAGTTCAAATTGTGAGAAGCGTTGTAATAACTTTCTAACTGAGATTGCGGATACTCTCAAACAGTTTTATTCGGAAGATGATAGGAGAGCGGTTGTATTAACATCAAAAATCGGCAAAGAGGTTAATCTTTTTATCCGATATTGATCAACTCCACTGCATCTATTTTAGTGACCTCCGAAAAATTTAAATCACATCATGAAGTTTCTCAATTTTGCATCAGTGCAAAAAAAAGTAAAAATCGTTAATGAACTGATCATCAAGTGACCGAACGTAGTTAGAAACCTTGATTAATTAGCCTTATGATTTTTCTCTGTTAGTAAGTTAGATATGCCAATCGTCATGATGCTTATCGTTAAGCTGAGCATAATCAGTCCACCACCATTTAAAAAATCACTCCAATAGCGCAAGTAAAATTCAACTTTACCTGTAGTTTGAACTGTGCGCTCCACATTATCCCAAAGCATGTAATTAAATTGCATGGGACTATCTAGTAGCATCAGTATCAAAATAAGTGGTGCACCCACGACTAATCTAAGGAGATAATCTCGATATGAACGCGCAGGCCAACCTATTGCTAATGTTAAAAAAATGACGAACGGTTGCAACACAAAATCCAACGGCATACGACTGCTGCTTGGAATGGCAATCTGAGGTACAAAATAATGCATTCCAATAAAAAATGGTTTTGTCAGTAAGGCATCTAGTTGAAAAAATAGCTGTCCATGTTGCTGGACGATAGCAAGTGAAATAATTTCAATCTGACTATCAAACTGCGAAATGGCCCACAGGTAAAGTGGAAGCATGGATTGAATAATCGCGCGGCCAAACCAGTGACTAAGACCGGTTATGGTGATCCCGAGAAAAAATACCCTAAGGAAGTTGAAGGCCATTATGAAGATGTTTGCTTATTTTTGACTAACCAGTAATGATAAAAAAGTCCAGCTAGGACGATTAATGCGAGTGGGGCAATACTGCCATGTAAAAGATGAAACAAGGGTTTATCCGCACGAAAAGTATAAAACAAAGTGAGTATACGTAGTTGATTAAACCCATAAACTAGCAGTGTGCCAATGAACACTCCTTGCAGTTTTGCGCGCCAGGCGATGCTTGCGCTTAGAAGTGCGGCTATTAAAATAAACATAGCTTCAACCCCTTCACATCCAATTTTAATCACCAATCCACCCCCTGCCGCTAAAATCTGATTACCGTTAGCGGTAGCCACAATTTTCGGTGTCAGAAAGTTGATCAGCATGACTGCGGGTTTTACGGTAATGTCTCCGCGTACAATATGACCGATTGCTTCATCTCGCATCATTTGCCAACTGGCTTGCATCAGTATAAATAAGGCCATAAATACAAAAACTTGCTTTAATAATGAAGGTGCGGGTTTAGGTTCTTGGGTAGGCCATTGTGATTGATTTGGCCAGTAATCACGCCCAGGAATAGGCCTATGCATATCGTGTCTTTGTTCGCGCACTAATTGCCATAAGGAATGCCATCATTAAAGCCATTCCCCATTCTGGTAGTGTCGGGGTGTCGCCGTTGATTGTGCCAGTGGTCAATGCAACGGCTAACGTTGCCGTATTATTAGCCGTGGATGTGTCGGGTACATCTGAAGTGGCTGTTACCGCGATGCTGTCATTAGTGCCGATGCTATTCCAAAGGAGTTGCATGTTGAGTGTGTTGCTACTGTTGGTATCTAAAGTACCAATTAGACAACTGACGATATTAGTTGTAACTGAGCATGAGGATGAGCTCGAAACATAGCTCGCACCTTTTGGAAGTGTGACATTTACATAGACGTTAGTGGCAACTTGCGGACCTCCATTGCTGACTATAATGTTGTAATTGCTGCTACTGCCTTGAGTGGGACTACCTATGCCAGCAATGCCTACACTTAGGTTGGCATTTGCTGTGGTATTTAAGCTCCAATTAAGTTGCACTAAGCCGGCTAAACCGTTAGCGCCGTCCACGACTATTTTGTATTCAAGGCCCGTTTGCGCCTGCAATAATAAACCACTATTGCCATTACTAAAGCCATCATTATCATTAGCTGCAATACTAGTTAATGTGTTGATGCCTGTGCCGCGATAAACGGCGAGTAATGTGTCAAAGTTACTGCCATGAGTATCTAGGCTAAATTGTCCGTTAGCGGGGGCCGTCCATTTCCACCAAACTGAATCGCCACCGCTATTGCCAGCATGGTTAGGTTCACCGGACTCTTTGCTAGATAAAAGTGATAGGCCACTTGTGCTTCCAGATGTTGCGTTCGTTGCGATGCGAATAAGATTGCTATTGGCAAAGTTATCATTGGCTGGTCGCGCAGCTTCAAGTAAATTGATTCTAGGTTTTGTAATGTTGTTGCGAATGTCTGTGACCATCATGCCGCTACTGGTTAAACGATTTTGCGTTTGCGCTAATGTTTCTGCTGGGAAAGTTGAACGCAAGACTGCAATCGCGCCAGCGACATGCGGTGTAGCTTGTGATGTGCCACTTTCAGAGATGTTAGCCGCGACAATATTGACACCAGGCGCTAACAGCGTGAGATAGTTGGCGCTGTTGGAAAAACAGGTTGGTTTATCCGTTGCAGTCACATAGTCCGTGCACATACTCCACCTCACACCACCGATATTACTCTCATAAACAGCACCCACCGATATGGCATCGGGTGCACACGCAGGACTACTAAGGCCATCGGTATACGCGGTATTACCCGAGGCTACCACTACGCTGATACCACTATTTTTGGCATTAGTAATTGGTGTGGTTGACCAGTCGTTTGTACACGGCGTTGTAAACTTACTTTGACCACCTAAGCTCATATTGATGGCAACGATTTTGTAAGTCGTCTGATTGGCTATGCTCCAGTTAATAGCGTTAATAATGTCATTTGATGATGCTCCGCCCGTGTTATTAAATACATTTAACATGGCGATTTGACTAGCAGGGGCAACGCCAAGCACGATGGCTGCCACATTGGTGCCATGGGTATAATCAGTGCCGGCTATACCACTAGTGACAGAGGTTTCAGATACCGCGACATGGCAACTGGTTGTGATGCTAGCGCTAGTGCATGAACCAAAAGCGGCATTGGTAAAATCAATCCCATCGTCAATCACCACCACCGTGGTGCCAGCCCCTTGCTCTCCTGCGCTAGACACAGTTGGCTGATTTATTAAAGTTAAACTTTGCACTAAACTTGAATCTAAACTTGGCGCTAACACTAAATGCATTGTCTGGTTAATGTAAACGGCTTTCACACCAGGTTGTGCGATAAAAGCGTTGAGGGCGGTTATTGATTTGAAGCGTTTAAATGCGATTGGTAAATGGCTGTAACTTTGCACATGCTCAATATCGGGGTCAGTGACGCCTAAGTCTACTTGATCTTTAAGCGCCTTGTATTTTGCAACTTTAAATGCACGTATGTTGTCATCGTCCTGACGCCGTGGCAGTTTATTGCGCATGATGACGGCTGTTTTTTCAATTTCGGTATCGTCATATTCAACAATTAGTTCCAGTGAAGACGCGTTTGAAATTTGGTTAAATAAGTCGAGTGGTATTTTAGTACTCGCCAGCACCGATTGTGCCGATAAGATGAGAAATACTACAACAATGAATCGATAAACTTGCTTTGAGTGCTGCATGTTGTTTTATGAGCTACGGCCAATGGTATTGTAGTTAAATTTATTTTGTAACCAGTAAATCGGTGCGAGTGCAATTAAGCTTCCTAGAACATCCGCGGCATAATCTTTGATGTCAGCACTTCGTCCGGGAATGTAGATTTGTGCAATTTCATCACTAGCACCGATGCTGACAATAATCACTACAAGTATAGGTAATGGTAATTTCGGAAAGGCAATAGCAGTCATAACAGTCAGTGTGGCATAGCACGCTAGATGAACCAGTTTGTCCCAGGGATCAAGAAACAAACTACCAGCACCGTGCTGTCGCCCGCCAACAAAAATACCTAGCAACATAAGTGCTAAAAATAAGATAGCTAATAGGCGAAACCAACCGAATTTAGTAGACATGCTCTTGTCTTATCAATAATATTCTGATGGTTTTAAGGATGATGTAAATGTCAAGTTTTGGGCTCCAGTTACGAAGATAATCTATGTCGTACTCAATACGTGATTGCATTTTATCTAATGTATCGGTTTCGCCACGAAAGCCGTTGACTTGCGCCCAACCCGTGATACCTGGCTTTACTTTATGCCGCACCATATAGCCTTTGATTAACTTACGGTAAGTTTCATTGTGAGATACTGCGTGTGGTCTTGGGCCAACAACACTCATGCGACCTTGTAGCACATTAATAAACTGAGGTAGCTCATCTAGTGAGGTTTTGCGAATAAATTTGCCAAATGGCGTGATGCGATTATCTTGTTTAGTGGCTTGGGCAACAATCTCGCCATCATCATAAACTGTCATAGAGCGAAATTTATAAACGAGAATTTCTATGCCATCTAGACCATAGCGCCTTTGTTTAAAAATGACAGGTCCTGGGGAACTGAGTTTCACACCAATGCTAATCGCAAGTAGTAGTGGTGAAATAAGTATCAATATCACAATTGAGAATATCCAATCAGTCATACGTTTGATGATGCCATCAATGCCATTAAAGGGTGTTTCGCAGACCGTGACCACTGGGATGCCATCCACCTGGCCAACGCGACCTTGAATTAAATCTGTTAAAAATATATCAGGCAAAAAATAAATTGAGGCGGTCGTATCTTTTAAATCATCTAAGAGCTTAATGGTGCGGGGTTGGTTAATCATAGGTAAAGATAGGTAAACGATGTCAGTATGTTGATGTTTAATGAAATCAGCAATCTGGTCAATTTCTCCCAAAATAGGGTAAGCAATTTGACTGCCGTTCTCCACAATAAGTCGCGTAAGTGATCTGTCATCAAAAAAGCCTAAACAAAGGGTATTGCTGTAATCATTGCTTTTCAAGCTATTAGCAATGGCTAAACCTTGTTTATTCATACCAGCAATCACTGCAAACTTTTGTGGACCTTGTAGTTTAAGAACAAAAGGTGCAGCTGAACGCAGTGCAAAAATGGCCAGTAATTGGCAAGCGGGGGTTAACCATAACCAAAGTTCGATAGCGCTTTCGGAGAAAATGTTGAGACTGCGTGTGGTGATTGCAAATAACATCGCTAATCCAGCAAGCAGTAGCCAGGAAATTATGGTATTTCTAAATAATTCCCAAATGCTCTTGTTTATTTTTGCGGTGCTTGGAAATGTCAGTGAAAATAATATGATGGATAAAATGAAGTAATGGGGGGAGAGGTAGCCTTCGTCCCATATTGCAATACCCCAAAGGGTTAACACCATGATGATGGGTTCTAACACGGACTCTAAAATATAGAGAATGTTGTCACGGGAGATTGCAATGCCAGAGGCTTTTCGTATTGGCGTGCTGGCGATGAGGTTTGTTGTCATTGAAATTCTATAATTATTGATTTTAAGTATCGAGCGTTATTGGTGAGAGACTTACATATTAATTATCTTGCATGCGCTGAAAAAATTGACATTAAAGGAAAATTCTTGATTGGTATTGCATTAAGAGCATGAATGAAACGCTAAATAATTTATCAATAACTAAATTACTATAATTGAATGACATTACATTTTTTTGACAAAAAAATGACAGATTAATTATATTGCTTAATGTGTAACTTATTGATTGATATGTTAATTTAACTCAATTAATATGCCATCATGTATAAATTCGCAACCTTTTTTAAAGAAAATTGCACTCGACTCGCCTTTGTGAAATATGTGATTAGATTGATTACGAAAACCCTAAAGCCATGTCAGGCATTTAATTTATTCCAATTCATGGCTAGTTCAGTGTTACCCAATCACAGGCGCGACTTTCATTTTTTAGCGTTTATCCTTCCGCAAGTGGGTGGGGAGGAATGCTATCTTGTTAAATGATATTGCGCTGTTAAACTTAAATCCATTGCCATATGTTTTGCCAACTAGGGCGTACAACAACCGGCCCAGCTTGGTTGTTGTGCTTTCTATTTTGGTAAGCATGCCACTATTATTCTTATCAACGCTTGCCAGTGCCGATGAAAAAGATACGATTAATATGATTGTTGGCCTCACGCGTACTTTGGATGATAATTTATTTCGGCAATCATCATCAGTAAGACCAGCCTCAGATACTGTGACTTCGGCCTACGCAGGTATTCGTGTAGATAAGCAGTATTCTATGCAGCGATTAAAGTTTGATTACACCCTTAATAGTTATAACTATCAAAATAACAAAAAACTAAATTTTAATGCGGGTAATTACAAGGCTACTTGGTTGTGGTCATTGACGCCTCGCTTGATAGGCAGTATTTCTTCTGAAAAAACTCAAACGCAATATGGATTTCTTGATGTTGGAGTTCGTAGTACGCCTGCTATTAGTACCAATGAGGTGCAAAACTTTGTTGCGGATTGGTCGCCGTATGGGAACTGGCATATGCTCGGTGGTTTTACGCGCACGCTGTCGACAAATTCAGTCTTCTTTCAGCCTGATCGTGGCAGCACTTATAACTCATTAGATTTTGGCTTGAAATACGCATTTACATCAGGTAGTGGTATTACCCTAATGGAGCATCAGCGTCAGGGTGACTTTGCAATTGGAACGGTTTCTCTTGGTTATCCTAGTAAATTTAGTGAAAATGAGAGTGAGGCAAAGATAGACTGGCTTCTTTCAGGTAAGTCTATATTAAATATGCGCGCAGCTTATGTACAACGCAATCACGAAAATGTTAGTAATTTTCCATCTCGGGATTATGACGGCCTAGTTGGCAGTGTTAATTATACGTGGACTCCAACTTCTAAATTGGGTTTGACATTGGCAATAGCTAGCGATATTAATAGTTATCAAACCAACTATAGCAATTACAACAGGATGAATACCTTGAGTTTTAGTCCGTTGTATGCCTATAGTGAAAAGCTTACGGTCCGTGGAAATGCTAGTGTGATGGAGCGTTCATTTTTAGGTGGAGGTGTGATTCCTGATAGTAATCGTGTTGATACAACTCAAAGTACAAGCCTTGCGATAGATTGGATGCCACGGCGTTATGTGACAATTGGAGCTAATCTTCAGCAAAGTAGCCGAAGTTCTAATGTCGCGGGATTTGATTTCTCAGATTTGAGTACGGGCGTGACCGCTAACCTTAATTTCTAAGTGCCTTATCACTTTAAGTGATAAGGCACTTAGACCAACCCGAGAAAGCTTTTACTACTTTGTATAAAAATAAGTTGAATAAAAAAATAATTTCATTGCTAATAATGCTGTCTTGGGTGAAAGATGTTCAAGCTGGGGTTGTCGATGATGGTGTGCATCATAAAATGAGTCGCTTAGGTCCTGAGCATGTGGCCCTTGTGATTAATGATGCTGACCCAAGTAGTGTCAGAGTTGGTGAATACTATCGTAAGGCGCGAGGTATCCCATCGGAAAATATAGTGCATGTCAGTATCATCAATGCGCCCAATAAATTATCACTGACGGAATTTACGCGACTGCAACTAGACATCGAGTCACAGTTGCATTCGACAGAGCAGGTTATTTTGTTGGCATGGACTGCGCCTTATGCGGTCGAGTGTAATTCAATTACGGCAGCACTTACCTTGGGTTTTGATGCAAAGCAATGTGTAAACACTTGTGCTCCAGGAAAACCTAGTCATTACTTTGATTCGGCTTCTCAGAAACCATTTGATGATTTGCATATACGACCTGCGATGTTACTTCCAAATGACTCTTTTTCCCACACGAAGGCATTAATAGATCGCGGGGTGCAAAGCGATAATGGTGTGTTTCGATCTGCCGCCTATTACTTAACGACTTCTGATGTCAACCGCAACAGTCGCGCACAGTTTTTCCCGCCGACGGGACTCAATATTCCACGCTCAGGTCTTGCGGTGATGAATCAACGTTCAGATAAGTTACTTGGTGCGCGGGACATCATGATCTATCAAACTGGGTTGGCTAATGTGGATGGTTTAGATAGTCTAGGTTTTTTGCCTGGTGCTTTGGCTGATCATTTAACTTCGTTTGGCGGGGATCTTTATGGTAAAGGCCAAATGAGCGCGTTACGCTGGTTGGATGCTGGTGCTACAGCAAGTTATGGGACGGTTTCAGAGCCTTGTAATTATTGGCAAAAATTTCCCAATCCAATGGTATTGCTTAAGTGGTATGTGAGCGGGGCAACCGCGATTGAAGCTTATTGGAAGAGCGTGGCGTGGCCAGCGCAAGGCGTGTTTGTTGGCGAACCGTTGGCGGCGCCCTATGGCCATAAGTAAAGTGACACAGGTGCGCGTAGCACCCTTTTTTTATTATGCCATCGTCTTGGCAATATCAAGTTGGCTAGGCACTAGCGCAATAGATGCGCAGTTGGTTTACGGATTACGCGTGGGTGGTGTGGCGCTACTATTATTTTTTTTTCGTCATCAATATACCGAGTTGGCTAAGCCCGTCAACATTGCTTTATCAAGTTGGTTGATGGCAATCATAGTTGGGTTGGTGGTATTTTTATTATGGATTAGCCTTGATCAATCATGGATGTTGCAAGGAAAGGCAACGACTTTTGATCCATATATGGAAAACAGAGCAATTAATTACACATTACTCGCAATGCGGCTGTTCGGCTCAGTATTAGTAGTACCAATCATGGAGGAATTATTTTTTCGTTCTTGTTTGATGCGATGGATTGATTGCAAATCGTTTCTACAGTTATCGCCACGCTTGATCAGTCTGCGCGCTGTTTTTATTTCTTCCATGTTGTTTGCTGGTGCGCACATACACTGGTTTGGAGGCTTACTGGCGGGTATGGCATATGCAATGCTTTATCGAAAAACTCAAACGATTTGGATGCCAATCTTTGCGCATGCTATCACGAATGCATTATTGGTAATCTGGGTAATAACGGGTGCTCACTGGAGTTGGTGGTAATCCAACGTCATATCTTCTCTTATTTTTCAAAAGTGCATGAATGATTTCGCAATGCTTAGGGTCTTGGCCAATTTATCTTTAAGTTTGACGCAAACGTAATAAAACTGAAACAAGAGTGATTTACATTATTGTGATTAAATTGTCAGTAAGTAATGGTCTAGTTTGATTGTTAATGAATTTCAAGGAATATCCATGCAAAGCAATACAAAGTATTTATTAAGTGTGCCGACAGTAACGATTGCTAAAGTGTTGATGTTATTCGCTGTAATGAGTCTCATGACGGCCTGTGGGAAAAAGCATGGTGATGAAAAATCAAGTCAATCGGTCGTGAGCGTCAATGGTGATGAAATTACTGTTCATCAGATTAATAACGAACTGCAGCGTGGGAATGTGCAACCAGCGCAACAAGAGGCAGCAATTAAGCAGATTGTTCAAGGTTTGGTCGATAGACAAATTTTAGTGCAAGCGGCTCTTAAAGAAAAATTAGATCGCAAACCACCAGTAATGCAAGCCATTGAAAATGCTAAAACACAAATATTGGCGCAAGCATATTTACAAAATCGTGTTTCTTCACTGGTAAAACCAACTAGCACTGAAATTGCTGACTATCGCACGCAGCATGTGGATATTTTCGCCAATCGTAAAATTTACATGACGGACGAGGCTGTATTTAGCTTAGATGCTGGCAATACTGAGCAGTTGCAATCCATAGTTAAGTCAGCAAAAACACTCAAAGAAGTTGAGCAATGGTTAAGTGCGCATCAAGTTAAGTTTGCGCAGAGGCGAGTGGCGCATGCAGCTGAGACACTGCCACCGCAACTGTTGACTAAATTTAGCCAAATGGCCTTGGGTCAAATTGTATTTATTAATGCGAGTGGCGCAAGTGGTCGCACGATGGCGGTAAGTATGGCTGAAGTAAAAGAAATGCCGATTTTAGAGAAAGATTCAAAGCCTTTAATTGAAAAAATATTGACCGAACAGAAAGCTAAGCTGACTGCGGAAGCTGAAATGAAGCGTTTGCGTGGTGAGGCCAAAATTAAATATATCAACAAGAAATATGATCCAGCCAATGTTGCTAAAGCAGAAAAACCGATTGAAGTTGTAAAGCCTGTTGAAAATGCTGGCACAGTTGCCAAGCGTAAATTGGATGACAATATAGCCAAAGGCTTACCTGGCATTTGATTGGGATTAAATGTTTTTTTTGGAAGTGACTTGAGTGTGTTATTTAAATAGTTCTAAGGAGTGTTTATGAGGAAAATCCTCGCTTGTTTATTGATATTAACGCTGGGGGTATGGGTGCATGTCGCTTCAGCAGATGAAACTAATTACCTGTTAGGTTCGGGGGATATGCTAAAGATAAGCGTCTATAACAATCCGGATTTATCGCTAGAGACCCGCATTACTGAGGCAGGTATGATTAGTTTTCCGTTGATAGGTGAGATTGATATTGGGGGAATGACGACTTCAGCTGCAGAAAAGAAGATTGCTAACCAGTTGGAAGTTGGAGGCTTTGTTAAGCAGGCGCAAATCAATATTTTGGTAGAGCAGTTTCAAAGTAAAACGGTGTCAGTCTTAGGTAGCTTTTACAAACCAGGTCGTTACCCGCTAGACCGTGCTACTAATTTGGCGGAATTGATTGCACTTGCTGGTGGCATTTCAGTGGATGGCTCAGACTTAATTACTGTTATTCGAAAGAACAGTAAGATTGAATATGATTTACGTAACATTGTAAGAAATGGAGACGGCTCACATAATATTAACCTTGTAGGTGGAGAGATTGTTTATGTGCCTCGTGCGCCTATGTTTTACATTTACGGAGAAGCGCAGCGGCCAGGTTCATTTCGCATTGAGCGGGATATGACTGTTATGCAGGCGTTAGCGCAAGGTGGGGGGCCAACAATTAGGGGTACGCAACGCGATGTTAAGTTACATAGGCGGAATGCTAATGGCGTGGTTGAAGTGCTTACGCCAAAGTTAACGGACTTGATAGCGCAGGATGATGTTTTATATATTAAAGAGAGCCTATTTTAGGAAGCCGCATGAACTTTACTCAATTTCTACTTATACTGAAGGCGCGATCGAAAATCATCTCAATCACATTTGGCTTGACAGTCTTGACGACACTTATCGTTAGTTTAATACTTCCTAAGTCATATACTGCGACTACATCACTCTTGCTGAACTACAAAGGCATGGACCCAGTAACTGGGATTGTTGTGCCAGCGCAGTTGATGCCTGGTTATATGGCAACACAGATTGATATAATTAATAGCCGTAATGTTGCAATCAGAGTGGTTGATCAGCTCAAACTTGCGGAAAATCCAGCAGCGCAAAAGCAGTTTAATGAAGCTACTGAAGGCAAGGGCGATATCAAAGCATGGTTTGCTGATCAATTGTTAAAGAAGCTTAATGTTAAGCCTTCCCGAGAAAGTAGTGTCATTGAAATATCCTATGATGGAGTTGACCCTGAATTTGCGGCTGTGTTAGCTAATGCTTTTGCAACGGCTTATCAACAGACCAACATTCAGCTTAAGGTGGAACCTGCACAAAAAGCTGCGGAATTCTTGGGTGACCAAACCAAAACGCTGCGTACAACACTAGAAGCGGCACAAGCTAAGCTGACAAAATATAAGCAAGGAAAAGGACTCACCAGTGAGTCTGCAAATTTAGATGTAGAAAGCGCGCGACTGAATGACCTATCTTCCCAGTTAGTTATGGCGCAGGCACAGACATTTGATGCAACATCACGTAAGCAAAGCACGCGTGGTAATGGCGACGCTTCACCGGACGTCGCGGCTAATCCAGTAGTACAAAATCTAAAAATTCAGATATCTGTTGCGGAGTCTAAATTCTCAGAGCTTTCTCAACGTGTAGGTGCAAGTCACCCACAATATCAATCAGCACTGGCAGAATTAAATAAGCTCAAAAGCCAGTTACTGGAAGCTACTAGGAATGCTACCAGTAGTATTGGCGGTACAGCAAATATTAATCAGCAACGTGAAGCTGAACTAAGGTCTGCATTAGTCGCGCAAAAAGCGCGCGTACTTGAACTTAATTTATCTAGAGGAGACCTCTCGGTACTTGAGCGGGATGTTGAAAATGCACAGCATGCTTTAGATGCGGCTAGACAACGCTTCACGCAAACCACGTTAGAAGGCAACGTTAATCAAGCTGATGTAGCGGTCCTAAATCCAGCTATTGCGCCACAAAAACCCTCTAGTCCCAGAGTGATACTTAATACCCTATTGTCTTTATTTCTTGGCGGCATGCTTGGCATTGGTTTAGGACTGCTTGCTGAATCGCTAGACAGACGAGTGCGGAGTCGTGATGACATTATTGAGTTGTTAGAACTGCCCGTATTTGCAGTCATTCAAAGAGAATCCTCTAAAAATAGTGGCAACCGATTAACGGCTTTGTCGCGTCAACTGTTCAAGAAGGCTTGAGAGACTTATAATGGAAAACAATATTCAGGCTACACTTCAAACGGTAGCATCTGCCAATACAGTTAGTGATAGCAGCATCGGACGCTTATTGCTTCAACTAGGTAAAATAACTTTAGCGGATTCTGAAAAGATCCTGAATGCTCAGCAAAAGCATGGCTTGCGCTTTGGTGATGCAGCTTTGAAGCTCGGGTTGATTAAAGAGTCAGATATTCGCCAAGTACTCGCTCTGCAATTTAACTACCCTTATTTGCAAGCAGGGCAGGGTAAATTCAGTGATGAGCTTATCGCGGCTTATCAGCCATTCAGTAAGCAAGTAGAAGCTTTGCGTGCGTTACGTAGTCAACTTATGTTGCGTTGGTTCAGTGAAGGATTTAAATCACTCGCTATCGTTAGTGCTAACGCGGGTGAGGGTGGTAGTTATCTTGCTGCCAATCTTGCTATCGTATTCTCGCAATTAGGTGAACGCACACTATTGGTAGATGCCAATTTGCGTGAACCTCGTCAACACAAGATATTCAACTTGAAAGAGAATCGCGGCCTTTCTGACATTATTGCAGGTAGAGCCGGTCTTGATGTAATCACACAAGTGGATTCTTTTGTCGACCTGTCAGTACTCGGTGCAGGCACTGTGCCTCCTAACCCACAAGAATTGCTTAGTCGTACCAGCTTTATTGAGTTTATGAATCAAGCTATCGGTCTTTATGATGTGGTGCTACTAGATACAACTCCAGCGACAATTACTGCGGATGCGCAGGCCACCGTTGCCCGTTGTGGTGGCGCCTTGTTAGTCTCAAGGCTTAATCATACACGTCTTGTTGACTTGACTGAAGTACGTGATCAAATAGCTGTGACTGGCGCACGTGTCGTCGGTGTTGTAATTAACGACTTCTAGAGAGAATAATGGCTAGTTCGGTAATGCCTCATAGTAAAGCTTTGCCTGACTGGTTGAGTGAATGGTGGCCAATTATGCTCGGACTTATCGTGCTATATGTGCCAACCTATTACGGTTTAGTTACGGGAGTGTGGGGTAATGATGATCAAGCACACGGACCACTTGTATTGGCAATGGTATTATTTCTAGCATGGAAAAATCGTGAATATTTGCTTTCTACTGTGCTTACCAAAACGTGGCCTATATTGGGGAGTTTTTTTCTAATCTTTGGCCTACTAAGCTATGTGCTCGGTCGGTCACAAGACATTCTCATACTAGAAATTGGTTCACAGATTCCAGTGTTTACGGGCATTCTGCTACTCACACGTGGTACACCAGCGCTGAAAGCAATGTGGTTTCCCTTGTTCTTCATTTTCTTCATGATCCCGCTTCCAGGAGTTTTTCTAGATGCGGTTACCTTACCAATGAAAATGGCCGTTTCTTACGTAGTTGAAAACGTACTATTCTTTTTCGACTACCCAATTGCACGCACTGGGGTTATTCTGCAAATTGGTCAATATCAGTTGTTAGTTGCTGATGCATGCGCTGGCATGCATACCTTAGTTTCGCTTGAGGCCTTGGGATTGCTTTACCTCAATATAGTCAAGCACGATTCGCTATTTCGTAATGTTACGCTTGCTATTCTTATCGTTCCAATTTCCTTCACCGCAAATGTGATCCGCGTCATGGTGCTCACTTTGGTCACGTATTATTATGGCGACGCGGCAGGTCAGGGCTTTGTCCATGGATTTGCTGGTATGGTGTTGTTTGTTGTGGCACTTATGTTAATTATGGGTGTAGATTCTGCTTTGCAATATTTTGTAAAACGTAGGTCTGAGGTTTGATGTGATGAATACGTTTTACAGAAATATATTGTTGATGGCTTTAATGACGTTGGGATCAGTGTTGACCATACTAATCCATCCAACGCACATAATTGCTGATGAAGGCCCGTTGATGAATCTTGAAGCAATGATTCCTAAACAATTTGGTGATTGGGCTGTCAATGAGAAAGTAATTTATCAGCAAGTGAACCCTGAATTACAAGCATCCCTAGATAAAATTTATTCTCAGTTGTTGACACGCACTTATGTCAACAGCAAAGGTTACAACATTATGTTAACTATTCCTTATGGAAAGAATCAGTCTGACGGCCTTTCTGTACATGATCCAGAAGGTTGTTATCCTGCCCAAGGTTTTCAGATTTTATCTAAAAGCAAGGATGTTTTGCATAACGCAATTTCCAGTATACCTGTGCGACGAATGGAGGCATTAAGTGGATCTCGTCACGAGCTTCTAACTTATTGGTATACAGTGGGTAATCATGCAGTAAATAATGACTGGGACCGTAAGAAGGCTCAGATGCAGTATTCTCTCAAGGGTGAAATTCCAGATGGGGTATTGGTTAGAGTTTCTTCGGTAGATACAAATACACAAGAGGCTTATAGGGTACAGGCAATTTTTATTGAAGAAATGATTAAAGCGTTAGCAACAGAATCTCGACAACGTATCAGTGGGCTTTCATCTTAATGAGTAGCACTAAAATATTATTATATTCTGGGCTAACTGATAAGTCTTAAAAGTCTTTTCAATTAGTTCAGGGCAATTCTGATATTCCCATGATAATGATTTTAGGGGTTGTCAATTAAGATAAATCAAAGGGGCTTCGGTTTAAACCAGTCTCGCTAGAAGAGCGAATATTTTAATAAGAACCACATGCGAACTAACCCCTATAACCAAGACAATTTACGACATGGAGCTTTTCACTACCTGATGGGTAGGGGCGCTGCTGGTGTTGCTGGTTTCCTCACAGTTCTCTTGCTGGTGCGGTTCATGGATATTAATAACTATGCAGCCTACACTGCACTGAGTGGACTAGGGGCTTTGTGTGGCGTCTTGGCAGGATTGGGGATGGAAAGAGTTGTCTCCCGCTATGTCCCCGAGGCTAGGCTTCATCGTTCTGTTGATGAGCTTGGTCGCTTTATCTGGGTTACCAGTGTGGCTAGGTTAATTGCCGCGCTAATTATCATGACGCTACTGTTCACTTTTTGGCCGGTGGTGGCTACGTTTCTCGCCGTTGCAGAATTCAAAGTTTTTTCTATTGCACTGGTTTTTTTTGTTGTAGGGGAAACGATGTTTCAGCATTTCTCATCTGTGCTGCAATCTCTAGTCATGCAAAAAACGCTGTCGCGCTTACTTATCATTCAGTGGATGGGGAGGCTTTTTTTGATTGCCATAGTTGTTATGATGAAGTCCAGTATTGATTGGCAAGATACCCTATGGATTTCGTCAATTCCTGAACTGCTCGGTGTCATTGCTTTCGTAGTTGTCATCCAATGGCATTTGAAGTGCTTAACTGCTGAACGCCACGTGCCGACTGGTGGCAGTTGGCCGCAGTGGAAAAAAGTTACAGAGGTGGGGTTCCACAACTTCGGATTTACTTTGCTTGCCATTCCACCGCAAGGGTATTTCATGAAATTGCTAACAGCTGCCTATCTGCCAGTAGAGATAGTTGCAGCATACGGATTCTTTCTTAGCGTGGCAGAAAAGGTGCGCCAGTACATTCCATTACACTTTTTCTACGGGATGCTTGAGCCGGTGTTGATTGCCAATTACTTAAAGGATCGAGATTTTGCTGCACTAAGCTATCGCTGTCAGTTGCTGTACAAGTCAAATTTATTGTTAATGGTGCCTGCAATTGCTTGGGTATCCGTGGCTGGTGACTCCATAGTCGGGTTAATGACTGGCGGAAAATTTCATGGGCTGTCATGGATACTAGTGCTGGTCATGGTGCAACTCACAGTAGGCAGTCATGTCGTTCTGTTGCAACTCATACTGAACACCTTGGAAAAAAGCAAAATACTAATCAAGGCCAGCATGATTGCGCTCCCAGTTATGATGATTTCGATGATAAGTTTTATCACTTTCAATTCAATGTATTTGTTGATCAGTCCTGTTGTATTTTCGTTGGTTATGAATACATACATTGTTTATTATTTGACTCACAGTGCTTACACCTATAAACCTTCATGGAGTTTACTAAGCGGTGTATTTTTCGCCGGCCTTGTAACATTCATTCTTGTTTCGATTGCGATGGTAGACGTTTCATGGACGTCAAGGCCATTGGTTTATGCGATGGCTACATTATCTGGGGTGATTGGTGTCTATGCCCTGAGCTTATGGATAATAAAGGCCATTGATGGGTCGGAAGTGATGTTAATGAAGTCTTTACTAAAGAAAAATATATAGAAAATTAGTTGTGGCTAGTTGGTTATTGATGTGGCTAAAGTTGAATTGAAAGTTACATTGAACACCTTAAAATGAGAAAAATATGATTAATCTGAAAAATTCAAATATGTTACAGCATCAAGTGACGGCTACTTGTCTTGACCGTGAACAACGTAATAATCATAAAGGCGCTATTCTTTGCTTCAAAGGGCTTTCTAGTGCTGGAAAATATACGCTAGCTCAAGCGTTTGAATTGGGTAACTGGTTCGTATGAATCACTTCAGTTCAAAATCTTGTATAGTGGTGACCACCTTTGCAGAAACTCAGCCCGGTTTCCTTGATTTCTCTTATCGCATCAAATCGCTAGCGGCACAATATCAGTTGACAGTCGTGAGTACTTTCCCTCTCATACAGGCGGAGTTGCAATTGCCGAATGTGGATTATGTGGTTATTAATGCCTCCGATGGTCGGTTGGGTTGGTTGGGTTACCTATGGAAGTGCTCAACTCTAATTCGTAAACAACGGCCAGATGTGGCCGTGTTGCTTCATGCGATGGTTGCGCCTGTGGCTATGTTGGTAGGTAGCATTCCAACGGTTACTTATTGGAACGAACACCCTACGCATGTCGCTCCTGAGCCAGAAGGGGTTTCACCAATTAAGGCAATAACTCGTGCGTTGGTTCGTTGGCTAATGTTTCAGGGTGCACGACAATCCAGCTTGGTTCTGCCAATAGGTGAGGCACATCGAGATGACCTGCTGATGCATGGATGTAAGCTAGATCAAACGCGGATGATTTACATGGGTGTCGATCAGTCATTTTCAGGGGTTGCCTTATCTGTCCCGACAATAAACCAAGGATTGCCTCTCCGACTGATCTATGTGGGATCGGTACAAAAGGATCGTGGAAGAGATGTGATGCTTGAGGCCATGGCGATTGCTAATCAGGGTGGAAAAATCGCCCATTTGACGATTGTCGGAGCCAATGTGGAGCAATATAAATACTGCCATGAGACCGTGCAAAAGTTAGGAGTTTCAGATTCAGTGACGATAAACGGTAGGTTGCCTGGACATTTGATTCCGGATTTTATGAGAGCGGCAGATGCTGGTCTGTGCTTGTGGGATGATCTACCGTGGTACCGGTTCAATCCACCAACCAAATTGTTTGAATATCTCGTTGCCGGACTGCCTGTTTTAGCAAGCAATATCCGCACACATACAGAATATGTGCAGCATGGCTCCAATGGTCTGATCTTTGAATATGGGAGCGCAAGCATGGCGGATGCAATCAATCAGCTTTGGCAAGCCCGGAATCAGTTGCCAAGCATGAAGCTGCGGGCAAGCGAATCAAGTGGCGCATACCGGTGGCAAACTATCGAGCCGGCATTTCTAGAAGCGGTCAGAGGAGTAGTACGTTGAACATGGTAAATACGATTAGGCGTTTTTCGCAAATCAATTTCAAGCTCATTATGGCGATGTTTTTGATGGGGGTGCTTTCCATATTTTTCGGGCTACTGGCGGTCACTGCTAGCCCTGTACTGATTGGACTAGGCGCGGGTATGGTATTGGGCCCAGTGATGTTGCTCATGCCCGAGTTGACTATATGGGTGGTGCTGGTCATTGGGATGCTGATGGGTATTCTTTCAGCCAGCCCGCATTTAGGCAAGGTCACTTGGATTGTTTCTATTCTAAGCATGCTGTTGATGTTGCCTGTGCTCGTTAACTTGCTCTGGAGTAAACAAATTAAAATGCCCGGGTTCATGTCAATTGCTTTGCTCTTTCTGGTTTATAGCGTTGTAGTCAGTATTCTTCGGTGGTATTCCATCGCTGAGTTTTTTTTGGGTTTCAAACATTATTTTCAGGCATTCGGTTTGATGATGGCGTTGACCATGATTTCTTTCACCCCGCAGAGCTATGTTCGATGGCGCAATTTTCTGATGGTAGTGGCCCTGTTGCAATTTCCCTTTGCGCTTTACGAGTTGCTGGTTTTGGTGCCGCAGCGCGGTGGCTTGTCGCTTTCTAGTTCAACAACCGATGTAATCGCTGGTTCATTCGGGGCAAATATGCAGGGTGGTAGCCCAAATTCTGTCATGGTGACTTTTCTGTTTATCGCACTATCATTTATTGTTGCGCGCTGGCGTGCTGGGTTGATTCAGAGCAGAAACTTTTTCTTGATGGCTTTTATTTGTATACTGCCGCTCGGCATGGGTGAAACCAAGGTTGCGGTGATTATGTTGCCTTTAGTGGGTCTGGTTTTGCTCAGAAAAGATTTTATAAAAACCCCCCTAAGGTATATACCTGCCATTTTGACTATGGCCTTGCTGACAGCGCTACTTGGCTTTATTTATGTAAAGATTATGATGCATAGCAGCCTAAGTGAGGTGATCGATTCTTCTCTGCGTTACAACATTGGCAGTCAGGGCTATTCAACAGGCCAGTATCTCAATCGTATGACATCAGTCACATTCTGGTTTCAGCAGCAAAGTTGGCATGACCCGTTGGGTTTTCTAATAGGTAATGGGGTGGGCAGCTCATACCCTGCAATAGGGTCAATGGTCGGGCATTTGGGGTTGAAATACATGCACTACGGCATTAATTTAACCGCGGCTTCAACGCTATTGTGGGATATGGGCTTGATTGGGTTTATCTTGTTTCTGAGTATCTTTGTTGCCGCGTGGTTTGCTGCCGGTCGGTTGAATAAGTCGGTTAGTGATAAGGCCGTGAAGGCAGATGCCCTCGCTATTCAGGCGGCGATTCCACTCTTTCTCCTGAGCATGGTTTATTCTGATTCGATTGTTAATCTAGTTTCCATGGAATTGATCTACGCTATTGTGCTGGGTTACCTCGGGTATTTAATGAACCATCACGGCATTCTCAACAAGCGTTCATTTTCTGGATTGTCGACAAACCCCTATGCCTAAAAAAAACTTGCATCTGCTGTATCTTACTGCAGAACAGTGGCCCACCTTTCGCCCAGATGTCACCGCATTATTTGGCAAGTATCTGCCAAGGCATGGGGTCACCTGTGATCTGGTGACCGAGCGGGACATTGGCTCCACAGGCAAGCCGAAAACTCCATGGGGTGGTGGCAACAAATTGTTGTGCGATGTGCCACGTAATCGTGCCGGTCAGTACTTGGTCAAGTTTTGGCATAACATGCGTGTGTTGATAACGTTGGATGCAAAAAAATACGATGCAATCCAAGTGCGCGATATGACGGTGACGGCTTTTGTAGGCCTTGTCGTGGCACATTTCAAAAGGATTAAGTTTTATTACTGGCTATCCTACCCGCAATCGGAAGGGCAGATTAATCGCGCAAAAGCCCGAGGGCTCAAGGGCGGTATGCGTTACTGGTTTCCGTTGCTGCAAGGTAGCTTTGGCAAATGGTTGCTTTACCGCATTGTGCTACCTAATGCTGATCATATCTTCGTACAAAGCCGCCAGATGCAGATTGATATCGCACGTCACGGCATTCCCATGTTTAAGATGACCCCTGTACCCATGGGCGTTGACATCGAGCTATTAAACCTTGAAGAGATTAAGCCGGTTGAAGACTCTCGCCTAGTCGGTAAGCGAGTAGTGGCTTACCTTGGGACGCTCGATCGTGTAAGGCAAATCGAAATACTTTTTCAAATGCTTGCAATTATCAGGCAACAAATACCTAATATTCTGCTGGTCTTGGTAGGTGATACCCAAGATGCTGCCCACCGTGATTGGTTGAAGCTAGAAGCAGAAAGGACAGGCGTGGCGGAAAATGTGCTCTGGACTGGGTGGCTAACATCTTCGAAAGCTTGGAGTTATATCTGCACAGCAGAGGTAGGGTTGTCACCTATTCCACGTGGATATTTATTGGATATGAGTTCACCTACCAAAGCAGTTGAATATATGGCGTTGGAATTGCCTGTAGTGGTTAACGACAACCCTGATCAGGCACAGGTGATTGCTGAAAGTGGAGGTGGATTGTGTGTAGCGTTTCAGGCTGTTGCTTTTGCCGATGGACTGATCAAACTGTTGTGTGACTCTACATTAAAGCAGGAAATGGGTACCAAGGGGCGTGAATACGTTACTAAAGTCAGAGGTTACGACAGTATTGCGCACAGCGTAGCTGAAGCGTATTTTTCTAGGTTTAATCAATGATGTGCAGATTGTTTGCGTTATTAATGTTGTGTTTCTTTAATATCTCTAATGCCGAGGATGCATGGTTACCCATCAAAGATATGTCGCTCATTATTGAATCTGGCAGTATTCTCGATTTTTCAGTTTTGGTTCCACAGGTTGAACTGGATTCGCAGCGGATGCTTGTGGCTAAAAACGGATACTTTGCAACTCAGTCAGAACCTAATCGCCCACAACGATTTTTGATGGCAGCAATGGAGTTTGGTGCGGCGACTGGAGGGTTGCCAGATCATGCATTGGCAGACCTATATGTTAGGCAATTACACATGCATGGCTATAATATGGCTCGACTTTCTTTTGTCGATGAGACTTTTATGTCGCAGCAAAAGAAAGATTTTGATTTCAATCCAGATCAACTTGATCGGTTCTATTACTTATTGTCAGCGCTAAAGCATGAGGGTATTTACTATGTACTAGATGGGCTTAGTTCAGAAAATGCTGCTTACGGTAATATAAAGGAGCGTTGGATTGATCAGCGCCATGCCAAGCTAAAGTTGTATTACGATCAGGAGATACAACTGCACTGGAAAAAACTGATGGAGCAAATGTTGGCATCAGTGAATCCCTATACCAAAATTTCAACCTTGGCAGACCCTGCGCTGGCTGGGTTGATTATGGTCAACGAGGGGGGCTTAGCTTTTGTGACTCGTGATGGTGTGTCTAATGAATTACGCCCAATGTTTACTGAATGGCTCAAGAAAAAATATGGGAGTACAGCCGCCTTGGCCAAGGCGTGGCAAGGTGAATTGCGCGCAGGAGAGTCTTTGGAAGCTAAGTCTGTTGGCTTTCCTAAGCCGGATGCCTGGACCAGCAAACGCATGTCGGATACCCAGCAATTCTTTTTTAATCTTGAACAAACGACGGTTGAATGGATGACTCGTTACCTAAGACAATTAGGTTATAAAGGTATGGTGACGGCTTACGATAACTGGTTGTCACCTGCTGCCCATGTTTCACGAGGACAACTTGAGTGGGTTGATCTACACAATTATCACTTTGAACCAACTAAATTTACAACTCCTGGCTCGGTCATGAATCAGGATAGCATGTTGGAAGGTGATGCAAAATATATCCGAGAGCTCGCGTCTGGTAGACATATTGGCAAACCGTTTACAGTGTCTGAATACGGTCAAATCTTCTGGAATAAATATCGTAGAGAGTCGGCCTTGGCTGTGCCAGCTTATGCAAGCTTTCAAGGTTGGGATATGATCTGCCAGCATGCAGGGGCCATTGATCTGAGCTATGCTGCAATAGGTGGCAGAAAAGATGCAATTTATCCTTTTGGCATCGGCCTTGACCCTATCGCACGTGCCAATGAAACGCTAGCAGCTTTGTTATTTTTACGGGGTGATGTTGCGCCCGCCAGGAAAACTCTGGGGGTTAAACTTGAGACTAAAAACGTGTTTGATGAGAGCGCATTTTTGGGCAACATGCCAGTTGATATTTCCCGTTTGTCATTAGTGACAGGTCTTGGGTTGGATTGGCAAGGTCGTTCGGAGGGTAAGTACGAAGCTCAGATTACCCCTAGCAATACCAGCCTGACCATGTCGGGCAAGCCTTTTGAGACAAAGCAAACACTTGTAGCCAAGATGGACGGTATTGTCAGTAAATATGTGGGTAAGTTGGGGCCAAAAAAAATCAGCAAGTCTAGTTTTGTTGCTGATGATCAATGGGTCAACCGTGTTGATTCATTAAGAAAAAATCGGATGCTAGGTAAAGATAATATAACCGACCCTAAAGAAGGTATTTACCAGTCTGATACTGAGCAGATAGTGATGGATAGCAAGCGGAAGCGACTAACCGTAGTGACACCGAATACCGAAGCGGTTGTATTTGATACGCCCGAACCTATCACGCTAGATAATCTCACTGTGGAGCAGGCTGATGGCCCTGCGTTGGTTTCGGTCTCCTCCATGGATGGTAAGCCGTTGCAAGCTAGTAAGCGAATGTTAGTGATATTGGCAACCGATGCTCGCAATAGCAATATGCGCTTTGCTGACGCATCTGAAACTACATTGCTGGATTTAGGTAAAAAACCGGTATTAATTAAGACAGCAAGAATCAGGCTCAAGCTCAAAAATCAGAACGCCGCACAGCTGAAAATATTTTCGAATACTTTACGTGGAAAGCGTGGTGATATGATCCCTTTGACACAAGTGTCTGATAGCATAAGTTTCCTACTTGATACGGCCAAGCTCTCACATGGACCGACGACTTATTTTGAAATTACCAGCTTGGAGTAGTAGTGAATTCTATTGCAATTGTTGTCCCTGAATTATTACCAGTGCCACCTGTGCAGGGTGGTGCTGTAGAGCATTGGGTGGATGAAGCGAGTCAGCGTTTGGTGGCTTCAGGTCGCAGGCTGACTATTTTTTCTCGCCCAGCAGGGGTAAAAGGACGCGATGGTGTCGATTACATCAGTATTCCTTGGACTCCAATGGAGCGGTTTTTTAATCAAATTAAAGAACGTGTGACTTGGAAAAATCCACTGCGTTATCTGGCTAAAATCCAGAATGTATATTCTTACGGCATGCGTGTAGCGAAGGCGGTGCAGGATTTTGATGTGGTATATCTGCATAACGAACCGAACATTCTCTTGTTTCTTCGCAAGCATTCAGGGCAGAAGATAGTGCTTCACATGCACAATGACCATCTATGCATACAAATGTTTCGTCCGTTTTATCGCAGAGCCCTGGCCAAGGTAGACTGTGTGATTTGCGTTAGCGACTATATTCGTCGCCAAGCTGTTTCGCATTTCCCAGAATATGCTGATCGATTTTGCGTAGTATTTAATGCAACTGACCCCGAAGTTTTTAAGCCATACGGTGATGAGGCCGCACGCCAACTTAAAGGTGTTATTCAGAAAGAGCAGGGCAAGAAGTACCTACTTTACGTCGGGCGGTTAACGCCAGTAAAGGGTGTGCATGTGCTGATTGAAGCGTTCCGTGAAATTCATCGCATCATGCCAGATGTACGCTTAATTATCACCGGGTCATCATTCTTTGGCGGTGCAGCCAAAACTGCATACGAACAGCAATTGGTCAACTTGGCACAGCCTTTGAATGATGTAATTATTTTTACTGGCTATTTACCTCATGAGAAATTGAAATATTTGTACTCTATTGTAGACGTTATTGTGTTGCCATCTGTGTGGCAAGACCCATGTCCTTTGGTGGTTTTGGAAGCGATGGCATCCGGTACTTTCCTTATCAGCTCTGCTGTCGGTGGTATCCCTGAAGTTATGGAAAGTGGCAAGAACGGTGTTATGGTGGAACCTGCCGATGCTGGGGCCCTTGCGCTGGCAGTCTGCAATGCTTTGAACGAGCCGGAAACGATGCGTCGTATGGAAAGAATGGCCCGTAAGCAGATTGTTGGGGGCTACACATGGGAGCGTTTGGTTGCTGAGCTGAAAATGCCGCTTAGTAACTTGTAATAAAACTAAAATGACTAAAAATATAAGCAAAGTTGCTGTTCCCAAGCCTGCCGTTGCACATCTGGACTGGCTTGACCAAGTTAGAGGGGTGGCTGCCATGTATGTGGTAATCCATCATGCGGTCATGAACGTAGCGATTTCAGACTCAGTTGCTCATATTCATGATCCAATATTTCGACTTTTGCAAACACTATCAGGCAAAGGACATTATGCAGTAGATATTTTTATTGTGTTATCCGGCTATTGCCTAATGTTGCCTCTTATTCGTAATGAAGCCTTCGGAAGTATCCCATTGTTTTACCTTCGTCGCACAGTTCGTATTGTTTTACCATACTACGCAGCAATGCTTTTGTCTCTTTCACTAATTTATTTTTTTATTGGATCGGATAGCGGAACTCATTGGGCTTCTTGTCTACCCGTAACTATAGATGGAGTTGTTAAACATATACTTTTGGTACATCAATGGTTTCCATCAGAGGCAAGTAAAATAAATCATGTGTTTTGGTCGATTGGTGTCGAGTATCAGATATATTTTCTATTTCCATTTTTCTACTTTCTGACCAGAAAATACCCCTTAACAAATTCATGGGTAGTAATAGCATTGTTAGGCTATGTGTTCTGGTTAATTAGTATTGTGGTTAGCAAACCCAACCCACCGCCTGTTGGTGAGTCTTTTATTTATTGTGGGCTTTTCTTTCTTGGGATGATGGCAGCAAAGTATTCATTCTCAGAAAAAAATGTATTGCCATCGTACCTCGTTACTATCTCTGTAAAACCAAAATTGTACTCAGCGATTATCGTTGCAATGGTTGTGGTTATTGCTTTGATTGGAAATAAGTATAGGGAAGCAATGCCATTGTTATTTCAGAGTTTTTTCATTGGGATAGCTACATCTCTAATATTCTTTCTTATGGGCAGTGGAAGAATTAGTTTTTTTAAAAGCAAAGTTATTATGAACCCAATTAATTGGCTGGGTAAGATTGGGTTTTCTCTTTATCTGGTTCATGCGCCAATGCTGGAATTAGTGTGGTTGTATGTTGTTAACCCATTAAAACTTGCCACACTAGGATATCAGTCTATAGCGATGGTTATCTTTGGAACAGCCATCTCAATTGTAGTTGCTTGGATATTTTATGTTTTGATAGAGCAACCATGTCATAGGTTAAGTAAATCCATAAAAACATTCTCGTATCCAAACACAAAATATTTTGCGTACCTAAATGAGAAAATTAAATGATTGCCATTATTTATCCTCAGTTCTATGGTGTTGGCGGCATTGCTCGCTACCTTGATTCATTCTTGTCAAATCTGCCATCCGACCATCCGCCAATCTATTTAATTACTGGCGATGAACACCGTGAATTGCGCAGTTATCTTAATGTGGAAATCATTCATATTCCATTTAGGTCCGGTCGGTTCAACCTTTTTACTTGGGGGATTCAGGCGCGCACCCTATTAATTCAAATGCATGTTGAAGGCAAGATTCAGTGGGTTAATCTGCATTTTCCGCCATTAATTCCAGGTCTACTCCTACCACGCCATATCCCAGTTGTGCTTACTGCACATACTACTTATATAGGAATGTCTGGACGATTCTACGGTACTAAACATTTTGATAGTCAGTGGAGTAGAGCTTCTTTGGCAATCAAGTCATGGATGGAGCGAAAAATATTTGGTCTAACTAGCAAAGTGATTTCGCTGACTGAGCAGGGGCGGCAGGAAGTGCTGGCTTATGGTTTCAAAGGTCTTGTTACTGTAATTCCTAATGGAGCTGATGTTAAGTTATTTACCCCAGACATGACTATTGAAAAAGATATCGATGTGTTGTTCTGTGGGCGTATTGAGTTCCGCAAAGGTAGCAGAGCCATGGTAGAACTGTGCCGTCAGTTAATTGCAAAAAACCCTGATGTAAATATCTGCATTGTTGGCTATGGGGATGATGATGAGTTTGTAAAAAACTCTTTAGCAGCTTATCCTCAAAATGTTCTAATGACTGGTAAGGTGCCTTTCTCGGAGATGATGGGTTATTACAACCGCAGTCGCGTCTATGCCTCTACCTCTTACTACGAAGGGCTTCCAGGGACTTGTTTAGAAGCGATGGCGATGCAGTTGCCAGTAGTGGTTTGGGATTTTCTGTTTTATCGTGGGCTAGTGGTTGAAGGCGAAACAGGGAGCCTTGCCACACCAAACGATTTTTCCGGTATGACGGATAAGGTGCTTAATCTTTTAGCTAAACCTCAATTAGCCACTGAAATGGGCAAAAAAGGCCGTGTCTTATTAGAGCAAGAATACGATTGGAATAAGCTGGCGAGTGATGTATTGGGTGTGTTCCAAAAATGATTGCAAATAGCAAGCATCGACCTTTGCGCGTGATGTTACTCGGCCTGCGAGGTTTTCCAAATGTGCAGGGTGGAGTAGAAGCACATGCTGAAAATTTATGCCCGCTACTGGTCGAGTTGGGTTGTGATGTCACTTTGCTTGCCCGCGCTCCGTACCAACTTGCCGAGATTGGGCCGGAATGGAAGGGCGTCAAATTTATGCCACTGTGGGCACCAAAGTCAAAAGCCTTAGAGGCAATTCTTCACAGTTTAGTGGGTGTGCTGTATGCGGCAGTTAAGCGCCCAGATGTTTTGCATATTCATGCCATTGGGCCTGCCATTATGACGCTACCAGCCAGACTGCTTGGGCTAAGAGTAGTTGTAACACATCACGGCCCTGATTACGACAGGCAGAAATGGGGTGGTTTTGCGCGTTTTGTGCTGCAGTTGGGCGAGCGTTGGGGAATGCGTTGGTCTAACGGGCGTATTGTGATTTCGAAAGTGATTGCTGATCTGGTTCTAGCCAAACATGGTATGCAATCCGTGCTCATTCCAAACGGTGTGGTTCTGCCACAACTGCCTAATTCTGTTGGTGCGCTTAAACAGTTTGGCTTACACCGTGGTCGCTATGTTTTGCTGGTAAGTCGCTTGGTACCAGAAAAGCGTCATCTTGATTTGATTGAAGCTTTCAAGCAGGCAAATTTGTCCGATTGGAAATTGGTGATTGTTGGTGGTGCAGATCACCCAGATGCTTATCAGCGTGAGGTTATAGAGGCGGCGACTAATGCAGGCGCAGTAATGACTGGATTCCAACGAGGAAAATCCTTACAGGAGCTTTATGCCCATGCTGGGCTTTTTGTGCTTCCTTCGTCACATGAGGGTTTGCCTATCGCGATGTTGGAAGCGCTTAGCTACGGGTTGCAAGTGTTGGCAAGTGATATTCCAGCTAATCTAGAGGTAGGTTTGTCAGCAGAGCATTATTTTCCTCTAGGTAATATTCAATCTCTTGCGGATCGCATCATATTGTTGTCACGAGAAAGTCTGACAATGCATGAGCGCACGAGTATTCGCGTTTGGGCAACGCAGCGATATGACTGGCGCGAGATTGCTGAAAAAACCTTGAATGTTTATGTTGGCTGCTTAAAGTAAAGTCAATTCTGCATTCAATCGCATGAGTTTGATGACTAGTGTCATGGATTAGTGTTGCGGTTTAATTGTGTATTTAGTATGCAGTTAGTATAGAGCCCAAGTGACTCTCCAGTAGGTATCTGAATTAAATTAAGTTGTAAATGAGGAATAAATGAAAATTTTAGTCACCGGTGGTGCAGGTTATATAGGTTCTCACACCTGTGTGGATTTATCGGCAGCAGGGTACGATATAGTGGTGGTGGATAACCTCAGCAACAGTAAATCAGAAGCCCTAGCTAGGGTAGAACGTATTTCCGGTCGCAAGGTAAGTTTTCATGAGGTCGATATTCGTGACAAAAAGGCCATGCGTGAAGTATTTAATCAGCATGCGATTGAAGCGGTCATCCATTTCGCAGGCCTTAAAGCCGTGGGTGAGTCTGTAGAGCAGCCCCTTCGCTATTATGATAATAATGTTGCAGGTACAGTGGCGCTGTGTGAAGTGATGGCTGAAAAGAGTGTGCGCAATCTTGTGTTTAGTTCTTCGGCAACGGTGTATGGCGAACCTAAAATTATGCCGATTCGTGAAGACTCTCCTGTGGGCGGTACGACAAACCCTTATGGTGCAAGTAAATTAATGGTTGAAAATATTCTGCGTGATTTGCAAATTTCTGATCCCAAATGGCGCATTGCTATCTTGCGATACTTCAACCCGGTTGGCGCCCATTCTAGTGGCTTAATTGGCGAAGATCCAAATGGTATTCCTAATAATCTGATGCCTTTTGTAGCTCAGGTAGCCACGGGGCGCAGGGAATATCTACGGGTTTTTGGCGATGATTACGCGACACCGGATGGAACCGGGATGCGAGATTATATTCATGTGGTTGATCTAGCCAAAGGGCATCTGGCAGCCTTGGATTATCTTTCGAAAAATAGCGGTTTGCTGACCGTAAATCTAGGCACAGGGCATGGTTTGAGTGTGCTTGAGATGGTCAAAGCTTTCCAGACGGTGTGCGACATTGAAATCCC
>SESD01000300.1_pt1 | contig 30627 bp, 24 predicted proteins | sample 3171411 | NCBI WGS metagenome assembly SESD01 (sample SAMN06051880, study PRJNA518727) | freshwater metagenome | biome: subpolar coniferous forest; feature: holomictic lake; material: water; isolation source: holomictic Lake 442, 16.5 m depth | place: Canada: near Kenora, Ontario | collected...
GGAATCAAAAGAAGCAATGGTCCGCTTTTTGATGTTGATAGCCGCAGAGCCGGATATAGCGAAAGTACCTATTATGCTGGATTCTTCTAAATGGGATATTTTGGAAGCGGGTCTTAAATGTATTCAGGGCAAGGGTGTTGTCAATTCTATTTCGCTTAAAGAAGGCGAAACCGATTTTATTAAGCATGCCAAACTCGTTCATCGTTATGGTGCGGCAGTTATTGTTATGGCGTTTGATGAGGATGGACAAGCCGACACCAAGGCCAGAAAAGTAGAAATATGTCAGCGTGCTTATAAGATTCTTACCGAACAAGTTGGTTTTCCACCAGAAGATATTATTTTTGATCCCAATATTTTCGCGATTGCTACCGGTATAGATGAGCATAATAATTACGGGTTAGATTTTATCGAAGCCACCCGTGAAATTAAAGAAACACTGCCTTACGCTCTTATTTCCGGTGGCGTGTCTAATGTGTCTTTTTCATTTCGAGGTAATAACCCGGTTCGGGAAGCGATTCATGCCGTGTTCTTATATCATGCTATTCAGGCTGGCATGTCTATGGGTATTGTTAATGCTGGACAATTGGCCATTTATGAAGATATTCCACTGGATTTGCGCGATGCAGTTGAAGATGTAGTACTAAATCGTCATGATGGTAGCGGTACGGATAAGCTATTGGAATTGGCTGCAAAATATCGTGGCGATGGGAGTAGCAGTGAAGTTAAACAAGAAAATCTGGAATGGCGTGATTGGCCGGTAAGTAAGCGACTTGAACATGCTCTTGTTAAAGGAATAACTGATTATATTGATGAAGACACCGAACAAGCCAGACTCGAAGCAGAAAGACCTTTGCATGTCATAGAAGGCGCGTTGATGGATGGTATGAACGTGGTTGGCGACTTATTTGGTGCTGGTAAAATGTTTTTACCACAAGTTGTTAAATCAGCGCGAGTTATGAAAAAAGCGGTCGCATATTTAATGCCCTTTATGGAAGCAGATAAAGCCGGTGGTGAGAGACAAACCAACGGTAAAATCCTCATGGCTACCGTTAAAGGTGACGTGCATGACATCGGTAAAAACATTGTGGGTGTGGTGTTGCAATGTAATAACTATGACGTGATTGATCTTGGTGTTATGGTGCCTGCAGAAAAGATTTTGCAAACAGCACGTCTTGAAAAGGTCGATATTATTGGTTTGAGTGGTTTGATTACGCCATCGTTGGATGAAATGGTTCACGTTGCCAAAGAAATGCAACGCCAAGGGTTTACTATTCCTTTGATGATTGGTGGCGCAACGACCTCTCGTGCTCATACTGCTGTAAAAATTGAGCCACATTACCAAGGTCCAACTATTTATGTAACGGATGCCTCTCGTGGTGTCGGGGTTGCCAGTAATTTATTGAGTCATGAGCTTAAAAATGAGTTTATAAAAGGTGTTCGAGCAGAATACGAAGAAGTCAGAGATCGTCACAAAGGGCGTGAGGCTAAAACCAAGCAACATTCTTTACAAGATGCACGGAACAATAAATTTAATTGGGGAAGTTACGAGTCCGTCAAACCCTCATTTTTAGGACTTAAAGTTCTTGAGCAATTTCCGTTAGAGACGTTGGTTTGGTATATCGATTGGACGCCATTTTTTCAAACGTGGGAAATGGCAGGTAGTTATCCAAAAATATTGGATGATCACATTGTCGGTGTTGAAGCCAGAAAACTGTTTGCAGATGCACAGCTTATGCTTAAGCAAATAATCAAGGAAGAATGGCTTGGTGCTAGCGCGGTTGTAGGTTTTTTCCCAGCCAACAGCGATGGTGATGATGTGGTTGTATATACGGATGATAGTAGAACTGAGGTTTTGGAAATATTACATCATTTACGTCAGCAAAATATTAAAGCCCCCGGGCGACCCAATTATTGTTTGTCTGATTTTATTGCTCCGATTGATAGTGGGAAAGCCGATTATATAGGTGCTTTTGCAGTTACCACGGGTATTGGTATAGAAGCGAAATTACAGCAATTTGAACAAGATCATGATGATTACAGCTCGATTATGTTAAAAGCCCTAGCAGATAGACTGGCAGAGGCTTTTGCAGAATATTTGCATCAATTAGTTAGAAAAGATTACTGGGGTTATGTTAAAGATGAAGTTTTTGGCGCTGACCAGTTAATAAATGAAGCTTATAAGGGCATTCGTCCAGCACCGGGCTATCCTGCTTGTCCTGATCATACCGAAAAAGGGAAGTTGTTTGAGCTACTAAATGTCACTAAAAATACCACTATTGAGCTAACTGAAAGTTATGCGATGTATCCCGCATCTGCAGTGAGTGGCTGGTACTTTTCACATCCTGATGCTCAGTATTTTAATGTCGGTAAAATAGATAAAGATCAGTTACAAGATTATGCCAAACGTAAAGGTATAGCAGAAGAGGTCGCAGAACGTTGGCTTGCTGCGCATTTACACCACTAAAGGTAATTAACATTAATGCTGCAATTTCTATTGTTGGGTACCTCCGGCTGTCATCTTTGTGAGCAAGCGGAACAGATTGCCAATGAATATTTGTCCGGCAGTAATGAAGTGGTGATTGAGATCATAGATATTGCCGAGCAGGAACAGTGGCAAGCGCTATACTCGTTACGTATACCGGTTTTATATCATACTAATACAAGTAAAGCGCTTGGTTGGCCATTTGACTTGATACAAGTTAAGCAATTTATAATGGATTTGAGTCAGGATTGAAGGTCTATAAATCATAAATAATAACGAAAGATTCATTTTTGTTAACCTGGTTTGATGTAATGCGGAATTTTTAGTAGTAAAAGCGCCGTGCTCAGCTAGGAGCAGGTTACAAGGTATATTGATGTCACATGAGATAATAACCATAATTAAACTTGGCATTTGTTTATAATCACCTGCAACAACTAAAAACTTATAATAAAAGGTAGGCAATAATGACAATAACAACCCGAACATTATCAAAATTACAGTATTTTTTTGAAACCCAATTTGATCGGTTAAAAGATAATGAAAATTATCAAAAGTTATTGGCAATGCCTTCTCTTGAACGCTGGGCGACTCTTTCTGGTTTGTTTTTATTATCACAGTTAATTATTTTTGGTCTTTTATACCTTATTTTTGGTCAAGCAGTCGTTGTTGGTTTTTTTGCCAGTATTCTAGCGGGTTTAGCTACCGGGATTGGTGCTTTACCGGCTTTGTTTTTCAAAAATATCTCGCGCAATTTATTTAATAGCATGTTGGGTGCTGCTGCTGGCGTTATGTTGGCAGCAACCGCATTTTCTTTATTAGTGCCTGGCATGACTTACGGAAATTTAATCTGGCCCGGTAAAGGCATTTATATAGTTTCTATAGGGATGTTGATTGGCGCTGCGTTTCTTCATTATGCTGATCGCCAATTGCCCCATGTACATTTTGATTCAATTTCAGATGTTCAGCTCTCTTCGTTAAAAAAAGTCTGGTTGTTTATTATTGCCATCACTATCCATAATTTTCCTGAAGGTATGTCAGTTGGCGTAAGCTTTGGTTCTGGCGAAATGAAAAACGGTGTAGTTTTGGCAATTGCTATTGCTTTACAAAATATTCCAGAAGGCTTGGCGGTTGCTTTGCCGCTGGTGGGTTTGGGTTACAATAAATGGAAAGCGGTTGGTATTGCCACCTTAACGGGCTTAGTGGAACCGGTAGGTGGTTTGCTGGGCATTACCATGGTAACTGTCTTTCAGCCAATATTGCCAATTGCCATGGGTTTTGCAGCCGGTGCCATGCTCTTTGTTATCAGTGAAGAAATAATTCCAGAAACGCATTCAAATGGAAGGTCTCGTTATGCAACCTTTGCATTGATGGTAGGTTTTATAATTATGATGGTGTTGGATAATTTGTTAGGTTGAATTGAAAAATCAACCATCTTTTCAATAATGATAGATACCTAGATTATAAAATTGTAATCGGTTAACTGGTCGATATTTTTTGCGAATTACTTAATGTTGAGTGGTTTTTATAGGATAAGAATGAACGAACTCCAGATTAATTTGCAACACTATTTAAACTTGTTTTATACCGTTAATTTTTTTGAAGCTTTTCATAGCTCGCTGGAAAAGTTTTTATTATTATTTACAACAGGTAATATTACCGAGCTATCAGCAACTGCAATGACCAGTTTTGCCCTGATTGCAGCGGCTGAGATTGGAGATAAAAGCCAGCTTGTTTGTATGACGCTGGCCTCCAGGCATCGAGCTTTACCGGTTTTACTGGGAGCTATTGCCGCATTTGCGCTTTTAAATACCTTGGCCGTTGTTTTTGGCGTTGCCATTGCCAGTTGGCTGCCGGCCACTATAGTGGCGGCAACGGTCGCTTTTTTGTTTGCCGCTTTTGGAATCCATTCTTTACGAATACAAGAAGATGAAGGGGATGAAGAGGTAAAAGAAAAAAGTGGTCACAGCATTTTCTTTACCACCTTTTTATTAATTACTGTTGCTGAATTTGGTGATAAAACACAATTAGCGGTTGTTGCCTTAAGTAGCACTGCAGCACCTTTGGCGGTCTGGATGGGTTCTACGTTAGCGCTGGGAGCGATATCGGCTTTGGGTGTTCTTGCCGGGCGAACAGTTTTACAAAAGTTTTCTTTAGTATGGCTACATAAAATTAGCGGAATTATTTTTCTGGTGCTATCAGCGTTTGCTTTTTATCGGGCTTATGCTTGTTATACAAGCTAATAGATTAAAAGTAACTTTTTGCGATTTGACCTGCCTTACCAGTAAAGTATAGAATTCATGGGATTTTGAGTGTTTATGGTCAATAGGCTGTTTCACTTAATAAAGACGGGTTGTTTGTCGGATGTTCGATTAACCCAAGCAGTCAGATTTCATAGAACCACCTCAATATGAAGTCTGATTAACCAATAATAGTGAGGTGATTTTTTGGAGATATATTATGGATAAACTAACAGCGCTTTCTTTAAGCATTGGCGGCTTGGCCGGTGTTGCTACTTTTTTGGCGGTAGGGCCTTTGAGTGGATTCTTTTTTATATGGGCGGCAACTATTGCTTGGGCAGCTTATTTTTTCCTGGGTGCCACCAAGGAAGCATTGGTTAACACAATCGTGTGTGGGATTTTTGGTGTAGTTATGGCTTGGTTCACCGCTATTTTACTCACTAACATTCCCGCTTCAGCGGCTCTTGGCTTTCCAGTTATGGCTGCGATTACGGTAGCAGTTGCCGTTGTCGTTATGTGTCTTGCTGCAAATATCCCACAACTTGCGACAATTCCTGCGAGTGTTCTTGGTTATTCATCAACGTTTGCTTACTTATTGCAAACACCTGATAAATTGAACCAAGATGTTCTTTTAGGTATTTCTTTAAGCAATCCATTGCTGGTAATATCAATTTCTATCGTTATTGGAACCTATTTTGGCCAATGGTCAGCTCAGCTAAGTGCAAAATTAGCCAAGTAAGCATAGCCATATAATTGTTGATAAGATTTGTTCGGCTGGTGAGTTAATGCCAGCCTTGCAATGACAGTGATTTAGTCTTTTGCAGCCAATAACGCTTTAAAGACATCCTGATTTTCTTCATGTTTGAATGTTTCAAATTTTGATGCAAAGTCTTTGCGAGCTTTATCTCTAAGCATATCCAGATTTTGTATTACCACGCCCATCGCTAAAAGTGTATTGGCATGAATGTGCTTAGTTATCATTTCTTCACTAAACAATTTTAGCGTCTCTTCCTGAACTGCGTAATCCTGAAAATCACCTAAAACTTCCTGTAATCCTTTCAGGTTTTTAATGAAATGTTTTATCTGATCCTCAAGATATAAGCTTTGGAAAAACTCCATCAAGTAGCGTAATTTTTTGCATGATTTTCTTAAGTCATGTAATGCTGCGCTGGGTGAGTCTTCAGTAATAGCCCCACCTTCTTTTAATATCCACTTATAGTTTTTTAAGATCCTTCTGTCTGCTAACTGTTTAATGGTAAGTTTTGCATTAATTTCAATCGGCTTGATAGGTGCTTGTTCTTTTAGAAATCGCTCCCATTCAGATATTTTAGCCAAGTATCTCGATGAACTTAGTTTTTTGGCAAGTTCTTTTTGAGCAATTTTATGTTTATCGATAAGTAGTTTTTTAAGCGGGTTAATATCCTCGCGAATTGAGGCCGGCAAGCTGTTTTTATAGTGTTCAAAACTTAACAGATAAACATCAAGATCACGGGTAGGCCCCGTAATTTGACCTAACCAAGAAAAAAACTCAGCATAGTCTAAGTTAACTTGATCGGGTAATACACCTTTAAGTTGATTAAGGCCGGCTCTGGTTCTTCGCACAGCAACTCTAAAGTCATGCAAAAATTCGCTGTCTATATTAGCAATCGTTCCTTGCTCATTATCTTTAATCGCCTTTAGGAGATGACTGTAAAGATACTTGGTCGCAATGTCTGCACGCATATCAGGGTCTAGATTGATATTCATTTTTGATGAATAGTCGTTAGGTTTGCGACCTTGAAGTCTTAATGCGATAAGCAGTAAGGGTTTATTAGTGGGAGTTAAGTCAAGCTTTGTAGTCAGTATCGAAATGATGTGTTCGGTAGTCTTGTCGTAACCTTTAATGGGGAGTAAGGTGACACGGTTATTAAAGAGTTCGTGCTCTTCAACAACTAAACGAAGTAGTGATTTATTATCTTTATTAAGTATGTTTAAGTAATATTTTTCATAATCAAGATTGCATACAGGCAGTAAAGCCCGCATTTCCAATAGTGGATTAAGTATATTGCAGATAACATCTGAAGGGATTTGTTGGCTGAAGGCGGGAACGTCTTTTATGTCTGTACTTGCAATAACCAAGTCATTTTTTAGATTTCTTAGTAATAAGGTTGATGCTGATTTTGTACGGTTAAATTCACAAGTGATACTGTTTTTATAAAGTCTCCAGTCAAAACTGTCGTAATAAGTCATCAGGGCATATTGCCTTGAGACTAACTCTAAGGTTACCTTATCGCTTAGTTTTGAAATAAATTTTTCAGCAGTTAAGTTTGCGGGTAAATCAAATTGTAAAGACATTATGGCAAAATACGTAGGAGCGATTCATAAACAAAACCATTATAGTAATGTTGTATTAACATTTAATGACAGTGTAACAATTTTTGTTTATCGTAACAGTTTTTTAAAGATCTTTATATAATAAAACAGAGATAGGGCACTAGAATGAGTAGAGAGTTATGGTTACTTAGGCATGGAAAGTCGGATCGCGATCTCGCTGTAGATGATTTTGACCGGCCTTTGAAAAAACGTGGCAAACTTGCCGTTCAGCGTATAGCTGATTGGCTGTTAAAAGAAAAACTTATTCCTGATTGTCTGCTGAGTTCGCCTGCTTTAAGGGCATTTTCAACAGCAAAAGTAGTTCATAAAGCTTTTGCCCTAAAGTCTTTGGTTATTATGCAGGATAAACGTATATATCAGGAGGGCTTCGAACGCTTAAAAACAGTGTTGGCTGAATGTTCTTTAGATAAAAAGCGGGTATTACTGGTGGGGCATAATCCCGAACTGGAAGATTTGCTTATTCATTTGGTTGGTGACTCTAACTTGCCTGACTCCGATAAGTTATTACCGACTGCTGCCTTTGTCAGGCTTTTAATGCCCGATGACTGGACGCATTTGGATGCCGGTTGCGCTTCGCTTATATCAATTACCTATGCAAAATCGTTACCTGAAGAGGGCTTGGGTTAAATTTGTATGCTTATATGAGTAGATGTATAGTGGGAAGATTATACGGCTGTCATAATACCGTCATATAATATTAATATTCTTGTTATGTAACACATAGATAATAGATCCATAATAATTAACTAGAGACTTGATCATGAAATTTTCTTTTAAAACAAAATCGCTAATTGCTGCGATGGGTTTTGCTACTGTAGCATTGGTAAGTGGTACTGCATGTGCAGTACAAACAGTTGATGCGGGTATACCCGATTATCAAAAAGCCAGTGGTATTGCTGGTAACTTATCCAGTGTGGGTTCTGATACGCTGGCAAATTTAATGACGATGTGGGCTGAAGAGTTCAATCGTGAATATCCTAATGTCAATGTGCAAATCCAGGCGGCCGGTTCTTCAACTGCGCCACCAGCGTTAACAGAGGGCACTTCAAATCTTGGGCCAATGAGCCGTGAGATGAAGGATGATGAGTTGGAAGCGTTTGAAGATAAATACGGTTACAAGCCTACAGCGGTTCCTGTAGCCATTGATGCCTTGGCGGTAATGGTAAACAAAGATAACCCAATCAAAGGTCTGACTATTCCGCAGGTTGATGCCATATTTTCTTCAACACTTAAATGCGGACATCCAACCGAGATTGAAACATGGGGTGACGCAGGTGTAACTGTCTGGGGCTCAAAGAGCATTCAATTGTATGGTCGTAACTCGGTTTCAGGAACTTATGGTTACTTTAAAGAAAACGCTTTATGTAAAGGTGATTTTAAAAGCAACGTAAATGAGCAACCGGGTTCAGCATCTGTTGTTCAATCGGTCACAACCTCTGCCAATGGTATTGGTTATTCCGGCATGGGTTACACCACTTCAGGTATTAGAATGGTTCCTTTGGCTAAAAAAGAGGGCCAACCTTTTGTTGAAGCAAAACCAGAAAATGCACTTAATGGCACTTATCCCTTAACAAGATATTTGTACGTTTATGTTAATAAAAAACCGAACCAACCTTTGCCACCTTTAGAAAATGAATTCATGAAAATGGTTTTATCTAAAGCCGGTCAACAAGTTGTAATAAAAGACGGGTATATTCCATTACCTGCAAAGATAGTTGAAAAAGTACTCGCTACTCTTAAATAGGTAAATGAAGAATTGCAATAAGTAATAACTACAAAGTATTGTTTATTGTACAGGATGGCATAAACAAGGATGTTAGTCTGGATTAACGTTTATTTGTATGTAATTGTTAATATCGGCAAAAGCGGCCAGGATTTGTTAACGCAAGTTTTGGCCGCTTTTTTCTGTGATTGTAGTATAGGGTCACAATCAACTTTAGAATCGCTGCATGTCTAAAATAAATATCGAAACAAATTCTTCCTCAGTCTTGCAATTATCTTCCGGTGGAACCCATGAGCGTTGGCGTCTTATTAAAGACTCAATCGCGCGTTATGGTGTAATAGCGGGAGGCTTGGGTATCATCTTTGCCATCGCATTGATATTTTTTTATCTGCTCTATGTGGTTTATCCTTTATTTATTTCTGCAACAGCGCAATCGGTTAATCAATATAATGTGCCTGATCCTGCTTCAGGTAAAACAATCCTGCTGGAAATTGAAGAGCAAAACGAAGTTGCCGCTCGGTTTACAGAGAGTGGACAAGTCGTATTCTTTGCAGTGGCGACCGGCAAAACCCTATTAAATGAAGTCGTTAAAATCCCTGAAGGCGCTAAAATTATCAGTTTTTCTCAGGGTAGTCCTATTAACGAAGGAGCGGTCATTTACGGTTTATCAGATGGTAAGGCCGTTATCGTTAAGCATCAATATAAAGTGACCTATCCAAATAATAGCCGCCTGATTACTCCATCTTTATCCTATCCAATGGGCGAGGCGCCTTTGGTAATAGATGAATCAGGTGTTCCCTTAGAAAAAATTGCCGTTAAAATTGGTGATAAAGCCAGCACCATTGTTGCAAAAACGGCTGAAACTCCACTAGGTACAAGCAAAATTCGCATCAGTCATTTTGAGAAAGAACAATCGTTGTTTGCTGATGAAGCGACGCTAACGCGAACAGATTCAGTTTTAAATTATTCTGCTACCAACGTTGCTGATCTTTTAATTGATAAGGATGAGCGTAATCTTTACTTGCTAAGCAATAACGGGCAGTTAGGGTTGTTTGATATTGTTGATAAATCGGCACCTGCTTTAATCTCCGAGCAAAACATCGTAGAGGCAGGTCATACCATTACCAGTAGCGCTTTTTTAAACGGTGATCTTTCCCTAATGATTGGAGATTCCAGTGGTCTGGTCTCGCAGTGGAGTAAAGTCAGAGACAAGCCGAATCAATTTAGCATGCAAGAAATCAGGGTCTTTAAGGTTTCTGATAAGGCCATTATTTCGATAAATCCTGAACAACGTCGTAAAGGATTCATGACGGTTGATGCAGATGATACCTTAGGCATCTATCATTCAACCTCTGAAAGAGAAATGATTAAGGCTTCGTTGGGTCATTCAAAGCCGGTAGCTGCCGCAATATCTCCCAGAGCCAATGCAGTTTTGGTTGAGTCCGAAGATGGAAAGATTAACTACTGGACTGTCGATAACAAACATCCTGAGGTATCTTTACGCTCCCTTTGGCAGGAAGTGTGGTACGAAAGTTATCCCAAGCCTGATTATATCTGGCAGTCATCTTCCGCAAATAGTGATTTCGAGCCAAAATACAGCTTGACACCCTTGGTATTTGGCACACTGAAAGCGGCTTTTTATGCGATGTTGGTGGCCATGCCTTTAGCACTTATGGGTGCGATATATACCGCTTATTTTATGACGCCAAAAATGCGTCAATATGTTAAACCATCCATCGAATTGATGGGTGCCCTACCGACCGTTATTTTGGGCTTTCTGGCCGGCTTATGGTTGGCACCGATTATAGAAGAATATTTGGCCGGTTTATTTGCTGTGTTTATGCTGGTTCCTTTGGGGGTTATATTGTTTGCCTTTGCTTGGCAGTACTTACCAAAAGCGATTTTGCAAAAGATACCCGAGGGTTGGGAATCAGCCATCCTCATACCGGTTATTATACTCAGTGCCTGGTTTGCATTTACTGTCAGTGTTCCACTGGAAGCTTTTTTGTTTCATGGTACTTTACGTGACTGGTTTAAGACAGAATATGGTATTGGCTATGATCAACGCAATGCCTTGGTCGTTGGAATCGCCATGGGATTTGCGGTCATTCCTACTATTTTCTCTATCGCTGAAGATGCTATTTTTAGCGTACCCAAGCATTTAACCGTGGGTTCTTTGGCGTTGGGTGCCACCACTTGGCAAACCATGATAAAGGTCGTTTTGTTAACAGCCAGCCCCGGTATTTTCTCTGCAGTGATGATTGGTCTGGGGCGGGCAGTAGGGGAAACCATGATCGTGTTAATGGCAACCGGAAACACCCCCGTCATGGATTTAAGTGTTTTTCAGGGCTTGCGTACCTTGGCTGCCAATATTGCCGTTGAAATGCCGGAGTCTGCCGTAGATAGTACACATTATCGTGTATTGTTTTTAGCAGCTTTGGTGTTGTTTATGTTTACCTTTGTTTTTAATACCCTGGCTGAAATTATTCGTCAGCGCTTACGCGAAAAATATAGTTCATTATGATTAGATTATGGTTTAAAAGTGGAGTGCCTTGGATTTGGCTCAATGCGGCAGCAGTCAGTATCTGTATTATCATGGTTCTTGGTGTTTTAGGGTTAGTGACTGTGCGGGGTGTCGGGCATTTTTGGCCCTCCCAAGTGACTCAATTTAATTATCAGGAAGAAGGCAAGCCCTCCAGAATAATTATTGGTGAGGAAGTTGAAACCAGTATCACTCCCGCTTTAATGGCTAAGTCGACTGGCCATATCATGGCTGATGACGAAGATACGCTCGTACAGTATTTGATTAAAACCGGCAATCGGGATATTACCGGCACAGACTTTATGTGGATAGAGGCTCGTAATGTCAAGGAACAAAGTGAGCCGCTTGATCTCATGGTCATTGAGCGCAGGGAGTGGGGTAATTTTTACGGACGCTTACTAGAAGTTAAAGAAGGTAGTAAAACAATAGCCACCGGAAAAGAAGCGTGGCCGGTTGTTCAGACAAAGATAGCAGAAGCTTTAGTCGTTTTTGATGAAATAGCGCATCTGGAAAAAAAGGAGATTGGTGGGATCAATTATAATCTTGAGCGCTTAAGACTTAAACACAGAAAGCTGGAATTGGAAAATAAGCTGGATGATACTGCAAAACAGCAGATTGCCGCACAAACAGCCGCTTACGACGTTGAATATAAGCAATATCAAGTTCAGGTAGCGGAGTTATATAAAAAAATAAGACTTAATAGCTTGGTTGCCGAAACCGAAAATGGCACTACGCTAAAAATACCCTTATATAAAGTGGTTAGAGCTTTTCAACCTAATGCCATGAGTGTGGTTGATAAAATCATTCATTATGGTGTTAAGGTGGTTGAGTTCTTGGCCGATGATCCTCGAGAAGCCAATACCGAAGGTGGTATTTTTCCGGCTATTTTCGGAACCGTGATGATGGTGATGATGATGTCGGTGATTGTTACGCCTTTTGGCGTGATTGCAGCTGTATATCTACGTGAGTATGCCAAGCAAGGTTTTACAACCCGATTAATCAGAATAGCGGTTAATAATCTGGCCGGTGTACCCTCGGTTGTTTATGGGGTATTTGGCCTGGGCTTTTTTGTCTACATATTGGGCGGCAATATCGACCAATTGTTTTTTCCTGAATCAGCGCCTGCGCCGGTATATGGTACGCCAGGTTTGTTATGGGCGTCCATTACCCTTGCGCTGCTCACGTTGCCGGTTGTTATCGTATCAACTGAAGAGGGTTTGGCACGGATTCCAAGTTCAATCCGAGAGGGTAGTTTAGCCTTGGGAGCAACGAAACTTGAAACTTTATGGTTGACGGTATTGCCGATGGCAAGTCCTGCGATGATGACCGGTTTAATTCTGGCAGTAGCCAGAGCAGCCGGCGAAGTTGCGCCGTTAATGTTGGTGGGTGTTGTTAAACTGGCGCCTACATTACCGTTGGATGGAAATTTTCCGTTTTTGCATTTAGACAGAAAGTTTATGCATTTGGGTTTTCATATTTATGATGTTGGTTTTCAAAGTCCCAATGTTGAGGCCGCGAGACCTTTGGTTTATGCAACAGCATTATTACTGGTTTTGGTTATTATAGGACTTAATCTGGCAGCAATTGTCATAAGAAATAATTTGCGAGAAAAATATCGTGCACTGGAAGGTTAAATAAATGTCAGAACAACAAGTACGTACACATGCCATTGATATGAGTTCTGTTTTACGTGGCAAAAGCAATCACAATGAGATTAATGATACCTGCATCAAGGTTGAAAATTTAAACCTTTTTTACGGTGAAAAGCAGGCATTACATGGCATTAATATGGAAATGCCCAAGAAAAAAGTAACTGCTTATATTGGCCCCAGTGGTTGTGGAAAATCTACTTTGTTACGTTGTATTAACCGAATGAATGATTTGGTTGATAGCGCTAAAATCGATGGAAAAATTTTGCTTAATGGCGAAAACATCTATGATAAAACCGTTAATGTAGCGGCTTTGCGTAGACGGGTAGGCATGGTATTTCAAAAACCCAATCCATTCCCAAAATCGATTTTTGAAAATGTGGCCTATGGTTTACGAATTCAAGGGATTAACGACAAGCGCACCTTGGAAGAGACGGTTGAAAAATCGTTGCGTGGCGCCGCGCTTTGGGATGAAATGAAAGACCGTCTGAATGATAATGCACTCGGTATGTCAGGTGGTCAGCAACAAAGATTGGTTATTGCCAGAGCGATTGCGATTGAGCCTGAAGTGTTGTTATTGGATGAGCCGGCATCGGCTTTGGATCCTATTTCAACCTTGAAAATTGAAGAGCTTATTAATGAACTTAAAGAAAAATATACTATAGTTATAGTGACGCATAATATGCAGCAGGCAGCTCGGGTTTCTGATTACACGGCCTTTATGTACATGGGTGAATTGATCGAAATAGGCACAACCAGCGAATTATTTACCAACCCGGTAAAAAAACAAACAGAAGATTATATTACCGGTCGGTATGGTTAATCAGGAGTAGGCAATGGAAAATATAACTATAGGTCATCATATATCTGAACGGTTTAATTCTGAACTGGAAGATATACGCAATAAAGTTTTAATGATGGGCGGCTTGGTTGAGCGCCAGATAGAGCAGGCAATAGAAGCTTATACCACGGGTAATATGGAGCTGGCAGAGCAAGTTATCAAACAAGATAATGATGTTGATGCGCTCGAAGTGGCTATTGATCTTGAATGTACGCAGATTTTAGCTTTAAGACAGCCTACTGCATTTGATTTAAGACTATTAATTACAGTCATAAAAATCATACACGAGATTGAAAGAGTCGGTGATAAAGCGGAACGTATTGCTGAAATGGCAATAAAGCTATCAGGTATTGAAAATAAAATCTCTCATTATGAATTGGAGCATATGGGCCTTTTGGTTAAGGGCATGTTACATGATGCGCTGGACTCTTTTGCACGCATGACCCTTGATGAAGTGCCGGCTATTACGGCAAGAGATATCAATGTTGATCGCGAATATGACAGCATTCTCAGGCAGTTAATTACCCGCATGATGGAAGACCCCAGAAATATAACCCGAACCTTGGATGTGCTTTGGACGGTTCGTGCGTTGGAAAGAATTGGCGACCATGCCTGCTATATTTGCGAACATTTGGTGTATATGATTCAAGGCGAAGATGTCCGCCATTTGTCTCAGGAAGAACTGGAAAAAAGAGTTAAAGTTTCAAGGTAAGATTGGTTCACTTCCTAGTTGATTCGGTGCCGGTTTTGCTTAACTTTACAAAACGTGATGTTTAGCATTTCAAAACCGGTTTGAGTGTTTTGTTATCAACGAAAGAACAGGGTCGTAGCTTATTGCTCAGTCATTTATATATTGGGCAACGTTTGCTACCGAGTATCTCGTTGAATAGTGTTTTGATTTTCGTGGAGCAACGCATTTTTCCATGAAGAGCTGTCCCAAGTGTCTCTATGAGTTGCAGGTGTCTAGTGAGATCTGTCCTCATTGCGGTATCGTCTTTAAGAAATATTTAAAATATCATCCGGAACAAGACGTTCAACAGGGTAATGATTTGCCCCTAGTGGCAATCATTACAGATGATGAAACCAAGTCACACATCCAGTGGCTGTTTTACGAAACCCGGCAAAGCACCTTAACCTTCTTGGGTCAGGTGATTATTTTTGTGGGTCTTGTGATATGGAGTTGGTCGCTTATGAGTTCTTCTATCGCAAGTAATGCCGTTGGAAATTCTTTTTTACATTTAATCAATCTTCCTTTTCACGAAGCCGGCCATGTAATTTTCAGACCCTTCGGCGCATATATTACTTCTTTGGGTGGAACGTTGGGGCAGTTAATGATGCCGTCTATTTGCATGGGCGTATTATTAATCAAAACTCGTGATCCATTTGGCGCCTCCGTTGCGTTATGGTGGGTTGGTGAAAATTTTCTGGATATTGCGCCCTATATTAATGACGCAAGAGCAGGGCAGTTACCCTTATTAGGCGGTAATTTGGTCATTCAGCACCCTATGGTTTTCATGATTGGGAGTATTTGTTAACTGAAACCGGAATTTTGAGCTATGACCATATTCTAGCTAAAACGGTTTTTGTGTCAGGAGTTGTCATTATGGTGCTGTCACTGCTATGGATCGGACTTTTACTGGTTAACTGGATTAAGCCGTTTATTGTGACGGTTGAGCATAACCAACCATAAGCAGAGGGATATGATCTCAGCGTCGATCAATAAATAGTGAGAGCGGATAGATACTACCTCAGAGGGGATAATACCTTCATGAGAGCTGGGCAATACTTTCCCGCTGTTGATCATATCTACATCGGTGTTGGAGGATAGGTACTGAAGGGTTATGTAGATTTACCATGGTTCCCACACTCATTTACACCTGTACTGAATGGACTATCCATAGCATAGTAAGCTTGATCAGTGGTATAGCAAACATGATCATCAGCAACTCTATCATGATCGACAGTGCCTAACTATCTACCAACAGATGGTAACTAGCTATCCCCAGCAAACTTGGTATGATTAATAGTCGCTCAATGATGATCTATAGCGAAATAAACAGGATTGATAGCATTGTTTGCCTAGATTACTTCTAGAACCGGTCTGAAAATCTCTCAAGCAGACAAACAACGTTATGCTCCAATAAAGACTGTTAATTACCCACATTTACTATCGCCACAATTTAAGCAAGTCATACAACCGTCCATCAAGACTAATGCTTTGGTTTGGCATTTAGCGCAGAGTAAGGCTTTAGCCGGAAAACTGCCAGACTCATCAAGGGTTGAGGTATCACTGTGGATCGCTTCAAATTCTTTACGCTTGGCGTTTAAAAACTGCTTTTGATGATTATCCATATCATGGCTTTGTAGCATGCCTATCTTTTTAAGATGCTGTTCGATGGTACAGCCGATTTCAGCGACTAAGGAAGGCATAAAGACACCGCCTTTTTTAAAGTAACCGCCTTTAGGGTCAAAAACCGATTTAAGTTCTTCAACCAAAAAGCAGGCATCACCCCCTTTTCTAAATACAGCTGAGATTACCCGAGTCAGTGCCAGTACCCATTGAAAGTGTTCCATGTTTTTGGAGTTAATAAACACTTCATACGGGCGGCGTTCTTCGTATTCTGTATCCATATTTAAAACCATATCATTAATAGTGATATAAAGGGCGTGTTCTGATTGAGGGGTTTTTATTTTGTAAGTCGAACCAAACAAGATTTCCGGACGTGCTACATTTTCATGCATACTTTCCCGATCCAGTTTTTGATCTTCAATCTTGGCTTGTTCAGCGATTGCTTTGTCTTCGTTACTGAATACTTTATAGCTAATAATTTTTTTGTTGATTTTGAGTGTCATGATTTTGTGTCCAAATAAGTTTTTTGTAAGGTTATCCCAAAGGACAACATCACCAAGCCCCAGAAGTAACGTCAGTGCCAATTTTTGGAGCTGAAGTCATTCCCTACAATGAGTGCTATTGAATTTTTCGTCTTAGAACTTACCGTAATAGCCTTCTTTTAAGGCGTCAAATAAATTGGCAGCACTATGGATTTCACCGTCATATTCCACATCTTCGTTACCTTTTAATTCCATCACTTCGCCATCTTCAAGGGTGAATTGATAAGTGGTGTTTTCAAGGTCAGATTCTTTAACCAAGACACCTTGAAATACTTCAGGGTTAAAACGGAAAGTAGTGCAACCTTTCAGGCCTTTATCATAAGCGTATTCATAGATCGATTTAAAATCTTCATAAGGAAAGTCGGTTGGCACATTGGCTGTTTTGGAGATTGAAGAATCTATCCATATTTGTGCAGCCGCTTGAATATCAACGTGTTGTTTTGGGGTAACATCATCCGCAGCAATAAAATAGTCGGGTAGTGCTTGTTCAGGATTGTCACTGTAAGGCATGGCATTGGTATTGACCATTTCTCGATAAGCCAATAACTCAAAAGAAAATACATCTATTTTTTCTTTTGATTTTTTACCGGCACGAATCACATTACGTGAATAATGATGTGCAAAACTGGGTTCAATGCCGTTACTGGCATTATTAGCCAACGATAAAGAAATAGTGCCAGTCGGTGCAATAGAACTATGGTGAGAAAAGCGAGCTCCGGTTTCAATAAGTTCGGCAATTAATTCAGGTTCTACTTTAGCCAGTTGTTGCATATAACGGCTATATTTTGCGAGTAACAGTTTACCCGGAACCTGATCGCCTACTTTATAGCCATCAGTAATCATTTCAGGGCGTTTGTGCAGCATTTCACCGGTAACGGTAAAAGATTGTTCCATAATTGGGGCAGGGCCTTTTTCTTTAGCCAAGGCCAAGCCGGCTTTCCAACCTTCAATAGCCAACACTTTGGTCACTTCTTCGGTAAATTCTACTGAAGCGGTGTCGCCGTACTTCATGCTCAGCATGGTTACGGTTGAGCCCAAGCCAAGATAGCCCATGCCGTGGCGACGTTTACTGATGATTTCCTCACGCTGTTGAGGTAAGGGTAGTCCATTGATTTCTACGACGTTATCAAGCATGCGAGTAAAAATCTTGATAGTTTTGCTGTAGGTCTTCCAATCAAAATACGCCTCACTGGTAAAGGGTTTCTTTACAAAACGGGTCAGGTTGATTGAGCCTAACAAGCAAGAACCGTAAGGGGGTAAGGGCTGTTCTCCGCAGGGGTTGGTCGCACGAATTTTTTCGCAAAACCAATTGTTATTCATCTCGTTGACTTTATCGATAAGAATAAAGCCGGGTTCGGCATAATCATAAGTTGAACTCATGATAATGTCCCATAACCTGCGTGCAGGGATGGTTTTAGTCACTTTACAAGCGATGAGGCCTGCATCATTAACTACATAGCCGTCTTTAACAGGCAGGTCACGCCAGATGATTTGTTGGCTGTCTTTTAAATTCAGTTGGTCGACTTTGACTTCTTTTTCAGTGACTGGAAAAGATAAGGGCCAAGGCAGGTCATTTTTTACCGCATTCATAAACTCGGTAGTAATTAGCAGCGATAGATTAAACTGCCGTAAGCGACCGTTTTCGCGTTTGGCACGAATAAACTCAACGACATCGGGATGGCCAATATCAAAAGTCGCCATTTGTGCGCCACGACGTCCACCCGCAGAGGACACGGTAAAACACATTTTGTCATAAATATCCATAAATGACAGAGGGCCTGAGGTATAAGCGCCAGCGCCCGAAACATAAGCATCTTTAGGGCGTAGGGTTGAAAATTCATACCCAATTCCGCAACCAGCTTTAAGTGTAAGACCTGCTTCATGTACTTTTCCTAGAATATCGTCCATTGAGTCAGCGATAGTGCCAGATACTGTACAGTTAATGGTTGATGTTGCCGGTTTATGTGCCAAGGCGCCTGCATTAGAAATAATACGTCCTGCCGGAATAACCCCTTGACGTAAAGCCCAAAGAAATTCTTGGTAATACTGTTCTTGTTTATTACTGCCTTTTTCAACTTCAGAAAGTGCTCTGGCAACCCGTTGATAAGTCTCATCAATAGATCCATCAAGCGCTACACCGTCTTTTGTTTTTAAGCGATATTTGGTGTCCCAAATATCCATGGAAGCATCTTGAAAAGGGATTTCCGTGACGGTATTGGGGATAACATGAAGTTTTGCTGGCATGGCAGTATGACCCTGGTTATGAAAGTAAATAAGTGAAAAACAAGCCATAAATCAGCACCTTAGGTTTTGTGTGAGTCAAGGCTTATTGTCTATATGTGGTGTTTTTTAAAACTATTAACACAATATATAGTGTTTCATATAAAAAACAATAGATTTTTAAGGCAAAGAAAATGATTTTGCAAAAGTCTTTTTAGGTGCTTGTTTTTTAAGGTATGGGCTTTTTGACTATCCATTTTTATCATAAAAAAAAGCGCAGCATTTGCCATTTTAGTTGTTGTACTGTCTCGGGATAAAACACCGCTTTGAGTGGTATTGATTTCAGCTAACAAGAGATTAAAAGAGGCGTCCGTTAATAGGTTGAAATTTTTATATCAGCTAATTTTTAGAGTTAGTGCTTGTAAGTATTTATACGTATTGTTTTTCGTGTTAAATACATTAATATAGTTCTAAAACTAAAGCCGATATCAAGGGGTGATTATTATCAGACGACTAGTCAGGTATCTTTTAATTCTCGGGTGGCTTGGAATGACTGCAACTGCTTGTTCAATTACCACTCATAAGGCCTCAACTGGAGTAAAACCGTTGGTTGAAACTGTTCTTACCGGCAAAGACAATGGTCGATCTATTGAATTAAGTGTTGGCAGATCCTTGACAGTAGAGCTTGATGAATCACCAACGACCGGTTATGTATGGGTCAACAAAACAGTGGGTGATGTTTTAATCTTACAAAATTCCGACTTTTTTTCTAAAGCAGCTCTGGGAATAGTTGGTGGAAATGGATTAAGGACACTTCGATTTGTCGTCAGTAAACGGGGAGAAGTCCTTTTGCTATTGAAGCAAATGCGAGAATGGGAAGAAGAATCTTCCGCAATTAGAGTTTTTTCAGTCACCATTAATTCAGAAAAACTCTAATACTATCGGTTGGTTAAATAAAGCTTGAAAGAAAAATCGACTTTATCTGATTTGTAGTGGGTAAGTAATAAAAAATACCAATAAATACATTCCTAATTTATTAATTAAGAGCGTCTGGGTCTTCATCCCGAATGGACTGCCGGGATCTAGAATACAGAAATGTAATCAAAGGTAATGCAAGATTTATATTAAGTTTGTACATATAAATCAATTAATTGTGATTTTTATTTTAAAGTCATATTTCGTTAATAAACAAACCTTTTTTATCCGTTAAGGAGAAAATTATGTCTGAATCAATACCGGTAAGTTTTGGCTGGAAGCGTGAGTTACCCAGCATAAAGGACTACACTCAAGAACATAATACTGTTAAACCCCTACTTGCCACTGTAAAGGGCACCGGTTCTGTTAATGCTCCAGTTACTCTGTCTCCAAATGTCGATTTGCGGGCATGGTTTTCTCCCATAGAAAATCAATTGGGCTTGGGTTCTTGTACTGCCAACGCCGGTGTAGGTTTGTTGGAGTATTACGAGCGTCGAGCCTTTGGTAAGCATATAGATGCGTCGCGCTTGTTTTTGTACAAAACAACACGCAATCTTTTGAAATGGACGGGCGATACCGGCGCTTATCTTCGCAGCACTTTAGAAGCCATTGCATTATTTGGCGTGCCACCTGAAGAATATTGGCCTTATGATATTGAAAAATTCGATATTGAACCCAGTGCCTTTTTATATGCTTTTGCTGAAAATTATCAGGCACTTAATTATTATCGGCTTGATCCACCCGGCACCCCAAAAGCCGTTTTATTAATGGCTATTAAAATTAATCTGATGGTAGGGTTGCCGTCCTTTTTTGGTTTTACGGTTTACAGCTCTTATAACCAAGCCAGTGTCGACAATAAGGGCGCTATTCCATTTCCTGTCAATACCGATAAAGTCGTCGGTGGGCATGCGGTGGTCGTGGCCGGCTATAACGATAGTGTTGTCATTAAGAACACAAGTGCCGATGGACTTGCTACCACTGGAGCTTTTTTGATTCGTAATTCTTGGGGTACCGATTGGGGAGATGCCGGATATGGTTGGCTGCCTTATGAATATGTTTTAAAGGGTTTGGCTGTCGATTGGTGGGCACTGATTTCGGCAAAATATGTAAACACGGGTAACTTTGGCTAAAGTTAATTGGCTTGCAAAGTATAATTGGGTGGATTGGCATTAAACTAGGTTTTTTCAATCAGAAAATCGCCACTTTGATGTTGCCACATGGCGAAGTATTTCCCTTTTTTGTTTAGCAATTGCTGATGAGAACCTTGTTCAATGATGCGGCCTTTCTCAAGAACAATAATCCTGTCCATGCTCAAGATGGTAGAAAGTCGATGAGCAATAACAATCGCGGTTTTATGTTTTATCAGTTCAAAAATAGCTATTTGTAGTTGCTTTTCAGTCAGTGAATCAAGCGCGCTGGTTGCTTCATCCAATACAACGATGGGCGCATCTTCCAGAAACGCACGGGCAATGGCAATGCGTTGTCTTTCGCCACCGGAAAGCTTGACGCCTCTTTCTCCAACCAGGGTGTCAAATTTATCGGGTAAGCAATTGATAAATTCAAGGCTTCGGGATTTTTCGGCAACCTCAATAAGGTCTGCGTCTGAAATTTCAATACCTAAGGTGATATTGTCACGTATGGATCGGTGAAATAAATCAGGTTGTTGCGGCACCATAGAGATTTGTTGCCGCAAGGACTTTAAGGTAAAAGCTTTTGCATCAACACCGTCAAAGCTGATTGAGCCTTGTTGAGGGTCAAGAAAGCGAAACAGTAATTTGGTTAAGGTTGATTTACCCGAACCGGAATGTCCTACTAAAGCTATTTTTTCACCCGCCTTAATCGTTAGGCAAAAATCTTCAAACAAATAGGCTTGACGGACATTTTCTTGGTTATAGGTAAAATAAAGCTGGTTAAAATTGATGGCGCCTTTGCTAATGATCATTGGGAGTGCGTCAGCAGTGTCTTGTTCAAGATCAACCTGTCTGAATACTTCTGCCATTTCCGAGGCATCCGCCAAGGCGGTAAATAAGGTTCTGATGTTTCGGCCAAATTCCCATAGGCGTTGAATTAGAATGATCATGATTGACTGGAATAAAACAAATTTACCGACCTGAAAATGACCGGATGTCCATTGTTGGATCATTAAATAAACCAACAGCAATTCAATGCCAAAAGTCATAATGCCTTGTACAGCAAAGGAAGCGAAGGTAAAAAACCAGGCTATCTTTTTCTTTCGATAAACGCTGTCTGATGCTTCGTTAACGCGTGCCTGTTCTCGGGCTTCCATAGCAAAGCTTTTGACGATAAAGATATTACTGATAGCATCAGAATAAACACCGCCAACAATAGAATCAGCTTCTGCAACAGCTTTATCAAAACGCATTTTCCAGATTGAAAAAGCGATATTCCAGGTAATAAAAATACTGACCCATATCAGGAAGTAATAGGCAAATTCCCGTTGTTGCTGGTAAAAGATAGTAAACGATATAATTACCGCCAAAATATTCATGTAAAACTGGAATAAAAACCAGTCCATAATGGTTTCAAAAGAGCGGGAAAAGCGATTGGCTTGTTTGATTAAACTACCTGAGAAACTGTTTTCGAAGAAAGCATATTTCTGTTTTTTAAGGACGTCAAAGCAGCGTTTTTCCAATAAATTAATACCGCCGCCATCTAAGGGTATGATTGCGATTTCAAGCAAGCGCCAAGATATCCAAACACCGGCATAGATAAAGGCGATCGTCTTTAGATTGTCCAGCAGTAAAAAAAGAGTGGCTTCGGAGTAAGGTAATGCCAGTCCATCAGCAATATTTTTATAATAAACGGGTGCTGATAAATCGAGGGTAATGGAGCAACCCAAGGCCAATAAAGCCATAAAGAAATATCCTTTCTTTTGCCAAACTACTTTGCAGTATTCTTTAAATATAATGTCCATTGCATGTGTTGATTAATCATTTATAGTTTTTCTATTATGCAGGATAAAAACGTCTGCAGCGGTGTAAATTTAGGATTATTTATTCAACTGAGTGGATAGGGTTAATCATTATCATTTTAATATTTCAATAATTGTTGTATAGTTGCTCTATGGAAAAAAAACTCGCAACAACAATATTTGAATCGCTGTCTTCCGGTGTTAGGCTGGATGTCTATAGGCTACTGGTTAAAAACGCACCGGACGGTTTGGTTGCTGGTGAAATTGCTACGCTATTGGCGTTGCCGTCCACCAATTTATCCTTTCATCTAAAAGCACTCACTCAGGCGGGTTTGCTGGGTGTTGTTCAAGAAGGTCGTTATCAACGTTATCGCGCTAATCTTGCTGTCATGCAGGAGCTAATTGAATATCTGACCGCTGAATGCTGCACTGGGAAACCCGAGCAGTGTTTTGAGGCGGAGTTGGCATCGGATTGCTGTAAAAACTGATTAATTTTAAACACTATTGAGTTATTAACTATGAATGTACTATTTCTTTGTACCGGTAATTCTTGCCGTTCTGTCCTTGGTGAAGCTACGTTTAACCATCTGGCGCCTGAGGGTTGGCGTGCACTAAGCGCAGGTAGCAAGCCTGCCGGTTATATTCATCCTCGCTCGTTGGCCTTACTTAAACGGGAAGGTATTTCAACGGAAGGTTACTTTAGCAAGTCATGGAACGATCTGCCGGTAACACCGGATATTGTCCTGAGTGTCTGCGGTAATGCGGCCAATGAAACTTGTCCTGCCTATCTCGGTCCGGTTCTGCGCAGTCATTGGGGCGTTGAAGACCCTGCACATGTTGAAGGGTCAGAAGCAGAAGTCGATGCCGCTTTTATGACGGCTTATAGCATCCTCCGTTATCGTATTGAACAATTTTTGGCGCTTCCACTTGATGAGTTACAAATCAACCGTGAACAGTTGAAGCTTGAATTGGATCGTATCAGCACTTTGTTACCCTAACTATAAAGAGAGTATGTATGCCTCGTATTCAAGTATTTGACCCTGCCTTGTGTTGTAGTAACGGCGTTTGTGGTGTGGATGTTGATCAGCAATTAGTCGGCTTTTCTGCTGATGTTGATTGGGCCAAACAAAACGGCGCGAACATTGAGCGCTATAATTTGGCACAGCAACCCATGGATTTTGCAGAAAATACCTTGGTAAAAGCGTTTCTTGAGCGCTCCGGTGAAGAAGCGTTACCGTTGATTTTGGTTGATGGTGAGGTTGCTTTGGCAGGACGTTATCCAAGTCGTGTTGAACTATCCCGTTGGACGAGCATTGCTTTGGTAGAAGAGCAACCAAAATCAGGCTGTTGTGGTGAAAATAGTAGTTGCAGTTAATCCTCAGTAAACTCATTAGGCATTAACATGGCAAAGCTGAATTTTCTTGAACAACCTCCGCGATTTTTGTTTTTTACCGGCAAAGGTGGCGTCGGTAAAACCTCGGTTGCTTGTGCGACGGCCATACAATTGGCGGACGCAGGGCGGCGGGTGTTATTGGTTAGTACCGATCCGGCGTCTAACGTGGGTCAAGTATTTGGCATCACTATCGGTAATCAAATTACGGTTATTGCAGCGGTGCCTAATTTGGCCGCCTTGGAAATTGATCCGCAAGCAGCCGCTAAGGCTTATCGCGATCGCATTGTTGGGCCTGTGCGAGGGGTTTTGCCGGAATCTGTTGTTAAAAGTATTGAAGAACAATTGTCAGGAGCCTGCACCACTGAGATTGCAGCCTTTGATGAGTTTACTTCCTTGTTGATAGACTCTGGGTTAACGGCTAATTACGAGCATATTGTTTTTGATACTGCACCTACCGGACATACCATTCGCTTGTTGCAATTGCCGGGCGCTTGGAGCGGTTTTCTGGAAGAAGGTAAAGGCGATGCTTCTTGTTTAGGCCCGCTAGCAGGTTTGGAAAAACAGCGCAGTCAATACAAGGCGGCAGTTGATGCATTGGCTAATCCTCAACGCAGTCGTTTGATTTTGGTGGCACGCGCTCAACAAGCCACTTTACGAGAGGTTGCAAGAACGCATGAGGAGTTGGCGGCCATTGGTTTGTCTCAGCAATACCTCGTTATTAATGGTATTTTGCCGCAAGCCGAAGCCGCACAGGATGTACTGGCGACTGCCATTTTTGAGCGTGAACAAAACGTGATGGCAAGCATGTCGGCCGTAATTAAGTCATTACCGCTCGATTGTATTGAGCTTAAACCGTTTAATCTGGTTGGGCTGGATGCTTTACGTAAATTATTTACCCCGACCGTTTCTATAAACAGCGAGTGCGATGGGACTACGCTGGCTATTGAGGTGCCCAGCCTGTCGAAACTAGTGGAGACTATTGCTAAAGACGGTCATGGTTTGGTCATGCTGATGGGTAAAGGGGGTGTAGGTAAAACCACCTTAGCCGCTGCTGTGGCTGTCGAGCTTGCTCTGCGTGGTTTGCCGGTGCATTTAACCACTTCAGATCCGGCGGCGCATTTAAGCGAAACCCTGAATAGTGCTTTGGAAAATCTTACCGTTAGCCGGATTGATCCACAAGCAGAAACAGAGCGCTACAGAGCTAGTATTTTAGCAAGCAAAGGTGCACAACTTGATGCGCAGGGCAGGGCTTTGCTGGAAGAAGATTTACGCTCGCCTTGTACTGAAGAAATTGCCGTGTTTCAGGCTTTTTCAAGAGTCATCCGTGAGGCCGGTAAAAAATTCGTGGTGATGGATACGGCACCGACCGGTCATACGTTATTATTATTGGATGCCACTGGCGCTTATCATCGTGAAGTCAGTCGTCAAATGGTCGGTTCTGACGTTCATTTTTTAACGCCGATGATGCAATTACAAGATCCCAAGCAAACTAAAGTCTTGTTAGTGACCTTGGCAGAAACGACGCCGGTACTAGAAGCCGCTAATCTACAAGCTGATTTGCGTCGTGCAGGGATTGAGCCTTGGGCTTGGGTTATCAATAACAGTGTTGCTGCAGCAACCGTTCATTCACCCTTACTTCGTCAGCGTGCGGCTAATGAATTACATGAAATTGAAACAGTCGCTAATCGACATGCGCACCGTTACGCCGTCGTGCCTTTATTAAAAGATGAACCGGTGGGCGTGGAACGCTTACATGAAATGGCTTCAAGTAACTATTAACAGGATATTCTAATGCCTCAATCAATCCGTTTGTCTTTTCTTGATCGTTATCTGACTTTGTGGATTTTTACCGCAATGGCACTCGGTGTCGGTATCGGTTTTATCTTTCCCGGCGAAGTCAATACGCTTAATACGGCAGTTTCAGTGGGTACGACCAATATTCCGATTGCCATTGGTTTAATCGTCATGATGTATCCGCCGTTAGCTAAAGTTCATTATGAAGAACTGGGTGATGTGTTTCGTAATTGGCGGCTATTGAGTGTTTCTTTGGTACAAAACTGGTTGATTGGTCCCGTGTTAATGTTCGCTTTGGCACTTATCTTTTTGCGTGATTATCCGGAATACATGACAGGCTTGATCTTGATTGGTTTGGCACGGTGTATTGCTATGGTAATTGTCTGGAATGAATTGGCAAAAGGCGATAACGAATATGCCGCCGGACTGGTTGCCTTTAACAGTTTGTTTCAGGTCTTGTTTTACAGCGTTTATGCTTGGTTGTTTATTACCGTATTACCACCGTTGTTTGGATTACAGGCGGGTGCAGTCGATATTACCATCAGCGAGATTGCCAAAAGTGTCTTTATCTATTTAGGTGTGCCGTTTATTGCCGGATTTTTGACGCGTTTATTTTTGCTTCGTATCAAAGGTAAAGACTGGTATCAGCATAGCTTTATCCCAAAAATCAGCCCGTTAACCTTAATAGCCTTGCTGTTTACCATCGTGGTCATGTTTTCGTTAAAAGGTAACTTAATTGTGCAAATGCCTTTTGATGTCGTGCGCATTGCCACGCCCATGTTGATTTATTTCGTGATTATGTTTCTGATCAGCTTTATGATGGGCAAAGCCATTGGTGCCAATTATGAAAAAACGACCACACTGGCGTTTACAGCAGCCAGTAACAACTTTGAACTGGCTATTGCAGTTGCGGTTGCGGTATTTGGCATTAATAGTGGTGAGGCTTTTGCAGCAGTCATCGGGCCATTGATTGAGGTGCCGGTGATGATAGCTTTGGTTAATGTGGCCTTTTATTTTAAGAAACACTTATCTTTTACAACAATGGCCTCTTCAGTTAACAGGCGTTAAGAATTTTCGATATTATCAAGTGAGTGAAAAATTACCTGACTTTAAGTTGTCTAAGGCGTTATCAGTCGTTTCATCTTTCAAATTGACGCCTGAAAATTTAAGTTTTTCAGCTTCATGAATTAAGAACAGTAATTTTTTTAAAGCCTGTTCATAACGGAGCCCTTTATCGTGTATGTTCGAAATACAATTACGGTTTGCATCGGTACTAAGATTTGCTTTAGCTTGATAAGTAAAGTAAATACCCATGCTATCAGGGGAGCTTAAACCAGGACGCTCTCCAATCAAAGTGATACAAAGCCTGGCTTTATAATGATCAGCAATCACATCACCGATGGCTACTCGTCCATGTTTAATTAAGCACAGCGGTGACAATTGGTAAGCGTTATCTTGCAAAGCGGGTAGTAATAATCGTAAGAAAGGTTCTGCATGATTCGTGATCGCTTTAGAGGATAAGCCATCAGCAATAACAACGACGGCATCAACAGCAAGAGCCGCTTGTGTTTTTAAATCAGCGATGGATTCTGTATTTAACAAACGACCCAGATCGGGGCGTTGCAAATACATAGTTTGGTTTTCGGCCTGACTGTGTAAGGTTTGAACAGGATGACCCAGGGCTCCTAGACGCTGTGAAAGAGAGATAAAATCTAAAGGTATATGAACAGCATCACGAGCGAGTGCGTGTGCCAACTGAAAGTCTAAACAAGCTTGAGTTGGCAAGCTCATGCCCGCTCTGCCTAAAGCAATACGTGCACTTGTAAATTGTTTTAGCGTCTGCCAAGCATCTTGGGTGGCGGGTGACGATTTAACCGAATTCATTAGCTTATATCCTTTAGTCTTTGTACAGAAGGTTTAAACAAGGCCGGCATCTCCGAGTTTTGACGCAATTGATTGTGCTCATTAAAAATCTGATGGTGTTGTAACCACTCTTCAAACTCAGGTGCGGGTTTGAGTCCTAATACTTGGCGAATATAAAGCGCATCATGAAACGATGTTGATTGATAATTAAGCATAATATCATCTGCACCAGGCACGCCCATGATAAAAGAACCACCCGCCATGGCAAAGGCACTCAGTAATAAATCCATATCATCTTGATCGGCTTCAGCATGGTTGGTGTAACAAATATCACAGCCCATAGGTAGCCCAAGTAATTTACCGCAGAAATGATCTTCTAAACCGGCACGCATAATTTGTTTGCCGTCATAAAGATACTCTGGCCCGATAAAGCCAACGACTGTGTTTACTAATAAAGGTTTGAATTTTCGAGCAACCGCATAAGCTCTGGTTTCGCAGGTTTGTTGGTCCAAGCCTTCATGCGCATTGGCAGACAAAGCGCTGCCTTGACCTGTTTCAAAATACATACAGTTACTGCCGATAGGTCCTCGTCCCAATTCTAATGCCGCCTGATGAGCTTCCGCCAGTAAGTTTAAGTTAATACCAAAGCTATCATTTGCCTTTTGTGTGCCGGCAATGGATTGAAAGACTAAATCAACCGGAGCGCCTTGTTCGATTGCTTTTAGAGTGGTTGTTACATGAGCTAAAACACAGGCTTGTGTTGGAATTTGATAACGTTCAATTACATCATGCAGTAAATATAATAGCCGAGAGGTTGCTTCAAGGTTATCAGAGGCGGGATTTATGCCAATTACGGCATCACCACAACCATAAAGCAATCCATCTAAAATGCTGGCAGCAACACCGGCAGGATTGTCAGTAGGATGATTAGGTTGTAAACGGGTAGAAAAGCGATTTTCCAAGCCAATAGTATTTCTAAATTTTGTTACGACGCGACATTTTTTAGCAACTAAAATTAAATCTTGTATACGCATGATTTTAGAAACAGCAGCAACCATTTCTGGCGTTAAACCCTTGGCGATAGCGGTTAATGCAGCGGTAGTCGCTTGATCAGAAAGCAACCAATTTCGAAAATCGCCTACCGTCAGATGGCTAATTGTAGTAAAAGCGTTACTGTCATGGTCATCAATAATTAGACGAGTGACTTCATCGTTTTCGTAAGGAACAACGACTTCAGTTAAAAAATGCTTTAAAGGTAATTCTGCCAGCGCCCATTGTGCGGCAACGCGTTCTAAATTATTGACAGCAGCGAGGCCGGCCAGATAATCGCCAGAGCGAGGTGGTGAAGCCTTAGCCATTAGGTTAGCTAGGGTTTTAAAATCATAAGTCAAATGGTTGGCGGTTGATTTATACATTTAAGGCATCCTGAGCTCATTAGATTCATTAAGATATCATTATTATATTAAAGTAATGTTATAGAAATTGATGGGCTTATGATGTTAACTATTTCATGAGTCATGAATGTATTTTGATACACTGACTTATTAGGCCATTATTTAATTTTTGTTATTAAACCATGAGTAAAAAAATCAAAACAGCGTTTGTTTGTGATCAATGTGGGGCTGATTATCCCCGTTGGGGTGGTCAGTGCACCAGTTGTGGCGAATGGAATACCATTAAAGAAGTCAGGCTGGGTTCTGCAAGCACAGAACGCAGCAGTCGAAGCGGCTATGCGGGAAGTCGGTCGGAGGTTAAATTATTATCCGATGTTAACTTGTCACAAGCTGAACGCATTTCGACCGGTATATCAGAATTTGATCGTGTGCTGGGTGGTGGTATTGTCAAAGGCAGTGTCGTGTTGATTGGTGGTGCACCTGGAGCCGGTAAGAGTACATTATTGTTGCAGGCTATTGCTAATATTGCTGATAGAAACGTGACGGTGCTTTATGTGTCTGGTGAAGAGTCGCTACAGCAAATTGCCGAAAGAGCGCACCGCTTAAAGTTACCAGCTGCTAAAATGATGATGTTGATGGAAACCTCAGTGCAGCGTATTTGTGATGTTCTGGATGAAATAAAACCGCAAATTTTGGTGATAGATTCTATTCAGGTCATGCACACCCAAGATACCGATTCTGCCCCCGGATCAGTATCTCAAGTCAGAGAGTCGGCCAGTTATTTGACGCAATATGCAAAAAAGCATCATGTATCAATTTTTATGGTCGGTCATGTCACCAAAGATCAATCCTTGGCAGGGCCTATGACTTTAAGCCATATTGTCGATACTCAAGTCATGTTGGGGTCAACCGATGATTCACGGTTCAGAGTTTTAAGGGCGGATAAAAATCGCTTTGGCAGTGTCGGGGAATTGGGCTTTTTTGCTATGGATAGTACCGGTCTAAAAGAAGTTAAAAACCCCTCTGCCATGTTTTTAAACAGGGCAGAAAAACCTTCATCAGGCAGCGTGGTGACCGTGTTATGGGAAGGTACAAGGCCTTTATTGGTGGAAATTCAGGCCTTGGTGACAGAATGTCAGTATGGCAACCCCAGGCGCTTGGCTGTTGGTTTTGATCAAAATCGTCTGGCCATGTTGTTAGCCGTGCTTTATCGACATGGCGGTATTTTTACCGCCCAAGATGAAATTTACGCCAATGTCGTGGGTGGAATTAAAGTGACAGAAACCAGTTCTGATTTAGCGATTGTGGTCGGAGTGG
>SESD01000302.1_pt1 | contig 30584 bp, 29 predicted proteins | sample 3171411 | NCBI WGS metagenome assembly SESD01 (sample SAMN06051880, study PRJNA518727) | freshwater metagenome | biome: subpolar coniferous forest; feature: holomictic lake; material: water; isolation source: holomictic Lake 442, 16.5 m depth | place: Canada: near Kenora, Ontario | collected...
CGACATACTCGGGCGCACGGTGGCGCAACGCCTTGCCGAACTGCTGCGCCAGCCGGCGGTGGTGGAGAATCGCGCCGGCGCCGGCTCGCTGATTGGCACCGAATTTGTCGCCAAGGCGCCCGCCGATGGCTACACGCTGCTGGTGGGCGGTATTTTCAACATGGTGATGAACAAGGCGCTGATCAAGAACCTGCCCTACGACCCGGAGCGCGACTTCGTGCCCATAGGCTATGTGTCGGCCTACCCCTTTGTGCTGCTCGCGCGGGCTGACCTGCCGCCGGCCAATCTTGCCGAACTGGTGCAGTACGCCAGGACGCGCCCCGGCCAGCTCACCTTTGGCTCGGCGGGCCTTGGCAGCTTGCAACAGGTGTGGGGCACGATCCTCTTCAAGAGCATGGGTCTTGACTTGGTGCATGTGCCCTTCAAGGGCGCGGCACCGGCGCACCAGGAAATGCTGGGCGGCCGGCTTGACCTGATGTTCGACAACCTGTCGGCGGCCAAGCCCTACGTGCAGTCGGGACGGTTGAAGGGCCTGGCGGTGTCCTCGGTGGCGCGCACACCGCAGTTGCCCGGCGTGCCTACCATCAATGAATCGGGCGTCGTCAGCTTTGAGGGCGAGAGCTGGTTTGGCATTTTTGCGCCCGCCGCGACGCCGGCGCCGGTGGTGGCGAAACTGCGCGAGGCCCTCGCCGCGATCAACCGCGAAGCCGACTTTGTCGCCAAGATCGAGCGCGACGGCGGCCGCGTGCTGAATATTCCCGCAGCACAACAACAAGCCTTCTTGCACGACGAGATCGATCGCTGGCTCAGCCTGGCAGCCAAATACGGGGTCGCCGCGGACTGAGGGTGATGGCTGGAAAGCCCCTTGCAGGGCGCACCTCGGCCGGTAGGCCGAGTTTGTTCGCCAGGCGCCTAGGGTTCTCGGCGAAGCCCCCGTCCCATCTCCAGGCGGGCGTTTGCGGATGATGCCCTGGGAAATTTCACCGACGGCTACCGGTGTTTGCTCTGCTGTCTTCTCAAAAACCGTAGTCTGTCCCCTTAAACTACCCAAGGCGCGGGCCGGCACGTCGCGCAGGTTCCGTTAGAATCCATGGATCCCGGCCTGTTTAAGCGGGTTAGCCGGATATATTGTTTCGCGGAAAATCTACAGTTTTCAGGACGGGGTTAGGCAATGCTATCGAAACATGAAAACGAGCAACTGACGCGGGTCGGCCCGGGTTCGGAAATGGGAGTGCTGATGCGCCGGCACTGGGTTCCGGCTCTGCTCTCCTCGGAGATCGAAGCCCGCGACGGCCCCCCTGTGCGCATAAGGTTGTTGGGTGAGCGGCTGGTCGCTTTTCGGGATTCAGGGGGACGGGTCGGTCTTCTGGAGGAATTCTGTGCGCATCGCCTGGTGTCACTCTATCTCGGGCGCAACGAAGAGAATGGAATTCGCTGCGTGTACCACGGGTGGAAATACGATGTAAGCGGGCGGTGCGTAGACATGCCGACAGAGCCGGCCGACAGCCCGTACAAGTCCAAGATTCGTTTGAATGCGTATCCGACGGTTGAAATTGGAGGTGTCGTCTGGGCATACCTTGGGGAGGGAACGCCGCCGGCACACCCGAAGTTCGAGTGGACACAGCTTCGTGCGGAGCAACGCGTGGTTTCGCGAACCTGGCAGGAATGCAATTGGCTGCAGGCGCTCGAGGGGGGCATAGACAGCATGCACGCCTCCGCACTGCACACCATTATTTCCAAGGACAGCAAACGCGCCGGTCTTCGCGGCTTGTGGACCAAGCCGGTCGTGCTGCGGGACGAAGTTGTCCTGACGAGTTACGGGCACGCCTATGCCTCCATCCGGCCGTTTGACGATCAAAAAACATGGGCAAAGGTTTATCACTACGTCGTGCCGTTTTATACCTTCTTCCCCTTTGAGCTGGGCGGCGACGGCCAGCGTCTTCAGCCGATAATCAACGGGCATATGTTTGTCCCGATGGATGATGAAAACACGATGGTCTATAACTGGATCGGAAAGTATGGCGATGAGCCGTTCACCGACAAGGAAAAGGCCGACCTGGAATGGTCTCGCGGCCGCGCCGAGGGCGAAGTGGGGTCTGATCACAGGAAGACCCGCAACCTGGATGTGGACTGGAAGATCGACAGGTCTGTCCAGAAGAATGAATCCTACAGCGGGATAGACGGCATCAATACACAGGACCATGCGGTGCAAGAGAGCATGGGCCCGATAGTGGACCGGACGAAGGAGCACCTTGGCACGACAGACACGGCCGTCATGGCAACACGACGTCTTTTGTTGAAGGTTCTCACGGCGCCGCAATCCGCGGACATGTCGATGGGGATAAACCCGACCTACTACCGGGTGCGGGCCCGGGAGCAGATGATTGAAAAAGGCGGCAGGTGGGAACAAATGCTGGGCGAGGTTCTCGATCCGGCGGAATTCAACGCGTTAATGGAAAAGCGGCAGAAGAAGCCATAAATTGAAGCTGCGTTGCATTGCAAGTGGCGCGGGCGAAAAAAAGGGATCAATCAAAAGCCAAGGGGTGGTACGGCAAACATGAAAAGGAATATGTCATGAAGTCTAAAACAGGCTTGTTCGCAGTTGCTATGGTGGCGGTCGCCGGAATGGTGCTTGGAACTACCCCGGTGCTGGCGCAGACGATCAAGATCGGCGCGATTCTCACGATGTCCGGCCCGAACGCAACGCTTGGGGAGAACATCAGCAAGGGCATCAAGCTTTACATGAAGCTCAATCAGGACAAGCTGCCGCCAGGCGTCAACGTGGAGATCATTACCCGGGACGACGGCGGGCCAAACCCGGACAAGGCCAAGCAGCTCACGCAGGAACTGATAGTCCGCGACAAGGTGCAGATGCTGACCGGCCATGTTTAGACACCGAACGCGATGGCATCGGCAGACCTGAGCACCGAGGCCAAGGTGCCCATGGTGATCATGAATGCCACCGGGTCGGCGATTACGACAATGTCACCGTATATAGTGCGGCTGTCCTTCGCGCCGTGGCAGTCTAGCCTGCCGCTGGGGGTCTGGGCGGCAAAGAACTACAAGACCGCCTACACCGCGGTCAGCGATTTCGCGCCCGGGCATGATTCGGTCGCCGCCTTCACCAAGGGGTTCACCGAAGGTGGTGGCAGGATTGTGGGGAGCGTGCGCATGCCGCTCGCGAATCCGGATTTTGCACCGTACATGCAACGCATCAAGGATGCGAAACCCGATGTGCTTTACGTCTTTGTGCCGGCGGGCAGGCAGGCTATTTCAGTGATGAAGACGTTCGGAGACCTTGCGCTGGACAAGGCCGGTATCAAGCTGATTGGCACCGGCGACATCACCACCGATGAAGAGTTGCCCAACATGGGTGACGGCTCGATCGGTGTGCTCACCGTATTCCATTACTCCGCTGCGGCCGAGCGCGCCGCGAACAAGACATTTGTCGCCGCATACAAGAAGGAATACGGCGAGAAATCCACGCCCAACTTCATGACGGTGGGCGCCTGGGATGCAATGGATGCCATCTACTACGCCATTCGCGAACAGAAGGGCAAGTTCGATCCGGACGTGACCATGGGGTTACTCAAGAAATACAAGAACGACAACAGTCCTCGCGGGCCGATTTTTATCGATCCGGAGACGCGTGATGTCGTACAGAACGTCTACCTGCGCGAAGTGCGTAAAGTAGGCGGGCAACTGGTTAATTTTGAGCTCGAAACGGTGGGAACAGCCGTCAAGGATCCGTGGAAGGAACTCAACAAGAAGAAATAGTTTGTTCCTTGCCGAATGGGCCGTGTAAAAAAGCAAGGAACGGGTGGCGGGTCTTTAAATTGGATGTTTCCCGCGGCATGACTCACCGGTTCCCCGCCCTCCGTCTCTCCGGGCCGCGACGGCGTCCAGCGCTTGCCGGCTACTGCGCCTTGAACCCGCTCGCGCCGATGATCTGCGCCCACGCCCTGGCGTAGGCGCGCTCGCGGCTGGCCAGTTGCTGCGGACTCATGTGCTCGACGGTGAGACCCAGGTCGGTGAGGCGGGCGCGCACGTCCGGCGTGGCGATGACTTTGGCCACGGCATCGGAAAGGCGCTCGATCACCGCGGCTGGCGTGCCCTTGGGTGCGAAGATGCCGTAATAGGGCACGTCCTCAAAACCGGCGATGCCAAGCTCGGTGAAGGTGGGCACGTCGGGCAATGCGGCCTGGCGCTTGCCGCCGAGCACGGCGACCATGCGCACCTTGCCACTCTTGTGGTACTCGATGAAGTCGGGCACCGATGCCACCCCGGCGCTGATCTGGTTGCCCAGCATGTCGGCGATCATCGGTGCGCTGCCGCGGTAGGGCGCGGGCTGCAGGTCGAGGCCGTATTTCCTGCCTATGACCGTGACGAGGAATTCGGGCACCGAGGCCGGCGCGGGTACGCCCACGGTGCCGCGGCCCTTGCCGCGCACCCACTCGATGTACTCGTTCATCGACTTGGCCGGCGTGCCGCCCGAGAGCGCGAGCCCGTTGACGAAGCTGGCGAAGCCGGCCACCGCGGTGAAATCATGTTCCGGGTCGAAGCCCGGGTTCTTCATCACCAGCGGCAGGATGGAGATTGAGTGGTCGTGCGACAGGAACAGCGTTCCGCCGTCGGGCGGGGCGGCTTTCAAGGCCTGCGCCGCAAGCTGGCCGCCGGCACCGGCGCGATTCTCGACGATGACATGGCTGCCCAACTGGTCCTTGAGCCGGTCGGCCAGCAGGCGGGCGATGGCGTCGGTGCCGCCACCGGGTGGAAAGCCGACCAGCAGCTTGATGGTCGCCGGCTGCGCCAGCACGCTGCCGGCGCCCAGCAGGCAGCCGAGTGCGAGCAGGCCGGGAGCAAGGGCGCGCCGCACGCGCCGCTGCAGGTATTCAAGGATGGACGAATGCATCATGATCGGTTCCAAGTGCAGTTAAAAATAAAGTGGAAGGTGCTGTCCGGGTGCGCCGCGGCTACTGCCGCGCTCAGGCCGGATCCAGCCCGTGCTTCTTGATGACCGGTGCGGCTGTGGGCGAGGTGATGAATTTCACCAGTTCCCTCGCGGCATCGGCCTGTTTTGCGCCGCTGTGGATGGCGGTGGAGAACATGGTCAGGCGTTGCAGGTCGCCGGGCAGCGGGCCGACGTAGTTGATGCCCTCAAAGTGGATCAGTTCGGGGATTTGCTGGAAGCCCACCTCGGCTTCGCCGGTGGCGACGAGGGTGCCGACGAACACGCCTGAAGGCGTTTGCTTGAGCTTGCCCTTGATCTCGCTGGTGATGCCCAGTTTGTCGAACACGCTGAGCATGTACACGCCGCTCGGACCGGTGGAATAGCCGATGGATTTGGTCGAGAGCATGGATTTCTTGAAAGCCTCGACCGTGCTGATGTCCGGCTTGGGCGCGCCTTTTTTGACGGCGAGGCCGGTGCCCGACTTGGCAAAGTCCACGCGACTGCCGGCAACGGCCTTGCCCAGTTTGACCTGCTCGTCTATCGCCGGGCCGGCCATGATGATCAGGTCGAAGGGCTCGCCGTCTGCCAGGCGCTTTTGCACGTTGAGCGTGCCCGAGAATATCGACGCGACCTTGTGCCCGGTCAGCTTCTCGAACTGCGCCACCAGTTCGAGGTAGGCGGGCTCGGTGGCCTGGGTGGAGACCACTTTGATTTCCGCGGCGGCGGCGATGCCGGACAGGAGCAGTGCGCCTGCTATGGCGATGATGGTTTTCATGGCGGTCCTCCCCTTGGTGCGTGTCACGGGAAATGCGGCTTGCCTGGTCGTTGCGAGGCTGCGCTGCAAAGTTTTAGCAGTGTAGCGTTTCTGCGCCCGGGATGCGTGCACTCAGGCAGTCCTTTCGGTGTGCGCGTTTCGCCTTGACTTTGGCATCTCAAAAGTTAAGATTCAGCCACTCCGGCGTTATCTCCCAGCTATTGCAATAACGGCGATTTTTCAGACACTTTCAAAGGATTTTCACCAGTGCCAGCCATGTACCCAGACCAAATGCCCCGCTGTTCGCGCCGACTTGTGCTGGTGATTTCCGCGGTGCTGGCCTTGTTGCCGGCACTGCTGATGTCGCCCGTGGTGCAGGCGCAGGCCTGGCCGGCCAAGCCGGTGACCATGGTGGTGCCGTTCCCGCCCGGCGGCGGACCGGATTTGTTTGCGCGCATCCTCGGTGAAAAATTTTCCACGCGTATGGGCCAGACGCTGATCGTCGACAACCGGCCCGGGGTGGGCGGGCTGGCCGGCGCCAATGCCGTGGCCAAGTCGGCGCCCGATGGCTATACCTTCCTGATTGCACCGAACACCATCGCCATCTCGCCGCACGTACTGACCAAGGGCGCCGGCGGTGGTGTGGACGTGATGGCCGACCTTGTGCCGGTGATCATGCCGGCCGCCACGCCGATGATCCTGGTGGTAAGCCCCACGCTCGGTGTCAAGTCCGTGGCCGAACTGGTGGCGCTCGCAAAGAGCAAGCCCGGCCTGGCTTATGCGACCGCCGGCAACGGTTCGCCCATGCACATCGCCGGCGAACTGTTTCGCAAGGCCGCGGGCGTGGACATGCAGCATGTCCCGTTCAAGGGCGTCGCGCCTTCGGTGACGGCGGTGCTCGGTGACCAGGTGCAGGTGCTCTTTGTCGCCATGGGCGGGGGCATTGCGCAGCACCTTCGCTCGGGCAAGCTGATCGTGCTTGCGGTGACCGAAAAACGCCGCACGCCCTTGCTGCCCAATGTGCCGACCATGGCCGAGCTGGGTTATCCGGGGGTGGTGACCGACGCCTGGTATGGCATTTTTGCGCCCACCGGAACGCCGGCTGCGGTGATCGCACGCATGAACCAGGAGGTCAACGCGGTGCTCGCCATGCCCGATGTGCGCGAGCGCATGATCGCAGGCGGCATGGACGCGCGCGGCGGCACCGCCGAGGCCTTCGGCGCGGAAATGCGCGAAGACCATGCGCGCTACGGCCGCATCGTGCGCGAATTCGGCATCAAGGCCGACTAAGAGAAAAGAGGGGCTTATGAACGCACCGACAAAGCTTCCCGAGGTCGCACCGGGCATTCCCGCAGGACTGCCGGCGGGCCTGCGCAATTACTGGTACCCGGTGCTGCAGTCCGAGGAGCTTGGCGGCGAATACCCGCTGGCCTTCCGGGTGCTGGGCGAATCCTTTGCCGCCTGGCGCGACGCCGCGGGCAAGCCCTGCGTAGTCACCGACCGCTGTCCGCACCGCAGCATCAAGCTGTCGGTCGGCCGCGTGCTCGATGGCGAGTTGCAGTGCGCGCTGCACGGGCTGCGCTTTGACGGCCGCGGCAGCTGCACGCTGATCCCCTGGGAAAAGGAACGCAGCAAGCTGCACGACATGGTCGGCGTGCGCGCCTACCCGGCCGAGGAGCTGGGCGGCTACATCTGGGCCTATATCGGCGATGCGCAGGCCTTTCCGCCGCCGCCGCTTGCCACAGAAGTGCCCGAGGAACTGCTCAAGCCCGATGAATTTGTCTGCTTTCGCCTGCCCACCGCGGTGTGGAAGGCCAACTGGCTGCTGGCCATTGACGGCAGCGACGCCTATCACGCGGTGACGCTGCACACCTCGTCGCAGTCGCAAGCCGACGCGCTGCGCCAGGGTGGGGTGCGGCTGGCCGACCGGCGCGTGGAAATTGTGCGCAGCTCGCACGGCATTCGCGGCGTGTCGGTGGACCTCGAGGGCAAGCCCATAGGCCACGGCCATTTCACCCGCGACGTAAGGGGCGCGCGTTTTGCCCTGCCATGCCTTACCACCAACCCGATCACGCCGGCGCCCGGTGTGCCGCCGTATGCCGCGCGGCTGTGGCAGATTCCCCTCGACGAGACGCATACGTTGATCGTGCGCTTTCTGGCATTTCGCGCCGGCACCGATGCCGAACGGGCCCGCGCAAAAAAGACCTTTGAAGAGGTGGCGATCAAGCGCCTGGAAAAAGTCAATGAAGAGGACGCCTGGGCCGCCGAGGCGCAGGGCGACTTGCTGGCGGCGCGCAATTCGGAGTTTTTGCTCGGGCCGGACGAGGACGTGGTCAGGGTGCGCCGCATGATCGCCGCAGCCTTTGTCAGCCAGGCTACCGCGGGCGAGCGCCACGCGGTGAAACCGGGCGCACTCGACTGCCCGGTCTGACGCGCCATTACATGATGGACGTGCCGCCGTCCACCATCAGCGCCGCGCCTGTCATGTAAGAAGCCTCGCCCGAGGCGAGCCACATGATCGGGTAGGCGACTTCCTTTTCTTCGGCCCAGCGCTTGAGCAGGGTGTCGGCCTTGGCTTCGGCGCGCATTGCCGCTTCGCCAATGCCGCGCGCCGCGCCGCGGCCTATGGTGAAGGGCGTCAGCGTGCCGCCGGGGCAGACTGCGTTGACGCGCACGCCGTGTGCCGCCTCCTCAAATGCAAGTGTGCGGGTGAGCGAGAGCAGCGCCGCCTTGGCGGCGTCGTAGGCGCCAAAGCCCTTGCGCCCGACCAGGGCGTAGGTGGAGGCGACATTGACCACGCTCGCACCGGACGCTTTGCGCAATTCGGGCAGGGCGGCTTTGCACATGTTTACCGCGCCCATCAGGTTGACGGCAAACAGCGCTTCCCATTGGGCGATGTCGGCTTCGGCGACGGGTGCGAGATAGCGCACCGCGGCGTTGTTGATGAGCACATTGAGTGCACCAAACTGCGCCACGGCCTGCGCCACGGCGCGCGCCGCATCGGATGCTTGCGTCACATCAGCCGCACACACTGTCACCGCGGCCCCCGCCACGCGCTCGCGTATGCCTGCCGCCATGCGATCCAGTTGCGGCGCATCGCGATCGACCAGCAACACCTTGCCGCCGTGGACGCAAAACAGTTCCCCCGCCGCGCCGCCAATGCCGCCCGCACCGCCGGTAACCAGCGCGATCCTGCCTGCCATCCGAGAGTCCATGCACCCGCCTGCGCGTTGTTCGACGATGTGGCCGATTCTAGCCGATGCCGGATAAATGGCTGGAAAGCCCCTTGCAGGGCGCGCCTCGGCCGACAGGCCGAGGCCGTTCGACGGGCGCCGAGAATTCTCGGCGAAACCCCCGTCTCACCGTCAGTCGGACGTTTGCGGGTGGGGCCGGCCTGAGGCATTTGCCGCACGACCCCGGTATTTGCGCCGCCGCCTCTAAAACCGTGGTCCCTTGAAGTGACCGCGCCAGCTAACAGGGCGCAGGTCAGTCTGCTAATATTCTGGCACCGTGCGTCACCCGATCAAACCCTTCCGGCATACGCCGATCCCGCTCATCAAGCCGCAATCGGCTGCCCTTTGCCACCGGTCCGACCGGTAGTGCAGGAATGAGCCCGATCACACGCGTAGAGGTCGGCCGGCGTGACTACGCGCTGGTCGGCGATTTCAAATTCTTCAATTCAGGCTTGCGACCCAGCGTGCTGGTGCGCCTGACCGACGCCGACGGCCGCCAGGGTTACGGGCAAGCGGTGCCGGTCGAGACCTGGACTTACGAGACTGTAGAATCGGTCGAGAGCACGCTGCGCCACTACCTCGCCGCCGCAGTGCTCGGGGCCGACCCGTCCGACCTTGCTGCGGTGCACGCGCGCATGGAGAGCGCAATCCGCCCGTCGTTTTCGGTCGGCCAGCCGCTCGCCAAGGCCGCCATCGACCTGGCCTGCTATGACCTGTGGGGCAAGCAGGCCGGCAGGCCGGTCCGCACGCTGCTTGGCAGCGCGCCCTCAAACGACGTTGGCCGCGCCGGCGACCCGACCGAAATCCGCCTCAGCTATACCATCAACACCACCAGCCTGGACCAGGCCGCGCGCCTGCTCGAACAGGGGCGCCAACTCGGCTACGGCAATTTCAATGTCAAGCTCGGGCCGCCGCAGTCACCGGCGTTTGATCTTGAGCTGGTGCGACTGGTTACCGGCTTTGCACCGGAGGGCTTTCACTGGGGTGATGCCAATACCGGCTACGCGCTTGACACCGCGCTGGCACAGGCGCCCCGGCTTGCCGACCTCGGGCTGGCGGCCCTGGAATCGCCGTTGCCGCCAAACCGGATCCGCGACTACCAGCGCCTCAGGCGGCAGGGCGCGCTGACCATTCTGATGGACGAGGGCATTGTGTCGCCGGTTGAAGCGGAGGAATTCGCGGCGCTTGGCATGCTCGATGGCATCGCCATGAAAGTGGCCCGTTGCGGCGGCTTGTGGCATGCCTCGCGCATAGTCGAGGGCATGCAACGCGACGGCCTGCGGCTGTTTGCCTCGGGGCTGACCGACCCCGAATTATCGCTGGCGGCATCGGTGCATTTATTCGCCTGGACCGGCCTGACGCAGCCGGCCGCCCTGAACGGACCGCAGTACCTGGCCGATCGCGGCACCACCGACGCGGCTTTTCGCGCCGTTGGCGACCTGGTCGGGGTACCATCGGTTCCCGGCCTGGGCGTGACGCCCGACGCCACGGCCCTCCAGACCCTCACGCAGGCTGCTTGCATATGATGAATCGACTCTCGCCGCTGGCCGGCATTCTGATGTTCCTGGCGGTTTGGGAAACCGGCGTCTGGCTGTTCAATGTGCCGCGCTATCTGATGCCACCGCCCACCGAAGTGGCAAAAATGTTCGTGCAGGAATTTCCCAAGCTGCTGTTCCATGGCTGGGTGACCACCTACGAAATGCTGCTCGGCTATGTGCTCGCGGTGGCCATTGCCATTCCGCTGGCGATCGGCATCACCTCGTCGCACCGCTTCGACCGCTTCATCACGCCGCAGCTGCTGTTTTTCCAGGTGGTGCCCAAAGTGGCGATTGCGCCGCTCTTCCTGGTCTGGTTCGGGGTGGGTACCACGCCCAAGGTGCTGGTGGCGTTCCTGATCTCGTTTTTCCCGATCGTCATCGATGCCGCCGTGGGGCTGCGATCGATGTCATCCGAAATGACCGACCTGGCGCGCTCGATGGGCGCGACGCGCTGGCAGTTGTTTGCGCGGTTTCGCCTGCCGACCAGCCTGCCTTATCTCTTTAGCGGCCTCAAGGTTGCCGCCACCCTGTCGGTGGCCGGTGCGGTGGTGGGCGAGTTCGTCGGCGCCGACAAGGGCCTGGGCTACCTGCTGCTGGTGACCAATTCCAACATGGAGACCGCGCTGATGTTCGCAACCATCGTGGCCCTGACCGTCATCGGGCTGGTGTTCTTTTACCTGGTCGAGTTTCTTGAGGCATTCTTGATACCCTGGCACGTGACGCATCGCGTGCGCGAAGGTTCGGGAACGATGTAGTTTGGCAATTTCACCCAAAGGAGGAAACATGAAACGCATACTGCTTTTGTTGCTGTTGGTTATGTGCGGCGGCCAGGCTTTTGCCCAACCCAAGTTGGAGAAATTCCCGTTCCGGCTCAACTGGACCCTGTACGGCGAGCACGCGCCGTTCTTCGTGGCGCGCGACAAGGGCTTTTACGCCGAGGAAGGACTCGAAGTCGAAATCCAGGAGGGCAGCGGTTCGACCACCGTTGCACAGCTTGTCGCATCGGGTAACAGCCCGGTGGCCTACGTCGACGCCGCCACCATGATGCGCGGCATTTCCAACGGCATGCCGATCAAGTCGGTGGGCGTGACCTTGCAGCAAAGTCCGATGGCCTTCATCTACCGGGCCGATGCCGCACGTCCTACCAAGATCGCCGACATCAAGGGCAGTCGCATCGCCATGACCGCCGGTGACGCCAGCCTCGCCATCTTTACCGCCTTCATGGGCAAGCTCGGCATGAAAGTCGAAGACGTGCAGGTCATCACGGTGGCCAACCCGCAGGGCAAGGAGCAGGCGGTGCTCAACAAGCAGGCTGACGCGCTGCTGGGCTACTTCATGGACCAGGGGCCGCGCATGCAGCTGCAGACCGGCGTCAAAATGGGCTGGACCCGGCTCTATGACATGGGCGGCGTGACCACGCTCTCTTCGGCCATGATCGTCAACAGCAACTGGGTCAAGGAGGCCAAGAACCAGGACCAGCTGCGGCGCTTCCTGCGCGCCTCGCAGCGCGGCTGGCAGTACAGTTTTGACAATCGCGCCGAGGCGGCCGAAATCTTCCGCAAGGCCGCGCCGGTGTTCACCCAGGAGATCGCCCTGCTTGAGGTTGATGGCACCATGAGCATCATCCGAACCGAGCGCACCAAGGGCAAGCCCATCGGCGTCACCGACATCGGCGACTGGCGCGACTCGCAGGACCTGCTGTCGAAATTTGCCAAGCTCACCCCGCAGGCCGACCTGAACGCGTACTTCACCAACGAGTACCTGTCCGAACCGCCTTACATGCCGAAAAAATAATGGCGGCCGACGCTTACATACGCCTCGACAACGTCGGCAAGGTCTACCAGTCCAAGGCCGGCCCGGTCGAGGCCTGCGGCCAGATCAACCTCGACATCCGTGAGTCGGAGTTCGTCGCCATCGTCGGCCCGAGCGGTTGCGGCAAGACCACGATCCTTAAAATGGTCGCCGGCCTGCAGCCGCTCAGCTCGGGCACCATCACGGTGGGCGGGCGCGTGGTCAATGCGCCGCAGACGGACCTGGGCATCGTCTTTCAGGACGCGATCCTGCTCGACTGGCGCAACGTGCTCGACAACGTGCTGCTGCAGGTGGACATTCGCAAGCTCGAGCGCGCCAGGTACGAGCCGGTGGCGCGGCACCTGCTCGAGGCAACAGGCCTCAAGGGGTTCGAGAACCACAAGCCGTTCGAGTTATCCGGTGGCATGCGCCAGCGGGTGTCGATTTGCCGCGCACTGGTGCACGACCCGCCGCTGCTGCTGATGGACGAGCCGTTCGGCGCGCTCGATGCGCTCACGCGCGAGCAGATTTCCATGGACATCCAGCGGGTCTGGATGGAAAAGCGCAAGACGGCGCTGTTCATCACCCACAGCATTCCAGAGGCGGTGCTGCTGGCCGACCGCGTGGTGGTGATGAGCCCGCGCCCCGGGCGCATCGCCGAGATCATCGACATCGACCTGCCTCGCCCGCGAAAACTCGACAGCATGACCGAGAAGTTCAGCGAATACACCGGACGCATCCGCACCATTTTCAAGGCGACCGGCGTGCTGGCGATGGATTGAGCAAAGCCAGTCCAGTGGCGACCAATACGCCGATCCGCGCACGCGGCAGCGCCACCCCGTTTGTGGTTTGCAGCATCGACCTGTTCGAGCGGTCGGTGGTGCTGCGCCTGCCGTTTCGCTTCGGTGTGGTTACGCTGACGCACTGCCCGCAGGCGTTTGCGCGGGCGCGCATCCGCATGTCCGACGGGCGCGAAGTCAGCGGTGCGGCGGCGGAGGTGATGGCGCCCAAGTGGTTCGACAAGAACCTCGCCCTGAGCAACGAGGACAACTTCAACCAGTTGCGCGACGTGCTGCTGCTGGCGCGCGAGGCCTACCTGTCCGACCAGGCACCCGGCACCGCCTTCGGCCACTTCGCGCGCCACTACGACGCACACCAACGTGCGGGCGCCGCGCGCGGCTACAATCCGCTGCTCGCCAGTTACGGGCCGGCGCTGCTCGACCGCGCGGTCCTTGACGCGCTGTGTCGCGCCCACGGCGTCTCGTTTTACGCCGCGATGCACGGCAACCTCGCCGGCATCGGCGATGCGCGTTCCGAATTTTCCGGCATCGATTTCGGGCGTTTTCTCGCCCTGCAAAAGCCAGCTGTGTCGATCGAGGCGCGTCATACCGTGGGCATGGTCGACGCCATCACCGCGGCCGACCTCAAGGAACCGCTTGACGACGGCCTGCCCGAAACCCTGGAGCAGGTGGTGGCGCACTACGGCCATCGCTATTTCAAGCTCAAGGTCGGCGGCAACCTGGATGCCGACCTCGCGCGATTGCAGGCGATTGCCGCGGTGCTGGACCGCACGCCGCAGCCTTATTTCACCTCGCTTGACGGCAACGAGCAATACGACAACGCGCAGCAGGTGGCCGAACTGCTGGGGCGGATGCGTGCCAGCCCGGCGCTCGGGCGCCTCACCGCGTCCATCCTGTTTGTGGAGCAGCCGATCGCCCGCAAATCCGCGCTGGAAGCCGATTTCCGGGGAAATGTCCTCGGCCTGCCGGTGATCGTGGACGAATCTGACGGCACCCTTGATACCTTTGTCGAGGCGCGCGGGCGCGGCTACACCGGTGTGTCGAGCAAGACCTGCAAAGGCCTGTACAAGTCGGTCCTCAATGCCGCGCGCTGCGCGAAATGGAATGCCGAGGGCGGTGCGCCGCGTTTTTTCATGTCCGCTGAAGACTTGACCACGCAGGCCGGGTTGGCGGTGCAGCAGGACCTCGCGCTGGTCAATTTTCTGGGCATCACCCATGTCGAGCGCAACGGCCATCACTATGTAAACGGCATGGCTGCACTGCCCGCGAGCGAACAACGGGCGTTCCTCTCGGCCCATCCGGATATGTACGAGCAATCGCATGGCGCGGTACGCCTGAAAATAGCGTCGGGCCGCATTGCGCTCGCTTCGCTCGATTGCGCCGGCTACGCCAGCGCGGCGATGCCGGAATTCTCCGCGATGCAGCCGGTCATCGCGCCCGTGCAACCCGCCTGATTTCCCCGCAACACCCGGCTAACCGCCTGGTTACTTGTGCTAGCATCGCCGTTGTTTCGCCAGCCCGGGCGCGCGCCGCGCGCCGCCGGGCCGCACGCCTCCCACCTGTTGTGCCAATCGTCAAGGAGCTCGCATGCCACGTATCAAGACTACCGTTGTTGGTTCTTACCCCGTCCCGGAATGGCTGGTGGCCGCGCCGTCAGAACAGGCCTTGATCGATGCCACCCGCGCCGTGATCGCCAGCCAGGAGCAGGCCGGCGTTGATGTGGTCTGCGACGGCGAGTTGTACCGCTTCGACATCAACCACCCCGAGACCAACGGCATGATCGAATACTTCGTGCGTCCGATGGACGGCGTTGGATTTCGCATGAGTTTCGAGGAACGGCTCGCCTACCGGCGTGCCGAGGGCACGCGCTTTCGCACCCGTCCGCCCGGCGTGGTCGAAGGTCCGCTTGGCAGCGGCACCCTCGACCTGCCGCTGGCCTGCCGGCGCGCGGCGACGCTGGCGACCAAGACTTTCAAGTTCACCGTCACCGGCCCGCACATGCTCGCCAAGATGCTGGTCAACAAGCATTACAAGGACACCCCGGCGCTGGCGCACGCGCTTGCCGACGTGCTCGCCGAGCAGGTGCGCCATGTTGAGGCCGACATCATCCAGCTCGACGAGGCCAACCTGCCGGGCGCTCCGGAAGAGTGGGAATGGGCCGCTTCATCGCTCAACCGTGTTCTTGACGCGGTCAAGACCGTGCCGGCGGTGCACCTGTGTTTCGGCAACTACGGCGGGCAGAGCATCCAGAAGGGCGGATGGGAGAGCCTGATCAAATACCTCAACGCGCTGCATGTCGATCACGTCGTGATGGAGTGTGCGCACCGGCCGGTGGAGGAACTGCAGGTGTTCCGCGATCTCGATCCGAAAATCGGTTTCGGTTTGGGCGTGGTCGATATCAAGGCCACCGTGACCGAGTCGGCCGACCACATCGCGCGCGCGATCGAACACGCCGAGAAAGTTCTCGGCACCGGACGCGTCAAATACATCCACCCGGATTGCGGCTTCTGGATGTTGAAGCGCGGCATCGCCGATGCGAAGATTGCCGCGCTCGCCAAGGGCCGCGATTTGTTCGAGGGCATCACGAACTGACCTGGCGTGCGACCAGGGCACGCGCAGGGGGGCGGTAGCGACTGCAGCAATCGTTAGGGATTATCGTCATCCCCGCGAATCGCCCTCCGGGGGACCAGAGAGGGGATCCATGGGGTTGAGTTGGTATCCAAGCGACGAACCCCATGGGTTCCGGGTTCCGCTACGCGGCCCCGGAATGACGGTATTTGATTAAGCACGTGCCATTCGGGCCTGGTCTTCATTTCAGCCCGATTTGAGCAAGATCAAGATTCAGTGATCCGCGCCCGCTAGCATGGACCGTGAATTGTGCGTATCGCCGATCAGGGAACACGCGTTGTCCTGTTGCAACGGCGCACAATGGGCGACTGATCCCCGGCTACAAACACGAAAGGCCCCATCATGAAAATCCGCATCCTCGCCGCCGCACTTGCCGCGGCGCTCCCGTTTGGCGCCATTGGACAGGCGCAGCAAAAGGTTACCCCGCCCATCGCGGTCTACTGGATGAGTGTGGAGACCGCCGGTGGCATGGGTATGGACATCCCGCCGGGCATGGGTGCGTTGATGCCAGCGGGCATGGCCGGCGGCAAGCGCATGCGGCTCGAACTGGGTTCTTCGCAGGCTGCAAGCGGCGATCCGCGCGCGGCGCATGCCATTCCGCCGGCGCTCGCCATGGGACAGAGCCTGCCGCTGGTTACTCCGCGCAGCCAGGCGCCCACGCGCGAGCGCGAGGGCGATGAGCCCGAGTACGAGCGGCCCAAGGGCCGCATGCTGATCTACTGGGGCTGCGGCGAGCAGATACGCAGCGGCCAGCCGGTGATCTTTGATTTCGCAAACATGAACGCCGAGGATGCGGGCAAGGTGTTTCGCAGTCGCCCGATTGCGCGCGCACGCGGCCCGGCGCCGGGGCGCAACCGCACCTATGGCAGCTGGCCCAATGCGGAGGATTCGCGCGCGATACCGGCGAACGCATCGCTCAGGGGCGATCACGTCGTCGCCGGGAATTATTCGCCGGAAATTCGCTACGCGGTCGAAGATCGCCACGATTTTATGGAGGCCGTGGCATTTGATCCGATTGCCAAGACCGCGGGCGGCGCGTTTGCGGTGAAGTGGAAGGCCATCCCCACCGCAACCGGCTACTTCGCCACGGCCATGGGCCAGGGCGAGGCGGAGACCGACATCGTGATGTGGTCATCGAGCGAAGTGCAGGTGATGGGCCAGACGCTGATGGACTACATCGCGCCGGGCGAAGTCGCGCGCCTGATCCGCGAAAAAATCGTCATGACGCCGCAGACCACCGACTGCAGCGTGCCCTCGGGCATTTTCAAGGGCGAGGGATCGATGTTCAACTTCATCGCCTACGGCGACGAGCTCAACCTGGTGCAGCCGCCGCGCCCCACCGACATCAAGCAGACCTGGGAGCAGGTGTGGGCGATGAAGCTGCGGCTCAAGTCAACGGCCATGACCATGCTCGCGGCGGGCGAGGGCGGCGCGCGGCGCGGCCGCAGCGCCCCGGCACAACAGGGAGCCGAACCGGCCAAGCCCGCAGCCGCAGCCAAGCCCGCAGACCCGGTGCAAGAAGGCGTGAAAGCGCTAAGGGGGATTTTTGGCTTCTAGCAAAGCGATGCCGAGTTGTGTCGCACCGGGGTAGCACGGGGAACGGTGGCATCAAGGTCTAAGTGCAACACCGATAAGCTGTTGAATTAGGAGGTGTTGAACGATGGACTACCGGTATTTTGGCACTGATGAGCGCGAACAGAAAAGGGCCTAGCCCCGGATATTCCAGAGCTCAACGCTCCTCTTTCTCGAACAGCCGGGAGATCACCGGCCAGTATTCGTCGCCATGACCGGCGGCGATGGCTTTTTCAAACAGGCCATCGACATCGTGTCCCCAGTGCGCGTCAAAGCCGACGCTGTTGGCAAGCTCAATGGCGTAACGCATGTCTTTGCGCGCGTACGCAACCGAAAAGCTGCGCAACGGAAAATCACGCGGTGCGATGGCCTTGATGCCGTGGTGCCGTACGGCAAAGCTGTCGGCCGAGCCCTTGGACAAGACCTCAAACAACAGTGCAGGCGCGATGCCTGAGCGCTCGGCAATCGCCGCGGCCTCGGAGAGTGCCGCACCCGCCTGGTACAGCAGATAGTTGTTAAGTATCTTGACCACCTGGCCGCAGCCCGTTGGTCCGCACAGCGCTATGTCGGATGCAAAGGTGGCGAGCAGCGGTTTGACGTGCTCAAAGGTCCCGGTGTCGGCGCCGACCATGCAGGAGAGGGTGCCCGCTTCGGCGGCGAGACGCGAGCGCGCCACCGGCGCGTCGATAAAACGTGCGCCCCTGGCGGCGAAACCGGTGGCCAGTTCGCGCGTCAAATCTACGGGCGTTGTGCCAAGGTCAACAAAAACCTGGCCGGGCAGGGCGCAGGCCAGCAAGCCGTGTGGCTGGCGTGCCAGCTGTTGCAGCACTTCGCCGGATGGCAGCGATAGAAAAATGACCTCGCTGGCTTGCACCAGTGGCGCCGGTTCGGACACGGCTTGCACGCCATGCGCCGCCAACCGGTGCAACGGCTCGGGCGAGAGGTCGTTGGCCCGTATTCTGAACGGTGTTTTGCTGGCGAGATTGCGGCACATCGGCTCGCCCATCACGCCCAGTCCGATGAAACCGATGTCCTTGATTGCTTCCATCGCTGATCTCCAAATGCTTCAGGGTCCGGGTTCGGACGCCGCCGGACGGCGCTTACTCAAGCGTGAGTTTGCGCTCGGCCACGACCCGCTTGAGCAACTCGTAATCGGCCTTGATCTCCGCGGCAAACTCCTCGGGCGTGCTGGCCACGACAACCGATCCCGTCCCCTCGATTCGCGCGCGCAAGCCGGGCTCGTCGAGTGCCCTTTTAGTGGCGGCGTTGATCTTGTCGACGAGGTCCCTGGGCATGCCCTTCGGTCCAAGGATGCCGTAATGCGCCATGCGGCTGAGGCCATCGACACCGACTTCCTTGAAGGTCGGCACGTTGGGCAGATCCTTCAGGCGCGTTGGCGCGCAGATCGCAATGGGGATCAGCATGCCTTCCTTGACAAAAGGCATCAGCGACGGCGGCGCATCGTAGGCAATGGCCAATTGGCCCGCCACTACATCCTGCACCGCCGGGCCGGCGCCCCGATACGGGATGTGCGTGATAAAGGTGCCGGTCGCGCTCTTGAAGTACTCCATTTGCAAATGCAGGATGCCGCCTGTGCCCGATGACGCATACGAGTAGCGGCCCGGATGGCGCTTTAGCTCGGCAAGAAAGTCCTTGTAATTGCGCGCCGGGAAGCTCGGGTGAATTGCAATCATGTGCGGTGAGGCCGCCACGTTGATGATGGGCGTTACGTCAGTCACAGGGTTATAGGGGACCTTGGGATTGATCGCCGGGTTGGCCGCCGTAATGGATGGCGATACCATGGCCAACGTGTAGCCGTCGGGCGCGGCGCGCACCATTTCCATGGTGCCGATCGCGCCGCCGGCGCCGCCCTTGTTCTCGACAATGACTGTCTGCCCGAGTTGCTTGCCCAGGGCCGCCGAAATGGCGCGTGCCATGAAGTCCACGGTGCCGCCGGGCGCAAAGGGCACGATCAGCCGCACCGGTTTGTTGGGATAGGCGGATGTCTGGGCCAGCGCCTGGCGCGACAACACCGGCAGGCACAAAGCCGCCGCAGCAAGAAATTCCCGACGTTTCATTTTTAAAAGACTCCTAAGTGAATCGGGTTAAGAAACGGCAATCGGCTGGAAACCGTCGCCAGTCGGGCGTTTCAGGGTGATGGCCGATGACGCCGCTGAATCAATTGGGTTTCACCCCGGCATCGGTCACGAGTTTTTTCCAGAACGCAAAGTCGGTCTTGATGAAGTCGGCAAACTGCTCCGGTGTGTTGAGCGGTGTGGCGACGATGCCCAGCGCGGTGAACTGGTCGAGAAGGGCCTTGTCCGGCGCCTTGAAGATCGCCGCGATCGCGCCTTGCAGCCGGTCGCGCACCGGGCGGGGGAGCGCATCGGGTGCGAGCAGGCCGTACCAGATCGCCACGTCGTAGCCGGGCAATCCGGATTCGGCCACCGTGGGCACGCCAGGCAGCATGGGGATGCGCTGCGCCGAAGTGACCGCAAGCATGCGCAGGCGCCCGGCGCGCACATGGCCGGTCACCGCGGGCAGGTCGGCGATCGCCAGGTCGATCTGGCCGCCCATCAGCGCGGCGAGCGCGGCCGGCAGGCCGGTATAGGCGATGTTCTGGATGTCCACCTTGCCCATGATCTTGATCAGTTCGCCCGCGAACTGGCTGGTGCTCGCGGTGCCGCCCGAACCGTAGTTGATCGCGCCGGGTTTGGCCCTGGCCGCCGCGATGACGTCACTGATCGATTGCAGCGACGACTGGCTTTGCACGACGATACCGAAAGGCCCGTCGCCGACCCGCGCGATGGGGGTGAAGCCCTTGAGCGCGTCATAGGGCACGCTCTTGTACAACTGCGGGCTCAATGTGAAAGGCGTGGTGGCGAGCAGCAGGGTGTAGCCGTCTGGCTCCGCCTTGGACACCGCGCCCGCGGCGATGGTGCCCGAGGCGCCAACCGTATTGACCACCACGAACTGGCCGCCCAGCTGCTTGGTCAGTTGGTCGGCAAGGATACGGGCCACCAGGTCGGCGCCGCCGCCCGGGGGGAATCCGGTGACGATGCGCACCGGTTTTGTCGGATAGTCCTGCGTGAGGCCGGTTCCCGCCCAGCACAGCATCAGGCCGAGGGCGATTCCGTGCGCGAAACGCTTCAGGGTCAAGTGCGTCATGTCCGCCTCAGTCGCCGGGGCGTATAAACACGGCGTTCGGAAACACCGAATAAATCGCGGCGCGGCCGATCTGCTCGTCTTCCTCGGAGGTCACGCCGGACACGCCGATCGCACCCAGGCACTGCCCGTCAATGATGACAGGCAGGCCGCCCTGCAGCGGCAGGAAGCCCATGCCGAGCAGGGAGGTACGGCCTTCATGCACCCAGTCCATGAACACCTTGGAGGAGCGCTGCGTCATCACCGCGGTCGTGGCCTTCTTGATCGCGGTGGGCGGGTTGCCGGGACGCGAACCGTCCATCGCATGCAAGGCGATCAGGATGCCGTTGTCGTTGAGCACGGCGATTACAACTTCCCATTTGTTGCGCGCCGCTTCGGCTTCGCCGGCGGCGAGCATTTTTTTCGCGTCATCAAGCGTCAATACCGGTTTCATCCGCATGTGTTCCATCTCCGTTTGCACATATTGCATGGCGGGGGATTGCCCCGTTCTGGAAAAGCGCGCCCCCGCACCATGCCGCGGGTCCGCACAGGTTTGGGCTGGAGCGCCGGTACGTTTTTACTCCAGGTTTTTCGCGGGGGGATAGTCGCGCGAGTACACCGGCTGGGCCAGAAACTTGTCCTGTTCGTAGGGCCAGAACTGGCTGACGTTCGGGTAGGTCTTGATGATGGTGTTCACCAGCAGGTTGTTCTTGCGTTCGCCGCGCAGCACATAGATGTTGCCGACGGCGTTGCCGAAACGGTCGAAGCTGAGTGGGCCGCGTGGCGTGTCGGTCAGCGATACGCCTCGCATGGCTGCCACGAAGGCCTCCTTGTCATCTATCTTGCCGCCTGTTTTTGCCAGCGCGGCCTCAATCACCATGCCGCTCAGGTACATTCCGGCGGCGTAGGCGCCGGGAAACTTGCCGTGCTCCTTGACCGTGTCGTCGACGAAAGCGCGGTTGGTCGGGGTATCGACTGATGCCGTGTAGCAGGAGGCCGTGACGACACCGATCGCTTCGTCGCCGATGTTTTTCAGCAGCGAGTCATCGAGAGTGGTCTGCCCGCCGAACAAGGGCGTCTTCGCCTTGCGGTCAAGGTCGGCGTACTGGCGCACGAAGCGCACCGTGCCGCCGCCGATGCCGGTGAAGGTGCCGTCCACGTTTGCTATCTGCGCGATGTAGGGGACGTAGTCGGCGGTAACAAGCGGTGAATAGAGCTTCTTGATGATCTTGCCACCGTTCTCCTCGAATACGCGGCAAAAACCGCCCAGTTGCTCATAGCCGTAGGCGAAGTCGTCGGCTATGACGGCCATGCGTTTGAGCTTGAGATCGGTGGCGAGGTAGTGTCCCATTACGTGCGGCACCTGCGACGAGGACGCGGTGGTGCGGATCAGCCAGGGATTGGGTTTGCGTTGCGAGATGTCGTCGGCGGCGGCGGTGCTCAGGATGGGTATCCTCGCCTTGATGATGTAGTCGTTGATCGCCAGCAGCTCGAAGGCGGCGAGGGGGCCGAGGATGACGTCGACCTTGTCGCGCTCGACCAGTTCCTGCACCTTGGTCTTGGCGCCGGCCGGATTGCCGCCCGAATCGGCGACGACGAGCTCGACCCTGCGGCCCGCCAGCGTGTACTTGCGCGTTTTCAGGAAAGTGACGAGTCCCTGCTCCAGCTGGATGCCGGCGGTGGCCAGAGGTCCGGTCTTGGCGGCGAGCAGCCCGATGCGCACGGGCGCGGCCTGGGCGAAGGCAGGCATTGTCGGCAGGCTCGCCATGGCGGCGGCGCCCAGCAGGAATTTGCGGCGATTTACTTTGGTGCTCATGTATTTCTCCTTTATGGTGTTTGTTTCTTGTTTTTCGTTCTAAAAAAGTCCCAGGTGTTGCCCGAAATCGATGTTGTCACGCCGCAGGTCGGCGCTGGTTCCGGCCGCGACGACCCGGCCGCTGCTCAGGATGACGATGTCGTCGGCGAGACCCATTACCAGCTTGGCGTTCTGCTCAACGAGCAGTATGGACAGGCCGCGTTCCTTGAGCCGTTGGATGATGGCCATTACTTCGGCGACGATTTGCGGCGCGAGGCCCTCGGAAGGTTCGTCCATCAGCAGCACGCGCGGGTTGGACATCAGCGCCCGGCCTATCGCGAGCATCTGCTGCTCGCCGCCCGAGAGTAGGCCGGCAACCTGACGGTTGCGCTCGCGAAGCTTTGGGAACATGTCGAAGACGGATTCGAGGGTGTCAGCGGCGCGTGCGCGGCCGTCGCGGTTGGCGATGATCAGGTTCTCGCGCACCGTCAGGCTTTTGAAAATGCGGCGGCCCTGCGGCACCAGTGCGGCGCCGCTGCGCGCGATGATTTCGGGCGCGAGCCCGCCCACCGTTTGCCCGAATATCGCGATGCGGCCGCGGCGCGGGGGCACCAGACCGACGATGGTCGACAGGCAGGTGCTCTTGCCGGCACCGTTGCGTCCGAGCAGGCCCAGCAACCGGCCCTCTCCCAGGCTGAGTGACACGCCGTGCAGCACGTGGCTGTCACCGTAAAATGCGTCGACGGAGTCGAGCACCAGGGCTTCATTCGCCAAGATAGACCTCCCGGGTGCGCGGATGGTCCACCACCTCGGCACGCGTTCCTTCGACGATAACCGTGCCGAAGTGCATCAGGCTGATGCGGTCGGCGAACTCGAGCGCGACGTCCATGTCGTGCTCGATCATGACGATGGTTACATCGCGCGGGATGGCGAAGAGCAGCGCACGCACGTCCTTGCGCTCGTCTATCGACAGCCCGGCAAAGGGTTCGTCGAGCAGCAGCAGCCGCGGCTTTTGCGCCAGCGCCATGGCGATCTCGGCGCGCCGCTGCTCGCCATAAGAGGTTTCGGAGACTGGCCGTTCCGCCAGATGGGCCAGCCCCACCTGGTCCAGCACGGCGTGCGCCTTGCGGTTCAGTTCGATATTGCGGTCGAGGACCGTCCAGGGCTTCCAGCGTGCGGGCGACAGGCCGAGCAGAGACAAGGCGACGTTGTGCGCCAGGGTAGCCTCGGGAAACAGCGTGATGATTTGATAGGTGCGGGCCAGTCCGAGATGGGCGCGGCGCCAGACCGGCAGGCGCGTGACATCCTGGCCGAAGAGTTCGATGCTGCCGGCTTCGGGTCGCAACTCGCCGGTGATGAGGTTGAACAAGGTGGTCTTGCCTGCACCATTTGGGCCTATGACCAGCCGGCGCTCGCCGGTCTCGACGACAATGCTGACCTTGCGGGTGACGCTCAGTCCGCCGAAGGCCTTGTCGAGACCGCGGAGTTCGAGTGCAGTCATGAGCCGAGCCTGGAGGCGCGGGCCTTGCGCGCGCGCAAGGCCGCGCCCAGTTTGCGCGCGAGTCGCATCGTGCCCGGCAGCAGGCCTTCGGGCATGAATACCACGATGAGGACAAAGATGGCGCCGAGCAGGAAGTTCCAGCGTTCGATGTAGGCGCTGGCGATCAGCTTGATCGTCACCACCAGCGTCGCACCGACAATCGGGCCGAGCAGCGTGCCGGCGCCACCGGCGATGACCATCAACAGCGCCTCGGCAGAGGCGGGCAGTGCCATGGCGTGCGGGCTGATGAACTGGTTGTAGTACAGGAACAGCAGTCCTGCAACGCCGGTCCACATGCCGGAGAACAGGCAGGCGAAAAATCGTATGCGCCAGACGTCAAAGCCCAGCGCCGACATGCGCCGTGGACGGTCGCGGCTGCCGACCAGGCTGGCGCCAAAAGGCGAGCGCACGAAACTGGTCATGCACAAGAGCGCTGTGAGGAAGACCGCTAGCGTGGCGTAGTAGAAAGCGGATGCCGATTCGAGCGACAGGCCAAAGGGGGCGGGTCGCGAAGCCAGGTTGATGCCATTGTCGCCGTTTGTAAGGCTGACCCAGCGATAGGCCAGGCCCCACAGAATTTGTCCGAGCGCCAGCGTGATCATGATGAAGCCGATGCCGCTGGCGCGCAGCGACAAGGCGGCAAATATCGAACTCGACACGAGGGTCATCATTAAAGCAGCTGCGATGGCCGCGACGTGGCCATAACCCGCGCCCAGCATGACCGCGGCGGTATAGGCGGCGACACCGAACAAACCGGCCGGCCCGAGGGAAATCAGGCCGCCATAGCCAGCGATGACATTGAGGCCGAGCGCGAATACCGCACCGATCATGACCTGGGTGACGATGTTGACGTAGTAGTTGTTGCCTATGAGATAGGGCGCGGCGACAAGGGCGACCAGCCCGAACGCCATCGCCACGCGCTGCGATGTGGTGATGGCCGTCACAGCAACTGCCTCCCGAACAGGCCCTGTGGACGCAAGGCCAGCACAAGCACCATCGGCAGGAAGAGCACAAAGTAGGCGAGTTCTGGCAGGAAGGCCTGGCCGAAATTGAACAGGAAACCGATGATGAAACTGCCGATCAGCGACCCGGGCAGGCTGCCGGCGCCGCCGAGAATGACGACGACGAGCGCCAGTGGCAGCATGTCCATGTCGAGACCGGGATAGATGGAGATGATGGGGCCGCCTATCATGCCGGCAAAACCGGCGAGCCCCGCACCCAGGCTGAACACGATGGTAAACAGGCGTGTTACCGGAATGCCGATGACTCGGGCCATGGCCGGATCATCGACGCCGGCGCGGATTTTTGCACCAAGACGCGTGCCGTCGAGCAGCGCCCACATGCCGGCGGCGACCGCCACGGCGATGAGGATGATGGCCAGTCGGTAAAGCGGAAAACTCAGGTCGAAGATGCGCACCACGCCCTGGAAGCCCTCTGGTGATTTGACCGATATCGGATCGGCCGTCCACACCATCAGGCACAGGTCGGCGATCATGAAGGACAGTCCGAGCGTGACCAGCACCTGCGCCTGGTCGCGGCCGGCGAGCCGGCGCAGCAGGACGCGCTCGATGATGGCGCCGAACAGCCCGATCAGCACGGCGCTGAGCAGCGCTGCAATCCAGAAATCCATTTTTAAGGCGGCGACGAGGGTGGTGCCGATGTAGCCGCCCAGCATGTAGAACGAACCGTGTGTGAGGTTCGGTATCTTCATAAGCCCGAAGATCAGCGAGAAGCCGGCGGACAACAGGAACAGCAGCCCGCCCAGCGTGATGCTGTTGATGGTGAGCAGGGGCCACATGCTCATTGCATTGCGCTTCCGGCCAGTGCCAGGGATTGTCGTGCGCGGCGCAGCGGTGCGGACATGGCGCAGACACGTCGTGTTGTAGTGCGATAAGCCATCGTCCTCCTTGCGGTTTTTCCTGTGCTTAGCCGGTATTCCCCGGCTTATTCCCCACGAACTGCGATCCCTTCGTTGGGGAGTCAGTGTCGCGAAAAGTTCCTTCGGTTCACGCAGCCGGTGACGGGAGTTGCCGCCGGAACATGGCGTGTATCAATTCCCAGTCGCGCGCCGAGGCGCGGCTGTCGTAGACGTCGCGATCGGGCAGCGCGTAACCGTGGTTTGCCCCCTTGTGCACTTCATGGTGGTAACTCACGGCGCAGGGTCGCAGTAGTTCGGCCATGCGCGTCACCAGGGTTGCATCGGTGTGCGGATCGTGTTCACCGTAACCGCAATACAGTTCGCCGCGCAGTGCGCCGAAGTTCCGGTGCGGTGAATCGGACCGATTGGACACCATGGCCGTGCCGTGCAGGCTGATCATGGCGCGAAATTCCCCGGGATAGGCCGCTGCGGCGCACAGCACATGGCGCCCTCCCATGCAGTAGCCGATGGCGCCCTTGGCTCCGGGGCGCACGCCCGGATCGGCGGCGAGATAGTGCAGCAAGGCCGCGGTGTCGGCGGTTACCATGGCGTTGGTCAACCTTGCCAGGGTTGCTTCCATGGCTGTGCTTACCTTGGAATCGAGCCGGCTGACCGAAACCACCTTGTTGTCGGCGTTGCGGGTGTCGAAGCGAATCTTGCCTTCGCGGTAATAGAAGTTCGGGACGACGCAGACATAGCCGGTGGTGGCGACGCGGCGCGCAATCTCGAACAATTCTTCCCGCAGGCCCCAGATGTCCATGTAGATCACTACGGCGGGGAATGGACCGCCTTCCTGGGGTCGTGTGACAAAGCAGTCCATCCGCCCCTCCGGGGTGGGGATGTCAACATATGCTTCTTTCATTCCATGTTCTCCACTGGCGTCTATTTTATCGTATTGACATATGGCAATACGCGCTGCCGGCATGGCGCCCGGAGTATTGCGGTGATACGAAACAAGTCCAGACATGGACAGGCCTTCGTGCTGATCGTGCGCATGCACCGTTGCTCTCCAAGTGCTTAGCGTCTGTGCGTGTAGGCGCGCGCAGCGAGCCCGGCGTCTATGGTGACGATATGGCCGCAGAACGAGCCGGCGAGGTCGGAGGCGAGAAAGGCCACGGCATTGCCGATGTCCATGGGCGGGATCATGCGCCCGCCGGGCAGGTCGGCGACCAGTTCCTGCCAGCGCCCGGCATCGCCGTTGAGCTTTTCGCTGCGCACCTTGAGCGTATTGACCGAGCGCTCGGTGCCAACGGTGCCGGGGTTGACACCCAGCACGCGCACGCCGTAGTCGAGGCTCGCGCTGCCCACGGCGCGTGTAAAGGCTACCAGCGCGGCATTGCCCGTCGAGCCTGCGGCATAGCCGTATTCGAGCTTCTCGGCGCCAAGGCCGATGATGTTGATGATGACGCCGCTGCCGCGCTCGCGCATCTGACGGTAAAAGGCGCGCGTCATGTTGATATAGCCAAAGACCTTGAGTTCCCAGCCTGCGCGCCAGGTGTCCTCGTCGATTTCGAGCAGGTCGCCGCGCGGAATGGCACCGGCGTTGTTGACGAGAATGTCCACGCCCTGCGCCAGCCGGGCGAGTTCCGTTGCGGAGCCGCGCTGCGACAGGTCTATCGCATGCACCTCGACCTTGCTGCCGTAATCGTGCTCAAGGCGCAGTTTCAGCGCCGCCAGCGCCTCGGCGCTGCGCGCCGCAAGGTGCAGCCGGCAACCCTCGCGCGCCAGCGCCTCGGCGATGGCCGCGCCTATGCCGCGCGACGCGCCGGTCACCAGGGCCGAGCGTCCGGTCAGGCCAAGCTCCATGCGGCCGCCCTTACTTGTACTGCGGGAGGTTTTCGACCTCAACAGTGTCGTAATCGGCGGGAATGGTGATCTCGAGTACCTCGAGGTCGTCTGAATAGCCGATGACCGTGTGCTTGACGCCCGGCGGTTGCAGCCAGCAGCCGCCGGCCTCCACCAGGTGCTCGCCTTCGCCGTCGACTTCAAACCTGGTCCAACCCTTGAGCACATAGACCATCTGGAATTTGATGTCGTGGATATGGCGCTGCGAGACGTCTTCTTTCTTGAACGGCGCGGCGCGGCGGTTGACATGGGCGTTGACCAGGCCGCCGGTGGCCTCGCGCATGCCCAGGTCGCGGTACTGCACATAGGAGCGCAGGCCGGTCTTGAAGTCCTCGTCGCGATAGGCGCTGATGACGAACTTCTGCTTCGGCCACGGCCCTATTCTTTCGAGTGCGGCCTTGGGATCGAATTTTTCGGGGGCTTTGCTGTCTTTGCTCATGCGTGGTCTCCTGTTGGTTGATAGTCGATTCTGCGTTGCTGTTTGCGGCGGCGTCGCCACGCATGCGTCATTCTGGTTTGATGCCGGCTTCCTTGATCATGCGTGCGTACATTTCGGTTTGCTGCTGCGTGAAAGTCCTGAGTTCGGCCGGCGTGCTGCCCTTTAACTCGGCGCCGAATCCGGCCACTTTGTCCCTGAGGTCCTTGCGTGCGGTGATTTTTGCGAGCGCCTCGGACAGGCGGGTGACCGCGGCCTCGGGCGTGCCCGACGGCGCAAACCAGCCCCACCAGCCGACCATGTCGAGCCTGGGCAATCCGGCTTCGGGCAGCGAGGGCACCTCGGGCAGCAGCGGCGAGCGGGCGGCGGTGGCCAGCACGATTGCGCGGACCTTGCCGGCGCGGATTTGCGGAATGGCGGTTCCGGTATCGGCGACCATCATGTCGATGCGGCCCGCCATGACGTCGGTAAGCCCCAGCGGCACCGTCTTGTAATTGACCTGCAGGACGTCCATGCCTGCGGCACGCTTTATCATTTCCATGGTGACGATGCTGGGCGCGGAGCCGGTGGCATAGGTGAGCTTGCCCGGCTGCGCGCGCGCCTGCGCGGCGAGTTCGGCCATGTTCTGTGCCGGCACGTGTGTGCCCACCACCAGCACGTAGGGAACGAAACCCACCAGCGACACCGGTGTGAACTGGCGCACCGGGTCATAGGGCAGTTTCGAATACAGCGCCGAGTTCATGGCGTGCGTCGACAGATTGCCGACGATCAGCGTGGTGCCGTCCGGAGCTGCTTGGGCGACCGTCTCGGCGCCGATGATGCCGTTGGCGCCGACCTTGTTTTCGATGACGACAGCTTGCGACAATTCCTGGGCGAGGGCGCTGCCGAGCAGCCGGGTCACGGTGTCCGCGACCGACCCGGGCCCGGTGGGCACGACCAGGCGGATCGGCTGGGTAAGATAGGCTTGGGAAAAAGCCGCGCCGGACGAGAGCAGGCTCGCGACGGCCAGGAGCGCTGCAAGTGTGTGCTTTGTCATGCTGGTCTGTCCTTCGCGCGAAAAAGAGTTTTAGTACGTTTCTGTTTCTTTAAGTTTGTCGCCTCCGCTTGCAACTGTCCAGAAGATAATCGTCTTTCATGCCGTGTAATCGTTTGCGCCGCAGCACGTCCTCGCGCAGCCGCTGGCGTGGTCTAAGCTCACGGGTAAAGGGTGAGAGTGGGCAGATGGAAGGTATTTGCCTGCAGCGCATTTCCTTCGCCGGATTTGTGTGTTATTTAGGAGGGCGCGCCGCACCAGGCGATCAGGGGAATGACATGCACAGTGATGTGACTGCGGAAGAGGTGTTGCGGGCCGAAGACTTGCGCTATGCGGCGCAGATGGGTGGTGATTTTGCCGCGTTGGAAAGCCTTTACGGCGACGAACTCGTCTACTTTCATTCGAGCGGGGTTGTCGACACCAAGGCGAGTTTCATCGAGCTGCTGCGCTCCGGCACGACGAAATTCCACCGCATGACGCGCCACGAGAATACGGTGCGCGTGTACGGTTCTGTCGCCATTATTACCGGGCGGGGGACCTTTGACGTTACCGCCAGGGGGCAGGACATAAGGCTCGAACAACTCTTTCACGCCGTCTGGGTCAAGCGCACGGCCGGCCTGCAGCTTGTCTCATGGCAGGCGACGCGCTTGCTTCCCAAGGCATAAGGCGGTTGCATGGTGCTGCGCTAGCCGGCGGGCCGCAGGTCAAGAAAGAAAAACATCATCTGGTAAAAGCGCGCGCGGTTTTTCCCCAGCGGCGCGATGTGCGCCGAGTTGGAGATCATCGAGAAGTGCTTGTCGTTGTTGGGCAGCGCCGTGTAAAAGGCGATGATGTCCTCCAGCGTGGCGATGCCGTCGTGCTCGCCGCGCATGATGTAGACGGGGCAGTTGATGTTTTTCGGATCGACCAGGGGCAGCTTGCTGCACATGTCGACAAAGGTCCCCGACGGCACCGAGTCGCCGTCCTTGAGCGAGGCGTCGGCGAGGGCGTCGGGTACTTCCTTGTCCACCGTGAGGCTTTTCGGGTCGTCGCGCAAGAGCGCGGCGCGCAGCGAGTCGCGCGTCACCTTGCGCCGGTTGCTCGCCAGGTAATCGGCAAGGCCTTCACGGCGCTTGAGCAGGGTGCGCGAGCCTTCGCCTGTCCAGACAAAGGCGTCGAGGAGCACGCGCGTCACCCGCTCCGGGTGCAGTTGCGCGAACAGCGCGGCGCGCAGCGAGCCCGATGACTGGCCGTAGTAGGCGGCGGCCTTGACGCCGGTTTCGCGCTCTATCAGTTCGGCGGCCACCGCAAGGTCGTCCGCGCCCGAGGCGATGTCCGAGTTTGAATCGGTGTGCTGCGAGCGGCCGTAGCCCTCGTGGTCCATGGTCCAGACGTCGTAGCCGTGTTCGGCGCACAAATCCATCATCGAGTAGTCGTTATACCCGGGCACCTGCAAGTCGTAGCCGGCGAGCGCGCCGAAGGACGAGCCGTGCACCAGGAACACCACCGGCAGTTTTGCCCCGGCGGCGGGCTTGGTCTTGCAGCGGCGGTACACCTGCAGCGTGACGTCGCCCTTTTTTACCGTGTATTCGGCACTCCAGTTCTTGCTCATTGCTTGCTCCGTTAA
>SESD01000303.1_pt1 | contig 30378 bp, 28 predicted proteins | sample 3171411 | NCBI WGS metagenome assembly SESD01 (sample SAMN06051880, study PRJNA518727) | freshwater metagenome | biome: subpolar coniferous forest; feature: holomictic lake; material: water; isolation source: holomictic Lake 442, 16.5 m depth | place: Canada: near Kenora, Ontario | collected...
GTTTAATTGACTCATAAATTGTATATAGTTTTGAGTCGTGACAGGAGAATGAAAATTAGCGGTGGCAAGATATAAATCTACGCCAAACAGTGTTAAGCCAGTGGCGCCAAACAAAATTAAACCTAGCTCTAGCCTGCCTTTTGAAAGTTTTTCGCACAGCAAAGAGCCGATACCAACACCAATAGAAAACACTGAAAGTAGCAATATAAATAAACTTTCATCTCCTTTCAGTATATTTTTTGCAAAGCTAGGAAATTGTGCAAGTAAGGTTGCGCCATAAAACCAAAACCAAGAAATAGCTATTAACGCAAACCAGATTAGTGAGTGCTTCCAAACAAACTTTAGGTTGTAAAAGGTTTCTGTAATGGGGTTCCAGTTAATTTTTAGACTAGCATCAGCTGCCGGCGAATTTGGAATTTCACAACTTGTCCAATAGCCCATTATGGCAATGGTGACGGTGGCAATGCTGGTAAATAAGGCGTGGTTTTCTTGTAGCGCAAGGGATACGCCAATAATCTGGCCGAGTAGAATTGCTGCAAAACTACCCATTTCTACCATGCCATTGCCGCCTACCAACTCATTTTCTTTTAGATGTTGGGGTAAGTATGCGTATTTCACAGGGCCAAAAAGGGTTGAGTGCATGCCCATCATCAATAAAGCGCCGCTCAATAACACAATATTATTGAGAAAGAAGCCTAAGCTTGCAAACAGCATGATGCTAATTTCAAAAATTTTCACATAACGAATGATTTTTGATTTTTCAAATTTATCGGCAATTTGCCCAGCAGTTGCTGAAAATAGAAAAAATGGCAGAATAAATAAGCCAGGTAACAATGTGGCTAGCGTTGCACTGTCTATATTGGAAAGGCTGGCGGCATGAAATACCACCAGTGTGATGAGTGCAGTTTTAAATACATTGTCATTAAATGCCCCCAAGAACTGGGTAAAGAAGAAAGGTCGAAATCGACGCTCTAGCATTAAGCTAAATTGGCTACTCATGGATTCAATTTTCTAAATGGAATTATTTTTTTTGTTGGATTTAAGTAAACAATACGCCAGTGCAGCCAATAGTAACAGACCAAGAAAAAGCGCGCTTAATAATAGCTGCTAGTCTTAAGTTAATTGCAGTGATTGAATATTTGCCTAATGCGATTAGGCGAAGAGATTTTTAGGGAGATTAAAGTGCGCGTTTTTTCGCGTTATTAGCGGTTTGCTTGGCTTTAGATTTGTTTTCAGTATTCGCTTCAGTCGTTGCTTGTAGTTTTTGTGCTTCAATCGCTGCTTCGGCAGCTTTTCTGCGTTCAATTATTCTAGCTTGCGCATCGACAAGCTCATCCAGTGAAATTACATGATCCTGATTTGTATCTACCTGATTAAAATGCCGAGCAATTTGTGGTAGTTTTTCAGTGGCCTCTTGTCTATCTATCGTGCCATCGCCATCGTTATCAGCATCAAAAAAACGTGCTTCTAGGTTTTCTTTCATTGTGCGACGACGTTCTTCAATTCGCTCATGATCTTGGTCAATAGATCGGGCATAATCATCAAGCGCTTTACGTAATTTTTCTCTGTTCTCGGGACTAAAGTTGAGCTCAAGCGTTTGCTGCATTCCATCATTAGTGTCATCATTTGCAGCTAGTTTAGTAGTTTTACTGGGGCTGTCAAAATTAGCTTTATCAGCCGCAACTACATTTAACGAAAAAGCGAAAGCAACGCCGATAGCAATGCACGTGTGTTTGATAATACATATTCGTTTTGGTATGAGTTTTATCAAAGGCTTAACTTAAATATTAAATCATTAATTAGACCAAGCATCATGAAGTACGATTGTTAATCGATTGTTTCAATTGACGCTGGAATTGTAATCAATTGTAACAAGGCCGATGCTTGCAATATTTATAGATTGTTAATTTCAAGATAAGTTTACTTAGATTGAGTTTTCGGAGATGAATTTATCCGTTTAATTATGTCGTGTCGTTTGAAATTAAACAAAATTAGCATACACTAAACATTCGTTGAACATTTCAATAGATGCTTACTTAACAGGCGCACTTAAATTAAATAATGGACAATCAAAATAAAAAAATCTTAGTAGTTGACGATGACGTTCGTTTACGCGAATTGTTGCAACGCTATCTCACAGAGCAAGGGTATACCATTAAAGTTGCATCAGATGCCAAAGAAATGGATGCGGTGCTAGCAGAAGAGCCAATTGATTTAATGGTGTTAGATTTGATGTTGCCTGGTGAAGATGGCCTTTCTATCTGTCGCAGAATTCGTGGCACAGGGACTATTCTGCCGATTATTATGCTGACTGCGCGTGGCGATGAAGTGGATAGAATTATCGGGCTTGAAATGGGCGCTGATGATTACTTACCAAAACCATTTAACCCACGTGAATTATTAGCGCGTATCAATGCCGTTATGCGAAGGCATGAACGCTTGCAACCAAGCGCACCAGCCTTGAATACTGATAATATAGCCATTGGTGATTTTGTGTTTAGCTCTACCACGCGTTCTCTAACAAAAAATGGTGCTTCTATCACTATTACTAGTGGAGAATTTGCCCTACTTAAAGTTTTCGTCGATCATCCTCGCCAGCCTTTATCTCGTGATAGGCTTATGCAACTAGCGCGCGGGCGTGAATTGGATGTATTTGACCGTAGTATTGATGTGCAGGTGTCACGCTTACGCAAACTGATTGAGCCAGATATTGCACATCCCCGCTACCTACAAACCATGTGGGGTTTTGGCTATGTGTTTATACCAGATGGCAACGCAGATGAGTGAAGTAGATTAATTAAATCTTAAATAAGCTGCAACTTGAAATTAAGTCTTTTACCGAAAACACTACTCGCTAGAGTCATGCTGCTGATAGCAGTTTTATTGGCTATTGCGCAGCTTGCATCCCTACAAATTTTTGAATATTTTGAACGTGAGCCTCGTGCCGAGGCTACTGCCTTGCAAGCGGTAACAGTGGTAAATTACACACGTGCTTCGCTCATTGCCTCTCAAGAAAATCTACGCCTTGCATTACTTTCTGAAATTACTGGCAAAGAAGGTGTTCGAATTTACTATGCCGATTTCATGGAAGATATCGAGCCATTGCCAGCCGATCCATTCATAAATATGGTCGCTGCAAAAATACGTGAGCGGCTTGGCGCAGAAACCATCATTACAATCAATCATTACGGTGTTCAAGGACTTTGGATTAGTTTTAACATTGGTCAAGATGACTACTGGGTGGTGATTCCGCGCGTACATGTAGAGCGGCCGTTCCCTTATCAGTGGCTGGGTTGGGCTGCTTTGGTGCTAGCATTATCGCTAGGCGCAGGTTACTTTATTGCGGCACGTATTAATCGGCCGTTACATTTATTAATGAATGCCGCTGACAGGCTGCGTAATGGCGAGCAACCTGAAAAACTGCCCGAGGGTAGCTTTGCTGAGTTGCAGGAAGTAAATGTCACATTCAATAAAATGGCGGACTCATTGGCTGAGTTGGATGCAGAACGCACGTTGATTTTAGCCGGCGTTTCACACGATATACGTACCCCGCTCGCTAGATTGCGATTATCATTAGAAATGCTACCTGATGAAGCTTGCGCAAGCTTAAAAAGCGGCATGATACAAGATATTGCCGATATGGATAATATTATTCATCAGTTCTTAGATTTTGTGAAAGGGGTAGAAGGTGAGCCCACACAAATGACCGATATTAATACGTTGTTGCAAGCGGTGCATGATAGGCAGTTGCGTGCTGGACGTGACCTAGTAGTGCAGTTGGCAGCCCCTTATCTTGTGCCTATTAAGCCATTAGCTATGCAGCGCTTATTAGATAACTTGGTTGGTAACGCCTATGCCTACGGGAATGGGCAAGTGCGTGTCGCCAGTAGAATTACCCCAGATTTTATTATGATTAGCGTTTTTGATAATGGCCCTGGTATTCCTGAAACGCATGTTGAAAAACTATTGCGTCCTTTTGAGCGATTAGATACTGCACGTAGCAACGCAGGTGGCAGTGGACTTGGTTTGGCAATTGCAGATCGTATTGCCAAGCTTCATCAAGGTAAGTTGGAGTTGATTAATAGACCAGAAGGTGGGTTAGAAGCGAGACTAAGCTTGCCAATTAAACCTAGCGATTAAGTTGCGGTAGTAGGCTCAAACCAGTTTAATTTTTCACGTAACTGCACTACTTCACCAATAATGGTGAGGCACGGTGGTTTCATTGCTGCTGCAGCAACTTTTATAGCGAGAGTTTCGAGGGTGGCTGTTACTACGCGTTGCTGTTGGGTAGTACCTTGCTGAACCACTGCGACGGGCATGTCAGGAGACACACCGCGTAGAATAAGTTGCTGGCATATTTCTGCTAAGCCAACTAAACCCATGTAAATCACCACGGTTTGATGCGGGCGAGACATTGCTTCCCAATCTAAATTTAGTAAGCCATCTTTTAAATGCCCGGTAATAAACAAACAGGCTTGCGCATAATCACGATGTGTCAACGGAATGCCGGCGTAACTAGAAACACCATTTGCTGCTGTAATGCCAGGGACCACTTGAAATGGTACGCCCTGTTGCATTAGAGTTTCAATTTCTTCTCCACCTCGCCCAAAAATAAATGGGTCCCCACCTTTTAAGCGAAGTACACGTTTACCTTCCAATGCTAATTTAGCTAACAATGCGTTAATTTGTTCTTGCGGTAAAGTATGCTGATCACGCGATTTGCCTACGTAAATCAACTCGGCATCACGGCGCACTAACTCTAATACTTCGGGACTGACCAATTTATCGTAAACACAAACATCACACTGTTGCATGAGACGAAGGGCTCTAAAAGTTAATAAGTCTGGGTCGCCTGGGCCACCGCCGACTAAATATACTTCACCGTTATGGGTAGGCTCTGCCTTGCTAGACAATAATTCATTTAAAGAATTTCTTGCAGCCGCTTCTTGGCCAGACAAAATTCGTTCAACGATTGGACTTTGCAATACACCTTCCCAAAAAATACGCCGCGCTTGGGTTGTGGCATACTTTGCTTTGACCTTATCTCTAAATTCTCCAGCAATACTAGCAATACGACCATAGCCAGCAGGCAACATCGTTTCAATTTTTGTTCGCAGGTAACGTGCAAGTACTGGTGCATTTCCTTCACTTGAAATTGCAATGACAATAGGCGATCTTTCTACGATAGAGGCCATGGTGAATGTGCATAAAGCAGGAGAGTCCACTACATTGACCGGTATATTTTGTGCTTTAGCCGCAATTGAAACCGCCGTATTGACTACTTCTACATCCGTAGCAGCAATGACTAGGCAGGCGTCGGTTAACTGGCTTGGTTCAAAATTAGCCTTAATGTGAGTGATTGTTCCATCCTCACTTAATACTTGTAGTGCCGGGCAAACCTCAGGTGAATACAGTGTAATGGCGGCATTGGCTTTTAATAACATGATCACTTTGCGTGATGCAACTTCACCGCCACCGATAACAACGCATCGGCGGTTTGTGATATTCATAAAAATGGGGAGTGCGTGCATAATCGACAGTTCTATTAATTTAAGCCTATTTTACCTTGCACTCAGCAACTTTGCGTGATGCAAATGCGCTAAAATTATGTTTTATCAACAGGCGGTTGCGCTTTGAGCACAAAAGAAAATCCCCTATCGTCTCTTCCCAGCAAGGTAGACGCACCCAAAAAAGTATTCATTAAAACTTTTGGCTGCCAAATGAATGAGTATGATTCGTCACGCATGGCAGACATGCTGGCTTCAACTGACGGCATGGTGGAAACACTTACGCCAGAAGATGCGGATGTGATTTTACTTAACACTTGCTCGGTACGGGAAAAAGCGGAAGATAAAGTGTTTAGCCACCTCGGACGATTTATTCCGCTAAAAGCAAAAAATCCTAATTTAGTCATCGGTGTTGGTGGGTGTGTGGCTTCGCAAGAAGGCGACAATATCATTAAGCGCGCGCCTTATGTTGATGTCGTATTTGGCCCACAAACTTTACATCGTCTACCTGACATGATAAAAAATAGCCGATCTAGCGGCCAATCACAGGTCGATATTTCGTTCCCTGAGATTGAAAAATTTGACCATTTACCTCCACCGCGCATAGAAGGTGCCAGTGCTTTTTTAAGCATTATGGAAGGTTGTAGTAAATACTGTAGCTTTTGTGTAGTGCCATATACGCGCGGTGAAGAAGTCTCGCGACCATTTGAAGCCATACTGACAGAGGCTGTACAATTGGCGACACAAGGTGTGAAAGAAATCACATTGCTGGGGCAAAATGTAAATGCCTATAAAGCCGAGCATCTGGGCTTGGAAGCGGACTTGGCGATGCTAATTGAGTATATTGCCGAGATCCCACAGATTGAGCGTATACGCTTTACTACAAGCCATCCTAATGAGATGAATCAACGCTTGATAGATTGTTTTACCCATATTCCCAAACTAGCTGTACAGCTACATCTGCCTGTGCAGGCGGGTGCTGATCGTGTGCTAATGGCCATGAAGCGTAACTATACTGGCTTACAATTTAAATCAACGATACGAAAATTGCGTGTAGCCAATCCAAATCTGACGTTTACATCAGACTTTATTGTTGGGTTTCCAGGTGAGACAGAAGCTGAATTTGAAGCCACCGCAAAACTCATGCAAGACATAGGGTTTGATTACAGCTTTAGTTTCTTATATAGCCCGCGCCCAGGCACCCCAGCCTCTTATCTAGCTGATGACACCACGCAAGAAGTAAAGCTAGCGCGTTTAGCTAAACTACAAGGGATTAATGAGACGCAAGGTAAGCAAATCAGCTCAGCCATGCTTGGTACTATTCAACGAGTGTTGATTGAAAGTGCATCGTGGAAAAATGCTCATGAGCTGGCTGGAAAAACAGACAATAATCGTATTGTAGATATAGTTGGCGATGCCAATTTAATTCATCAATTCGTCAATGTACGCATTACCGATGTCGCTAATCCAAAACGATTGCGTGGCGAAATTGTTAGTAGTTAACTTAAAGAAATAATATGGAAATTACCTTAAGCCCGGAAGACAATGTACGTTTAGCTAATTTATGTGGCGCGCTTGATGAAAATATTAAGCAAATTGAAGATGCGTTAGAAGTAAAAATTGCCCGTAGAGGTGCCCATATGCGATTTTCTGGCGACACACACAATATGCGCTTGGCGGTACAGTTACTAGAAAATTTTTATGTACGCGCCAAAAATCCTATAGGGTTAGATGAAATTCAATTGGGCTTGGTCGAAATTAATAAATTAAAACCAGAAGATATCGCAACATCTAATGCGCCCGTTCTGATGACGCGTCGAACAGAGTTACATGGCCGCACGCCTAGGCAAATTGCTTATTTGCAGCAGATCCAAGATCACGACATTACATTTGGTATTGGTCCTGCGGGTACAGGTAAAACTTACTTGGCCGTAGCTAGTGCCGTAGATGCTATGAGTCGGGACCGAGTGAAACGTATTATATTGGTTCGTCCTGCGGTGGAAGCAGGCGAGAAATTAGGTTTTCTGCCTGGCGATTTAAATCAAAAGGTAGATCCTTATTTACGCCCTTTGTATGATGCACTTTATGATTTAGCTGGTTACGACACGGTGAATAAAATGTTTGAACGGGGTGCGATTGAGGTGGCGCCACTTGCCTATATGCGAGGCCGTACGCTTAATCAGAGTTTTATTATTTTAGATGAAGCACAAAACACCACACCAGAACAAATGAAAATGTTTTTGACACGTATTGGTTTTGGCACTAAAGCAGTCATTACTGGCGATGTAACGCAGATTGACTTGCAGCGGCATCAAAAAAGTGGTCTGATAGAAGCGCAAAAGGTATTAAAAGATATCAAAGGTATCGCCATGACACATTTTCTATCAGCGGATGTTGTGCGGCATCCACTGGTTCAGAAAATTGTTAATGCCTATGAAGATTATGAAAAAAATAGTGAGAAATAAGCGCTATTGATGAGAGGATGTAATAAATGACCCCCAATAAATTTAGTCGATTAATGCAGCGTGGCCTCGGCGTGGTTGAGCAGGCCGTATTAATTACCATCGCTATGGCAACTATTTTTGCCGTGTTTGAGGCGATTTTGCATATTTGGCAAGCGCGAGCAATTGCTGTGGGTGACTTGCTTTTGCTATTTTTGTATCTCGAAGTGATGTCGATGCTTAATCACTACCTTGGTTCTGGGAGTCTACCTGTTAGATATCCGCTGTATATTGGCATTATTGCTTTGGCGCGTTATTTGGTACTGGAAGTCGCGGAAATTGACGCATGGCAGATGCTCGCCCTCTCAGGGTCCATCTTTTTGATTGCTATCGCTATCTTGGTGATACGTTTTGGGCATGTTCGTTTTCCTTACGTAGATTGCCCTACACAGCAGTCAAAATAAGCAGCTATATTAGATTTAGAATCATGCCTCTACCAATATGCCTGTACTTAAATTAGCAGTTCAACTTGCTTCAAGTGGTTTGAATTGTCCCAAGCAGAGCAAATTTAGAAAATGGGCAAAAGCCACCATTCGCGTTGATACGGAGGTGACTATTCGTATTGTAGATGAGGCAGAAGGTCGCGAACTTAACAAAACTTATCGTGGCAAAGATTACGCAACGAATGTACTTACTTTCCCACTCACTGAAGAGCCGCATCTAATAGGTGACATTGTGATTTGCGCGCCTATCGTAAAGTTAGAAGCAATCGCACAAAATAAGTCGCTTGAAGCCCACTATGCCCATTTAACGGTACATGGCCTGCTACATCTACACGGGCATGATCACGAAATTGAAACTCAAGCTGAGCTGATGGAAGGTTTAGAGACTGCAATTATCACTAAATTAGGGTATGCTAATCCCTATCTCATTACATAGGACGCCTCTAATGGCTGCCGAGTCGGAAAAACCTAGCAACAAACCCAGTTTATTAGAACGTTTAAGCCACTTTTTATTGCGTGAGCCTGAAGATCGCGAGCAACTTGTAACCTTGTTACATGGCGCTTATGAAAATAGTTTGATGGATGCAGATTCACTCGCCATGATAGAAGGCGTTTTGCAAGTCAGTGAAATGCAAGTGCGTGACATCATGATTCCTCGCTCACAAATGGATGTCATCGACATCACAGACTCTCCTGAAAGTTTTATCCCCCACGTTATCGAAACCGCACACTCACGTTTTCCTGTAATTGAGGATGATAAGAATGATGTAATAGGTATCTTGCTCGCTAAAGATTTATTGCGCTACTACGCCGGTGAAGATTTCGAAGTGCGCGATATGTTGCGCCCTGCAGTGTTTATTCCAGAATCTAAACGATTGAATATATTGCTCAAAGAGTTTCGTAGCAACCGAAATCATATTGCAATTGTGGTTGATGAATACGGTGGTGTGGCAGGTATGGTGACGATTGAGGATGTGCTCGAACAAATCGTCGGCGATATTGAAGATGAATACGATTACGATGAAGATGAAGATAATATCATTCAAAATGCAGATGGTAAGTATCGCGTAAAAGCGCTGACAGAAATCGCGGATTTTAATGAAATTATAGGCACCTCATTAAGCGATGAGGAATTTTCTACGATTGGCGGTTTAGTCGTGCATCAGTTTGGTCATTTACCAAAACGAGATGATGAAATTACTTTAAGCGGCTTACGCTTCAAAGTATTACGCGCGGATAGTCGACGTTTGCACACTTTGCTTTTAGAAATACTGCCTGATTCGACAGATTTAGCCTAGTGAATTCATAGGCTTGACCAACTTCAATAGGTTGTAGAAAACCTTCTATATATCATTTACACCTCTGTATACGGAACTAATTTTTAATTTAGGGGCTCTCAAAGCTTAAGTAAATTAAATAATGATTTTTTGATATTGGAGTATGCAATGAAATGTATCGCATTAATTGGCATTATTTTCACGCAACTACTACTCATGCAGACAGCTACTGCTGATGAAACAAAGATTGTCACTGAAATCCCAACGCTTGAAAGAGATTTTGTCAATGCAGTAAGCGGCTTTGATAAATCTAAAATTATTGCGCAGTTTGGAGAGCCCGCTAAATCAGATGACGTTAAGATTAAAGGGACCGGCAAAGTGGTCGCTTCTATTTGGCAGTATCACTATATCAATACTGCACCAGATGGCGCTTATTATGAAACTACAGAGTTAGATTTTATCGATGATAAAGTCGTACAGGTCGTATTTATCAATAATGATGGTGCTGAAGGATCTGATAGTGGCCAAAAATTTGATGTACCAAACAAAAAACCCGAATTATAAGCTGAGTATTTATTGCCGTTTTGGTCGAAAATTAAAATAATAGAGGGCGCTATCACCCTCTATTATTAAAACTGGCAGCGTCTTATTTTCTTAAAGCATCTCGGATTTCACGTAACAATAAAATATCATCGGGCGTTGTGACGGGTTTAGTTTCTGCCTCTGCTTTTTTGAGTCTATTGACTTGTTTTACCATCATAAAAATTACAAAAGACAAAATAATGAAGTTCAGTACAATGGTAATAAAATTACCATAAGCTAACATCGGCACGCCTGCAGTTTTAAGCGCAGCATAAGTACCTGCATTACCCGCAGGAATGTTAGCTAAAGGCACAAACATATTACTGAAATCTAAGCCACCAATAATTTTACCGATTATAGGCATAATAATATCGCCAACTAATGAGTCTACAATTTTACCAAATGCTGCGCCAACGATGACGCCGACCGCTAGGTCCATCACATTGCCTTTAGAAATAAAATCTTTAAACTCTGATGCCATGCTCATAATATTTTCTCCAAAAATTTAATCAGTTCTTGTGATGTGGTTAATCGCCCAGGGTATCGCAACACAAATATAGGGCCTGAATGTATGGGATGTCAACTTCCACAGTATTTTCTAGCTATAGTAACTGTTATTTTTGTTATAAAACGTCGTATCAAGCTACAATTCAGCCCATGCGAACAATAACCAATCACAAATTTGGCAAGGCGCTCCTCTTGTTTATGCTTGGCGCAAGCTGTGTGCTAGGTTTTGCGCCCTTTTACTTTTATCCAGCTAGCCTCTTATCACTGATTGGTTTATTTTATTTTTGGCAGCAAAATTACACTCCAAAACAGGCAGCCATTTCCGGATTTATTTACGGGTTAGGGCTATTTACCACAGGCATTTATTGGATTTACATTAGCCTGCATGACTTTGGTAACATGCCTATTAGCATGGCATGCTTAGCCACTTTTTTGCTAAGTGCATTTATGGCTTTATTTACAGCATTAGTCGGCGCGCTAAGTGTCAAAATTTCAAGAAGTCACGCTGTAAGATTGTTAATCGCGATTCCAATATTTTGGGCATTGGCTGACTGGACCCGTAGTTGGATTTTTACGGGATTCCCGTGGTTAACTATTGGATACAGTCAAGTACCTAATAGCCCGCTGGCTGGATATATCCCTATTTTTGGTGTGTATGGCGTTTCTATGTTAGCCACGTTTACGGCAAGTTTAATTGCTTATTGGATGATTCAAAAACCAGCTTCAGTCATTTGGCAGCGGAATATTCTTGGGTTATTAATACTGATATGGATAGCAGGGGGTTTATTAAAAAAAGTTGAATGGACAACCGCAACATCTGAGCCAATATCGGTTGCTTTACTACAAGGCAATATTTCGCAAGAATTAAAATGGGCGCCAGAAATTGCTGAGCATACCTTAAACCAATACTTGCAAATGGCAGAAGCTAGTCAAGCCCAGCTGATTATCATGCCTGAAACCGCCTTGCCAGTGTTATCTAGTGAGTTGCCCGCTGAACTATCGATTCGCTTAAAAAGGCATGCCGCTCAAAATAACGGCGCTATTCTAGTTGGGTTAATAGAACGTGAAAATGGGGGCTATTTTAATAGCATGTTAAATATTGGCAGTACCACGCCTGAAGTTTATCGCAAGTCACATTTAGTGCCATTTGGGGAATTTATACCATTAAAAGCTGCCTTGGGTTGGATATATCGTGATTGGCTTAATATGCCATTAAGTGATTTGTCTCGAGGCAGTATTCATCAACAAGCAATGTTAATTGCGGGAGAAAAAATCGCCATTAATATTTGTTATGAAGATGTCTTTGGTGAGGAAATTATCCGCCAATTACCGCAGGCAACCTTACTCGTCAATGCAAGTAATGATGCATGGTATGGTGATTCGGTTGCTGCATCTCAGCACATGCAGTTTTCACAGGCGCGCGCCTTAGAAACTGGCCGCACGGTGTTACGAGCGACCAATACGGGTGCGACAGCCATGATAGATCCTCATGGTGAAGTGCTAGCGCATGCACCTCACTTTACCAAAATGACGCTCAATGTCATGGCGCAAGGGTATAGCGGAAGTACGCCTTACGTGCGCTTTGGGAATTGGCTATTTTTAGCCATTAGTTTTATTGGCATACTTGCTATTTGTTTGCCTAATTTTTTGGCAAGTCGACCTAAAACAAAGTAAAATCAAACCTTTCGCAGTTGTACGACTTAACCTATAGACTTAAATTATGGCGCTTACTTTTCAGCAAATTATTCTCACATTGCAAAACTACTGGTCAGATCGAGGCTGTGCATTACTACAATCTTACGATATGGAGGTTGGTGCAGGCACCAGCCATACCGCTACATTTTTACGTTCACTTGGTCCAGAGCCATGGAAAGCGGCTTATGTACAGCCTAGCCGTCGTCCTAAAGACGGCCGTTATGGTGAAAATCCAAATCGTTTGCAACATTACTACCAGTTTCAGGTTGTACTTAAACCAGCCCCAGCCGATATTCTTGAGCTTTATTTAGGCTCACTTGAAGCGCTAGGCTTTGATTTAAAAAAGAATGATATTCGTTTTGTTGAAGATGACTGGGAAAACCCAACACTAGGCGCATGGGGCTTGGGCTGGGAAGTTTGGTTAAATGGTATGGAAGTCACGCAATTCACTTACTTTCAGCAAGTGGGGGGCATTAACTGCAAGCCAATCACAGGTGAAATCACTTACGGCTTGGAGCGGTTAGCCATGTACCTACAAGGGGTAGACAACGTTTATGATTTAACTTGGACAGACGGCTTAACATACGGCGATGTCTATCTGCAAAATGAAAAAGAACAATCAGCCTATAACTTTGAACATTCAGACGCTGATTTTTTATTTACGGCATTTACTGCACATGAAAAACAAGCGCAGCATTTAATGGAGAATAAGCTTGCACTTCCAGCCTATGAGCAGGTGCTTAAGGCGGCGCATACCTTTAATCTACTTGATGCTCGGGGTGCAATTTCAGTGACCGAACGCGCGGGTTATATTGGCCGTATTCGCAACTTAGCGCGTTCAGTTGCGGCAAGTTATTTAGATAGTCGCGCCAGACTAGGATTCCCAATGGCACCCAAAGATTGGGCAGATGAAGTCTTAACAGAATTAGCTAAGAAAGCCGCAGCATGAGTACGAAAAACTTATTAGTAGAACTCTTTGTAGAAGAACTGCCGCCGAAAGCCTTAAATAAATTAGGTGAGGCATTCTCAAGTATATTGTTTGAATCGCTTAAATCACAAGGCTTAGCTGAAGATAATTCTGTAGTAACACCTTATGCCTCACCACGTCGCCTTGCGGTGCATGCAACGAATATTCTTGCTGTTGCTCCTGACAAGACCTCCACACAAAAACTCATGCCTGTTAGCGTTGGCTTGGATGAAAGCGGTAACGCAACACCAGCCTTAATCAAACGCCTCAACGGCATGGGCTTGGATGAAAGTGCGGTTAGCAATTTAACCAAGCAAGCAGATGGTAAAAATGAAGCATTGTTTTTAGACGTCATGCAAAAAGGTGTTTCGCTTAATGAAGGCTTGCAAATCGCATTGAACGACGCAATAACAAAACTACCGATTCCGAAAGTCATGACTTATCAATTGGCAGATGGCTGGAGTAACGTAAATTTTGTGCGCCCTGCGCATAGCTTAGTGGCACTACATGGTAGCGATGTGATTGCTGTTACCGCATTAGGCTTAACCGCTAGCAATCAAACGCAAGGCCATAGGTTTGAAGCTGCTGTATCACCGGTTGTTATAAAAAATGCTAATAGTTATGCGGAGCAACTTAAAACTGAAGGCGCGGTGATTGCAAGTTTTTCTGAGCGCCGTACGGAGATTGTTCGTCAACTTAGTGTTGCTGCAGGCAAAGAAAATCTAAAACCAATTGAAGATGATGCGTTGTTAGATGAAGTCACCGCTCTGGTTGAACGTCCCAATGTATTGCTCGGTCAATTTGAAGAAATTTACCTAGAAGTGCCGGCAGAATGTTTGATTCTCACCATGAAGGCGAATCAAAAATATTTCCCACTTCTAGACGGAAACGGCAAGCTGACTAATAAATTTTTAATCGTTTCTAATATCAGCCCTAATGATCCTAGTGCAGTCATTGGCGGTAACGAGCGTGTGGTGCGCCCTCGCCTAGCGGATGCCAAGTTCTTCTTTGACCAAGACCGTAAGAAAACGCTTGAAAGTCGCTTAGAAGGTTTAAATAAAGTGGTTTATCACAACAAGCTTGGTTCTCAAGGTGATCGTACTGAACGCGTTAGAGCGATTGCATCGGCAATTGCACAAGTGCTTGGCAATAACGATTTAGCGACTAAAGCTGATAAAGCTGCCCAGCTTGCAAAAACAGACTTAGTGACTGATATGGTTGGTGAGTTTCCTGAGCTTCAAGGCATTATGGGGCGTTACTATGCGCAGCATGAAAACTTAAGTAATGATGTAGCTTATGCGATTGAAGATCACTACAAACCTCGATTCGCTGGAGATGAATTACCTCGCAATCAAGTTGGTGTGGTGGTTGCTTTAGCTGACAAATTAGAAACTTTAGTTGGCTTATTCAGTATTGGTGAAAAACCTACTGGAGATAAAGACCCGTTCGGTTTGCGCAGACAAGCATTAGGCATTATTCGTATGCTCATTGAATGCGAATTATCTTTAGAATTTAGCAAATTAATTCAAGAGGTTCTAAGTAAATTTAATGCAGACGCAAACAGCGAAGCTGCGATGATTCAAGCCATTAAAGAATTTTGCTTTGACCGCTTAAGTGTAAATTTACGTGAACAAGGGGCAAGCCCACAAGAAGTTGATGCAGTATTGTCACTTAACCCTGAAATTTTAAGTGATATTCCACAACGCCTTGCTGCTGTGCGTACATTCTCTACCTTGGATCAGGCCCCAGCGCTGGCGGCTGCCAACAAGCGTGTGGGCAATATTCTGAAAAAAGTAGAAGGCGAAGTGAAAGCGGAAGTAAACGCTAACTTACTTCAAGAGCCTTCTGAAATAGCGCTTAACGAGGCATTAAGAAAAGTTAAACCTGTGGCTGATAAGTTGTTTGAAAATGGCGATTACACGGCATCACTTAAATCACTTGCCGCTTTAAAAGCACCTGTTGACGCTTTCTTTGATAACGTGATGGTGAATGCTGATGACCCTGCACTTAAAGCGAACCGCCTCGGCTTATTGGCTACTTTGCATCAAACCATGAACCGTGTTGCAGATTTATCTAAATTAGCTAGCTAATTAATTAAGTGAACAATAGATGAAATTAGTGATTTTAGACAGAGATGGTGTTATCAATCGAGACTCTGCCAATTTCATTAAAAATACAAATGAGTGGATTCCAATTGCTGGCAGCCTTGATGCGATTGCGCTACTTAACCAATCTAGTTTCAGAGTAGCAATTGCTACTAACCAATCTGGAATTAGTCGTGGATTATTTGATATGACGACGCTTAATAGCATTCATGAAAAAATGAATCGAGAATTAGCGATGGTAGGTGGGCGTGTGGACGCTATATTTTACTGCCCACATTCAGCAGATGAGCATTGCCATTGTCGCAAGCCAGATATAGGTATGATAGAAGATATAGGTAAACGTTTTTCAACCGAATTACAGGGTGTGCCTGCAGTGGGTGATGCATTAAGAGATTTGCAAGCTTTTTCAGCAGCTGGCTGTCAGCCTATTTTAGTGCTCACGGGCAAGGGCGAGGCGACCTTGGCAGCATCTACACAATCTGCAGATAAAGCCTTACCAGAAAATACTTGGGTTTGTACTGATTTAGCTGAAGCTGCCCAACGCATTATTGCTGAGCAAGACTAATCAAAGGCATCGTATGCTTTTTTTGCGTTCAGGTTTGTTTTTTGTTGGCCAGGTCATTACTGCGCCGATCTTTACTTTAATTGCATTGCTCGCACTGCCACTGAATCCAATTACCCGAAATAATCTAATCTCTGGTTGGGCACGTAGCATGTTGTGGTGGTTAAAAGTCACTTGCAATATTCGCTATGAAATTACCGGTCTTGAAAACATTCCCCATTCCCCCACTATTATCCTAAGCAAGCACCAATCAGCTTGGGAGACGTTTGCTTTTCAAGCAATCTTTCCAACCCAAGTTTATGTGCTGAAACGTGAATTATTGTGGATTCCCATATTCGGTTGGGGTTTGGCAATGTCATCGCCCATCGCTATTAATCGTGCAGCTGGCCGAGAAGCGCTTAAACAGTTAGTCGAGAAAGGTAAAGATAGATTAGCCAAGGGTTTGTGGGTGGTGATATTTCCAGAAGGCACACGCATAGCACCGAAAAAACGAGGTAAGTATCATATTGGCGGCGCATGGCTTGCTGTCCATACTCAAACACCAGTATTACCAGTTGCACATAACGCAGGCGATTTCTGGCCTAAGGGTTTTATAAAAACCCCAGGGGTCATCCAAATGCATATTGGCACCCCCATTCAAACGGCTGGCTTAAAAACAGATGCGCTGAATCAGCAAGTAGAAAACTGGATTGAAGCAGAAATGGAAACGCTAACGGTACGATGAGTTACGCAATTACCTTGCCCTCTGGTGATCAGTTACATTACCAATTAGAACGGCGTCAACGTCGTACTGTAGGCTTAAAAATTACCGAGAATGGCCTAGTAATACATGCACCCAAGCGCATTTCACAATCGCACCTAGAAAGCATTATTGTCCTTAAAGCGGATTGGATACGCAAAAAATTAGAGACGCTTATAGAAAATAAAATGCCAGAAATGCAGTGGCGACATGGTGAGACATTATTGTTTATGGGCAATACTGTCACCTTGGCTGTTGAGCATGGCATCCGCTCAAAAGCGGTTGAGTATGAACCTGGCGTGTTGCAGTTAGCTATGCCAAATCATCATGACCAAAATTTAATCGCTCGTAAAGTGATTCAATGGTACAAAAAACAAGCGTTGGTCGACTTTACTAGGCGTTTAGAAATATTTTCTAGTAAGTTAGGCGTCAGTTTTAGCTCGTTCAACTTGTCCAATGCGGGCTCGCGTTGGGGAAGCTGCAATTCAAGAAAAGAGATCAGATTAAATTGGCGGTTGTTACAAGCACCACCCCATATTATTAACTATGTGGTTTGTCATGAACTTGCTCATTTGAAAGAAATGAACCACTCTGCAAAGTTTTGGGCGACAGTTGCTAGCATTTACCCTGACTACAAATTAGCAGAAAAAGAGTTGAAAGCTTTATCCGCTAATTTGCATCGTATTTAGTTTCTAATGCTTAGAACGCTGGTTTTACTTTAGCATTATTATAGTTTGCCACACCCTCTAAAATTTCTTTTTTCGCTTGGTCAATGTCACCCCAGCCATTAATTTTGACCCATTTACCTTTGTCTAAATCTTTGTAATGTTCAAAAAAGTGCGCAATCATATCTAGGCGCCATGCAGAAATATCTTTATGGCATTTTAAATGGCCATATAAGCCACATACTTTATCTACAGGTACGGCCAGCACTTTAGCATCTAAGCCAGCTTCATCTTCCATGAGTAGCACGCCTAACGGACGACAACGTACTACCACGCCTGGAATCAATGGCACAGGCGTCATGACTAACACATCTACAGGGTCGCCATCATCAGCAAGTGTATGTGGCACGTAGCCATAATTAGTTGGATATTGCATGGCAGTACCCATGAAGCGATCTACAAAAATAGCGCCACTTTCTTTGTCTACTTCATATTTGACTGGATCGCCTTGCATCGGGATTTCAATAATGACATTAAAATCATTTGGCACATCTTTGCCGGTTGGCACTTGGTTTAACGACATGGTGTATTCCTAAAATTGACTGATTAATTGTTTAACTTAATTTTTGTGTCGCAATTATAGCAAGTTCAATACATAAAATTGTTAAAAATCATATGAAAGACATTTTCAATGTACAGCTGACTGAACTTGCTCCCTACAACCTTGAATGATGGTTTTGGGAATAAATAATAAGGCGAGATAAACTAAAACTGGAATGATGATAATTTCATCTAATTGGCCTAATACGGGGATGAAATCTGGAATTAGATCAAACGGTAGCAATAAATAAGCAATCGCTAAACCTAAAAACAGCTTGGCTAACCAAGGTGTTTTAGGATGCTTTAGCACTAAACGATAAATGGCTAGCTCTTGCTTGAGCTGTTTGCTAAAAGATTTTAGTTTTTTAATCAAAGGATTAGTCAGAAAATGCTATACCAGCGCTAGTCAATCAATACGCAATGCATGTCCAGTGAGACGCTCGAATGCTTCCATATATTTTTCACTAGTTTTCTGTGCTACATCTGCTGGTAACTCAGGTGCTGGTGCGGTTTTGTTCCAACCCGTGCTTTCTAACCAGTCACGCACAAACTGCTTATCGTAACTCGGTGGATTTTGACCGACCACATAGCTGCTGGCAGGCCAAAAGCGAGATGAGTCTGGTGTGAGTACTTCATCCATCACATGCAACACACCATTAGCATCTAACCCAAATTCAAACTTAGTATCAGCGATGATAATGCCGCGCGTGAGCGCATACTCTGCCGCAGCTTGATAAAGTGCAATGGCAGCGTTTGCCACTTGGCCAGCCATGTCTTGACCAATTAAATCAGCACATTGCTGCAAACTAATATTTTCATCGTGCTCACCTACTGCAGCCTTACTTGAGGGTGTGAATATAGGGGCTGGCAACTTTGATGCTTCTTGTAGGCCAGCAGGTAACTCTATGCCACATACAGTGCCTTTAGCTTTATATTCTTTCCAGCCACTACCGACTAAATAGCCGCGCACAATGGCCTCAATGGGTAAAGCTTTCAATTTTTTTACAACGACTGCGCGCGCACCTAGTTGCGCTTGTTCTGCTGGGTTTGTGACCACGCTGTTAGGGTTAATCCCCGTTAGATGGTTAGGCACAATGTCTTTGAGTTTTTCAAACCAGAAGTTCGCCATCTGCGTTAGCATTGCGCCTTTATTGGCAATGCCAGTAGGCAAGATTACATCAAATGCCGATAGCCTGTCAGTACTGACCAGCAACATGGTATTCGCATCGATATCATAAATATCGCGAACTTTACCTTGGTGTATACGTTTTAGACTTTGGATACTAGTTTGTAATAAAGGTTGATTCATGAGGCTTGGCTTATGCTTTAACAGGAAGAAGTTTGATGAGTTATTATAAATGGCAAGTAAAAACCAAGCAAAACATTATCATTGAATTTTCATATTCCACTGAATCTGATTGATAAAAAGCGTTGATTACGCTTATTTATTTTCACCAATTTTAACTATTTTGAGCGTGTTCGTGCCGCCTGGACTGCCAATAGGCTCGCCAAAAGTGAGTAATACAACATCGCCTAAACTCACCATTTTTTGTTGTAACAGTACTTGTTCCATTTCTCGCAAGATCTCATCTTTATTTTTATTGGCTTGCTCAATAGGGAATGGGTAAACACCACGATGTAAGGTTAGTTTTCTACGCGCATATTTGTCTGGTGAAAGTGCGTATATAGGGACTTCAGCATCTGCACGCGATAGCCACTGTGCAGCGTTGCCAGATTGCGTGAGTGCTGCAATCGCTTTAACTTTAAAGTGTTTGGCGGTATAAATAGCCGCGGCAGCAATTGTTTCGTCTGTTTTTAAAAAAACCGAGTCTGTTTTTTGTGCATGATATTGAATGATGTATTCTTTTTCTGCTTCCATTACCACGCGATGCACCGCTTGAACAGTCTCTAATGGAAATTGCCCCGCCGCAGTTTCGGCAGATAACATGACCGCATCAGTCCCATCTAAGACTGCATTGGCAACGTCAGATACTTCTGCACGCGTAGGAATCGGGCTGGAAATCATCGATTCCATCATTTGCGTTGCGGTAATCACTAATTTATTTTGTGCGCGCGCCATACGTATCATGCGTTTTTGTAGGCCAGGTACGGCCGCATCACCCACTTCTACTCCTAAGTCACCGCGTGCAACCATAATGGCGTCAGATGCTTCAATAATAGACTCTAGATTATCAATGGCTTCTGCGCGCTCAATTTTAGCGATGATGCTAGCGGTACCACCAGCTTTTTTAACTAAAGTACGGGCAAGTTCAACGTCCAGTGCAGTTTTAGGGAAAGACATGGCGATGTAATCGGCCTCAAGCGCCACTGCAGTTTTGATATCTTCACGATCTTTCTTCGTCAGTGCATCGGCTGATAAGCCGCCACCTTGGCGGTTAATGCCCTTGTTGTTACTAAGAACGCCGCCATTCACTACTAAACAATGAATTAGATTACCTTTGACTCTATCTACCTGCATTGTAATGCGACCATCATCTAACAATAGAACGACACCTTCGGTCACTTCCTGTGGCAGTGTTTTATAATCTAGGCCTACATGGTCTTGATTGCCTAATTCGCAATCAGCATCTAGGATAAATAAATCACCAGTTTTTAAGGTAATTTTACCCAATTCGAATTTACCAATTCGAATTTTAGGGCCTTGTAAATCACACAACACACCAATTGGACGGTTTAGCTTGATAGCAATGGCTCGCACCATCTCAGCACGTTTAATATGCTCTTCTGCGCTGCCATGCGAAAAGTTAAGTCTTACTACGTTAACGCCCGCCATAATCATACGAGCAAGCATTTCTTCACTGTTTGAAGATGGCCCTAATGTGGCAACAATTTTTGTTTTACGTAATGTCAATCTTTAAGCCTTTTCAACGTTATATTGCTTTAAATTCAAATAAAAATGGGGCTAGTAGCCCCATTTTATGGTGATACTCATGTGTGGCTATTAATTAATTCCGAGCACGTTGCTCAAGTATCTCAACGGCTGGTAATTTCTTACCTTCTAAAAATTCTAAAAATGCACCACCAGCTGTGGAAATGTAATCCACTTGATCTTCAATGCCATATTTTTGAATGGCTGCAATCGTATCGCCACCACCGGCTAAGGTGAATGCCTTAGTCTTCGCAATGGCAAGTGCAATAGTTTTAGTACCCTCACCAAATTGATCAAATTCAAATACGCCTACTGGACCATTCCAAACTACTGTACCTGCATTTTTAATAATCTCTGCTATTTCATTAGCAGATTTCGAGCCAATATCAAAAATCATGTCATCTGCTACCACAGAAGCCACGTCTTTCTTGATGGCGACCTCGTTCGCATCAAATTTTTTGCCACAGACTACATCAACAGCAATAGGTATCGTTGCTCCTCTTTGGGTCATTTTGTCCATTAAGGTGCGTGCAACAGGGACTAAATCATCTTCACAAAGTGATTTCCCTACTTCATTGCCAGCAGCTTTCAAAAATGTATTGGCGATACCGCCACCAACGACCATTTGATCAACTTTTTCTGACAAACTTTCTAAGACAGTAAGTTTAGTAGAAACTTTACTGCCACCCACAATGGCTACCATAGGGCGTGCTGGGCTAAGCAAGGCTTTAGTCAGTGCATCAAGCTCATTAACTAATAAAATGCCGGCGGCAGCAATAGGGGCAAATTTTGCAACGCCATGCGTAGAAGCCTCAGCACGGTGCGCTGTACCAAATGCATCCATTACAAATATATCGCACAGCTTGGCATATTTTTGTGACAATTCATCGGTACTTTTCTTTTCACCTTTGTTGAATCTACAGTTTTCCAACACGACTAATTCGCCTGCTGCGACTTCAAAACCACCCTCTGTCCAGTCTTTGACTAAGCGGATGGTTTTGTTAAGCTTTGCAGAAATCACATCCACTACTGGTTGAAGTGAATTCTCTGCTGAATAGACTCCTTCTTCAGGGCGGCCTAAATGTGATGTCACCATTACTTTTGCCCCAGCTTTTAGCGCATATGTAATGGTCGCCATTGAGGCGGTAATACGCGCATCAGAAGTCACTTTTCCATCAGTCACTGGTACATTTAAGTCAGCGCGAATAAGTACACGCTTGCCACTTAAATCTAAATCCGTCATTTTAATTACGTTCATCTGCCTATACTCCCTTAACTTTCTCTTATCAATTTTCTTCTAAGATTAATCCGGTAAAACTCAACTTAGCTAGGCAATATGACGGACCAAACGCATTAAATTACAGGTGTAGCCGTACTCGTTATCGTACCAAGCCACTACTTTGACGAAGGTTGAATCGAGTGACATGCCTGCCTCAGCATCAAATACTGAAGGACAAGTTTCACCACGGAAATCGGTAGAAACTACTTTGTCATTGGTGTAACCCAGTACGCCTTTTAATTCGCCTTCAGAAGCGGTTTTCATGGCTTTGCAAATATCTTCATAACTGGCTTCTTTAATCAGTTCGCAAGTTAAATCAACAACGGAAACATCTGAAGTTGGCACACGAAATGCCATGCCGGTGAGTTTTTTATTTAAGGCAGGAATAACTTTACCCACTGCTTTAGCGGCGCCAGTACTAGAAGGAATGATATTTTCTAAAATACCACGACCACCACGCCAATCTTTGTTGGATGGGCCATCTACCGTTTTTTGTGAAGCCGTAGCTGCATGCACGGTGGTCATCAACCCACGTTTGATACCAAAAGCATCATTCAATACTTTGGCCACTGGTGCCAAGCCGTTGGTAGTGCATGATGCCGCCGAAACGATAGTCTCACCTTGGTAAGTGTTATGATTGACGCCATAGACAAACATCGGCGTATCATCTTTGCCGGGTGCTGATTGCACTACTTTTTTAGCGCCTGCATCAATATGTTTCTGACAAGTTTCTTGGGTTAAAAAGAAGCCGGTACATTCAATCACGATGTCAGCTTTGACTTCATTCCACTTCAGGTTAGCAGGGTCTTTTTCGGCGGTTAGGCGAATCGTTTTACCATTAACCACTAAATTATTGCCACTCACAGCAACATCGCCTTTAAATCGGCCATGTACAGAGTCATGCTTAAGCATATATGCCAGATAATCTGGCTCTAATAAGTCGTTGATTGCAACGACCTCAATGTCAGTAAAATCTTTGACAGCTGCGCGAAATACCATGCGCCCGATACGACCGAAACCATTAATTGCTATGCGAATTGCCATGATAATTCCTATGTTTATTTCAGATAATTTAGGGGTTAAGTTAAATCAACCTCATATTCATAAAACAATAGGGCACCCCACTAATGAGGTGCCCTATTAAACTAAGCCGCTAGTTAATTGACGGCACCTTACATTACAGTACCGATTTAACCGTAGCTACTACATTTTCAACGGTAAAGCCGAAGTGTTTCAACAATGTACCGCCAGGTGCTGATTCGCCAAATGTATCGATACCTACAACACCACCTTCTAAGCCTACATATTTGCGCCAGAAGTCAGTCACACCCGCTTCAACAGCCACGCGCACTACGCCCGGTGTTAATACGCTATCTTTGTACGCTTTATCTTGACGGTCAAATACATTGGTAGATGGCATTGAAACCACGCGTACTTTAGTACCCGCTGCATTCAATTCAGCCGCTGCTTTCACAGCCAATTCAAGCTCAGAACCGTTGGCGATAATAATGGCATCCGCTTTACCTGAAACATCAGATAACACGTAGCCACCTTTGCGCATCAAATCAAATTGCGCAGCATCATGTTTCATGCCAGGCACGTTTTGACGACTTAATACCAAGCTAGATGGACCATTTTTACGCTCAACAGCAGCTACCCAAGCCACAGCAGTTTCTGTTGAGTTACCTGGACGCCATACATCCATATTAGGAATCAGACGTAAACCAGAAGTATTTTCGATGGGTTGATGTGTTGGACCATCTTCACCTTGGCCGATAGAGTCATGCGTTAATACAGCAATAGTGCGTTGTTTCATCAACGCTGCCATCCGTAAAGCGCTCTTCGCATAGTCAGAGAACATATGGAATGTACCGCCGAATGGAACTAAACCACCATGTAATGCCATGCCGTTCATGATAGCGAACATACCGAATTCACGAACACCGTATGAAATATAGTTACCAGGTTTTTTTGCATCCACATGGACAAAACTACCACATGAAGTTAAGTTAGAACCGGTTAAGTCTGCTGAACCACCTAAGAACTCAGGTAATAATGGTGCTAATGCACCAATAACGTTTTGTGAAGCCTTACGCGTTGCAACAGTTTCAGCTTTATCATTAGTTGCTGCAATTACTGCATCAGTGGCTGATTTCCAGTTAGCTGGTAAATTACCTGCCATACGGCGTTTAAATTCAGCTGCTTCTGCAGGGAATGCTTTTGCATAAGCTGCAAATTTATCATTCCACGTTGCTTCAGCAGAAGCGCCTTTAGCGGTTGCGTCCCAACCAGCATAAACGTCAGCTGGAATTACAAATGGCTCATGCGGCCAGCCGATGTTAGCGCGTGTTGCAGCTACTTCGTCTAAACCTAATGCGGCACCATGGCAATCGTGTGAGCCTGATTTGTTGGGTGAGCCCATACCAATGACTGTTTTACAGCAAATCAATGATGGTTTGTCGGTTACTTTTTTAGCCGCTTCAATAGCTTTGCCAATAGCAGCAACGTCATGACCATCTACAGATTGAACATGCCAACCGTATGATTCAAAACGTTTAGCAGTATCGTCTGTATACCAGCCTTCAATATGACCGTCGATAGAGATGCCATTGTCATCCCAGAATGCAGTTAGCTTACCTAAACCCCAAGTACCAGCAAGTGCACAAGCTTCATGAGAAACGCCTTCCATCATGCAGCCATCACCTAAGAATACATAAGTGCGGTGATCAACAATGTTGTAATCAATGGCTTGATTGAAGCCGTCGAAATGGCCTTGTTTATTGAATTGGTCAGCAAGCAATTTTTCAGCCATAGCAAAACCAACACCGTTAGCAATCCCTTGGCCTAATGGGCCTGTCGTAGTTTCAACGCCTGGCGCATAGCCATATTCTGGGTGACCAGCACATTTTGAATGTAATTGACGGAATGTTTTAAGCTCATCCATCGGTAATGCGTAGCCTGTCAGGTGTAGCAATGAATAAATTAACATTGAACCGTGACCATTAGAAAGAACAAAGCGATCACGATTTGCCCATTCAGGGTTTTTTGGGTTATGGCTTAAATGATTGTTCCAAAGTTCTTCAGCAATTTCTGCCATGCCCATAGGTGCACCTGGGTGACCAGAGTTAGCTTTTTGTACCGCATCCATAGATAACGCACGGATAGCGTTGGCTAGGTCTTTACGTGTTGCCATAGTTTTCTCCCTAATGATTAGCTTGAAGTTTTACGATTAACAGTTAACTTGAATTTCAATGAGCCTAACAAAATTTAAGTCTTACAGAAAATCAGATAAAACCTTGATTGAATTCTTCAAAAAGCCAGTTTTTTTAACCGCTTTTTTGCAAAGGTTAAATTATTGCCTAATTACCCTGTTTCGGCAAGGGCTTAGCATACATTTGATAGCTGAATTTGGACTTTAGTGAAGTTCGTTAAGCTGGCGTTCGTAGACGCGATAACGTTTATAGGCTTTACCGCCAATCGATTCGATGATGCTACGCATGCCAGCATTGCCTTCTAATATCCATGACAACTCGAGTTTGTGCGCGCCGCGTTTGTGCAACTCATTACGTACCGCGTCGATAATCAAAAATGCTAGCCCAGTGCCCAGTCGAGTACGTTGAAATTTTTGGCGTACCCCCATCAGGGGCACTCGGCCGCTACCAGGCCGGCTAACTTTAAGCCGCCACAGTAATTTTAGCCAACCAAATGGAAACAGTTTGCCATCTAAGTCTCGAATGGCCTCATTGATATTAGGCATACCGATAATAAAGGCGGCGGCCTCGCCGTCAACTTCAGCAATCTGGATGTATTCATCATCTAGCAAAAATTTCAAATTCTTACCTAGCTCTTGAAACTCAGCTTCAGTGAACGGGACGAATCCCCAATTTTCTGCCCAAGCGTCATTAAAGATATCCCGTAATAGCGAAATTTCCTCGTTGAAACGTGTGCGATCTAAGTGTCTAACCCGCACGCGATCTGCAGAAGCCGCCACCAATTTCTGCATCACCAGTGGCGCCTCGAAATTGGGGGCAATTAAATAAGCCAGCGCATCCACCGCTTTATGGTAGCCACATTGTTCGATATGTTGGCGATAATAAGGCAGAGCATGACTCATCATAAATACGGGCGGTGTAGTAAAGCCTTCAACCAGCAAGCCCATTTCTTCATTAATCGACAGGTTAAATGGCCCGCGTACTTGGCGTATACCTTGTTCGCGCAACCACTGTTCAGCGGTGCTGATAAGGGCGGCGAAAGTTTCGGCGTTATCTTCGGCATCCAACATGCCAAAAAACCCAGTTGCATCGGTGTGCAGTTCAAGATACATAGTATCAATCTGCGCACTAATCCTACCTACCGGACGTTCACCACGCCAAGCAATCCATGCCTGCCATTTTGCGTGTTGGAAAAATGGGTTGTGCTTGGTTGAAAGATGCATGCGACGCTCAAGCAGTAAAGGTTGAATCCAATGGGGATCATCCTTAAAAATAAGTGCCGTAACGCGAATGAATTGATCCAAGTCTGCTTTTCCATTGACGGGAACAATACGTAGCGCTGCTGAGTCTTTAATGGCGGAAGTCATAGGGTTAAGCCAAGCAATGTGGTTAAAAAATTTTAACACAAAAATATTACACCACCGAAAATCACTTTGACTAAAGTGATATACTGTCGACTAATTTTATATAAGTAGTTTTGGCCTACGCGTAGCAGTAAATATTTCCTGAAAATATTTTAATCGCCACCCCAAATTAAGGATGCCAATTGAATCAAATATTGAATGTTGAAATCACGCCATCGGCAACACCGACGCTAAGCGCGTTGCCGCTTCGTTTGGCTGATTTTGATACATTGGCTAGTGCCTTAGATTATGCTGCGCAAGGCGAGTCGGGTGCGAACTTCTATGCAGGTAGCGGTAAGCTCGCTACCGTATTGCCATATCGAACATTGCGTGATCAAGCGCAAACCTTAGCTAAACGTCTGCTGTCTTTCCCAATAGAGCGCGGTGCGCGCGTTGCTATTGTGGCGGAGACTAATCCTGACTTTTTACGATTCTTTTTTGCTTGTCAGTATGCGGGCTTAGTGCCAGTTGCACTGCCAGCGGTGATTCATGTTGGTGGTCACAAGGCTTATGTCAATCAGTTGCATGGTTTACTCAATGGTTGCCACGCTTCATTGGCCGTATCTTCTAGCCAATTATTACCCTTTTTAACTGAAGCGGCAGAAGGCTTAGGTCTGCAATTTGTGAATGCCGCTAGCGCTTTCGACGAATTGCCAGAAAAAAATTGTCAGTTGCAGCCTAGTGGCCCGAATGAAATGGCCTATCTACAATACACCTCAGGCAGTACCGGTTTTCCACGTGGTGTAATTATTACCCAGCAAGCGGTCATGGCCAATTTGGTTGGATCAGGCTACGGACTGGACGTGCGAGTAGATGACCGTTGCGTTTCTTGGCTACCGTTTTATCATGATATGGGGTTGGTCGGCTGCTTATTAGCACCTATGGCTACGCAGCGTTCTATTGATTATTTAGATACGCGTGATTTTGCAATGCGCCCAAGACGCTGGCTAGAGTTGATGACTAATTCACGAGCCACCATCTCATTCAGTCCCCCATTTGGCTATGCGCTTTGTGTGCGGCGATTACGTCCTGAAGATATCGCACTGTATGATTTAAGTGCTTGGCGTGTCGCTGGCATAGGTGCTGAGCCTATTCATGTAGAGCTGACAAATCGCTTTTCTGAACTGCTCGCACCAGCAGGCTTTAATCCTTTGGCTTTTGTACCTAGCTATGGCATGGCAGAAAGCTCTTTAGCTATTAGTTTTGCACCGCTAGGCACGGGCGTAGTAGTCGATTGGCTTGATTCTGATGACTTAGCCGACAATTTCCTTGCGACTAAAGTCAGCCCCAACACGGGCAGCAGTTTTGTTCGTTGTGGCCCAGTGCTGCCAAAACACGAAGTGATGATACGCGATGAGCATGGCAAAGTCTTAGCAGACATGCATATAGGCAGAATCATTGTGCGTGGTCCAAGTGTGATGTCGGGTTATTTTGAATTGCCTGAGCAAACGCAGCTGGTGCTGTCCGCAGATGGTTGGTTAGATACTGGCGATTTGGGTTATTTAATTGATGGCAACATTGTCGTGACAGGCCGTCATAAAGACATGTTGATTATTAATGGCCGCAATATTTGGCCACAAGATATAGAAGCTATTGCTACACGACAACCTGAATTACGTTCCGGAGACGCATCGGCGGTCTCCATACCAGGCCCAGAACAAGAGGATGTCGCCGTATTAATCGTGCAATGCAATATCACCGATGCGGATGTAGAACATCACTTAACACAGCGCCTGCATCGAGAAATTCACGAGGAACTGGGCATCAACTGTGTCATTGAATTAGTGCCACGCCACACATTGCCTCGCACCTCTTCAGGTAAGCTATCACGCTCTGGCGCGCGAAAAGACTATCTATTAAGGCAAAAAAGCCAATCTACTGCCGACTCAGAAGTAACCAAGAAGGCTTGATAAAGAACGCAAGCCATGACCAAGCCTATGGCTGCGATCAGCACTCCACTCCTAAGTGAAAATAAGCTAGTCGCCGTCACTGGTGCCACTGGCTTTATTGGTAGCACCCTTATCAGACAGTTAACACAGGCCGGGTGGCAAGTCCGCGCATTATATCGGCCACACGCTGGCCGGAAGCCAGTGAGCTCAGCGAACGTCACCTGGATTGCCGGTGACCTCAATAATTCTATTGCGCTAAATGCTTTAGTGGCGGATGTTCATGCTGTGATTCATTGCGCCGGTGCTGTGCGTGGCGTTACGTGTGCTGATTTTGATCAAATCAATGAGGCGGGTGTGCTGCATATTGCTCAAGCTGCTGCTACCCAAGTTTTTAAGCCACGCTTTTTACTCATTTCATCACTGGCAGCGCGCATGCCAGAGTTGTCTCATTACGCAGGTAGTAAATGGCGCGGTGAAGCTGCTATCAAAAATACTGCTCAACCTTTGCGTTGGACCATATTTCGCCCCCCCGCAGTTTATGGACCTGGTGATCGTGAGTTAATGCCACTATTTAAAAGTATGGCCAGCGGTTTCGCGCCCTTACCGGCTGGTGCCAACGGACGATTTTCCATGATTCATGTCGAAGATTTAGCCGCGGCCATGGTGCACTGTTTAAGCCAAGATGGCGGAGATGGGGAAACCTTTGAGTTAGACGATGGTCACATAGGCGGTTACGATTGGCCTAGCGTATTAAAGATTGCAAAGCAGGTGTTGCGTCATGGCGGCACAATAAGGCGCTTGCCGATTCCCATTACGTTATTAAAACTGGTGGCATGGACTAATTTTTATGCAGCCCAATTGTTGGGATATGCGCCCATGCTGACGCCTGGTAAAATCCGCGAGATTACGCATACGGATTGGTTGTGCGATAATAGCAACATTACACGTATTACTGGTTGGCAGCCTACTTGCGAATTAGAACAAGGATTGGCTGGCATGTTTGATAAAATCACAAGCTAAGATAGGAAATTTTATGACAGAATATCAGCGCATCCTCGCCGACATGAGTAAAGGCCTCGCACCTTTCACAAAAGGGCGTGTAGAGATTAACGAAAATACCGAATTAGTCGGCGATTTAGAATTAGACTCGCTGCAGATTATGGAATTACTATTGTTTGTTGAGGACAGTTTTGACATCTCCATTCCTGTAAGTATCTTGCCAGACGTGAAAACCGTGGGAGATCTTGCCAAGCAGGTTGAAAAAATTATAGGTAATTCATAATGGGACTTTTTACTAAGTTTGAGGCGTTAGCGGAAGGTCGAGCCGAGCTCGGCGCGCTCGGGATTGACCCGTTTGCGGTACAGATAGAAAAAATCATTTCGCCGACCGAAGGCATTATTCATGGCCGACACACCATATTGGCAGGTACCAATAATTATCTAGGCTTAACATTTAATCCTGAGTGTATTGCCAGTGCGCGCTTGGCATTAGAGCATGAGGGTACAGGTACTACAGGTTCTCGCATGGCTAACGGTAGTTATTCTGGACACCGCA